>Ga0182015_10000580_pt1 | contig 52232 bp, 38 predicted proteins | sample 712P3MmetaG_FD_120478 | JGI IMG/M metagenome (GOLD analysis project Ga0182015, IMG submission 120478) | Permafrost microbial communities from Stordalen Mire, Sweden - 712P3M metaG | ecosystem: Environmental > Terrestrial > Soil > Wetlands > Permafrost | place: Sweden: Stordalen | collected...
GCTCTGGTACGCGACTTGATACGGGTGATGATTCGTCACGTCGGGGAGATAAACAGCGACTACGGTTTGATCGTGATGGATATCCGGCTGCCGCGGATTTTACTGGGAATTTTTGTCGGCGCGTCGTTATCGGTGGCGGGGACAGGCTTTCAAGCGTTGCTGCGGAATCCTCTTGCCGACCCTTACGTTTTGGGAGTTTCCAATGGCGCGGCGCTGGGCGCGATTCTGGCTTTGATTGTGTCGCCGCATCTGCCGTTACTGCCGGTGCTGGCTGATCTGCTCACGCCATTTGGAGCTTTTTTAGGGGCCACAGCGACGATTGCGGCGGTGTATTTTTTGGGCCGGCGCCAGGGGCAGATTGACAGCGCGACTTTGCTGTTGGGAGGCGTAATTACCGGTTCATTTCTGTCGGCTATCATTATGTTTTTGATGACCTCGCTGACCGGAAGCAATTTGCGAGGCATGGCGTTTTGGTTGATGGGCAATCTTTCCACTTCGTTGCAGCCTGGAGTGTACTGGGTGTTGTGGACCGCTTTCGTGGTGGCGGCGGGGGCGATTTATACCACCTCGTCGGATCTGAATTTGTTGCTGTCCGGTGAGAAGGAGGCGATGCATCTGGGCGTCGATCTTCCACGCGTGCGCCTGGTCGTGTATATAGCGGCGTCGTTGCTCACGGGATTAGCGGTGTCGGTAAGCGGCGCGATTGGTTATGTGGGACTGCTGGTGCCGCACGTAATGCGGCAGATTTATGGATCGGACCATCGGATTTTGTTGCCGACTGCGGCGTTTGGCGGAGCGATTGCCGTGGTGATTGCGGACACGGTGGCACGCACCATTGTGCCTCCGTCGGAGCTTCCCGTTGGAGCGATGACGGCGTTGGTGGGCGCTCCGCTGTTTATCTATTTACTGCGCAGGGGAATCGCGTGAGCACCGTTATACACAATCCGGCTAACATGACGCGCACGCCCGGCGAGGCTTCGCGGCCGAGCAGCGAGGTGCGGTTGAGCGTGGAGCAAGTGAGTTATGCGTATGCGCCAAATCCATCGCAGGCGCCGCTGTTTACGCTGGAAGCGACCAGCTTTCAGGCGCGTGCCGGCGAGATACTGGCGATTCTAGGGCCAAACGCGAGCGGAAAGTCCACGCTGCTGAAACTGATCGCCGGTTCACTGGAGCCGCTTTCGGGACGCGTGTTGCTGAACGGATTTGTGACGCATTCGTTGCCGGCGAAGACGCGAGCGCAACGCATCGCCATGGTGCAGCAGGAAAGTACGTTGCTATTTCCGTCACGCGCTTGGGAGTTTGTGCTGCAAGGCCGGCATCCGCATGGCCGTTCGCTGCGCTTTGAAAGTGTGAGTGACGTCACTATTGCGAAAAATGCTTTGGCGCAGGTGGGTGCGGAGGAGTTGAGCAATCGCTGGATGGCCGAGCTTTCTGGCGGTGAAAAGCAGCGAGTGATTTTGGCGCGCGCGCTGGCGCAGCAGCCGCTGCTTCTGTTGCTGGATGAGCCGACGCTTCATCTGGACATCGCGGCGCAAGTGGATTTGCTGCACGGCTTGCGGCGGCTAGCGGTGGAGAATCGCTATATGGTAGTGGTGGTTACGCACGAGTTGAATCTAGCGGCGGAATATGCGGATCAGGTGGTTCTGATCCAGCGCGGCAAATGCTTGCGGGTGGGGGCGCCGTCGGCGGTGTATCAGAGGGAATTGCTCGAGCAGGTTTTTCAGACGCCGCTCAGCGTCGACATGGGCTCGTCGGGGCGCCCGCGTGTGAATGTTGTAGCGGACCGGCAAGATCGCAGATGATTTTTGACGTGGCAGCACCTCGCGCTGCGGCATTGCTTTTGCCGCGGCAAATACGTAACTCCTAGCGGGCTTTGCCCCTGACTATCACCGCGGATTTCGTGCTCGGGAAGACGGTTGGTTGAAGAGATTTTTTCAGCTAAATAAGCCGTCGCCGCCGCGCGACTGTAAGGCGGAATTTCACTTCGCAGCCACTTCAGCGCATCGCTTTCACGGGCGCCGCTGAGGGAAGGTTCGAAGCAGCAGCACCGCCAAGCCAGGAGACCGGCGAAATCCGCAACCCGCCCCAGGATTTTTGGGCGGGACAACCTTCAGAGCTCTCGCGCGTGAGGGAGCGGAGGCCAAAATGAAAACACCTGGATTTGCAAGATTTTCTGTTTTTGTTTTATTTGTTCTGCTGTTCTGCTGTTCCTCGCCGGCTCAAACCAAAACTCAGGATGCAGCGCTTTCGGGCACCATCGTGGATACCAGCGGCGGAACGATCGGTGGCGTGCTAGTTACCGCGATGGCCGAAGGTCAAACGGGCGCGCCCGCTGCGACCGCTACGTCACGAGCGGACGGCGGTTACTCACTGGCCATTCCGGCGGGGCGCTATCGGGTGCGGTTTGCGCGCGCGCCATTTGCATCCGTAGAAAACGTGGTGGAGCTGCGACCGGCTGAATCCCGCACGCTGAATCCAAGCCTTTCACTGGAACGATTGTCGTCGCAGGTGGTCGTGACAGCGCAGGCGGAGCCATCGCTTGTGGAACAAAGCACCGCTCCGGTTTCCATTATTTCCAAGGAAGAAATCGAGGCACGCCAGTCGGTTGGCGTTGCGGACGCTTTGCTTTTTTCTCCGGGGATCGCCATCGGACGCACCGGCGCCGAAGGCGGGAGCGCCTCGGTCTTTTTGAACGGAGGGAATTCCAACTTCACTAAAGTGCTGGTGGATGGAGCGCCGATCAATCCTCCCGGCGGGGCGGTCGATTTCTCAAGTCTCACGCTCGACAACATCGACAAAGTGGAAATTGTGCGCGGCGCGGAAAGCGCTATTTACGGGACCGATGCGGTGTCCGGAGTCATACAACTCTTCACGCACCAAGGCGAGACACGGGTTCCGGAATTCAGCGTGTTTGCGGAAGGCGGCGACTATTCTTCCGCGCGGGGCGGCGGACAGGTTAGCGGGATAATTGGCGGATTCGATTACTCTGCGGCCACGTCTTATTTTACGAGCGACGGACAGGGACCAAACGATGGCTTCATCAATCGCGTGCTGTCGGGCAATTTTGGTTATCGTATCAGTGATACAAATCAGATCCGGCTAACGGCGCGAAATAGCACCAGCACGGCGGGCATTCCCGGCCAAACTTTGCTGGAACCGCTCAGCCTTTACAACCGTTTCGATCAGCATATTTTCAGCGCCAACGCACGGTGGAGTTACTCGCCGGGGAAGCACTGGCGGCACGAGATTAGCGGGGGCGAATCGTATACCCGGCAGGTAAACGACAACCCGCTGCAGAGTTTTTATGCCGCCGATCCCAATGCATTCTGTCCGCAGACAAATCCTAACGCGGTAGCTACGGCGGAATTTTGCGATTTCGTGGGCCTGAGCCGCTTCGAATACAACCGAGCAAACGTCACGGCGCAGAGTAGCTACCTGCTTTCCAATTTTGGAGTGACCGCCGGTTATCAATATGAAGTGGAGAACGCGTTTCTATCCAGCGTGGACGTCGGGCACGCGCGACGGAATAATCAGGGTGGCTATCTGGACGTTCGCTACCGGCCGCTTCGTAGGGCGTCGTTGAATTTTGGAGGGCGCGCGGAGGACAACGCTAATTTTGGCACGCGGGTGGTGCCGCGCATCGGCGGGTCTGTGATTTTGCGCTACGGATCGGAACTTACGGGTGAAACCTTGTTTCGCGCTTTTTACGGGGAGGGAATCAAGGAGCCACGTTTTGACCAAACGCTGGGCGATAATTTCGGCGATCTGGGTAATCCCAATTTGAAGCCTGAATCGAGCAAGAACTGGACTGTGGGCGTCGAACAGAAATTATGGAATGATCGCGTTCGACTCATAGCCGATTATTTTTACAGCAGTTTTTATAACATTGTCAGCTTCGCGTTCTGTACGGCGACGGATGCGGCCGATCCCACCCTAAACACTTGCGGCCTCGTCATTCCGGGAGCGCCTCCCAACTTTGGTTTTTATTTCAACACCGACCGGGCGTTGGCAAGGGGAGTCAACCTCGCGGGCGAATCAAGATTTAACCGCTGGTTTAACATCGCCGGAAACTATACGTATGACGACACGCGGGTGTTACAGGCGCCCAATGCATTCGATCCCACCGAGCTGCCGGGGAATCATCTGGCGAGACGGCCGGTAAATTCAGGTTCGTTGACACTGAATACCACGTATCGCCACTTCGGCCTCACGATCGGCGGATACTTCACGGGAGTGCGGACGGACGCTGATTTTCTCGGGCTGGGTCTGACCAGAGACCCGGGTTATGCGCGTTTTGATGTGGCTGCGCATTACGATTTTCCGCGCGGGATTTCGCTCTACGCTCGCGCGCAAAATCTTTTGGACAAACAATATCAGGACGCTCTCGGTTACCCGGCGCTGGGGCGCGACGCGCGCGTGGGTATCCGCTACACGTTCAAGGGCAAAAATTGATGGGCAAGGGCAAAAATTGATGGGCGAGGCCAAAAACTGATGGGCGAACGCGAGCCGGTTCTTTTTTGCTGGAGCGGCGGCAAAGACAGCGCGATGGCACTGGATCAACTTTTTCAAAGTGCGGACGTGCGCGTGACCGCGCTGCTCACGACGGTTACGGAAGGCTACGAGCGCGTCAGTATGCACGGAGTGCGGCGCGAATTGCTGCAACAACAAGCGCGGAACATTGGATTGCCGCTGCACGAAGTGCTGATACCGCCGGAGTGCGTGAATCCTATTTACGAGTCGCGGATGGAAGCGGCGCTACGGGCGCATCTTGACGAGGGGGTCCGTAAAGTGGCGTTCGGGGATATTTTTCTGGAAGACCTGCGGGCATATCGCGAGAAAAATCTGGCGCGCATGGGGATGACGGCTCTGTTTCCGATCTGGAAGCGGGATACGCGCGAGCTGATCTCGTCGTTTCATGCGCGAGGCTTTCGTTCTGTAGCGGTCTGCGTGGATGTCAGGGTGTTGAGTCCCAGCTTTGCGGGGCGGGAGCTCGATGGTTCGTTTTTCAAAGAGTTGCCAGCGCATGTGGATTGCTGCGGAGAGAACGGAGAATTTCATACTTTTGCGTTTGATGGGCCGGTTTTCAAAGAGGCGGTGCGCTTTGAAGTTGGAGAAAGAGTGAATCGAGATCCGTTTGTGTTTTGTGATTTATTGCCGGAGAAGGAGAGCTGCAGCTATGAAACGGCAAAGGTCTGAGCATCAAGAAACAATACTAAGGAGCGTGCCAATTGCGGCGATGATCTTGTTCGCAGCCATCGCGCGGATCGTGCCGCATCCCTGGGACTTTGCGCCAATTGGAGCGATGGCGCTATTTTCGGGCGCGGCGATTCGGAATCGAGTGCTAGCGTTTGTATTTCCGATGCTGGCGTTACTGGCGGGAGATTTGGTTGTAGGTTTTCACATTTTGATGCCCGTGGTTTACGCCAGCTTCCTGATCAGCATCGCGATCGGGTTCTGGCTGCGCGAGCGGCGTTCCGTGCCGCGGATGGGCGGAGCGGTGTTGTTGGGCGCGATACAGTTTTTTCTCATTACAAATCTGGCGGTCTGGATGTTTTTGGGCACTTATCCGAAGACACTGGCGGGACTGGTGGCTTGTTACGTGGCGGGTCTGCCCTTTTTCTGGAATACGCTCGCCGGAGATGCTCTGTATTCAACAATTTTGTTCGGGACACTCTATCTGGCTGAGCGGGCTTATGCGGTGGCGATAGGGACTGGGCGGACAGAAAGAGTTTGATCGGATCGTTCGAAAAGCGTTTGACCAAAACGCAGTTCTGAATCAGGACGCGCGGCAACCAGAGTTCAAGCGGCTGCTGACCCAAAGCCCAAATGCAGCTAGGGCGTTGTGAGACATCCGCACCCCAGGTGCGGGCGCGAAACCGGCTGATGCTATAATCGGCGTTTAGTTATGAGCAAAACCACGCCGGAAAGTGCTGCTGTCGCTCCTGAACTGCTGGCCAAATATGAGCCGGTGATCGGGCTGGAAGTCCACGTACAGCTACTGACGAAGACAAAGATTTTTTGCGGGTGTGCCAACCGCTTTGGCGATACACCGAACTCCAACGTCTGTCCGGTGTGCCTGGGGCTGCCTGGGACGCTGCCGGTTTTGAACCGGCGCGCAGTGGAAATGGCTATGCGGGCTTCGTTGGCGATCAACTGCACGGTGCACGAGCATTCGCGATTTGCGCGGAAGAATTATTTCTATCCGGACCTGCCCAAGGGCTACCAGATTTCGCAATATGAATTGCCGCTGGCCACCGGTGGGTGGATTGAAATCGATCAAAACGGCGACAGGAGGCGCATCGGTATCACGCGGCTGCACCTGGAAGAAGACGCGGCTAAAAATCTACATGAAGGGTTTGCGGAGTCGAGCACCAAGGCGTACATCGATTACAACCGTTGCGGAACGCCGCTGAGCGAGATTGTTTCCGAGCCGGACATGCGCACTCCGGAAGAGGCGTACGCCTACCTGACCACGCTGCGGCAGATTCTGCTGTATACGGGCGTGAGCGACTGCAACATGGAAGAAGGATCGCTGCGGTGCGATGCCAACGTCAGCGTGCGCAGGCGAGGAACAAGCGCGTTCGGAACCAAGGTGGAAGTCAAAAATCTCAATTCTTTCCGCTATTTGCAGAAGGCGTTGGAATTCGAAATCGAGCGGCATATCGGCGTGCTGGAAAGCGGCGGAAAAATTATTCAGGAGACGCGGCTGTGGAATCAGGGCGAGGGTTGCACCGTTTCCATGCGCTCGAAAGAAAAAGCACACGATTACAGATATTTTCCTGAGCCGGATCTGCTGCCAGTGCACGTCAACGCCGCGTGGCGCGAGGAAGTGCACCGCGATTTGCCGGAATTGCCGGAGGCCAAGCGCGCGCGGCTGATCAAGGACTACGGAATCACGGCATATGACGCGGAAGTTCTGGCCACAAACGCAGAGCTGGCGAATTATTTTGAAGCGGCGACGAAGGGCGGGGCGTCCGGGAAAAATACCGCGAATTGGATGCAGACCGAATTGCTACGGCGATTAAACGATTCAGGAACAGAAATTGATGGCAGTCCGGTCTCGCCGGTGGCGCTGGGCGAACTAGTGAAGCTGGTGGAGTCCGGACAAATCACCGGCGCAATCGGGAAAAAAGTGTTTGCCACCATGTTTGAGTCGCGCCGCGGGGCAGCAGAAATTGTAGCCGCGGAGGCGTTAGCGCAAACGGTGGATGCCGGTGCTGTGGAGCAGGCTGCTCGGGAAGTCATGGCGAAAAATCCGGACAACGTGGCGAAGTTCAAGAGCGGAAACGAAGGGGTGTTCAAGTTTTTTGTGGGACAAGTGATGCGCGCCACGCGTGGGCAAGCGAATCCGCAGACGGTTAACGAGATGGTGAGAAAAGTATTGTCGGAGTGATGTGGAACCCGGCGCTTAAACCTGAAGACTCGTGCCGATGGATGAGCAACATCGCCAGGCCCAATTACGGCGTGTGGGGCACTTAGATCTCTAAAACGAAGTTGAAAATGTGGTTACTTTGTGGTGCGTTCGACTTCGGGTTGTTTTTCCACCAGGCGGGTGCGCGAGGCTGAACGCGCTTCGGGATGCTTGGGCGTCCAGTCTTCCGGCGGAAATGACACGCGCCAAAAGGTGGGGCGGGGCGCGGAAAATTCCAGTCCAATTTCGGCTTTCTCGTCGCGCACTGGGCCGAGAAACACCACGTTACAGTCCTGTTCTTCTTCGGTCATCTTGTGCTGCATCTTCAGCTTGGAACCGCTGGTGATGCGGCTCTTGAGGGCAATCAAGGCACCGTGGGCGTTAATGGCCAAAGTATCGCTCTCTTCTTCGAACGGTTTGCCTTGAGCATCTGTGCCGCGGATGCGCACACGCACCTGCATTAGCACGCGTTGGCTGCGCCGTCGCGCCTGATTCGTCGCAGTATTGGCCACTGGATTCATGACAGCCTCGCTCTCTCAACTATACGCGGGGAGCCGCGCTTGTCGACAACTTCATTCTTGAAGGTATTCAAAAAAGATACAGTGGCGGGATTATACGCGGGGAGGGGCGCGGCGTCGACAGTACTAATATTAGTTAAAACTGATTATGCACGCGTTTCACGAACCGGGTTGTCCGGTCTTTGATCGATGGGCACGTAGTGGCGCGTGTCGTAGCCGAGATAAATCTGTCTTGGGCGTGCAATTTTCTGCTCGGGGTCGAGGAGCATCTCTTCCCACTGGGCGATCCAGCCGGAAGTGCGCGGGATCGCAAAAAGCACCGGGAACATGGTCATGGGGAAGCCCATAGATTGATAGATGAGACCGGTGTAGAAGTCGACGTTGGGATATAACTTGCGCTTCACGAAATATTCATCTTCCAGGGCGATGCGCTCGCACTCAAGTGCGATTTCCAGCAAAGGATTTTTGCCCATCAGATCGAAAACTTCGTAGGCTACGCGCTTGATGATGCGGGCGCGAGGATCGTAGTTCTTGTAGACGCGATGGCCAAAGCCCATCAGCTTTACTTCGCCGGCTTTTACGCGCTTGATGAACTCCGGAACTTTCTGCACCGAACCAATTTCCATCAGCATTCGCAAAACTTCTTCATTGGCGCCGCCATGCAACGGGCCGTACAGCGCGGCGATAGCGGCCGCTGTTGCGGAATACGGGTCCACATGGGAGCTGCCTACACCGCGGATGGTGTTGGCGGAGCAATTCTGTTCATGGTCGGCGTGGAGGATGAAAAGAATGTCCAGCGCGCGCTCGAGTGTAGGATTCGGGCGATAGCGAGTCTCGGTGGTGCGGAACAGCATGTTCAAAAAATTGCCAGGATAGCTGAGATCGTTGTCCGGATAGACGAACGGCATGCCCAGCGAATGGCGATAGGAAAAGGCTGCGATGGTGGGCATCTTGCCGACCAGGCGATAGGTCTGTTTCTTGCGCGATTCGGGACTGAAAATATCCTTGGCGTCGTGATAGTAAGTGGACAGCGCCGCGATGGTGGAGATGAGCATGCCCATGGGGTGGGCGTCGTAATGAAAGCCGTCGAGAAATTTCTTGATGCTCTCGTGGATGAAGGTGTGATGAGTGACGTGATAGGTCCAGTCCTTCAGCTCGGCTTCGTTGGGCAGCTCGCCATTCAGCAGCAGGTAGGCAGTTTCGAGATAGGTGCTTTTTTCGGCGAGATCTTCGATGGGATAGCCGCGATAGCGCAGAATGCCGGCATCGCCGTCGATAAAAGTTACCTTGCTGATGCACGAAGCGGTGTTATTGAAGGCCGGATCGTAGCTCATCATGCCGAATTCGTTGGCGTGCACTTTGATCTGGCGGAGGTCAGCAGCACGAATGGCATCATTCACAATGGGGACTTCGTAGCTCTTGCCGGTGCGGTTATCGGTGACGGTCAGCGTTTCGCGAGGTACGGCGGAACCCTCTGATTTTCGTGATTGGGTGGCCGACGGAGCGGATTCCATGCAAAACCTCGGAGGCAGCAGGCAGATGCCTAGGCACCCACTTTACACCAAAGGGGGTGCAGCCGGAAATGAGATGGAAGCGGGGAGGGTGGACAAAGTAAAGATTTCTTTCACTTTGCGGCACCGAAGGGGGCCAGGCGGCGGAGGAAGGGGGCGTCAATGCACCTCTTGACAATAGTCGTTATAACGAGTATTATGGGCGCCGAAGTGAGGAGGGCAAGATGATTGAGATTCGCAAGAGCAACGAGCGCGGCCACGCCAATCATGGCTGGCTGGACAGCCATTTTACGTTTTCGTTTGCAGATTATTTTGATCCGGAACACGTGCAGTTTCGCACCCTGCGGGTGTTGAACGACGACCACGTCGCGGGTGGCGCAGGGTTTCCGAACCACCCGCATCGCGACATGGAAATCGTAACCTACGTGCTGGATGGGGCGCTGGAGCATCGCGACAGTATGGGAAACGGCTCGGTGATCAAGCCGGGAGACGTGCAATACATGAGCGCGGGGACGGGCGTGACGCACAGCGAGTTCAACCCGTCGAAGGATCCGCTGCACCTGCTGCAAATCTGGATGGTACCGGAGAAACGCGGATTAAAGCCGACCTACGACCAGAAAAACTTCAGCGCGGAAGAGAAGCGTGCCAAGCTGCGGCTGGTGGCTTCGCCAGATGGCGCAGAAGGGTCGGTGAAGATCCGGCAGGACAATTCCCTGTATGCGACCGTGCTGGATAAAGATGAGACGGTGCGGCACGAATTGAGGCCCGGGCGGCATGCCTGGGTGCAGGTGGCGAAGGGCCAAGTGAAACTGAATGGCACGCCGTTGCAGGAGGGGGATGGCGCGGCTGTTTCGGAAGAGAAGAGTGTGGAGTTGACTGGTGTGAAAAACGCCGAGGTGCTCTTGTTCGATTTGGTGTAAATGGCAGGATTGCTTGTAGGGCAAAGACGGCGCGGAGATATTCTTCGTGCCGTCTTTTGTTTTTATAAGGGCGAGTCGCTCTGAGGAAGATCGCGGATTTTACTGTGCGGGTTAGCCGCGGGTGCGGTGGAATTCGCGCATGAAGGTGGTTAGCGCCTGGACGGCTTCGGGGGTGACGGCGTTGTAGAGAGAGACGCGCATGCCACCTACGGAGCGGTGACCGGGGGTGCCCGCCAGGCCTTCTGCCGCGGCTTCCTTGGCGAATTGCTTTTCGACGGATTCGTCGCCGCCGGCTACGCGGAACACTACATTCATCTTGGAGCGTGATTCGCGTTCCACGGGGCAGGAATAGAATCCGCCGGCGTTTTCAATGGTGTCGTAAAGCAGCTTGGCTTTGGCATCGTTGCGCGTAGTGATGGCCGGGATGCCGCCTTCGGATTCGATCCATTCCAGCACGAGACCCACGATGTAAATCGCGAAAGTAGGAGGGGTGTGATACAGCGACTTTTCCTTGATGTGCGTGCGGTATTGCAAGAGCGTGGGGAGATTTTTGTCGGCGCGCTCGGCGAGATCTTTGCGCACAATCACGATGGTGACGCCGGAGGGACCAAGGTTTTTCTGGGCCCCGGCGAAGATCAGGCCGTATTTCTTGACGTCGATGGGGCGTGAGGCGATGTCGGAAGACATGTCGGCGACCAGGGGGGCATTACCGACGTCGGGCAGAGTCTTCCACTGCGTGCCTTCGATGGTGTTGTTGGTGCAGATGTGCACGTAGCTCGGGTCGGAAGAGAACTTCATTTCGTTCTGGCGCGGCAGGCGGGCGAATTTTTCCGGCTCACTGGAGGCGGCGATGTTGTGCAGGATGCCCTTCTTTAGCTCACCGATGGCTTTGGTGGTCCACATTCCGGTGTGCAGTACATCGACAGGCTTGCCGGGGAGGCACAGGTTCATGGGGGCCATGGTGAACTGCGCGCTGCCCCCACCCTGGAGAAACACCACGGCGTAGTCTTCGGGAATGGCCAGCAGTTTGCGCAGGCGCGCTTCGGCGTCGGCGTTGATGCTTTCAAACTCGGGGGAGCGATGGCTCATCTCCATCACGGACATACCGCTGCCGCGCCAATCGAGCAGCTCTTCCCGGATGCGCTCGAGCACCGGGAGGGGCAAGGCGCCGGGGCCGGCATTAAAATTGAAGGCGCGCTTGGAAACCTGGGGGAGACCTATGGACGTAGTCACGATGGCTGAATTCCTCTCTGGATCGTATAGATAGCGTTTGCCGCGGAAGGAACGCCTAGCTGGTAGCCAGGAATCTAGGATAACAGAACCGGGTGGGGCGTTCGAAATGGGGGTTACTTGGTCAGCGCGTCCAGGCGCCTAAGTCACCTGTCCTTTCAATCAGTTACTAAAGTTTAGAACACCTGGAACGTCCGTTTGATTGACCAGGCCTGCGCCAGAGCGGATTCTGGATGCGTCATGGAAGAGCGAAGAAAGAACCAACCCGGCCGCGGCGAGCGCCGGAGAGCGGATGCTTCAAGGATTGCTGACGCCCTGAAGAGACGAGGGTGTATCTCGATGTATGTCCATGGCACGGGCATGTTGCCGCTGGTGAGACCGGGCGACGTAGCGCTGATCCGCAGGGATAAGCTCGAGAATATGCGGTCCGGAGATGTGGTGCTATTCCAGCGCGGCAGTCATTTGCTGGCTAAGCGCATTGGTGAAGAAGAGGATGGGGCCGGCGAGGGTGGATATTTACAGGATGTGGAACGTCGAGACGATGCTGCGGGGCAGAATGTTCAGCAGGAGTACCTGGGGCAGATTGTGCGGCTGAAGCGCAATGACAGAGACATCGATATGACGTCGAAGGAAACGCCGATTACGGCATTGGTTTCGTTTGTGCTTAAGCCGGCGCGACGGGTGAAGAAGAGCCTGCGATTGGCGGACGAAGCGAGTTAAGCACCGCTTGGAAATATAGTTGGCAATATTTTTTGATTCTGACGAAAAGACTTCCCATCAAGAAAATAGCTCCGGTGACTGCGCTATTCAGGGCCAGCGGCGGTGTGTTGAAACTTTCGCAAGCGCGAAAAAATCTCTGCTCAGAGCCAGAAGAGAATCTCGCTCCGGCTTGGTACGGCACCAAGAGCGAATTCCGCCACGCTATTTGTTGCCTAAGGCGCATGAGGATCGGTGACGAGAGCGAATTCCACGCGCTTGCGCATGGGGTCGATGCGTTCGGCACGAACGCGTACACGGTCGCCGAGACTCCAGGTGAGTTGTTTGCGTTTTGCACCGCGACCGCGGCCGAAGTTGGGGTCGCGCCGACCTCCTCGTCCACCGCGGGCACCATCTCCTCCACCGGGTAGTGAGACGATGGCATGATCGTTTTCGCGAAACGCCACACGGGTCCCCGCGGCTTCCTCCAGAGCGTTGATGGGCAGTAGCCCTTCCACAAAGACATCGAACAGTTCGACAAAGCAGCCGTATTTTTGTACGGAGATGACGAGGGCGTCGTATTCCTCGCCGAGATGCTGCTCCATGAACTGCGCGGTCTTCCAGTCCATCAATTCACGTTCGGCACCAGCGGCGCGACGCTCGGCTTCAGAAGTTTCCGTGGCCATCTCTGCCAGTTGATGCGGGGAGTAAAGCGTAGCTTCCGCCCCGGAGGAAACTCTCGGAGTGACAGCAGTGGCTCCGCCGTGCGAGTCAGCGGGCGCGGGCTTGGCTTTGGGATGCTCCAGTGCCCACTTCAAAATGCGATGGACGATTAAATCGGGATAGCGACGAATTGGCGAAGTGAAATGGGTGTATTCGTCAAAGCCCAGAGCGAAGTGGCCGAGAGGCTCGGCGGCGTAGCGCGCCTGTTTTAGTGAACGAAGCATGAGGTAGGAGATGATGCGCTCCTCGGGCTTGCCAGTGACTTTGCGAATCAGGCGCTGGTAATGCTGCGGCGTAATGCGCAAATCGACGCCTCCGGGCAAACTGACTTTCATGCCGCGCTCGCGGCCGAGACCGTAAGAATCCGGACGACCGGCCTTAGCGGGGGCGGGGACGCGGCCATGGCGAACAGCGATTTCGCGCTGGTAAAGATTTTCAACGCCGAGGGAATAGCCGAAGGCGCGAGCGAGATCTTCAAACTCCAAAACTTTTTTGGCGTCGGGCTTTTCATGGACGCGGTGAAGGGATTCGATGCCGCGCTGCAATAAATAACCATCAACGGCGCGGTTGGCGGCGAGCATGAATTCCTCGATCAGCCGATGGGCAATGTTGCGCTCGCTGCGGATGATGCTAACCATGCGCTGCTGGTCGTCGAACTCGATGACTTGCTCGGGTAAATCAAAGTCGATGGAACCGTGTTCATTGCGCCGCTTATTCAAGAGCAGGGCCAATTCTTTCATGTTGGCGAAATGTCTTGCGAGAGAGGCATAGCGTGCGGACATCTCGGGATCCTGCTCGATGACCTTGTTCACGTTAGTGTAGGTCATGCGTTCGAAGGAGCGGATGACACCGGGCGTCATGCGTGCGCTGCGCATATTTCCGGCAGCATCGAATTCCATGAGCGCGCTAAGGACCAAGCGCTCTTCGTGAGGCTTCAGCGAGCACATACCGTTGGACAGCGATTCGGGGAGCATCGGGACGGCACGGTCGGGGAAGTAAACGGAGGTGCCGCGCAAGCGAGCTTCATGGTCGAGGGCGGTTTCGGTGCGAACGTAGTGCGAAACGTCGGCGATGTGCACGTGGAGTTGCCAGCCGCCGTCGGCGCGGCGTTCGACGTATACGGCGTCGTCGAAATCGCGCGCGGTTTCGCCATCGATAGTGACGATAGGCAGATCGCGAAAATCTTCGCGGCCCTGACGCTCGGCTTCGCTGACAGGGACAGCGCGGCGTTCGGCGTCTTCCATGACCGCGGGCGAAAAGGTGTGGGGAAGATGATGTTTGCGGATAATGATTTCGGTGTCGACGCCGAGGTCGCCGGGTCGGCCTAGGATTTCGACGACGCGGCCAGTCGGCGGCGCGCCAGCTCGCGCGTAACGGGTAATTTCCACGTTGACGACCGCGCCGTCAAGTTCTCGGAGCACCGGCAGGCGTTTTGCGCGGCCGGGAGGCTCGGCAGGGGGCAAGGCCAGCTTGTCACGTAGTTGCTCGCGTAGCGCGGGGGTCAGTTCATCGCCTGGCGGAATTTCTACTTCGTGCTGGATGCGGGTGTCGTACGGCAGAACCACGTTTCCGCGCGGACCGTAGCGGAACAAGCCGACAACGCTGGCGTGAGCACGGCCCAAGACGCGCACGATGCTGCCTTCGGCGCGGCGGGCGCCGGTGACGCCGCTTACTTGCTTGATTCTGGCGACGACTTGATCGCCATGCATGGCGCCTTCGATGCCGTTTGGCGGGATGAAGAGATCGCCATCGAGTTGAGGCATGGGCGTGGAAGGCACGACGAAGCCATAGCCGTCGTGGTGGAGCACCAGGCGCCCTTTGATTTCGTCGCGGGCGACAATATCTTTTGGTGCGGAGTCTTTAGCGGCGGAGCGATTGGGCGGTTCATCCTTGTGACGTGGCGACGGGGACGCTGGATTCTTTTCAGATGAGTCTTCCTGAGAACGGCGCTTGGCGATGCGGTAGCGCCCACCGGGCAATTCATCGATGGCATTGCGCTTTTTCAGCTTGTTAAGGGTTTTAAACAGCGGGCTGCGATCGGACTTCCCCAGATGCAAGGCGCGGGCGATCTCATTGGCAGAGACGGGTTCACTTTTAACTTGTAGAAAACGCAATAGATTTTCGGGACTTAGATTAGAGGTTCGCGCCATAGGAAAGGGGTGGGAGCCGTACTCGGCTGCCGCAACGATTCTACTTAAAATTTTTTGATGGGGCCGAAACTTTTTGCTGGCAAGCGGGGTTTCATGGGCAGGCCAACACACGACCGGCCAGTCACCCTCCGTCAGACTGGCTGGTTCTCCCCGAGAGGGGATGCGAGAAGGCGGGACGACCTGGCCCGCCTCCTCATTTTTTGTTCTGGAGAACTTTAGGGTTCTGGATTTCTAAGGTCACGCATTCCTTCCCATTTTTACCGCCGACACACAAGGGTCTCCTCCGATCACTTTAATACTGACCAAGCTCGGGGTGGTTGTTTGCCCAATGAAGCATTTGATCGCGCGACCATAAAACTAACCCGTAGGTAGGTTTGAACTGTCCACTCTCGTAAAGTTTTCGGCGCGAGGGGCTTCCCGTTAAAAATCCCGAGTCTTCGGGAGCAGGGCCCATGGTGGTGATGAGGGCGCCAGATTCGATAAAGGGCTTGTTCATGAAGGACAGGTGCGGACTGACTTTGAATGTGTCCGGAGAGTGATACCAGGAGGCCACGACAAGTCCTTTTATATGGGGCTGCATTTCGACGGAGCGAGCGATGCGATGCCAGGCTCGAAGACATTCTCTTTCGAGCAGCATTCCAGGCGAGCGAATAGGCATATGCGGATAGAAGCAGGGAGCAAAGCCTTTCAGCTTGGTGGCGATAAAGTGGGACACGCGCGGCAACTCGGATAACGGAACTTTGGGAAGCCACGAGCGGGGAAATCCAGAAATCTCCCAATCAAACTGACCTGCCGGAAAGCGCTCAAGCAACGCGATTTTGCTGAAAGCTTCGAATGCGTAGCATTCGGGCTGAAACCAATGAAGACCGCGATCAGAAGGGTGGGCAAAGAATTTGAATTCATCGCAAAACATGGATTGGACGGAGGAGACAACGGGGAGATGCTCGAGACGGTCCAAGTTGGCGAGCGCGGCCTGCAGCAGAAGCACGCGCGAGAGAGTGACGGGATCGTTGGACGCCAAATCCAAATGTGCGCCGACTTGATGGAGAGCCGAGAACAACGAGTCTTTACGGTTTTTTGAGCGTAAGACGGAGCGCAAAACGTTCATGCTTTCTGAACCGCCGATCCCGGCGCGCCTAAAATTCGCGGCAATCGTGTCCAAGGGAGGAGTTTGCAGCGCTGAGATGCACAGCTCGCGCGTGGAGGCGATTTTTTCCTGAAGATTCATCATGGGGGCTTAGCGAATGTGGTGACAGTCACTGGATTCTCGCGTGCGGATTATAAGCGTTCCGTGGGGACCGAGGATACTGTGGCTACACAGGATGGAGCTAAAGCGATTTGATGACCTCGATTTCACCTTGTTTGCGCAGTACGTCAACGGACACGCCCGCGTTGTAGCGATGGATAATGACGTCGCACTCGCCGCCGGGAAAACCTAAATTCTCGATGCGGACGTCCTCGATGTTGGGCGGCAAAATCGGGTTGGAAAAATGAATCTGATGCTCCAGCGCTTTTACGGTGAGCCCGAGGGAGGCTTGGAGCAAGAGATACGGGGCACCGGCGGCCCAAGCCTGCGGAGCGCAAGCGACAGGGTAGAGCGTAGGACCGCTGGAATCGGTGCGTTTGTGGAAGCCGCAGAAAAGTTCGGGCAAGCGATGCAGGTCGACGTGCAGGCTGGCTTCGTACAGGCCGTTGAGAATGGAGGCGACCGCGTCCTGATGGCCGTACATAGAGAGTCCGAGACCGATCAGTGCGTTGTCATGAGGCCAGACGGAGCCGTTGTGATAGGACATGGGGTTGTAACGCAACTCACCCGAACCGATGGTACGCACGCCCCATCCAGAAAAAAGCTGAGTAGACATCAACTGGTCGGCAAGCTTAGAGATGTGTTCGGAAGTACCGATTTTGCAGAACAGCGTCTGGCCTGCATTGGAAGAACGGACTTTGCACCGCTGCTTTTTGCCGTCGAGCGCGAGAGCGTACATGCCGATTTCCTCGCACCAGAATTCCTCTTCGAAGCGCTGCTGGAGACTGTCAGCTTCGAGATTAAGCTTCAGGGCGTAATCGTTGTCGCCAAACTCACTGGCGAGCAGTGCTGCAGCGCGCTTGGCAGCGTAGGTGTAAGCCTGCACTTCGCACAAGGCGATGGGCGGCTCGGCCAAGAGGCCGTTGGCGTGAAAAACCGAGTCATTCGAATCTTTCCAGCCCTGCTGTACCAAACCATGGCCGGAACGGCGGGCATACTCGACGAATCCATCGTGGTCACGGTCGCCATAAATGTCGATCCAACGAAGCGCGGCTTGAATATTGGACCAAATGCCGGCGAGAAACTGGCGGTCGCCGGTGCGCAGAAAATAAGCCCCCGCGAGAATAATAAAAAGTGGAGTGGAATCGACACTGCCATAATAGCGGCCAAAAGGCACTTCCTTGAGGGCGGCCATTTCGCCGCGCCGCATTTCATGCAGGATCTTTCCCGGCTCGGCGTCCTGTTCGGCAACTTCCTCGGTGGCCTGGTTGTCGGCTAGATATTGCAAGACACTTCTGGCGATGTGCGGCGCGATCCATAAACATTCGAGCGCGGTGATGAGACCGTCGCGCCCAAAAACGGTGGCAAACCAGGGAACTCCCGCGTAGGGATATTGTCCCTCGGGGTTTCCATCGGTGAGCATGCGCAAATCGGCTTCCGAGCGCTTTAACCAGGCATTCACGCGTTTATTGGAAGTGGAAATCTGGCATTCGTGAAGACGCTCGTTGGTATAGCGGTTGTGCATTGTGTCGAACGCACCGAGGTACGGAGCAGTCGAGACGGGCACGGCGTTTCGTTCACAAGAGACGGTTACGAAAACCGATTGCTCCTGCTTTGGTTCGAGGGTGAATTCGTAGCGGGCTTTTTGAATGTTGAGAACGCGAGGCCTGGGCGTGAAGGCGATGCGGGTCTTTCTGCTGATATTGTCCAAGCCGAGGTAAGAAAGCACCACGGCGTCGCCGTCGAGAGTGTCGGGGAGGCGCTGGCCCTTTTTTGCGCGTTTGGTGCCGCGCACCTCGAAGATATCGGCGAAATCGGCCTCGAATAGAAAACTAACCGTCACCTGCAAGGGCACCAAGCCGTAATTGATCAAGCGAATCTGTTCGTAACAGGTGGCTTTATCGAGAAATTTGGAGCGGAACAAGTGAATCGTTTCCCGCGGCAGACCATCTTCATTTTTGGCCAGGCCTTTGGCCGCTCCATTGGAGGTGGTGGTGTCAAAGTTGGTCATATCCACGGCAAGGAACGCATTGTCGTCGCGAATGGTGGAGCTCAGCAGCATGGGGGTCTGCTGATTCAACTGCATAGTCATGCGGGAAAGATGGCGTGTTTCGGCGTGGAACAGACCGAATTGGCCGAAGCCGAGCGGTTCGATGTCGCCGTAGCGATTTAAAACCGCGAAAGTGTCGCCGTATTTGAGTACGCGGGTACGGTCGTCGGCGAGAGCGGAAGTTGCGCGAACGTAATATTCATCTTTTACGCGAACGATGTCTGTCACTACCCTATCCTGCCACGAATCAGGATTTTTTATTGCGCGATTGCTTGAGAGTTAGGAGTGACGGGGGTGCCAGTGATCATGGACTGGTAGACATCGGCGTACTGTTCGGCCATGCGCGCGGAGGTGAATCTCTTTTCAAAAACATTGCGGCACGCGGTGCGCTCGATGGAAGCTATTTTTGCGACGGCGGCAACGGCCTGGTCCATGTCCTCGACAATGAATCCTGTCAGTCCTTCTTGCATGACCTCGGGAACGGAGCCGCAATTGAATGCGATGGTCGGGGTGCCGCAGGCCATGGCTTCGATCATGGTTAATCCAAAAGGTTCCGGCCAATCGATGGGGAAAAGGTAGGCGTAGGCATTGCCCAGAAAGTCATCTTTTTCGTTTTCACCGATTTCGCCAATAAATTCCACATTGGGATCGCTCATCAGGGGTTTGATCACCGTTTCGTAATATTCGCGGTCGGCGTTGTCAATCTTAGCGGCGATTTTCAACGGCATGCCAGCGCGATTGGCTATTTCGATGGCGCGATCGACGCGCTTTTCCGGCGAAATACGGCCCAAGAAGGCGAGGTAATCGCCGGCTTCCGGATGGAAATTCAGGAGGTCAGCAGGGAGACCGTGATTGATATTAGCTACCCAATTCACCGGCGGCAACGGCTTACGTTGAGCCAGGGAAATCGAGACCAATGGGGCATCCGGATAACACCTATACACCGGAAGCAAATCCGGAAGATCCAATCGTCCGTGGAGAGTGGTGACACTGGGCAGCGCGCAATAGCGTGACAACGGGAAATGCATGTAGTCGATGTGGAAGTGAATGACATCGAACTCCGGGGCCAGGCGCATCACGTCATCAAGCATGGCGATGTGGTGAGCTAAATGGTCGACGGAATTTTTGCTGAGGCGTAGGGAGCGAGGCGATCCAGGAATAAGCTTGGCAGCGGTTCGAGAATCGCCGCTGGCGAATAGGGTCACTTCATGCCCTTGCGCCACTAATTCTTCGGTGAGGTAGGAGACGACTCGCTCGGTGCCCCCGTAAGTCTTCGGCGGAACACTTTCATACAGGGGTGATACTTGAGCGATTTTCAAGGGCCTGGGTCTCCGCTGATGGCTAAGGGTTGAGCCCACCAGCATTGCTATTTTAGCCTTCGCCAGGATACAAACCCATCCGGTAAATACAGTAGAGAACTTGACCGAATAGACAATCTACGTTTCAGATTTGACGCATTCGTGAAACAACTCGTGTTTCGGATGCGAATCGCCATGGGGCGGACGTATATAATCTATTGACGACGGAGCGCATACACTACTTCCAGTGACGGCTACCAGCGAAAACTTAAATCGACAGACCGCTGGCAATTTGCGGCAGCCAAAATCTGTGTTGCGTGTAGCGATTGAAAACGTGCAACCTGAAATTGACTGCGGACGATTTCCGATTACGCGCACGCCCGGCGAGCATGTGACGGTGAGCGCAGATATTTTTTCGGACGGGCACGAGGTAATCGACTCTCTAGTGCAGTATCGCGAGGATGGCGATACGGCGTGGCACGAAGAACCCATGGTGCTGGTGAACAACGATAGGTGGGAAGCGCAGTTTAGGGTCGGTGGCGTCGGCAGATATTTTTATACCGTGCGGGCCTGGGTGGATAGCTTCAAAACGTGGAGCAGCGATTTGGCGAAGAAAGCCGCGGCGGGCCAGGACCTGACGCTCGACCTCATGGCGGCTGGAAAATTTATAGCGATAGCCGCGAGGCACGCGACACCTGCCGATAGCGAAAAGTTGAATACGCTAGGAACGCGACTGCGCGGCTTGGCGGGCACCGATGCGTTGACGGCGGTGGCCTTTTCGGAAGACGAGGATTTGATTTCGCTGTTGTCCACGTATCGAGACCGCAGCACGGATACGATTTATGAGAAGGAACTGGCGATTCGTGTGGATCGTCCACTCGCAAGGTTCAGCTCGTGGTACGAGATGTTTCCGCGCTCGTGCACGAACTCTCCGGAGCGGCATGGGACGCTGCGAGATTGCGCTGATTACATTGAACACGTGGCGTACATGGGCTTCGATGTTCTGTATTTGCCGCCCATCCATCCCATCGGATTGACGGAACGTAAAGGTAAAAATAACTCCACCAACCCTTCGCCGAATGATCCTGGAAGTCCGTGGGCCATCGGGTCAAAAGACGGCGGCCACAAAGCGATTCATGCAGAGCTTGGCACGTTTGCGGATCTGGAAGCGCTGAAGCAAAGAGCGGAGCAGCACGGTATCGAACTGGCGCTAGATCTTGCATTTCAATGTTCGCCCGACCATCCATATGTGAAAGAGCATCGCGAGTGGTTTCGCTCGCGCGCGGATGGCAGCGTGCAGTATGCGGAGAATCCGCCAAAGAAATATCAGGACATATATCCACTGGATTTCGAGACCCCGCAGTACGCTGAGTTAGCTGAAGAGTTGAAGAGCGTGGTGTTGTTCTGGATTTCGCACGGCATCCGCATCTTCCGTGTGGACAATCCGCACACCAAGGCGTTTGTGTTTTGGGAATGGATGATCCGGGAGGTGCAGCGAGAGTATCCGGACGTGATTTTCCTGGCGGAGGCGTTTACGCGGCCAAAGATCATGTACCGGCTGGCCAAGCTGGGTTTCACTCAGTCGTACACCTATTTCGCGTGGAAGAATACGAAAGAAGAATTGATGAAATTTGCGACGGAGATTACCCAACCACCAGTCAGCGAGTTTTTCCGTCCAAACTTGTGGCCAAATACTCCGGATATTCTGAACGAGTATCTGCAAAAAGGCGGTCGACCGGCCTCGATCGCGCGATTGATATTGGCGGCGACGATGGGTGCGAACTACGGGATTTACGGCCCGGCTTTCGAACTGATTGAGAACCGGCCAGTGCGGGAAGGCAGCGAGGAGTATTTAGACTCGGAAAAATATCAGATCCGGGTGTGGAACAGGGATGATCCGAGAAGTTTGAAAGAAATCATCCGCCGCGTGAATATTATCCGCCGCGAAAGCATCGCTCTGCAGAACAACCTTCATCTGGAATTTCATCCCACCGATAACCCCGAGCTTATCGCCTACAGCAAAACTTCTGAGGATCGCGCCGATAAGATCTTAGTGATTGTGAATCTCGATCCGGTGAATCGACAGATGGGCTGGGTGGATGTGGTATTGAGCGAATTTCGACTGGCCCCGGGCGAATCCTTTGAGCTGCAGGATTTGCTGACGGACAGAAAATATGTCTGGCAAGGAAGCAGGAACTACGTGGAACTCAATCCCGCCTACCTCCCGGCTCATATATTTCGCGTACAGCCATTGCGGTAATGGCATGAGATTATTTTTACAGTGAGAAGGAGTGCCCTGTTGGCGCTGCAAGAAGACAGCCAGTGGTATAAAGACGCTGTAATTTACCAGCTGCATGTGCGCACTTTTTGCGACAGCAACGGGGACGGCATCGGCGATTTTGTGGGGTTGACGCAACGGCTCGATTATTTGCAAGAATTGGGCGTCACGACCATCTGGATCTTGCCCTTTTACCCTTCGCCGCTACGCGACGACGGATACGACATCGCCGATTACACCACGGTACACCCGAGTTACGGCACGCTGGAAGATTTCAAAGCGTTTCTCACGGCGGCGCACAATCGCGGCCTGCGCGTCATCATCGAAATGGTGATGAACCACACTTCCGATCAGCATCCCTGGTTCCAGGAAGCGCGCAGTTCCCGCGACAACCCCAAACGCGATTGGTATGTGTGGAGCGACACGGACACCAAGTATCAAGGCGTGCGCATTATTTTTCTAGACACGGAAATGTCCAACTGGACATGGGACCCAGTATCGAAATCGTATTACTGGCATAGATTTTTCAGTCACCAGCCGGATCTAAATTTCGACCACCCCGCGGTTCTGGAAGCGATGTGGGAGGTTATGAGGTTCTGGCTGGACCTGGGAGTCGACGGATTCCGCCTGGATGCGGTGCCCTATCTCGTGGAGCGCGAGGGGACTTCTTGCGAAAACCTACCGGAAACCCACGCGGTGATTCGCGAGGTCCGGCGGCGTCTCGACGAGTTTTATCCCGGCAGGATGCTGCTGGCGGAGGCCAACCAGTGGCCTGCGGATGTGCGCGCATATTTTGGTGAGGGAGACGAATTCCACACGGCTTTTCACTTTCCATTGATGCCCAGAATGTTCATGGCAGTGAAGCTGGAGGATCGCAAGCCGATCATTGAGATTCTCGATCAGACTCCGGCTATTCCTGAAAATTGCCAATGGTTTATTTTTTTGCGGAATCACGACGAGCTTACGCTGGAGATGGTGACCGATCTCGAGCGCGATTATATGTACGACGAGTATGCGACGGATAAAACCATGCGCATCAACCTGGGTATCCGGCGACGACTCGCTCCGATGATGGAAAACGACCGGCGACGCATTGAATTGCTGAATGGGTTGCTGATGTCCATGCCGGGCACGCCGATCGTTTACTACGGTGACGAAATCGGCATGGGAGATAATATTTATCTGGGCGATCGCAACGGGGTTCGAACACCGATGCAGTGGAATGGAGGCACTAACGCGGGTTTTTCGTTTGCCGATCCGGAGCGCTTGTACTCTCCGCTTATTTCCAATTCGGTGTACGGCTACCAGATCGTGAATGTGGATTCGCAGAAGCGCTTCGGCCATTCGTTGCTTTCGTGGATGAAGACGCTAATTAAAACGAGGAATTCCTACCGCGTGTTCGGCCGCGGAACGATGGAGTTTCTGCGGCCGTCAAACCACCGGGTGCTGGCGTACATTCGTGAACTGGCGAACGAGAAGATTCTGGTGGTGAACAACCTGTCGGCTTCGGCACAGGCGGTGGAACTGGATCTGCAGCGCTACAAGGGGTACATTCCCATCGAAATGTTCGGCAAAAATTTGTTTCCCAGGTTCGGAGAGCTACCATACCTGTTAACGTTGGGTCCATACCAGTTTTACTGGTTCCGTCTACGCAAGATTTGACGCCCTCAGTGAGCTGCGAGTCAGTGCGTATCGTTCAATATTGTTCGTATCAGGCGAATGGACCAGCAGCTTGTGTATGATATTTCCGCCCGGTTGAAAGTGAGACGCGAAGTCCTTGGCTGACGAAACCTTCCTGTCTGACGAACTACTTCGTCAATTGATGAGCGTCGGTGAAGTGGACCTGCTGGTAGGGATCCTCTCGCACAGCAGCGCCAATACCATGCGGCGCGCGGCGCACTCTATTGAAAACAGCCTGCAGCAAAATTTCGTGCGCCAGAGAGTGGCCATCATCAGCGTGGATGGCGGAGCGGTGGAAGATGACGACGGCGAGGTGTCTTCCGGTAATGGCCAGGCGGCGCTGAGTGCACATTCCAAGGGACTGAGCACGCTGCGCACGATACATCGCATCACCGCGGGGTTCAACGGCGCCCCTTCCCCGGGTCTGGCCATGCGCACGATTCTGTCTTCTTCGGACCTGTTGCGCGCCAAGGCTTGCGCGATCGTGTCTCCCGCGACTTCCAGCACGTCGCCGGACTGGATCGCCAATCTTTTGCGTCCGGCGTTTCGCGACAGCTACGATTTTGTGTCGCCATTGTATTCTCGGCACAAGTTTCAAGGCTTGCTGGCGCGCAATCTTCTGTACCCCATGACGCGGGCGCTTTTTGGGCGCAGAATTCGCGAATTGTATGCGGACGAGTGGGGATTCTCTAACCGGCTCGGCGCTTTCTGTTTGAATGAAGATGTGTGGCACGAGGAACCGGTGCGCACCAGGCCCGAAGCGTGGATGGGAGTGTCCGCGCTGACCTCTGATTTTCGCTGCTGCCAGGTTTTTCTTGGCGAAAAGCCGCAGCCTACGGCGGGCTCGGGGCCGGACATCGTGGAGGCTTTGCGGCAAACGGTGGGCAGCCTGTTCTGGTGCCTGGAAACGCACCAATCGGCATGGCTAAATCGTAGCGGTTCAGAACCGGTGCCGACATTTGGGCCAGATCACGCAGTCACGGCCGAGCCGATGGAACTCGATCGCGCACGGATGTTTGAAATGTTTTGCAGCGGCGTGAAACAACTCGAGCCCATCCTGCAATCCATCTTACGGCCGGAGACGCTCGGCAATGTTCAGGCCATATCGGCGCTGGACCAGCGGGCCTTCCGGTTTAGCATGGATTTGTGGGTGAAACTGCTGTATGACTTTGCGTCCGCTTACCATCACTCGGTGATTAATCGCGATCACCTGGTGCAGGCATTGGTGCCGCTGTACCGCGGCAAAATCTATTCCTTTCTTGTGGAACACGCCGATTCGTCGCCGACGGAGATGGAAAACGACTGTGAAAATCTCTGCCTTGAATTCGAACGCCAGAAATCCTATTTGACGGAGCAGTGGAAAGCAGGAGTGGAGGTGAAATCATGAAAGACACCATCGTGCAGGGCTTAGAACAGGCGTACTACAACCTCGTGCACATGATCGCCGAATTTTTGCCGCGATTCGTGGTCATGCTGGTGATCATTCTTGTCGGATTGGTGGTGGCCTACGCACTAAGGCACTTCCTGCGAGCGTTGCTGCGACTGACCAAACTCGATCGCGTTTCCGAAGATGCCGGGGCGTCGCGCGTTTTGCGGATGGCCGACCTGCCGTCGATGACTGAGCTATTGAGCCGCTCGGTTTTCTGGATTACCTGGATCGGGTTCATGCTGATCGGCATCAGCGTGCTGGGTGTGGCCGGATTGCAGGAGCAGATTTCACGATTGTTCCGGTTTCTGCCGGAAGTATTCATCGCGATGCTGATTTTATTTTTAGGGTTGGTAATCGCAAACTTCTTGTCCCGAGCTGCGCTGCTGGCTTCGGTGAATGCCGGATACCGGTCGGCGAAAATCGTGAGCTGGGCGATCCGGTTCGTAATCTGGATTCTGGCCATTTCGATGGCACTTGAGGAACTAGGACTGGCGCGGCAAACGGTGCTGGCGGCGTTCTCCATCGTGTTTGGAGCTTCGATGCTAGGACTGGCGATTGCATTTGGTCTTGGCGGACAGAACCTGGCGCGACAGGCGCTTGAGAGGCATTTAGGCGAGTCGGCGAAGGAAAAATATAAAGAACCTCAGCCGTTGTGACACGGAGAACGATTATGGCTGCTCCCGGGTTTCGCAAAGAGTTATCCGCAAATTTAAAAGCCGAATTGCCAGCGCAATTGCCGGCGTATCTGAAGAATCAGCGCTGGTTTGGAGCAAAGGCTCGAGAGATACGCGCGGCTGAAGTAGTGGACCTGATGACGCTGCAACACGCGGGAGTGAACGGAATCGTGCTGCTCGTGAAAGTGGAATATAAGGGCGGCGGCGATGACCTTTACTCTGTGCCGCTACTGGCCACTGAACGCGGTGAACCCAGCGATGGTGGAGCGGGACAAGATGCCACGCTGATGCTGACCCTCTCGGGCCGGAACAGCGAGGAAGGGCTGGTCTTCACGGATGCGCTGAAAGACGAAAAATTTCTTTCGTTGCTCCTCGACGCAATCGAAAAAGGACTGATCTTTCCCGGCGAAACAGGCGAATTGCGCATGTTGCGTACGCACGCGCTGTCTTTGCACGAAACCGGGGCCGCCGGGAGTCTGCGGCCGCGAGCCATCAAGGCAGAACAGAGTAATAGCTCGATTGCTTATGGCGAGCGGTTGATCTTGAAATTTTTTCGCCGGCTGGAAGAGGGCGTGAATCCTGATCTGGAGATGACCGGGTTTCTTACAGAGAAAGCTCATTACCCGCATACCCCGCAGTTTCTGGGGGCTCTGGAATACCGCAATCGCGAGGGGCGGCCAATGACGCAAGGGATTCTGCAGGCGTTCGTGGCGAATCAAGGCGATGCGTGGCAGTACACCGAGAAATCGATTTCGAATTTTTATAATGAAATGGCGGGAGTTTCTATCGATGATTCTGACGCGGCGGCACAGAGAGATGCGGCGAGAAACTCGATAGGAGCGTTCCTCGAATCCGTGGCCTTGTTGGCGCGGCGGACGGCAGAATTGCATTTGGCATTGGCCTCGGCGCCCGCTGCACAGGAGCCGGAATTTGCTCCCGAGCCGTTTGACGCCAAATTTCAGGAAGGATTCGAGCAGGCGCTGCAGGAACTGACGAGGCGTATTTTTTATCAGTTGCGCAAGGCTCACGATCATCTGCCTGAAGGTGCAAAGAAGAAGGCAGTGGAAATTCTTGCTGAGGGAGACCACATCACGCAGCGATTCCATGCGGCATTGAGCAAGCCGCTCAACGCTTTGCGCACGCGAATTCATGGCGACTATCATCTGGGTCAGGTGCTCTATACCGGTTCCGACTTTGTGATTATCGATTTCGAGGGGGAACCGGCGAGACCGATGTCGCAAAGACGTTTGAAGCGATCACCGCTGCAGGATGTTGCCGGAATGCTACGATCCTTTCACTATGCTGCGCACGCGCCACTACTGGCTGCAACCGGGACGGTAAACGTCACCGAAGGCAACAAGCAAAATTTGAAGGCCTGGGCGGAAGTGTGGACGAAATGGGTTAGCGATCGATACCTGGACGAATATTTGAAAGTCGCGGCAGGCGCGGCATTTTTGCCGCCCAGTCGCGCGGAAATTATGGCCATGCTGCAGTTGCATCTGCTCGAGAAAGCGGTTTACGAATTGGGCTATGAATTGAATAATCGCCCGGAGTGGGTGGCTATTCCGCTGGAAGGTATTTCGCGGACGCTGAAATCCGCAAATTCATGAGGCGAAGGAGTACCGTTTGAAACCAACCAAAAAATTGCCGGCTTCCAAGCGTAGAAGTGTGCCAACTGCTCGTCCGAACACGGCGAGCGTAGCAAAGGCGGCGCCCACGAGGAAAAACCGGCAAGGTGAAGTGGATGGACCGGACGGGCGCCGGCCTGAAGTAAAAGCCGACGAAATTTACGGCGATACAAAAATACCGTCCACTCACCGCAAGTAGGTGGATGTGACAGACCTGGGCGCCGCGCGGATGGCAGCGTTTACTTAGCGAGCAGTTTGTTCATTCTTTCGGTGAGGCCTTTGGCGTCGAACGGAGCCCGCACTTTGGCGTCGTTGTCGAAATAGACGAATACATCCCGCGCGGGCTTTTTTGCAGCTTTCACTTTAATCACACGTTCCGCGTCTTCCGGTTCGCTGCCGCGGGCCCAGGCATGAACGCGCGCGGACCACTGGTCGAGGGCCTCGTCGTGGTAGCCGCTAGCGTACAAAACTTCCGAACCATGCAGGCGGCAATACATAAAATCTGAGGTGACGTCCATCAGGCGCGGCCATTCCACAGTGTCTGCGCAGACCAGCGCGACATCATATTTGCGTAGAAGATCGATGAAATGCGTGGTGACAAAACTAGCGTGACGGATTTCCATGGCGTGACGCATAGGCCGCTTGGCATCCGGTTTTAGCGCGGCGCGTCCGGTCATCCACTTGTCGTGATGCTTTGCCAATGCCGCAGCTTCTTCCGTGTCGTGGGGCAGCAGTTTAAAAAATTCTTCGAGTAGCTCGGGCTTGAATTGAAAGTTGGGAGGTAGTTGCCACAGAATCGGCCCGAGTTTTGCGCCCAAGCGAAAAAGTCCGGAAGCTAAGAAATTAGCGACCGGGGCTTTGGCGTCTTTCAGGCGCCGGATGTGGGTGATGAAGCGCGGGGCCTTTACAGAGAAAACAAAATCGTCGGGGGTTTCGGCGGCCCAGCGCTCGAAACTGGTGGGGCGTTGCAGGGAATAAAAGGTTCCGTTGATTTCGATAGAGTTGAGCGCGCGCGAGGCGTATTCCAACTCACTTTTTTGCTTGAGCTCTTTGGGATAAAAAACGCCGCGCCACGGTTTGTAAGTCCAACCGGAGATGCCGATGCGCACTTTTCCTGGAGGCGCGATGGACATGAGGCTAGTTTAATCCGTCATTCGAGGGCGCGGGCAATCTTCTTGAGATCGGCGATGAATTTGGCCATTTCTTCGTGGCGCGTGTCTTCGTCGGGGGCGCGAAGGATGGATGAAGGATGCACGGTGGCAGCGACATAAGGCGCGAGCGCCGATTCCACAAATTCGCCGCGACGTTGCGTGACGCGAAAATCCTTGCCGAGCAGAGCCTGGGCCGCGGTGGCGCCTAAACATACGATGATTTTGGGGTGGATCGCAGCGATTTCGGCATCGAGCCAGGGCCGGCATGCGGCGATTTCCGTGGCGTTGGGTTTTTTGTGAATGCGGCGTTTGCCGCGAGGTTCCCACTTGAAATGTTTCACGGCGTTGGTGACGTAAACTTTCTTGCGATCAATGCCGGCCTCAACGAGGGCATTGTCGAGCAACTTGCCTGCCGGGCCGACAAAGGGTTGGCCGGCAAGATCTTCCTGATCGCCAGGTTGTTCGCCCACGAGCATGAGTTTGCTGTGCGTTCCGCCCTCGCCAAAAACAGTTTGCGTGCCCCGTTTCCACAGGTCGCAATTCTTGCAAGTTTTTGCAGCTTCACGCAGATCTTCCAGAGTGGCTTTGGTGGGAATCAGATCGAGCTGAGATTTGCTTAAGACGCGTTTAGCCATGTGAAGTTGTTTTGTCCCCAGTTAGGATGCAGAAGATTGAGTGGAAGGGGCAGCATGTTGGTTATAGGTGAAACGCCTTGACAGGGAGGAGAAAATTTTACAGAATGCCGTAGGCGAACAAAAAGCGAAAGTATATTGACCTTATCTTCTATGCGCTCCAACCTCGCTACGCTTCGTTCCGCCGTTGAAGTTTCCCTTGCCGGCCGTGTGGCCTCGCCATTCGGTTATCGTGACCGCAAAAGCGTAGAGACGGTTCTCACCGGAATCCCGGAAATTGACGCGCTGGCGGGCGGTTTACCGCGCGGGGCGTTAACGGAAATTTGCGGGCCACCCTGTTCCGGGCGGACCACCGTACTGCTTTCGGCTTTAGCTTCCAGAACGGCGCAGGAGGAAGTGTGTGCGTTGATCGACGCGCGCGATTCGTTCGACCCGCGCAGTGCGGAAGCGGCGGGCGTGGAGCTGCAGCAATTATTGTGGGTGCGTTGCCGGGGGCTCGACCAGTCTTTGCGGGCCGCCGATCTTTTGATACAAGGCGGCGGCTTTGGATTTATTGCGCTGGACCTCAGCGATATCGCGCCGGAAACAGTGCGCCATGTGCCGCTCAATGCGTGGTTTCGTTTTCGGCGCGCAGTGGAAGATACATCCACAGTTTTATTGCTGATGGAGCAGGAGTCGAACGCCAAAACATGCGCTTCGCTGGTGGTGCAGATGAAGAGTGAATCGGCGCAGTGGTCGGTGACGGCTCGCAGCATTGTTGGGGAGGGGCGCACCGACATTTCGACACACCCTCATCAACACCCGCCTGCTTATGTACATCCGCATGCATGTTTGCTGGATGGCACAGAGGTTGAGGCGGAAATGCTGCATACGCGCATTCAGTCGATCAATTTTCCGCAAGCGTGTAATAGACCGATTCCCATCGCGAAACATTCAGCAGGTAAAGATTCAGGCAGTCACAGTCAAGATCGCAGCCATTCGCAAAGTTTTTGCAGCGCAATCCATCTGGAGTTATCTGCAGGCCATGCCCGTTGAAGCCAAACTGAAATGAAGGAGCCGCAAACTACTTTTGCTGAATTTTATTTTCAATGCGAGATCGATCGTCCATGTCTTTTGCCGCCATTCATATTCCGGATTTTATTGTGCAAGCCATCGTGCGCAGCCAGCCTACATTACGCGGGCGAGCGGTTGCGATTGTAGACGGTACACCGCCACTGTGGAGCGTGGTTGCCGCCAACCCGGCGGCGTCGCAAATCGGCATCGAATTAGGGATGGCGAAATCGCAGGCGGCGCAATTTACCGCGGTGGAAATTTGGCATCGCTCAGTGGCACAGGAAAAAACAGCGCATGAAGCTTTGCTGGACCTAGGCTGGTCGGTTTCGCCGCGGGTGGAAGATACCGCGCCGGACACCATCGTGGTCGATCTTGCCGGGCTGGGCGCTTTGTTTGGCTCTGAAGAAAAAATTGCGCATGAGCTTGCGACGCGCGGCACCGGCCTGGGATTAAGCGCGCGTGTCGCAGTAGCGGCAACGAGCATCGAGGTGGCTGTTTTGGCGGCGCGCGGTTTTCCCGGCGTGACATTGATCGGGCCAGGGGAAGAAGCAAAACGTTTGAGTGGGTTGCCGGTCCACCGGCTACTACCATCATTTGAAATTCTGGAAACATTGGCGCGCTGGGGTGTGGACACTTGCGGTGCGCTCGCCGCATTGCCGGTGATTCAGCTTTCCGAGCGCCTGGGGCAGGAAGGCGTGCGCCTGCATGCCTTGGCGCGTGGCGCGTTCGAACGTTCGCAGGTGCCGGCCAAACCATCTGTTTATTTTCAGGAAGAGATGGAATTGGACGATTCGGTCGAGGAACTGGAATCGCTCAGCTTTTTGCTTGGCCGGTTGCTTGATCAATTGTGCGAGCGGTTGGCAGTTCGTTCGCTGTCGGCGCGCGCGATTGGCATGGAATTCGATTTGGAGCGATTTTTTGAAAAAGACCTGCAACGCTCTGCCCACCCCGGTCAGCAAAAGCTGATTCCGCGCAAATTCGAGAAAATTCTGACGCTACCCGTGCCCATGCGGGATGCCAAGCTGCTTTTGAAACTGGTGCGATTGCGTTTGCAGTCCGATCCTCCGCCTGCGGCAATTACAAAAATCACTATGTTCGCCGAACCAGACCGGCCGCGCACCACACAGCGCGGATTATTTCTACCCGCTTCACCGGAGCCAGAAAAACTGGAGTTGACCATGGCGCGGCTGGCGAATCTGGTGGGCGAAGTGAATGTCGGCTCGCCGCAACTGATGGATACGCACCGGCCGGACGCGATTCGCATGGAACGGTTTCGCCTGGCGCAGGTAGCCTCAGCGAGCGGACGCAAGAAAAAACTGAGCGCATCATCTTTCGAATCGGCAGGCAAAAAATCTTTTAGGGCACACGCTAAAAAGCCTGCCAATGGCTTCCGTTTTTTTCGCCCGGACGTTCCGGCACGGGTGGAATTGCGCGATGGTTTGCCGGCACGATTATTTTTCAATGGTTTGCGCGGCGAGGTTGTCGCAGCATCCGGGCCTTGGCGAACTTCGGGAGATTGGTGGCAGGTGCCGTGGGATCAAGCCGAATGGGATGTGGAGGTCCGGTTTTCTACGAGCAGCCAAAAAGTAAAACGCTCTGTCAATTCTTTTCATTCTGCGAAGTCTGCAAATTCTCGCGGTCTTTATCTCATTTATTACGATGCACGGCAGCAGGGCTGGTTTCTGCGAGGCAGCTACGATTGATGTACACCGAATTGCATGTGCGGTCGGCGTTCAGCTTTCTCGCCGGGGCATCCTTGCCGGAAGAATTGGCCAGCGTGTGCGCCGAGCGCGAGATGGAAGCCATGGCGGTGCTCGATCGTGATGGCATGTATGGCGCGCCACGTTTTTATCTGGCGGCCAAGAAAATAAATGTACGCGCGTTGATCGGAGCGGAAGTCACTTCGGAAGAGGGCTGGCGCTATCCGTTGCTGGTGGAATCGCGGCAAGGTTATCAAAATGTCTGCCGGCTGATTACGCGCATGAAATTGCGCGCCAAAAAAGGAGAAGGGCAGATTTCGCGTGAAGAACTGGAAAATGGCGCGAGCGGATTGATTTGTCTTACAGGTGGGGAGGAAGGCCCACTGGCACATGCGCTGGCTTCCGGCGGAGTGGAAGCCGCCACCAAGTGTGTTCAGCAGTTGGGCGAAATATTTGGATCAAGAAATGTATATGTGGAATTGCAACGTCATCATTGCCGCGACGAAGAGGTGCGCAACCAGCGCGCGCTGGAGATCGCACGTAAATTAAATCTGCCCATTCTGGCGACGAACGGCGTTTGTTACGCATTGCCAGAGCAGCGTGAAGTGCTAGATGTATTTTCGTGTGTACGCCACCACCGCACGCTGGCAACCGCGGGGCGTCTGCTGGCGCGCAATGCGGAGCGCCATCTGAAATCTACGGCAGAGATGCAGAAGTTGTTCGACGACCTTCCGGAAGCGATTGCGAATACACAGTTCCTGGCTGCGCGCTTGCAATTTACGTTGAATGATCTGGGCTACCAATTTCCGATTTATCCCGTTCCCGATGGCCGCTCGCAAATGCAGTTTCTACGGGACCGCACGCATGACGGCATGCTTTCGCGCTACGGTGCGGACAACGAACGCGCCCGCAAGCAGATTGCACACGAACTGGATGTCATCGAAAAGCTCGATCTGGCCGGATATTTTCTGATTGTCTGGGACATTATCCGTTTTTGCGCGCGGCAAAATATTCTCGTGCAGGGGCGCGGCTCGGCGGCCAACAGCGCGGTGTGCTATGCGCTGGGTATTACCGCGGTCGATCCAGTAGGTATGGAGCTGCTGTTCGAACGGTTTTTATCCGAGGAGCGCGGGGAATGGCCGGACATTGATCTCGACCTTCCCAGTGGGGACCAGCGCGAGCGGGCCATTCAATATGTGTACGAGCGCTACGGAAAATTAGGTGCGGCGATGACCGCGAATGTGATCACATATCGCGGGCGTTCCGCGGCGCGCGAAATCGGAAAAGCGTTTGCGTTTGATGTGGAAGTATTGAATCGGCTGACCTCGCTGGTGGGCGCGTGGGAATACAAGGATGCCAACGACACGCTGGAGCGCCAGTTTCAGGATGCCGGACTCGATCTGCAACATCCCCAGATTCGTAAATTCTGCGAGCTGTGTTTGCGGTTTCAGGATTTGCCGCGCCATCTGGGGCAACATTCCGGCGGCATGGTGGTTTGCCAGGGACAACTCGATGCGGTGGTGCCGCTGGAGCCGGCGACAATGCCGGGGCGCGTAGTGGTGCAATGGGACAAAGACGATTGCGCGGACATGGGCATCGTCAAAGTGGATTTGCTGGGACTGGGCATGATGGCGGTGCTGGAAGATTCGCTAAAGATTATTCGCGACGATTATGGCGAAGAAGTGGATTTGAGCCGACTGCCGGCCAATGACAAGTGGGTTTACAGCACTTTGCAAAAAGCGGACACGGTGGGTATGTTCCAAATTGAAAGCCGCGCGCAGATGGCGTGTTTACCGCGCCTGAAGCCGACATGTTTTTACGACATCGTGGTGCAGGTAGCGATTATTCGACCGGGGCCTATCGTCGGGCAAATGGTGAATCCCTATTTGAAGAGGCGGCAGGGGCGCGAACCGGCCAATTGCCTGCATCCTTCTCTGGAGCAGGTGCTGGCGCGCACTTTAGGAGTGCCGCTTTTTCAAGAGCAACTGCTGCGCATCGCCATGATTGCCGCGGGCTTCAGCGGCGGCGAGGCGGAAGAGCTGCGCCGCGCGTTCGGTTTCAAACGCTCCGAAAAGCGCATGAAGGAAGTGGAGTACAAACTGCGGCGGGGCATGGAAAAAAATGGAATTGTTGGGGAGACGCAGGAAACGATCATTCGCTCGATCACTTCGTTTGCGCTTTACGGGTTTCCCGAATCGCACGCCGCAAGTTTTGCGCTGCTGGCCTATGCCAGTGCTTATTTGAAGTGTCACTACCTCGCCGCATTTACCGCGGCCATGCTCAATAATCAGCCGATGGGCTTTTACCAGCCGCCGTCGCTGGTCACCGATGCGCAACGGCATGGTTTGCGCGTGCGGCCCATCGACATCACGTGTTCGGATTGGCTTTGTACCCTGGAAAAAATAGATGGGAAATTTGCCGTGCGACTCGGGCTGCGGTATGTCAAAGGGTTGCGTGGGGATATTGGAGCCGAAATTGTTCGTCAACGCGCGATGCATTCCTTTACGTCGGTGGATGATCTGAAGCGGCGCGTGCCACGGATTCAGAAAGAAGAGTTGGCCGTGCTTGCGGAAATAGGAGCTTTGAACAAGCTTGGAAATCAACGCGAATTTCATCGCCGGAGCGCGCTATGGCAGGTGGAGCGAACGGCCCGACCGAGTGGGCCGCTTTATGAACGAAGTGATGATAATGGAGAAGACGTGTTCGTAGAATCGTCTCTGGATGATTCCGGTACGGCAAGTTCGCCGCTCGCTCCCATGAACGCGGAACAAAGGCTGGTGGCGGATTATCGCGGCACGGGAATGACGGTCGGGCCGCATCCGATGTCATATCATCGCGCTGAATTGCAAAAAATGGGGGTTCGCTGTGCAGCAGAATTAGCGCGTTTGCCTGATGGCATGCACGTGCGCATCGCGGGCGGAGTGATTGCGCGTCAGCGGCCCGGTACCGCTAAGGGATTTGTGTTTTTGAGCATGGAAGACGAGACAGGCATCGCCAATGCCATTATTTCGCCGCAACTTTTTGAGAAATGTCACGTTGTGGTGGTGCATCAGCAATTTTTGCTGATCGAAGGACAATTGCAGAATCAAGACAACGTGGTGTCGGTAAAATCGCAGCGGATCGAGGCGCTTACAATCACCCACGCGCCGACTACTTCACACGACTTCCATTAAATACACGCTCTTCCGTTTTCGACCGATTTAATCGATGCTGCCCTCCGAGGCTAAGCTCATTTATAAAGCTAGCGAACGCGCCTCCGCCTCTTCCTAAAAGGCAACGTGCACGACCGCGTTAAGCCCACTGAATCTGGAAATAAAAAGACCGCTAGCCGCAAAATCGACATCTAATTAGCGTGAAAACCAAATCGAAGCCTAAGACGGCCACGCGGCAAAAGCCGTCACGCTCTAGCCGTGTGAATGCCTCACCGCGCGGGTCCGATACGGACACCCTGGAACCGCGGATACCTGTCGACGGCGAGAGCGCCACTCTAACGGTCGATGGTGGGGTCGTTACTCTCACCAATCTACAAAAAGTTTTCTTCCCCGGCCTGCGGCTGACGAAACGCGATCTACTGCAATATTACCTGGACGTTTCACCGTGGTTGCTGCCGCATCTGCAGAATCGCGCGATGGTGATGAAACGCTATCCGAACGGCATCAACGGCGAATTCTTTTTTATGAAGCGTGCGCCTTCACCGCGGCCTGACTCGATTCCCATCTGCTCCATCGAGCATGGCTCAGGGAATGTCATCGGCTTTCCAGTGATTCAGCATTTGTCGTCGCTGCTGTGGGTGGTGAATCTTGGTTGTATCGACCTAAATCCGTGGTACGCGAGATGCGACGATGTCGACAAGCCAGATTATCTGCATTTTGATCTTGATCCGGTTCCGGGCGCCTCGTTCAAAGGCGTGCTAGAGACGGCACTGATCGTGCGGGACGCGCTGAATTCCCTAAAAATCAAAAATTATCCAAAGACGACCGGCTCGCGGGGAATTCACGTATACGTGCCCATCGAACGCGGACCTACTCAAAAGCAAGTATGGACGTTCGCCAAAGCGCTTGCGAAAGAACTGGAAGCACGCCATCCAAAAATAATTACGGCGGAATATCGCGTGGCCAAGCGTCCGCGAGGGCGCGTGCTGGTCGATTACAATCAAAATGCGTGGAACAGAACGCTGGCGTCGGTTTATTCAGTGCGGCCAAAGCCAGCCGCGACCGTTTCGGCGCCGGTAACCTGGGAGGAAGTGGAAAAAGGAATACGCATCGAAGACTTTACGATGATGAATGTGCCGGCGCGGTTGAAGAAAATTGGGGATCTGTGGAAGCCGCTGCTGGAAGAAAAAGGGCGTGTTGAGTTGAAAGCGTTTCTATGACTTTGCCACTCAAAAAGAACTATGCGCCAATGGAGGCCTTGCCGGCTACGGACCTGCCGACCGGTAAGGAATGGCAATACGAACCCAAATGGGACGGATTTCGCTGCCTGGCATTTCGCGATGGCGACAGTGTCGAGTTGCAATCGAAATCGAGTAAGCCGCTTACAAGATATTTTCCCGAGCTGGCCGCGGCACTGCTGGCAATCAAGCCTAAGAAGTTCGTGCTGGACGGCGAAATCGTGATACCGGTCGATGGGCATCTCTCCTTCGACGAGTTGCTGATGCGCATTCATCCGGCAGCCAGCCGAGTTTTGAAGTTGAGCCAGGAGCATCCGTGCGTATTCATCGTTTTTGATTTGCTGGTGGACGAAAAAGGCAAATCGCTGGTGGAGCTACCGCTGGAAAAGCGCCGCCAACAACTGGACCGGCTGGCGAACTCTTACCTGGACGAAAATCACACCATTAGTCTTTCTCCGGTGACCGATGCTTTAGCGGAAGCGAAGAAATGGTTTCACATGGGCGTCGGGCTCGATGGCATAGTGGCCAAGCGCAAGGACCTGCCGTATCAGACCGGCGAGCGGACCGGTATGCAAAAGATCAAAAAGCAACGCACCGCGGATTGCGTTGTGGGAGGATTTCGTTATCTGGAGAAAAAACCGCTGGTGGGTTCGTTGTTATTGGGGCTTTATAATGACGAAGGTTTGTTGGATCACGTGGGCTTCAGCTCTTCGATTCAGGGCGACGAGCGCCCGGCGTTGACTAAAAAGCTGGAGAAACTAATTAAGCCTCCGGGATTTACGGGAAAAGCGCCAGGTGGTTTGAGCCGTTGGAGCACCAAGCATTCCATGGAGTGGCAACCTTTGGAGACTGCGCTGGTTGCTGAAGTGCAGTTCGATCACTTCACCGGCGGCAGATTCCGACATGGGACACGGTTTCTGCGTTGGCGTCCGGAAAAATCTCCGAGGGATTGCACCATGAAGCAAGTGAAGCGCGAAAATAAGTCCGCGTTGGGATTGCTTTAGAGTCATTTCCTAGATATCGTCGCCAGGTTTATGCCAACCAAGCTTGCTCCACAAATTCGATCTAACAGGCGGAATCTAAAAACATCGTCGATTTCGGCATCTCCCCGCCGCATATTTCTGCTGTCGCCGGCGAATGCCGGTGGTTTGCGGGCGAAGATGATCATGAGCGAGAACGCGCGCTTCGTTCTGGCGCGGCGGCTTCGCAACGACGGACTCCCCATCGGGGAGTTATTCAGTTTTATCAGCGGTCTGTATTTCCGTGGGAAGCTGGCGTACGCGCAAACGTTCGCTTCTCCGCCGAAAGGTTTGCCTGGAGTGTGGGTAATCACGGCGGGGCGCGGGCTGGTGCCGCCGGAAACAGTACTTACTCACGACGAACTGCTGGAAATTGCCGAGGTACCCGTGGAGGCCACCGATCCGCGCTACCGACAACCACTGGAACGTGATGCGCATGACTTGTTGCGCAACGCGGGAAAGCGGTGCGAGGTAGTGCTGCTCGGCAGCATCGCGACGGCGAAATATGTGGAACCGTTGTTGGGAATTTTCGATCAGCGGCTGGTTTTTCCATCGGCGTTTGTGGGGCGTGGTGATATGAGCCGTGGCGGACTGATGCTGCGTTCCGTCCGCGAAGGCGCAGAACTTTCGTACGAGCCGGTGTGGTCGGCGGTTCGACATGGACCGCGGCCGCCCAAATTAGCGAAATTGCCACGCTTGTAAGCTGATGCAGCGTCATGCTGAACGTTTGCTAACTCATTTATGGAAGCTGTTATTTTCATCGGAATTCAGGGAGCGAGGAAAAGCACATTTTTCCGTGAGCGGTTCTTTGACACGCATGTGCGGATTAATCTGGATATGTTGCGCACGCGCAGCCGCGAAGGAATGTTACTGGCTGCTTGCCTGCAAAGCGGCCAGGCATTTGTGATCGATAACACAAACCCGTTGCCGGATGACCGGCGTCGATATATCGAACCGGCACGCGCGGCGGGTTTTCGGCTGGTGGCCTACTTCTTCAAAACAACCTTGCGCGAGGCCATGCAGCGAAACAATTTGAGGAGCGGCAAACAAAGGATTCCCGCGCCGGCAGTCGCGGCAGCATTCAAAAAGCTGGTTCCACCATCCGTTGACGAGGGTTTCGACGATATTCACACTGTGGAAATCGTGCCTGGCCGTGGATTCGTAGTATGCGATGGTGTCGCAGACACTTAATTTCTGAAATCAGGCATCTCGCGTATTTTCCCCAGCATCTTCCTCTCAGCATTGGTTCAGCATCACCGGTTACGTATGATCGTGACCCCATGCTAGGCTATCCAACTGCTTTCATGGCTTGCATGCTGCTGCTTGTGAACCGCCATCTCCAGCCGAGGTGTGTCGCCGGCGCTCGCTATTTATGGTTGGCGGCCCTCCTATTTATTGCTGTTTGCGTCGGCCCGACCGCCACGGTCGCTAATGCGCAACAGACGCATCTGCCTCTCAAGTCCGGCGGGGTTGCCGAACTCTCCTCGAGTGGCCCGCAGAGCCGGCACGGCGACGTGTACATCGCCGACGGAGACGTCGATATTCACTACGACGGCCAGCGTTTGCGCGCCGACCACGTGGAGTATAACGACGCGACCTCGGAAGCGCTGGCGCGCGGGCACGTACAGTTTGACTATGAGAATCAGCATCTCGAGGCTGATGAAGCCCATTACAACGTAAAGACTGGGCATGGCACATTTCACAATGTTCGTGGAACGGTGAAAATTGAGCGGAGTCCCAATCCCAGTGTTTTGCTTTCCGATAATCCGCTGTATTTCGAAGCGCATGACGTAGAGCGCTTTGCCAACGACTACTACGTGATCGACCATGCGTGGATCACCATTTGCGATCCGCAGCATCCTACCTGGCAGTTTTTTGCGAAAAGCGCGCGCGTGCAAGTGGATAAAACGGTGGCGATGGTAGACGCAGACTTCCGTTTGTTCCGTGTTCCGCTGGTCTGGCTACCGTACGCCACGGCTCCGGCGGGCGCTAAAGTGCGTCAATCCGGATTTCTGATACCGGACATCGGCGACAGTTCGCGTAAGGGCGTGGTTCTCGGCGACGCTTTTTACTGGGCGCCCAAGCCGTGGTGGGATGCCACGCTTGGACTGCAATACATGAGCCGCCGCGGGGCACTGGAGCGCGGCGAACTGCGAGTCCGCCCGTTTGAGGGCACGACGATTAACTATACGTATTTTGGCGTGGATGACCGCGGCTTGGCGGTCAACGGAGTGCGACAGCCGCAAGGTGGCGAGCAACAACGACTGGAAATCCAGTCGCAATTGCCTGACGGCTGGCGATTCGTGGCGGACTACAATCATCTTTCTTCACTCACATTTCGGCTGGCGTTCGCGGACACTTACGGTGAAGCGATCAATTCCGAAGTGTTGAGCGCCACGTTTTTAACGAATAATTTTCGCGGGTTTAGTCTGAATTTCGCCGGGTTGGATGATAAAAGCTTTCTGCAGATTACCCCGCCGGTCGCGGTGACGCTGCGCAACTTGCCGGAAGCGCGATTTGATTCCGTGGAGCAGGCGCCCTGGGCAGGACTGCCAATCTATTTTGCATTTGACAGTTTTGTGGACGAGCTGCATCGCTCGGATATCGATTTCACAACACCCAGCTTTGTGGGGCGCACGGAATTTTCTCCCCGGGTCACGGTACCTTTGCACTTCGGCGACTGGCTGGGTGTAACGACGACGGCGGCGTTTCGCACCACGCGTTACGGGGCTTCCCTGTCGCCTACAGATCCGGACGTAGTGACGAATCGCTCGATTGTCCGCAATACCGGCGAGTTCACCGTGGACGTGCGGCCGCCGACGCTGGAGCGATTTTTTGACCGGCCCAAAACGAAAAAGAGATACAAACATTCCATCGAGCCGTTGCTGACCTATCGCTACGTTACGGGAGTGAATGATTTCGCGGATTTCATCCGCTTCGATGCGGACTCCACGCTGACAGATACCGATGAGCTGGAATACGGCGTGGTGCAACGATTCTATGTGAAGGGCGAAAGCGATGATGAGCCGCACGAGCTCATTTCATGGAAGCTAGTGCAGAAACATTACTTCGATCCGACATTCGGCGGAGCGATTGTGCCTGGGGAGCGCAACGTTTTTCAGGCGCTCGATAGCATTACTCCATTCGCGTTCGCGCTGGGCCCGGTGAACTGGTCGCCGATCGTCAGCGATGTAACGATTTCTCCGGGTAGTAACTACGACATTGAACAGATCCTGATGTACGACCCGACGCTGGCCAAGCTGACGACGATCGGGTCACTGTTTAAGTTGAAGCCGTACGGAAAATTCTACGCCACCGTCGCGCATTTTCGTCTGGATGCGGAGTCCACGCTTCAGCCGATTTCGAATCAGGTGCGCGCGCTGTTCGGATATGGAGCACAGAACAATCAGGGATTCAGCGCGACGGGCGGAATCAGCTACGACATCACTAACGGCGAACTGCAAAACCAATTGGTTCAAGTCAGCTACAACGGAAGCTGCTGTGGGCTTTCCCTGGAATACCGGCGCATCGCGCTTGGCCAAGTGCGCACGGAAAATCAGTTTCGCGTGGCGTTTATCATCGCCAATATCGGGACATTTGGAAATATGCGGCGGACGGAGAAAATTTATTAGGACCGGCGCTTTCTGAAAAACTCAGCGATAAGCAGTAGGGATTTGGCCTTTGCGTCAATTGCCGAGGTTGGCCGATTGTTTCGTAGCGGCAAACTTTCGCCGGTCGAGCTTACGGAGCTCATGCTGACGCGGATTGAACGATTTAATCCGGAGCTGAACGCGTACATCACGGTGACGGGCGAGCTTGCGCGACAGCAGGCCAAGAAAGCGGAAGCGGAACTCAGTGTTGCAGGCGGCCGTAAATCTCGCCGCGACCGGGGCCCGTTGCACGGTATTCCTATTTCGCTGAAAGACAATATTTGCACGGCTGGAATTCGCACGACGGCAGGGTCGAAAATTCTGGGCGAATTCATTCCGGGAAATGATGCGCCGATCGTTGTTCGCCTGAGACAGGCGGGCGCGGTGTTGCTGGGTAAATGCAACATGCACGAATTTGCGTATGGAGTGACGACGAATAATCGGCATTATGGCGCGACGCGCAATCCGTGGGACGGAAGCAGAATTCCAGGGGGCTCCAGCGGCGGTTCCGCGGCGGCAGTGAGTGCCGGGCTCTGTTTTGGAAGTATCGGCTCAGATACGGGCGGCTCGATTCGGATTCCGGCGGCGCTGTGCGGTGTTGTGGGTTTAAAGCCGACGATTCACCGAGTCGACGTTACGGGTGTGATCCCGCTTTCGCCGAGCCTGGATTGCGTTGGGCCGCTGGGGCGTACGGCGCGGGACACAGAGGCCTTGTTTCGGACAATTTCGCGCGACGATGGCGAGCGAGGTAAGGCTGGGCGGCTACGGATGGGGAGGAAAACACTCTCGAATCTTCGGCTGGGATTACCACGTGAATTTTTCTTTGAGATGGTGTCTCCTGAAGCGCAGAAAGTTTTCGAGGCGGCCTTAAAATGCTTACGACAGTTGGGGGCAAGAATCAAAGATGTTTCCATTCCGCTGTTGCGGCAAACCGAAAGCGCAGGAAACCAAATCGCCTGGGCGGAAGCCACCCACTACCACCAGCAGGCCGGTTGGTATCCTGAACGCGCCACGGATTATGGCGAAGACGTGCGCTCGCGTCTGCTGGCCGGAACGAAAGTTTCTGCGACGGAATATCTTGAAGCGCTCGATCAGCAGAAAAAGTTCACGGGTCAACTGGCGCAGGTCATGAAGACGGAGGATATCGACGCGCTGGTGGTGCCCTCGGCGACATTGGCGGCTCCGCTCGTCAATGAGGAAACCAGCCGTGTGGGCGGAAAAGACTATCCGACGCGGGCGCTGCTACTGGTGCTCACGCGCCCGGCGAATCTGGCCGGTGTGCCGGCGATATCTGTTCCGAGCGGATTTACGCCAGGCGGACTTCCGGTGGGACTGCAATTACTCGGCGCGCGGAACAGCGAAGAGCTGTTACTCCATATTGCAGATTTGTACGAGCGTTCGGCTGGGTTGTCGAAAATGCCTGATTTGTGGTCGATTTAAAAGTGCCATATCGCGCCTGTATCGCTCCTTAGGGCGATATGAAGCTACGACGCCACGAAGAGGGATAGTGCGTCCAAAAAAATGCATCCATTCGTGCTTCATTGAACGTACTTGGATTACGGTGTGCCGGACGGCGCCCGGCACCTTGTGGGAGAATAAGGGATTGGCGTCGCAGCACGGAACCGCGATGAACAGAATTCACAGGAAGGCTGACGGATGAGCGACGTTTCTCTCGCGGGCGCATTTCTCGCCGGCCTGGTTTCATTTCTCTCGCCGTGTGTTCTGCCCCTCGTTCCGGGCTATATCTCCATGTTGTCGGGGATTGGCATGGAGCAACTGCGCAAAGGCGAACTGCCGAGCTCCGGGCTGTTCGGGTCGTCGCTAGCGTTCGTAGCTGGATTCTCGGTGGTGTTTATTTCCTTCGGAGCGTCGGCGAGCGCGGTGGGCGCCTTTCTACGACAAAACCGCGGTTTTCTGGCGCCGATCGCTGGTGCGCTGATTCTGTTGTTTGGTCTGCATCTTCTGGGAGTGCTGATCAAGCTGACACTAAAAACCGGGCTGATTCTTGGTAGCGTACTGGCGCTGCTGGGCGTGATTTCTTTGCTGCGACACGCGCCGCTTTTCGCCGGGTTGGGCGCGATTCACTTTTTCTCTTTATCGCTCATCGGATTTTTGGGTCCATCGATGGCGCGATGGCTGAATCGCGACGTGCGGATACAAAGTAAAATCGGTCAGCCGGGAGTGTGGAGCGCGTTCTTGCTGGGATTTGCATTTGCGTTTGGCTGGACACCCTGCATTGGGCCGATCCTGGCCACCGTTCTGGCACTTGCGGCGGCCAGCGACACGATCGCTCGCGGCATCTTACTTTTGGCGGTGTATTCGGCGGGACTGGCGGTTCCTTTTCTTCTTACCGCATTGGGGATTGGACAGTTTCTGCGCTTCTACCAAAATTTTCGCAAGTACCTGCACGCCGTGGAGATTTTTAGCGGCGCGCTACTGCTATTTGTAGGTGGACTCGTGTTCGTTAACAAACTGACATGGCTCTCGGGTAAACTTACCTTCTTGAATCGTTTTTCACTGTAGGCAGGTTTAAATCAGGATGAAGATGAAAAATGTAGCGGTGATCGTGGCAACCGTGCTGATCCTCATCGGCGCAACGTATTACGCGGATAAGAAGACGCGCGTCTCGAATAATGTATCGGCACATGCGGACGTTTCCGCAGACAAGTCCATCGGTCAGCCCGAACCGGATGTGCATTTCAAGGATCTCGATGGAAAGGATGTTGCTCTGGCTGATTTTAGTGGGAAAGTGGTTCTGGTGAATTTCTGGGCCACCTGGTGCGACCCTTGCCGCACAGAAATCCCCTGGCTGATTGAGATGCAAAAGAAATATGCGGACAAGGGCTTCACCGTACTTGGCGTGGCCATGGACGAAGAAGGAAAAAGCGTCGTTGCGCCTTTTGTGGCCCGGGAACATTTTGATGTCAGCGGCCAGCAACTGCCCATGAGTTATCCCATCGTGCTCGGAACCGACGCTATCGCCGATAAATTTGGCGGATTGCTCGGGTATCCCACCAGCATTCTAATTTCCCGCAACGGTAAGCAGGTGAAGCGCATCACGGGCCTGATCAGCTCCGAGGAAATTTCGCACGCTATCGAATCGCAGCTTTAGCGTTTCACTCCATCCACGAAGCGCTTCCCACCGCGCGCTTTGTTCGTGTACGCTCGAACCATGCTGGAAGAGAAAGACTTTCAACGAAAAGCAGACAGCGCATTCGAGGAGCTGAAGAAGCGCTTACTCACCGCGGGGGATGAGCACGGCTTTGATGTGGAAGGGGAGAGCGGCAAACTGGAAGTGCAGTTCGAGGATGACGACGAAACGAAGTTCGTCATTTCGCCGAATACGCCCGTTCGTGAAATCTGGATTTCGGCGCTGTCAACCAGCTTTAAATTAGGTTGGTCGGACAAGCAGAATGCTTTTGTGCTGGAGAAGACGGGCGAAAATCTGGATGCGGTGATGGCGCGAGTGATTTCACAACAACTGGGAACGCAGGTTACGTTGTGAGATTCGGCGGCGGGTTTTCGGGTGCCATTGTTGCGGGTCTCGGCGTGGCGATTTTGTCTCCGTTGTTACGGGCGCAGTCGGACGTCCCTTCGCCGCGTGAGGTAGTCGCTGCTTCGGTTTTTGTGTCATCCGATCTTGCCCCGCGAGGCGTTCCTTTTCAACTGGCGGTGGTGCTTAAGATTCGGTCGGGCTTCCATGTGAATGCCCGTGAGAAATCCGCGGACTATTTAATCGCCACGGATTTGCGCGCCGAGGTTCCTGCGGGGTTCAAGGGGGGCGACGTAAATTACCCCAAGGGCGAGCTACGCACCTTTACGTTCTCGAAGACACCGCTGAACGTTTATCAAGGAACGGTCACGTTGCGCATGCCGATCACCGCGCTTTCCAACGCGCCGCTAGGCATGCAGAAACTCTCGTTGAAGTTGCGCTATCAAGCCTGCAGCACAGAAGTTTGTTTGCCGCCGGTGACCATCGACTTGCAGGCCGCAGTGAAAGTGGCGAGTTCGGCCGCGGAAGCCAAGGCCGCACACCCGGAATTATTTCCAGCGCCCTAGCGCGCACTCTGCGGTATTCTCCGGTCATGGCGTCTCCAGAAGGCAACAAGCCGCATTCGCGAATACGGTTTGTGATCCTGATTGCTCTTCTCGTCCTCCTGCTCATTGTTCCCGGCGTTTTTCTATATCAACGCGTGCAGAATCTTGACGACTGGACACGCGATTGGGTGGTGCGGGCGCTTACGGAACGCTTCAACAGCCGAGTAGAACTGGAATCGATTCGCGTCACGGCATTTCCAGAAGTGAGCGTCACCGGCGAGAACCTGGCTATTCACTATCACAATCGCACGGATGTGCCGCCGATGATACGCATCCAACAATTCACATTTCACCTGGGACTACTGGGTCTGCTGGAGGTTCCCCGCCACATTCACGGACTGCACGTGGACAACATGGTCATCACCATTCCACCTCGCGGACAGCCGCGTGGCGATCAGGCGCCTCCACCGCCGCCAACGAAAATAAAAAAGCCGCTGCCAAGCATCGTCATCGACCAAGTGGCATGCGATAACACCACGCTGCTTATTCTTCCTAAACAGGCGGGCAAGGAACCTTTGGATTTCGACATTCACGATCTGATTCTCTATGGCGTCGGGTCGGGCAAGGCCTTTTCCTTCCGCGGCGACCTGACCAATGCGAAGCCGGTCGGAGACATCAAGACGACAGGAAATTTCGGGCCGTGGCAGGTTGATGATCCGGGTTCTACTCCGGTGGACGGTTCGTATAACTTCACGAACGCCAATCTCGATCCGTTCCCTGGAATCGGCGGAACACTGTCGTCTACTGGGAAATATTCCGGTGTGCTGGGCGGCCTGGAAGTGCAGGGCGTAACGGATACGCCGAATTTTTCACTTGATCCGGTGGGCCGGGCCGTTCCGCTGCATACGGAATTTTCCGCCACCGTGGATGGTACCGATGGGGATACGTACCTGCATCCGGTGCGGGCCACACTGATTCATTCGCAGATAACGGCGAATGGTAGTGTAGTGCGGGTTCCCGCGAAACAAGGGCATTTGATTACGCTCGATGTGGTGGCGCCCAAGGCGCGACTCGAAGACTTGCTGCAATTGGCTACAAAATCGACGCAGCCGATGATGAGCGGGATTGTGAATCTGAAAACAAAACTGGTTTTGCCGCCCGGCAAAGTGAAAGTCCTAGATAAATTGTTGCTGGACGGCACTTTTGATGTGAGCGATGCGCGGTTTGCCAGTTCCGACGTGCGCGACAAACTGGCATCTTTCAGCCGGCACGCGCAAGGCCAGCCGGATAATCCCGACGCCGGGAGCGCGATCTCCGATCTAAAAGGAAAATTTCATCTGAAAGAGGGCGTCATTACATTTGACACGCTCACTTTCAGCGTTCCTGGAGCGGTGATCCAACTGGCCGGGACGTACAAGATTCGTGGAGAAGATCTGGATTTTACCGGCCAACTGCGCATGGATGCGAAACTCTCTCAGATGGTTTCCGGCAAGAAAGCGTTCTTCCTGAAGGCCGTAGATCCTTTTTTCAGCAAGCAGGGGGCGGGAACGTTAATCCCAATTGCAATAGCGGGGACGCGCGATAATCCCACGCTGGAATTCAGCATATTTCATCGCAAGATCAAGAAGAGTTTCGGAAGCGATAAAAACGCGAATATCCAGAACAAAAGCAATACCGCAACAGGTCAGCCGGTTACGAAAAACTCGCCGTGATAAGGACGGAGGGGCTTTCTTAGCTTTTAAGTCTTGCCAACGGCGGCTGGCGCAGCGGCGCGTAATCTTCGCACGACGCGCTCACGGCCCAAGACGACCATGCTGTCGAAAAGTGGAGGGGCAACGGCCTGGCCTACGATGGCTACGCGCGTAGCATTAATCAGCAATCCGGCCTTTACACCTTCCGCCTCGCACAGAGCCCGCAAGGCATGGTCACACGCATCGTGATTCCAATCGGGCAGCGCGTCGAGCGCGCCGGCAAGCTTGACTAGCAAATCCGGTACCTTGGGATCCTTCCAGAATTTCGCTGCTGCGGCGGCCTCGATGGGAAATTCGTCGCTGAAGAAAGCGCGCGACCAAGTGGAAAAGTCCGGCATGAGGCGCACGCGGGGACGCAGTAAATCAACTGTTCGCGTGAACCATTCGCGGCCAGATCCTGCCCACTCATCTTTCCACAAGGCGGAACGGCGGAGTTCCTGTTCCACTTGAGGGACAAGATCTTCAATCGGCAATTTCTGCAGATATTGGGTGTTGAACCATTCGAGCTTGGCTTTATCGAAGACGCCGTTGGTGCGGCTCACACCTTCCAATTTAAATCTTTCGATCAGATCAGGGGTGCGCATGAACTCCAAGTCACCGCCGGGCGCCCATCCCAAGAGCGCCAGGAAATTCTGAAAAGCTTCGGGCAAGAATCCTTCGTCGCGATACATGCTGACGCTGGTGGCTCCGTGACGTTTGGAAAGGCGCTTGCGGTCCGGGCCGAGGATCAGCGGCAGGTGCGCGAAGATGGGCGGTTTGGCTTCCAGCGCGCGGTAGAGAAGGACTTGCTTCGGCGTGTTGGAGAGATGGTCCGCGCCGCGAATGACATGGGTGATGCGCATATCGATGTCGTCCACAACCACGCTCAGTTGATACATGGGCTGGCCGAATTCTTCGTGCTGGTCGGAGCGCAAGAGCATGAAGTCTTCGATGTCGTCGTTGGAGAATTTCGTTTCGCCAAAAACGACGTCGTAGAACGTGGTTTCTCCGCCGACCGGAACCTTAAAGCGAATGGCCGGTTTGGCGTCCGATGTGGAAGGCTTCCCGTCACGGCAACTGCAGCGGACGACGCGGCGTACCTGGGTTGTGCCTTCCCCACTATCGTCAGCGTGATCGCCGCCAGCATATTTTTCAGGCGGGCAATAACAGAGAAAAGCGCTTCCGTTGGCGAGACATTTTTTTGCAGCGGCACGGTAAAGCTCATTTCTTTGCGACTGATAGAACGGGCCTTCGTCCCAGGTGAGACCGAGCCACTGCAGTCCAGACAAAATGCCTTCGACAAGTTCCGGCTTATTGCGCTCGGCGTCGGTATCTTCAATGCGTAGGACCATGATGCCGCCCTGCTGTTTCGCAAAGAGCCAGTTAAACAGAGCGGTGCGCGCTCCTCCGACGTGCAGATAACCGGTCGGCGAAGGTGCAAAGCGCACGCGCACACTGCCGGCGGATGTGATCGATTCACTCATAGTTAGGTGGCCGCTTGTTTCAGCGATATCTCAGTTTAACCAAACCGGAATTGGCAGTCCAACCAGGCTATGGTGAAACCTCTATAACAGGGAAACTGAAAGTGCGGATCGATCGAACGAGATACGACTGTAATTCCTTGAGCTGTGGATAGCGAGGCCGAGACGGTAACCGAATCCGCGCACGAATCGAAAAGGCGAGCCGGAACTATTGCTGGCTCGCCGTCTTTCTGCGATCAATTTTTAAATAGGTAAAGTTTTACGCTCGGGCCGCGCGGCTCGAAGTTTGACCGGTGGTCTTGGTCATCGGCTGGCCGCAGAAGCAGAAGAAGCTTTCTTCTTCGATCAAAGTGGAATCATCGTCCGTACTGAAGCCCGCTGAATCATCTGATCCACTCGAACTCGAACCTTCGCGGGAAGCGGGCGATCCGGTGGCGCCGGAGCGCAGTCCGCCGGTGCTTGAACCGAAACGGCCTGACATCGTGCTTCGCTGGCCTCCGCCAGAGGTACCAAAAACCCCTTCGCCGGTGGCACCTTGTGAACCAAAGTCGCCGGGCGTCGAGATGCCGCTCGCTTCGGCGTTTCGCAGCGTGCCCACTCCGGTTTCGCCGGTAGCGGCGCCGCCGACGGACCGGTCATTGGCATTTTCGTTCAAGGAAGTTTCGTCTTGCAATCTGCTGACAGCAGTAATTTGAATTTCGCATCCACAATCTGGATCAGAACATCGATATCGTTCACCAACTTGACTTTGCATGTTGTCCTCCCGGAACCTCTTGGTTCACGAGGCGAATATGCGCCGCCATATAAAGACAAACCATCAGGTCTTTGCCCGAGTACTTTGGGCGCGCAGCGGTACGCTAAATGCAAAAAGCACTTCTCCGACCGTTTCGCACTTAATTTCTTGCCGGAATATTGGAAAGAAGAAATTATCCTCGCGAATGAAAGGCGATTACAGGACGCGGTGATCGGTATTTGGTTTGTAGCCGAGGGTGAACAATTTTTCCAGAGGAGCGCCGTGGGCTACCACGTTTGCGATGTACTCGCCCATGGCAGGCCCATTTTTGAAGCCGTGTCCCGAGCCGCCGCCGACGTACAGGACATTTTCCATTTCCGGGTGACGGTCGACGAGATAGTTTCCGAACTCGGTGGTTTCATACTGGCACACCCGAGTTTCGATTACCGGCGCAGCCTTCAGAACTGGAAAGCGCTCGGTAAGGAAGGTGCGCAATTGAGCGCGGTATGGCTCGGTTGGTTCGCGATCCATGGTATCCGGGTCGGCGGGTAACGATAGTTTGTCCACGGCGATCTTGAAGCCGCGACTTTCCAGGATTGGCATGCCGTAGGCTTCAACGTCTTTACTCTGGTAAATCCAAGTGGGCATTTGAGGGGGGGAGAAACGCAGGTCGCCAGGCGCGACGCCCAGAAAATAAACTTCCGCGCGTTCCGGCATGACGGCGCGCCCCAATAGTGCAGGAAAAACTTTGGGCAGCCAGGGGCCGCAGGCGAAGACAAATGTTCCGGCAGTGATGATGTCTTTAGAGGTGGTGGTAATTGCGCTCAAGCGGCCTTTTGACGAGGGAGGAAGAGCAGCGGCGACCCGATACTCCAGGCCTGACTTGACCATCTCGTCGACCAATACTTGAATGCCGCGCCGGGCCATGAGCGCTCCGCTGTGCGGTTCGAGAATGCCAATGTCGTTGAGCTTGATGCCGATCTGGGGGTAACGTCTGGCCAGTTGGGCGGAATCGAGCATCTCGTGAACGATATTCAAGCGCTGCAGAGAATGGCCGCTCTGGGTCACAAAGTTGGAGCTGCCGTCGGAGATCGCCAAAACTCCTGTTTCGTGAAAGATGCTCTGTCCACAGCGTGCCGCGAGGCTTTTCCAGTGAGGAAGTGAGCGCAAAGCCCAACGGCTGTAAAAGTCGTCCGAGCCGTAGGCGGTACGGATGATTCTCGATTCGCCCCCGGAACTGGCACGGCTGTTGGCGGGCCCATAGGCGTCGAGGAGGATGACGCGCAAACCCGCCTTCCGGAGAAAGTAAGCGGACCAAGCGCCAAAAGCTCCGGCACCGATAACTGCAACGTCCCAGGTTTTCGAGGAAGTGGCGCGGGAAGGAGACTGCGATTTGCCAGCCGTGAGAGCACATGGCGTGACAGAAGCCGCGAACAAGATTTTCGCAGCTTCACGGCGGGAAAGTTTAGGCATAAATCTCCTTCGCAATGACATGCCAAACAGCGACGAAGTGTATACCGGAATTTTCGGTTGCCGGACAGTGTCAAAGTGAAACGTGAAGATTTGCCGGAGGGCACAATAAGCAGGCGTGAAATCGGTGCGATTTCGACGGCGATTTTGTTGCCGAGTAGACTGTGCGTTTTTGCACAGCTGCCCACAGGAGCGAGCAAAAATAAAATATGACAGGGGGTTGACGGATACTGCAAAGCTGGTATAAAGTTAAAAATGGTTCGGGGCACTGCAAGGTGTCAGGGGCCACCATGACATGGTGGGACGGACCAAGCAGGGCGTCACAGTCGGGTCGAACTCCTGAAGTAGATCCTAAGTGAGGTTCTTTACGAGCACAGGATAGAGATTTGTCGAGCTTCGCGCAAAGCCACCTGAGAAAGGTGACGTTGCCCGGCGCTCGGCGCCGGGTTTTTTATTTTCCGGGGACTTTTGTTTCGAACGTTTATTGCAAAATTCGAGATGGAATAACCGGAGAAAGCTTCGAGAAATCGAAGCGCCCTGACGGGATCAGGGTTAACGCTCTTTGACAACAGAAAGGCTGGCAAGTTCACAGTAAGGGCCTCTGTGATCTGTCCGAGGTGTATCTGCGTGAGGAGTGACACCAAGGCGATCGTGGAGAATTACTGTGGACGATTACAAGTTTTGCTCGAGTTGAGCATAACTGTGGAAGAAAAGGCGGACTTACCAACTGTTTGAGTAGCGTAGATACGAAAGCCTGTGCCACGAATCAGCCCCGCCTGTGAAGGCCGGGAAGAGAAGAGGTACGAGGATGTATGGAGCTGCGTGAATCAAAACGCCGAAGGCTTTATCGATTGCAAAGTCGATGAAGCCGGAAGACGGATTGAGTAAGTTTTATGATTAAGCTACTAAGAGCGTACGGTGGATGCCTTGGCGCCAGAAGGCGAAGAAGGACGTGGCAAGCTGCGATAAGCCTCGGGGAGCCGCAAGCAGGCTTTGATCCGAGGATCTCCGAATGGGGAAACCCGGCGAGATGAACTCTCGTTACAGCCCGCTGAATACATAGGCGGGTATGAGCCAACCCAGGGAAGTGAACCATCTCAGTACCTGGAGGAAAATAAATCACAGAGATTCCGAAAGTAGCGGCGAGCGAAATCGGAACAGCCCAAACCCAAGTGCTTGCATTTGGGGGTTGTAGGACCGCATAAGTAGAGTTACCAAACCGGACATTACGTGAATCCGCTGGAAAGCGGAGCCAAAGAGTGTGAGAGCCACGTAACGGAAAATGTACCGGACTCGAAGCGGCATCCTGAGTACCACGAGACACGTGTAATCTCGTGGGAAACTGGGGAGACCACTCTCCAAGGCTAAATACTCTCTGGCGACCGATAGTGAACCAGTACCGTGAGGGAAAGGCGAAAAGCACCCCTGCGAGGGGAGTGAAATAGAACCTGAAACCGTATGCTTACAAGCAGTCGGAGGGCCATGCATGGATTTCGGTCCATGAAAGCCTGACGGCGTGCCTCTTGCTTAATGAGCCGGCTAGTTAATCTTACGTGCAAGGTTAAGCGCAAGCGAGCCGTAGGGAAACCGAGTCCGAATAGGGCGACAAGTACGTAGGATTAGACGCGAAGCGGGATGATCTACCCTTGGCCAGGTTGAAGGTCGCTTAACCGCGACTGGAGGACCGAACCGGTGTGAGTTGAAAATCGCTCGGATGAGCTGAGGGTAGGGGTGAAAGGCTAA
>Ga0182015_10000581_pt1 | contig 52191 bp, 44 predicted proteins | sample 712P3MmetaG_FD_120478 | JGI IMG/M metagenome (GOLD analysis project Ga0182015, IMG submission 120478) | Permafrost microbial communities from Stordalen Mire, Sweden - 712P3M metaG | ecosystem: Environmental > Terrestrial > Soil > Wetlands > Permafrost | place: Sweden: Stordalen | collected...
CCAGATTCTTAAGGCTCGCAATGATGGCGTGGTATGCCTCCCAACTCCGCGCCGCCCGCCCGGTTCCGCCGTAGACGATAAGATCCTGCGGACGCTCGGCGACCTCTTCATCGAGGTTGTTCATGAGCATGCGCATGGCGGCTTCCTGCTGCCAGCCTTTGCAGATGATGGAGTTGCCACGCGGGGCGCGAATGGACGCGGGAGCCTGCCTGAGTTCCGAATCAACGGGCATGAATAGATGTTACTTGCTGAGTGTGGAAGAGTTCAACGTGGCAATAGCGAGAGCGGAGGCTGGGCGGGCGGTGCTTACCACGATGAATAAGCCGTGCCTTCGCTGGAAAGCGCGTTCGACGCCGAATGCACATCGCAGATGCCCGGGTCCTGCTGGTCTAGGGACGACAGCTCGTCACACGTTGGCGCTTCCCAGTTCGCTTCGTTGGTCATCGGATCCTTGGGAATTTGCTTGATGTAGCCCCCCTGCACCAGGTCATCCAGCGACTGCGGCGCCTTTTGCTTGTCGAGGGTGTACTGGCTGATCAGCTTGCGCATCTCGAACAGGTCATTATGCAGCACGGACTCCCGCGACCGCAGGATTGACTGCGTGTAAATAGGAAGCGCAATGGACAGCAGTATCCCGATGATCACGATCACGATCATCATTTCGAGCAACGTATACCCCTGGTTCCACCTGGCCAAGCTCCGACTAGTGGAGATCCGTTCGCTTTTGAACCTTCTTACCATTACCAATCCTTATATTTCGTGTCATCCAGCGCCGTGCCCTGCGATTTGGTATAGACGTCAAACACGCTCTGCCCGCCCCAGGAATCGGAATCCGGATCGTCCTGCATGGAACGCAAGCCCCACTCCGTAGTGCCCGTCATGGGATCAACAGGAATTTTGCGCAGGAAGCGAATCTTCTTGCCCTGCACATCCACGCCTTTCACCAGGGTTTCGAGATCGGGTGGATAGTTCTGGCTGTCCACCTTAGTTTGGAATCCACCCCGGTCCGCCGCGTCTTTATAACGATCAATGGCGTCGCGCATCTCCCATAAATCGAATCGCAACTCGCGTTCCTTTTCCCGCTGGATGGTCACCCGCGCCAGCGGAATCACCATTGTCGAGAGAACTACCAGGATGGCTGTAGCGATGATCAACTCAAGGAGCGTAAAGCCCGGTTCGGACCTCCTGCCCTGCCCCTGATGGAATCTGTGTAGCTTCATCTTCTATTCTCGGATTGGAAAACCGCGCCGGTCGTCGATTTATTACACCGACCTATTGCACAGTGACCGACGCCTGAGCTCCATTCACCGTGATGGACTGTTGACCGGGATCGCGCGCTCCACCTCGCGTGATCGTCAGCGGAGTCTGTCCGCCGGCCTTCGCCTGAAATGTCAGAGTGACCACGGCGCCCTGGCCGGAAACTCCACCCGCCCCCGGCGGCCGTGTTGCCGTGATCTGCAACGTTCCCGTGGTCTCATCTTCGCGATGCACCAGGGCCACGGCCTGCCCATCCTGAGAAAGGAAGCCGCCGTTGGAAACGTTGACCAACTGCAGCTTGGCCGGATCGTAATTCATCTGTACCGGCACAGAGTAGACATTCTGCGCTCCGGAAATCAGCAGGTTCACAACAAATGTGCTGCCTTTCGCAGCTGTGATCTGTCCCGGATCAAACAGGAAGTTTGTCCCGCTCAGCGCCGTGGGATTCGCGGCCTGGTTGGGAGTTTGATTCGCCGGCGGCTGATTCGCCGGGGTTTGCACTCCCGGAGCCTGACTCATGGGAGGCTGCACCGCCGGAGCAACCGCTGCGGCCGGCCTGCTGACGTGCCGCAGCGCGATTGTGTTTGCAGTCCCAATATCAAGCTGACGCTGGTTCAACTCGCTGACCATGGTTCCGCGAACCACGTGCGGAGTGATCACAAATACCGTCTCATCCTGCTCATGGTCCTGCGTCGTCTGCCCAAAGAGGTATTTCAAGATTGGAATCTGCGTCAGCCCCGGGATTCCGGCCAGCGACCTGGTCTCGGAATCATCCAGGATCCCGCCTATCATGCTCGATTCCCCGTCCCGTAGGCGGATTTCGTGCTCGATCTTCTTCTGGCCAATAATAGGCTGGCTGATGCCGCCGATGCTCGACTGACCCACAACCGAGGAGATTTCCATCGAGATCTTCAGCGTGACATCCCGGTCCCCGTGTACGTGCGGCGTGACGTCGATGTTCACGCCCACATCCAGGTATTGAAACTGCGTGTTCACCAGCGGGTTAATACCCACGCCACCGATTCCGGGCTGGAACGATCCGGTGGCTACCGGCACGCGTTCGCCAATCTTGAGCGTAGCTTTCTGGTTATCGAGCGCGCGAACCTGAGGATTCTGTATCATCTTTGTGTCGCTGTCGCCCATCACGGCTGACAAGTTGGCGGAACCGATCGACACCTGAAAATCAGTGGCGTTCAAGCTGCCCAGCGTGTTCAACTCCAACCCGGACGAACTCGCCGCCGTTGACGTGGTAGTTGTGGTAGTGGCGGTTGTCCCAGTACTTACATTGGCCTGCAGAGTGACCGTGGCGCTGGTGGGCGGGCTCAATCCCAGGGTGCGCGATTTGTCCTTGCTGATCTGCAAGACCGCGATGTCGACGATCACTTCCGGGCGCGCCTTATCCAGATCTTCCACCAGCTTTTCCGCCAGCGCGATCTGGTCGGGCGTGCCCCGCACCACCAGCGCATTCTGCGAGAGCAACTGCTGCACGCGCTGCACGTCCAGCACGGCGCGGATCGCGTTCACCACATCCTGCAACTCGGTAGGCTGCGACAGGTTCGTCAGGTAAAACGTCTTCAGGACGCTTTGTTCCAATTCCTTGCGCTTCGCCGGATTATCCTGCGCCACGAAAATGGTATTCCCCGTCACCGGACGCCAGAAGGTTTTCGACTCCAGCGCCGTAATCTCCAGCGCGTCTTCCAGCGTTACTCCGTTCAGCTCGACCCGAATGCGCCGCGAGGTATAGTCAGGATCGAAGAGCACATTGATCCCCGCGATTTTTCCGACGGTCTCATAGATCACCTTGCTGTCATCGGTGGCCTTGATTGTGAGGGGGGTGTTCGAGATGGGAACCAGTTCTACCGGGCCGCCTGCTTCCTTGATCTTCCGCTCCAGGCTGCTAGGCGGACCTGCGGCCTGCGGCGGCGGATTTTCCTTATCGTTAATCATCTGCAGGGTGCGTTTCAACTCCTGCTGCGCCATAAATAGCGATGGATCGATCTGAATCGCCTTTTGGAATTCGGCCACCGCATCCTGCAGCTTGCCTTCGTCGCGAAGCACTTGTCCGCGATGGACAATGTCCTGGGCAGCTTTGGAACGCATGCGCTCGAACGAGGTTCGGTAGCGCAGGTCCTTTGGCTTCAGGTCGTAAGCCTGCTTGTAGAGATCGTAAGCAGCCTCGTAATTCTGCCGGGCCTCGGCGTCCTGGCCTTTTTCGTAAATACTCTTGGCCTTATCGGCGATGGCGGGTACGATAGCAAGCAAAACCAGCAGCCCAACGGCCACAGGCATCAGACGTCTCATTCGTCAATCCTCGTCTAAAAATCTTCCCCGGAAGTCTTCGCCGGACAAACCATTCTTACGCCCTCAGCCCGCAAACCTGGGATCCAATGACGCATGTACGGAGTACTTTTGCTGCGATTATAGCATCGCGATTCCTTACTCCCCATGTGATTGTGCCCACGGCAGTTACACTCTTTAGTCTTAGTCCCAACGAGGGACCTCGGGCTTCAGCCGTCGGGCTGCGGCTAAACCTTTCTTTCAAATCCGCGCAATCTTACGGCCAGACTCTCAGGTTTGGCCGAAGCCCGATAGCCGAAGCCCGATAGCCGAAGCCCGATGTTAAGATTGAACCCAGCCCATGCCCCGCCAGTCCACGCACCAGACCAAGCCCAGCCCGGAGAAAGCCCCGCGCCGCGAGCCTACGGCCTCCGGCCAGCGTGATGCCGCCGTTAATAGGATCGCTTCTCGTAACTACTTCTTGCTGGAAAAATTTGAGTGTGGCGTGGTCCTTACCGGAACCGAGGCCAAATCGGTCCGCAGCGGCCTCGCCAACCTCAAAGATTCCTACGGTCTGGTCAAAAACGGCGAACTCTGGCTGCTCAACGCCCACATCGGCCCCTACGAGCACGGCAACATGAACAACCACGCCCCCCTCCGCACCCGCAAGCTGCTCATGCACAAAGAAGAAATCCGCAAGCTGATCGGCAAAACGCAGCAAAAAGGACTCACCCTAATCCCCGTCCGCATGTACTTCAAGAACGGCAAAGTAAAAGTCGAATTAGCCCTGGCCAAAGGCAAGCAGCTCTGGGACAAACGCGAAACCGAACGCCGCCGCACGGCGGATAAAGAAGCCCGAGACGCCATTGGGCGCAGCCGGAAGGCGTAGGTTTCGTAGCGCCGCCGTCCCGGCGGCTTGGCGGCAAGGGCCAGTAAGGTTTAGGGGGGACAGCCGCCCTCGGCTGTCCGGTTTCAGACGTCCGTAACGACCACTTTCCGGTTGTAATCTGATCCGACTTTCTCTTACCCTGAGAGATGAATTTGGAGAAGCGATCACCGTGACCATCAACCTCACGCCAGAACAAGAGAGTCGGCTGCAAGCAATCATGAGTCGTGGCGCCTACGCCTCCGTTGAGGAGGTTGTCGAAGCTGCCTTGGCGGCGGTCGAACAGCGCACTCTGCCGGGGTTTGCCGGGACACCTGACGAACTTGACACGTTGCTCTCGGAAGGGCTGGCATCCGAGGAATTCACGGAATCCGACTTTTGGGGCTCCGTCAACCAACGCACTGACGGCTTGCTGGCCCAGCATAAGTCCGGCTCGCGGTCGTGAAGGTTTCTCTACCGGCAAACAGCCAGCGACGACCTTATTCGCCAGTTTCGCTACTACCTCGTGAACCAGAATCTTCCGGAGATCGCCCTCCGTTTCAGAGCTGCCGTCCGTCACACGATTGAGTCGTTGCGGGCACATCCTCTTGTAGGGGCGCGCTATCGTTCGACGAAACCGGAACTTCAAAACCTGCGATCATGGCCGGTGGCAGGGTTCGAGGCCATCCGGATTTACTATCTTGCGGATACTGACGCGATTTTGGCGGCGTCATCCTGAGCGCAGCCGTTCTTCAGGCGGAGCGAAGGATCTCCCGCGCCTAGGCCCGGGCGCCCGCGTCCCGCCGCATTCGCGAGAAGTGGGTTTGGGGGAAATCCACAAACCGGCTGTGACATCCAACCTTGTCCACAGCCCACCACATGCGCGATCATGGTCGAGGCCGTGACGGTTGGCAGAAGCCAACTCGTCGCGCCCCTAAGTCTTTTGTTTGCGGTATTCTAGTATCTAAGTTCTTTGAAAATCGTATTTTGCAGGGAATTTCCTGCCAACGTGGTGACTCCAGTGCTGGAGGGGGGAGGGGGGATAACCCCGATTTTCAGCGTAGGAGCGAGCGATCCACCGCTCGCTGCGACGCCGCCCCGAACTTTATTTTCCGGTCGAATCCGCAGATGAAAACCGTAAACCTGAAAGCCGGCATGCCGCTGGTACAGGAGGCCCTCCAGCATCTCGACCGCGAACTGGCACTCGCGCGCCAGGAAAAAGCAAAGCTGCTCAAGCTGGTTCACGGTTATGGCTCGACCGGCACGGGCGGCGACATGCGCATCGCCGTGCAAAAGCGTTTGCTGGAGATGGCGGAGAACGGTCAGATTCGCGGCTGCATTTTCGGCGAGAACTGGTCGAAGTCAGACGACGCGACTTGGAAGCTTCTGCAATCGCGCCCCGAACTCAAGAACGACTCCGACCTCGGTCGGCGTAATCGGGGAATCACGATCGTTTTGCTGTAGCCCGCCCCGCGAGCGGGAAGATTTTCTCCTAGTAGTCCGATGAGGGTAGTCCTACGAGACCTGCGGTTCCGGCGGCACACTGGGAATCACCGGCGCAGGAGCCGGCTCATTCACCACCGGCAACGCTACCGGCACGGGCGTGAAGGACTCTACCGCAATCGGCGCCACCATGTTCTGCAGGTAGTAGGTCACCGCCACGCCGCGCTGCCAGAAACGCGGAATCAACAGCAACAGCAGCGTTAACTGGCTGACGATGATCGCGCTCAACACGCTGGAAGGCGGAACAAACTTGATCCACACGAAGAGCCCTGCCATCAGCACGATCGCCGCCACAATCGTGGTCACCACATAACTTGCCAGCAGCCGTCCCAGGTTCCGCCAGGTATGCCGGAAACCCGCGCCAATCGACTTCCGCACCGCGCGCTGATCGCTCAGCACCACGTCCGCTTGCGCCAGATCAAACCAGATGCGTAACGCTGCCATCACTAGAAAAATCACCGCCAGGCCCGCGAACTGCACCTCCGGCAGCAGCAGTTCGTTTGTGCTCTCCGCGGCTTTTTTCTCCAGCACGCCATGGAGGCCGAACAGCGCCGCGGCCACAATTCCCATCACGATTCCCGCAACAATCATCAGCCGGATAAACCGCCACAAATTCCGCCCGCAGGCGCGGAAGAAATCCTCTCGCGGCAGTCGGTAGGTGGAAGCATAACCTTGCAGCACTCCTGGCAAGAACAGCGCGGTCGCGATGAAAAACAGAAAAGCAAAGTGCAACCCCGCGATTCTGGAAGCATGGGTCGGACCAAATTCAGGCTGCGCAAACATTTCGATCAATACGCCGACATCCAGACTGTGCACCAGGCGTTCGGACCGCAGGCTGTGATCCAGGAAGTCGTGCGCCTGATTGTTAAACGACGCGGCGCCCAAGCACGCCAGCGCCAAATTCAACAAGTAGAACCAAATGATATAGCGCTTGTTGCGCCCGACCCTGTCCCAGCCGCCGCTTAATAAACCTTGATGGTCTGCCATTCGTATCCGCCTCAATTCTCGTCGCCCGCTTTTGCTGAGGCCCGATGATCCTTCGGCCTCACCCAGCCAAGGCTCCGGCCTCTAAACGGCCCACCAGGCCAGCGCCTGGCCCAGCCATTGCGTCATGAACACCCAATAATTCGTCAGCTTCCGTGCTGGCCTTCCATACGCTTCGGCCCTGTAACTGTTGTTGAAGTCGTTTCGGTCAATCTGGATTTTGTGGTCCGGATCAATGTCCGCCGACTCGATCTTGGCTTTTTTCTCGTACGTGAATTTGGTCCAGCGGCTCGCTCCGTCCCAATGCTCGCGAACCTTTTCGCCGTTGTCGAACTTGATCTCTACCTCCACCGGCATGACGAAATCTCCCTTACGCTGCAGCCAGACATAAGAGCGATAGACGGTATTCTTGTCCTTCTGCGATGCGCTCTTTTTCTCTTCGTACCAGTTCACCGGGAAAGATTCGGCCTTCAGCACTTTGTAATCCATCACCTGCGAGCCGTAGATGGCCTGGTCGAAGTACCAACGCAAATTCTGGCCTGAAACTTCCTCAATCGTCTTCAGGAAGTCTTCCTTGGTGGGATGAGTGAAGCGATACCTCATGAAGTAAGTGCGCATCGCCTTAGCCATCACGTCTTCGCCGATGATGCCTTCCAGCGTCAGCAGCACGCTCGCGGTCTTGCCGTAAGTGATTCCGGCGTAAGAGCTATTATTGTAGTAGTCGTACGCCTTCTGCGCGATTGGGTCGAGATCGGCCACACTTGCGTAGCTGCCCCGTTGCATCTCCCGCTCGCCCACAGTGGCGCCCGCCAAATTCAGAATAGAGGTCCTTTTGCCCAGAATCGAATCCAGCACCTTTACTTCCGAATAGCTATTAATGCCCTCGTCCATCCAGGCATCTTCAAACTCATTTGTCGCCACCATGCCGTACCAGTACTGGTGCCCGAACTCGTGTTCAATCACAAGCTCTGGTAGCTTCAATCCTTCCGGCATAAACCAACTGGTGTCGCCGGTAATAAATGTTGGATATTCCATCCCGCCCGCTTCCGCACTTTCAGGATCGACGAGCGTAATGGTTTTATAGGGATACGGTCCGTACCAGCTCTCAAAGTGTTCCAGTGACTCTCGCAGAATTTTTTCGTGCCGCCCGACCTGGCTCCAGTGCGCGGGCTGCATCAGGATGCGCATCTGCACCGGGCCCATCTGCCCCTGGAACACGCCGTCTTCTTTCACCTTATAGCGCGGGCTGGCGGTCCAGGCGAAATCGTGGATGTCATCGCCGTGGTAGGTAAATGTCCTGGCGTTGTCGGAGTCCTTTTGGTCAATCAGGACGCCGCTGGCGCCCACGATTTCGTTCTTCGGGACCGTCAGCTTGACGTCGAAAACGCCAAAGTCGGCAAAGAATTCAGTGAAGGCGTGATACTGATGGCAATTCCACGCTCCGTGCCAGAACACGCCAACCTTCGGAAACCACTGCCCGCCCAGCACGAAATCGTGCTTCCATCCTGAGCGCGCCTGCGTTTCCGGAAACTTAGTTTGGAACGCAATCTTGAACTGAACGTACTCGCCCGGAGCAATCGGCTTAGGCAGATGCACATCGACAACAGTCTTATCGTCTTTATTTCCGTCATCGGGCTGGATGTATTGCACCTTCGAAGTCAAATCGCCCTGGCCTACGACTTCGAGGCTCTTAATCTCTTCTGATCCGTAGTCCTTGTCTTCCCACTTCTCATAACTGACATCGCGGCCACCTTCGACCTTGGTCTCGCGCACCCAGGTAGCATTCGGCTGAAACGCATTCTGATAAAGATGAAAAGGAAAATGGTCGAGCGCCTGCCCGGTCAGGTTGTGATAGGTAAGCACCTCGGTTGCGTCGACGGTATGCTTCGTCGCGTCATATTTCGCGTCGATCTCGTAATGCACTACGCGTTGCGACATCGGAGTCGCCGAATTGATCGCCAGCGTGGTGTCAGGAATCGCCTGCGGCCCGGAAGTGATCGATGCAGCACTGGCAACGGAAGCCGCCGCCAATGCTCCCTGCGGGGCAGCCGCCCTGGCCGCGTGTTGCTGCACTAGGAGGGAAAGCATAACAACCGACACCACCGGGAAGAACAAAATCATCCACCGGATTTTCATCAAACAAACCTCTGTTTTCTCTGTGGGATGGAATCATACCGCAGGCGGTCGACTGCCGTCATCCCGCGAACCGAGGATACGATGCAACCGTCGCGGAAGTACCGTTATGTCCATCTGTTCGTTGGAGATCGCGCGAGTGCGGTGCGGACATACTTTTGCAAAACTCGACAAATCTTTGCATCCAAAGCATTTTGAGGCAGGTATTCTACCCTTGGCTGGTTCTGCGCTGCCGACTGGGCACCACAGAGTCTACGATCCGGTCCGCTCCAGCAATGCGATTCCTAGCCGGTAGAACGCCATGAAAGCTGCTCTCGTCGCGCTCCTTTTCGCCGCTTCCGCTTTCGCCCAGGACCAAGCTGCCATTACAGCCGCCGAAGCTACCTGCGGCGCCAAGGACGTCAAGTTCGAAGCTAAGCAAGACTCTACCCAGCATCCCACTCCTCAGCCGGAACCTGGGAAGGCGTTGGTCTACGTGGTTTTGGATCTGGGACAATGCTCCGCGTGTACAAGCCACACCAGCGTGTTCTACACCGATGTGGAATATGCTCTCACCAAAGTTGGCATGGATGGTGCGTGGGTTGGAGCCAATCATGGATCATCCTACTTCTTCTTCGCCGCCGACCGCGGTGAGCATCATCTGTGCATCAACTGGCAATCGCGGCTGGACATACGCTCCCGAGCGTTAGCCATGGCCAGTTTCACCGCTGAAGAGGGAAAAGTCTATTACTTCCGCGAGCGAATCTTCCCCGGAGCCCACGACTACTCGTTCGATTTGGACTCGATCAACAGCGACGAAGGCAAGTACCTGGTGGCCTCTTCTCCACTCAGCGTCTCGCATCCCAAGAAATAGGATCGGCAAAGTAGCCGTCATTCACCGGGTTCGCGAATCGTCATTCCACTGCCGACGAACTCAGCGGACGCGGCGTTGTTCCCTGACTGACTAGATTCATAAAGTTCGATTCCGCCAGGCGCGACGGGTGGACTTCGCCGCTCAGTCCGAAGAAGCGGCAGAAGCTCATGATCAATGGCCGCCAGCGCAACGGATCGATGTGGGGCCGCGCCCCGTCACCTACCAACAGCCGTTCGTCAACGTGCAGTTTTACAATGTGCACCTCGAACACGTTCGCGCTCACGTTCTTGCCGAAGGGACGGAAATCGTGCACGATGCCCTCCATCTGCACCGGGCACTCGCCTACTCGCGGCGGCGCTACGGATGCCGACTTCACGGGTGTGAACCCGGAGATGCCGAATTTATCTGGTTCATGACGATAACCCCATTTGCGTTTCTTATCCGGCACGGGGTCCTTACCGGTGGTGAGCGCGAGCCGGTCGACCTGCGTGGCCAGATTTTCGGAAGGCAGATTGATCACGCATTCGCGGGTGCGGATGAGGTTGTCGGAGGTCTGGCCCATCTGTCCGAGTCCGAGCATACAACTCCAACCGAGCCACCAAGCTGACGACATCGGAGCCAAATTTGGCGTGCCGTTTGGATTTATCGTGCTGATGAGCGCTACTGGCGTTCCGAAATAAAGAATAGTCGGTTCAATCGTCTTGTGCATGGGCCGACGATATCGGCTTGCCCGTGGACGCACTATCCGCTTCTTGCGGTGCAATTCAAATTCCGCTCCAGGCCGCTTGCCGAGCCCGCGGGAACCTCCTCTTGCGCTTCTGCCTCCTTGCCGACGATACTGGAGTGTTCCCTGGCAAACTGTCTAAAACATTATGAAAACTACGCTCTCGTTCTCTACGCCCGCTGAACTCGAAACCGAATCTCTCGTCGCCATTGCGCTCGACCATGCTGAAAAAGATCCGGCCGGCTCAACCAAGAAAGAAAAACCGCAACTCAAACTCGCCACCGGGGACGCTGCGGTGCAATCGGTTGCCGCCGATCTGCTTGCGAGCGGCGAACTTACCGGCAAACCGTTCGAAAGCAACTTGCTGCATAAACCCGCCGGACTCAGGGCCAAGCGCCTGTTATTGATCGGCGGCGGCTCCGCGAAGAAGTTCACCGGTTATGACTTACGCCGCCTCGCCGGAGCCGCCGTCCGCATCGTCAAGTCCCGTGGCATCCGCAGCTTCGCCTTCATCGTTCCGCCTGGCATTCCGGTCGAAGAAGCTGTAAGAGCGATTGTCGAAGGCGCACTGGTCGGCAACTTCGATCCCGATTACTACCGCAGCGACCGTAAGGATCAGAAGATTGATGCGCTTACCATCGTCGCGAGCGGCAATGCCGATCACGCTGCGCTCGAAAAGGCCGCGCAAGAGGCGCAGGTCATCGGCGAGTCGCAAAACTTCACCCGCGATCTGGTGAATGAACCCTCCAACCGCATGACGCCGACCATCCTCGCCGACCGCGCCAAAAAAATGTCACAGGAAGTGGGTTTGAAATGTGAAGTCTACGGCGCCGACAAGATCAAGGAGCTGAAGATGGGCGCCTTCTGGAGCGTCGCGCAAGGTTCCGACGAGCCGCCGGCGCTGATTGTGATGACATACGAGCCTGCGGGTGCGCCGGCAAAACCCGTCTTAGGACTGGTGGGCAAAGGCATCACGTTTGACACCGGCGGCATCTCGATCAAGCCCGCCGATGGCATGGAAAAGATGAAATACGACATGGCTGGGGGCGCAACGATGATCGGCGCTATGCGCGCCATCGCGCTGCTGAAGCCAAAAGTGAAAGTGATCGGCATCGTCTGTGCCACGGAGAACATGCCTTCCGGCAAGGCGCAGAAGCCCGGCGATGTGCAAATCGCTATGTCGGGCAAGTCGATTGAGATCATCAACACCGACGCCGAGGGCCGCCTGGTTCTCGCCGATGGTCTTTTCTACGCGCGACAACTCGGCTGCACTCACCTGGTGGATGCGGCCACTCTTACGGGCGCGGTGGTGGTCGCACTCGGGTATACCAATGTCGGCGTTTTTGCCAATGATGATGCGATTTACGAACGCCTGCACAAAGCAAATGACGAGGCCGGCGAAAAAATGTGGCGCCTGCCGCTCGACGACGAATATAAAGACAACATCAAGTCCTCCATCGCCGACATCGTCAACTCCGGAGGACGCTGGGGCGGCGCCATCAACGCGGCCATGTTCCTGAAAGAGTTCGTCGAAGACACGCCGTGGATTCATCTCGACATCGCAGGCACTGCCTGGATGGAAGATCAGAAGCCATGGATCGCCAAAGGCCCGTCGGGAGTCGCGCTGCGCAGCCTGGTTGAGTTCGTAAAGAGCTTCAAAACCTAAGAATTACGTCGGTACCGCCGGGAGACTCGTGGGCATAGGGGGACTGCGCGCTTCGTGGTAATTTGGTTTGATAGACTGGATTTTTCAGAAGCGTTTTTGAACTAAGCAGTTGAATTCGAATTGAGCACTGCCAGCCTCCTCAATACAGATATGCCTCTTCGCACCATCCTCCAACTTGGCGACCCGAGATTGCGCGAGGTCGCGCTGCCGGTTGAAAATCCCTCCACTCCGGAAATCGCTGCCCTGGTCAGAGATCTCGCCGACACGCTCGCCCACTGGCGCTCTACCACCGGCTACGGACGCGGCATCGCTGCGCCTCAACTCGGGGTGCGCCAGCGGGTCATCTTCCTGCAATTGCCCGGAGAGCAACCCTGGCCCCTGGTGAACGCGGAAATGACCGAGCGCAGCGAAGAAAAGATTATTGTCTGGGACGCTTGCCTCAGCTTCCTGTCGATCTTCATGCAGGTCGAACGGCACCGCGAGATCACCATCCGTTGGCAGGATCTCGCGGGCAAGCGACACGAATTCCGCGCTGGCGACGACCGCAGCCTCTCCGAACTCCTGCAGCACGAAATCGACCACCTCGATGGCATCCTCGCAGTCGACCGCATCACCGATCTTAAGACTCTCTGCTCCCGCGAGGAATTCGAAAAGCGCCATCGCGCCGCAAGCCCGTACGCGGTTGCCTCCGCTACCATCCAGAACTGAATAGTTTCAAGTGCAGCATCTTGAGTTTCCAAACGACCAACTCGAGGGCCTGGAGTTATTTTCTACCGCTCTTTCTTCGGCTGGTTGCATCCAATGTGGGCTGCAAACGGCTCGGATTCCTAATGCTCGGCCGAACTCTGAGTGTGGAGGCATTGCATGAAAGGTCTGCTTATGGCGGGTGTTGTCGTGTTGATTCTGGGGATTGTCTCGTTCTTCGTTCCGTTTCCGCATTCCGAACATCATGGGATCAGGGCCGGCGACGCGCATATAGGCGTCACTACCGAACATGATCAGAGAGTTCCTCCGGCCCTCAGCGTTGTCCTGGTGGTCGCTGGCGCCGGACTGATGATCGCCGGCAGGAAGGGCTAACAAACCGGAGTCAACTTATGGCCAGATCTCTACTTGGTTGTGGCCTGGTCAAAGGCCTTCTCGAGATTCGTGACTAGCGGAGCTTCGCTCGGCTGCAGGCCGCTGCGGCCCATCATGCGCCACAGGTACTGATTCTGCGGCCAGCCGTGCGCATCGTAAACCGCGAGGATATCTTCGGTCGGGCGGCTCGTGACCATCAGCACGATATCGGCTTCATGCGGCTTATACACCACAATGAACTTCCCCCACTTCTGCATCGCATCCTGCACTGTGCCGATGGCCTGGCGGTCGTCGGAAAGCAGGTTGGCATCGAATTGGTCGCCATCGTAGCTGGTGACGTAGACGTAACGGGCATTCACCAGACTGCCGGGAAACGCGGGAACGTTTTGCGGGGCGTTCGTCCTGGCCGTTTTGGGTGCTGCAACGGCAAAGGTCGCCGCCAACAGGACGACGGCGAGTATGACGTGCGAGGTAGTTTTCTTTTTCATACGCGTTCACCAGATCGAAGTTCAACAGATCAATTCAGCGGATCGATACCTTTTCAATCAGTTAGATGGTCTGACCCCAGCGGACGTTGCCTGCCAACAAGAACAATTCCTCCTAAGTTATTGAATCTATTGTAACTGTAGGACATCGCCAGGATAGGGTACAAACGGACCAGCACTGAGGTTTCCAACTTTCACGACGCGTCAACCACTTACGACCATACATTTGCCAAGCGTCAAGCGCCGAATCTCTCTGCGGCGCGAGCTTTTGCCTTCGCGGCTTCTTCCTCTCGATTCTTCGGCGGTGCGTTGGTTTCGAGCGAATGGAGAAGACGAGCCGAGATAGCGGCTATTTCATCGATGGCAGCCAGGAACGAAACTTCGTTGGCCTTCGATGGCTTGTTAAAGCCGCTGATCTTTCTCACGAATTGCAACGAAGCAGCTCGAACCTCGTCGGCATTAACTGGCGGGTCGAAATTGAAGAGCGTTTTGATATTCCTGCACATTCAGCATGACCTCGAAGTAAATCAGAGCTTCCCGCAGCGTGAAAGCATTAGTTTGCCATACAAAAGTTTGCCACACAAAATCGATCCAAGAACAGATCCAACAGGGCCCTCGGCTCAAAGCAGCCGTCCTGTGGAACAGTTGATGCGGGCTGTGTTTGCCGCCTGCTCCACAACTCCGCGGACCGCTTCGATCACCAAGTCCGGGCGGTCGAGCTGGATGTAATGTCCACTATTCTTCGCGACCAGGCGAGTGCCGCGAGTCGAGAGGTGCGATAACTCCTCCTGCATCTGCTGCCAGGCGTCATTGACGGGCTTGACCAGGTCGTCGGGCAGGTCGGGTTGGGGCTTATCGGGATCGTGCGATAACACTGCCAGAGGTAAATCGTCGAGGGGGCCAGTGGCGGCGGTTTGAGCGGCGCTCTCGGAAATAGCTTTCAATTCTGCGACGGCTTCGCGGGTGCTGTGAAAGTTGCACTCGGCAGCGCGGACTTCGGCATCGTTCCCACAGAATCCCAGCAGACGCGGGATTCCGAAAGGCATGGTGAACTCCAGAAACTCCTGCTCCCGTAACCAAGTCGCATCCATGTCGTTCAACGCCGGTGGGAAACGTCTCTGCTGTTCGGGATGCGACGAGTCAACCAGCACCATCCCGGCGACTTCGCTGCGAAAGAGACTCGCATACAGGCGCACATCGAATCCTCCCATGGAGTGACCGACGAGGACGGAGGGCGCGGAGATTCCGGCGTTGTGCAGGAGAGTATGAAGCTCTTCGGTACTGTCTTTGCTGGTGCGGGGGCGTGGGCTGGAATCGCTGTAACCTAGGCCGGCGCGGTCGTAGGAGCAGACGCGGACGAATTGCGCAATCTGTGGCTGCACTTTGTGCCACGAGATGTAGGAATCGCCGAGGCCGGAGTCGAGGATTACCGTGGGAGTTCCCTGTCCCGTGCAGTTGATGTGCATTTTGTAGCCGCCGATGTCGACGAGTTTACCGGGCATGGGATTAAAGCGGCGATCTCGGGCCTCTGAGATGTTTTCATAGAGGAAGCCTGCGGTCGCCAGCAGGATAACAAGAAGAAGCAAACTTCGAATGATGATGCGCAGCCAGTGGCGGGGTGGTGCGGGCGGAGTTGAAGTGTCACTCACCTTTTATCCTGTGCAGGCACTCGCGGACAAGAGTGTCCGCGCCACAAAGTCTATCTTGTCTACATCACCGGCGGCACTGTGATTCCCATCACTGCCAAAGTGCGAATTAGTTCGCGGCGGACGACCGCGACCGTGGCGAGGAGAAATCGTTTTCGCTTCTCATCCGGCTCGCTCAGGATCGGATGCCGATGATAAAACGTGTTGAACAGCTGCCCTAATTGAAAGGCATGCTTGGCAAGGTATGCGGGCTCGGTGGTAGCGATGCATTGATCAATGATGTATGACGTTTTCGAGGCGGCAAGCCAGAGTTCCCAGATTTCGTTGGCGGCTTCGCCGGAGAGGTTGGCGGCGTAGTCAACTTCACTCGCCCATTTACTCTTGATGCCTGTGAAAGATTGTGGTGCAAGTTCCTGCTCGATGACGCTCTGCTCCAGTTCGACGTACGGCTCAAAGTTCACCACCGCAAGTGGAAAGTTATCCGGATCTAGCCCAGCTTTCTTGAAGATGCTTGTGGCCCGGACTACGACGTACTGCGCGTAAGGGCCGGTTTCGCCTTCAAAGCTGAGGGCTTCTTTGAAGTCGAAGGCAATCACCGATTGTTTGGTGAACTTCAGCATGAAGTAGCGCAGCGCGCCAATGGCGATTTGCGTGGCAATGGAGAGGCGTTCGGCATCGGGTAGCTGAGGATGGCGGGAGTCCACCTCGCTCTTGGCAGACGCGATGAGCTGGTCGAGCAGATCATCGGCTTTAACGCCGAAACCTTTGCGTCCGCTGACCTCGATGTAGGAACGTGCCTTGTCTTCTTCGCTGAGCGTGTAGCCAAGTTCGGCGGCGCAACGCGGCGTGAGTGCGACCATCTCATAAGAAAAATGTGTGTAGTGGTCGGCGGCCTCGTTGTAGCCCAGTCCGCGCAGCGCCTCGATGACAGTATTTTGGGCTTCCGACTGGCGGGCGTCGATGACGTTATAGATTTCCGCGACATCTCCGAAGTGAGGATGGGTTTTTTCAGCGTCTTTGTCGTCAGGCGTCGTTGAAATCCAGCAATCGTGTTGGTTGGGATAGCGAAAGAACTTGCGGTAAGCAAAATCGCGTCCGAGCAGGCCGAACTTCCACATGTGATAGGCGATGTCTTTGCCGACGTAGCCGACGGTGCCGTTCGAGCGGACGATTACTTTCTGGTCGTCTTCGGCGATCTTCTCGAGCTCCTCTGTGTTCTCTGTGTCCTCTGTAGTTGAGGCCGTTCCGGCGCGGCGCATAATCCAGCAACCCTTGTTCTTCCCTTCGTTCTCGTAAGTAAGGACACCTGAGTCCTTCAACTTGGCGAAGGCCGCATCCCAGAAATGCAGGTGCAGTATCTCGCTTTCGCGAGGAAGGAAGTCGTACTCAATGTCGAGGCGGTCCATCGTTTCGAGGTGGCGGCGCAGAACGGCGGTCGAGATCAGCTCGGCAATCGCAGCCGTTTCGCTGGTAGCGTCTTCGATGCCGTGCAGCGTTTGGGCGCGGACTTGCAGGTTTTGCTTGTCCTGCGCGTACCACTGCGAGACGCGGGCGTAGAGGTCCCAGCAGTAGTAATCGAAGCGGGGCTGGCGGGCGAGGGTTTCGATTTCAGCGCGGGATTTTTTTTCGATATGCGTGAAACCCACGACAACGTCGGCAACCTGCACGCCGGTGTTGTCGATGTAGTTCTGAATGTCGACTTCCCGGCCCGCGTAACGCAGCAGGCGAACGAATGTGTCGCCGAGAATGGCATTGCGCAGGTGGCCGATGTGGGCGGCCTTGTTGGGATTGATGCTGGTGTGCTCGACCAGAATCTTTCCTGCTGGAATGTCGGCGGGCAACTTCCGGTCGGCGGCCAGGGCAGCGGCCATCCACACGCGATCGACTTTCACATTCAAGTATCCGGGAGGCGCGACCTTTAGTTCGGCAATGCCCTCGATGTCGCCGAGTTCGGCGCGGATGGCCTCGGCAATCTTAAGCGGAGCGGTACGCAGCGGCTTGGCAAAGGGAAAGACCGGAATGGCGAACTCCCCGAGTTCAACTTTCGGAGGCTGCTCAATGACCACAGCAGGCAGAGTTGCGTCCGGGTAACGGCCGCGCAGGAACTTTGCGATTTGCTGGGCTAGACGATGTTCGAGACGACGATACAAGGTTCCCTCTGAGCTGTTTAAGAAGATAGTGATTTTAGCAGAGTGCGCGGTGAACGCTGGTTTGACGCAAGATGCACGCGTTCCCTATGATGAAAAATCAATCGTTAGTCGATGGCTGTTGGCCGTTCGCGGGCTCGTTTGCAACGCTAAACGGCGAGTGTCGGGCCAACAACCAACGACTAGCGACCAACGACGGTTCCTATGCGCATTGCCTACCTTGAGTGTTTTTCCGGCATGAGCGGCGACATGTTTCTGGGTGCGCTCGTGGATGCCGGAGTGCCGGCGCGGGTGCTGGAAGAGACCGTTGCGGCGCTCGGAGTGGAGGCGCGCCTGGAAATTTCCCGGGTAGTGCGGAGCGGGATTTCGGCTACGAAAGTGGATGTTTGCGTGGATGGGGAGAAAGATTTGCCGCGCGAGGAGTATTGGGAGCGGAGAGACGTTGAACACTCTCGCGAGCATTCTCATTCCCACGAGCCTTCCGAGCCTAAGCATGAGCACCATGGGCATTCGCAGTCGCTTGCTGGCGAGGATTCGGGGGTGCCCGCGCCATGCAAGCATTCTCATGGTCGCAGGCTCACCGAGATTCGACAGATTATTTCTGCGGCTTCGATTTCGGAAACCGCGAAGAAGACTGCTATTGCCATCTTCGAAGCGTTGGGACGGGCGGAGGCGAGGATTCACAATACTTCGATTGAGGGCGTGCATTTCCACGAAGTTGGCGCGGTCGATGCGATGGTGGATATCGTCTGCGCGGCCGTAGGGGCTGAGGCCCTGGGTGTGGATGAGATCATCTGTTCTCCCTTGAACGTCGGGGGCGGGACAGTGAGGTGCGCGCACGGGACGCTCCCGGTGCCGGCTCCGGCGACGGTGGAGTTGTTGGCAGACGTTCCGGTGTATTCCTCCGGCTTGCAGGCTGAGTTGGTCACGCCGACGGGGGCAGCAATCGTGAAGACGCTGGCTTCCCGCTTCGCGGCGTTTCCCGAGATGAAGATTGAGAAGTCAGGCTATGGGGCGGGATCGAGAGATTTTCCCGGACATCCAAACGTTGTGCGGTTGACGGTCGGGGAAGCGGCCTCGAATGCTCTGGCCGCGAAGACCACGTCGGAGACGATTACGGTGCTGGAAGCGAATCTCGACGACTTGAATCCACAGGTGTTTGGGTATGTGATGGACCGGTTATTCGAAGAAGGAGCGCTGGATGCATTTGGCGTGCCGGTGCAGATGAAGAAGAATCGTCCGGGGACGCTGCTCACGGTATTGTGCAAGCCCGAAGATGCCGGCAAGCTGATGCAAATAATCTTCACCGAGACGACCACACTGGGCGTGCGGCGGCGCGACGAAATGCGGCAGACCCTGGCGCGGCGCTGGAAGAATGTCGCGACCCGGTGGGGCGAGGTGAGGATCAAGATCGCCAGCATGAACGGGACGGTCACGAATTACGCCCCGGAATATGAAGACTGCCGTCGCATCGCGGCGGAGCATCATGTGCCATTGAAGACGGTGATGGGTGAGGCGGTCGAAGCATACCTGCACTTCCGCACCTAAGCAGGTTCCCTTCGGCAAGCTCAGGGCAGGCCCTCACCGGCTTAGCGCCGGTTCGGAATGACAACTTGTCCGGTGAAGGTAAAGAAAGATAGGCAATGAGTAAGAAGTTCTACATTACGACTCCAATTTACTACGTGAATGCACACCCGCACATCGGGCACGCGTATACGACCATCGCTTGCGACACGATTGCGCGGCGGCAGCGCTTGCTGGGCGCAGAGACGTTTTTTCTAACCGGCACCGACGAGCACGGGCAGAAGATCGAACGGGCGGCGCAAGCGGCGGGAAAAACTCCGCAGCAGTATGCGGATGAGATTTCGGCCGAGTTCCGCCAGTTGTGGAAGCGGATGGGAATCTCGAATGATGACTTTATCCGCACCACAGAAGACCGGCACAAGAAGCGAGTGCAGGAGCTCTTCCGGAAGATTCGCGACAACGGCTATATCTACAAAGGCACCTACACCGGGCAATATTGCGTGTCGGATGAGCTTTATGTGGACGGCGCGCAGCCCGGGGATCCCTGCCCCACCTGCGGGCGCATCACCGAGACCGTGAAGGAGGAAAACTACTTTTTCAAGCTCTCGACGTTTCAGGACAAGCTACTTGCGCTCTATGTGAATCCGGAGTTCATTCGTCCGGAGGCGAGACGCAACGAGGTGATTTCCTTCGTGCGCTCGGGGCTGCGCGATCTCTCGATCAGCCGCTCGACGTTTACCTGGGGCATTCCCGTGCCGGACGATCCCAAGCACGTGATCTATGTGTGGCTGGACGCGCTCGCGAACTACATCACCGCGATCGGCTATGGCTCGTCGCACGCAGGGGCACAGGAGGCGTTCAGGAAATTTTGGCCGGCGGATGTGCAAATGATCGGGAAGGAAATTGTCCGCTTCCATTGCGTGTACTGGCCTGCATTTCTGATGGCGGCGGGTCTGCCGGTGCCGAAGGCGATTGTGGCGCATGGATGGCTGCTGTTTGAAGAAAGCAAGATGTCAAAGTCGCGCGGCAATATCGTGCGTACGGAAACGATTCTCGACGTGCTAGGTGCGGATGCGCTGCGCTATTTCTTGCTGCGGGAAGTGGTGTTCGGGCAAGATGGTTCGTTTTCGTTCGATGCGCTGGTGCAGCGGTACAACTCCGATCTGGCGAATGGGCTGGGAAATCTGGCCAGCCGCACGCTGACCATGATCAACCGCTACTTCAAGGGCGAGGTGCCCTACCCCTCGCATGGGGCGTCGAGAACCGCAGCCGACGATGCCATTGCCGAGGTGGCGCGGAGGACGATACGCGAATTCGGCACGTTGTTCGATCAGTTCCAGTTCTCGCGCGCGCTGGAAGCGGCGTGGGCTCTGGTGGCGGCGGTGGATAAGTACATCGTGGAGAATGAACCATGGGCTCTTGGGGAGAAGCAAGATGAGGACAGCCGCTCGCGCCTGGCGACGGTGCTTTACACCGCGGCGGAAGCGCTGCGAATTGCAACGGCGCTAGCCCATCCGGTGATGCCAGACGCGACTGCAAGAATCTGGATGCAGATGGGATTGGGAGACATCAAGAAACTCACCCTGAGCGAACTGGCTTGGGGACAACTGCCTTTGGGCACGAAACTGGGCGAAGTGCAGCCCGTGTTTCCGCGCGCGGATAAGAGCGCGATTGAAAGGATGCAGAAGATGGAAGAGGAGCACAGGGCTACCCCGGCGGTGGAAGCGGCAGCCGCGGCAACATCGGGGCAGATGAAAACACAGGCGTCCCCGGCTCTGGCTCCCGCAGCGCCCGTTCCGGTTGCAGTTCCGGCGGTGAGCGAAAAGATTTCGATCGACGACTTCGCCAAGATCGAACTGCGCGTGGGCCTGGTGAAAGTCGCGGAGCGAGTACCCAAGGCGGACAAGCTTTTGCGCCTGGAGATTGATATTGGAACTGAAGTGCGCCAGGTGCTGGCTGGGATCGCGGAAGCCTATGCACCGGAGACTTTGATTGGGCGCAAGGTGGTGATCGTCGCCAATCTTGCGCCGCGCAAACTGCGCGGACTCGAGTCCAACGGGATGATCGTGGCGGCCTCGCTCGAAGACGGGAAGCCGGTGCTGGCGGGCTTTTTGGAGGATGTACCGGTGGGAGCGAAGCTTAAGTAGAAGGGGCCGGCCGAGCTTCGCTCTGGCCGGGACAGCCAAGGCGGCTGTCCCCACATGATTCATTATTCATTTCCATGTTCGTAGATTCTCACGCCCATCTCGACGGCAAGCAGTTCGACTCCGATCGCGAGCAGGTGATTGCTCGGGCGCGGGGGGCCGGAGTGCAAACGATCGTTGCCATCGGCAACGGTGACGGCCCGGGCCAGGTGGATTGCGGTATTCGACTGGCAGAGACATATGATTTCATTTACGCAACTCTGGGCATTCATCCCCACGAAGCCAGCCTTGCGAATGAAGCCGCTTATCAGAACATGGAGAAGATCGCCAAGCATCCCAAGGTCATTGCCTGGGGTGAGATTGGATTGGATTATTTCTACGATCATTCGCCCCGCGACTTGCAGAAGCAGGTCTTCACCCGGCAGATGGAGTTGGCGGCTGCCGCGAAGCTGCCCATCGTGATCCACTGCCGTCCATCGGAAGGCAGCGACAATGCATGGGAAGACTGCTTCGATCTGATGCGCAAGCATTGGGCTGCCACGGGGCTCGGAGGAATTCTGCACTGCTTCACGGGAACCTGGCCGCAGGCAGAGCTCGCGCTCGACATGGGGTTCATGATTTCTTTCGCGGGCAACCTGACCTTCCCCAAAGCGCAGCAGATTCGCGACGCGGCGTTCGAAGTTCCCCTGGAGCGTACGCTGATTGAGACGGACTCGCCCTACTTGGCGCCGGTACCGCATCGGGGAAAGCGGAATGAACCGGCATTCGTAAAGGAAACGGCGCAGAAACTGGGCGAACTGCGAGGGTTGACGGCGGACGAAGTCGGTCTGCAGACGACCCGCAATTTCTACAATTTTTTCAAATTGACTGAAACCGCTGAAAGCAAAGTTTCCGCAGGTTAGCCCGCTATCGAAGGCCCTCTTCTGGTAACCTCAAGAGTCAGATTCCATCATTTCAGAAAGAATTGAAATCCGATGCCCGAGAACACTTTTGACATCGTGAGCAAGATCGACCTGCAGGAGGTTTCGAACGCCATCCAGCAGGCGTTGAAGGAGATTCACACCCGCTTCGACCTGAAGGATTCAAAGTCAAATATCGAACTGGAGAAGGACGCGATCGTGCTGCACTCGGCCGACGAATACAAATTGAAGGCGGTGAACGACATCCTGCAGCAGAAACTGGTGAAGCGCGGTGTTTCGTTGAAGGGATTGACCTACGGCGCGGTTGAACCGGCCGCCGCCGGAACGGCAAAGCGCAAAGTCACGATGCAGCAAGGGATCGTCATCGAAAAGGCGAGGGAGATCGTGAAGCTGGTTAAAGATTCGAAGAAGAAGGCGCAGGCTTCGATCCAGGGGGAGCTGGTGCGGATCAGCAGCAAAGACCGCGACACGCTGCAAGAGGTAATCGCAATGTTGCGGCAGCACGATTTCGGAATCGATTTGCAGTTTACGAATTACCGGACGAACTAGACGTCAGACCTCAACTTCGGACCTCGGACGCCAGACTCTGAGGTTTTGAGGGTTGGGGTCTGAGGTCCGAAGCCCGAGGTCAAGGTTCATTGAGCGCAGCGCCCATCATCAACGGGAAAGAGATCTTCGACCTGCTGCACGATGATCTTGCGGCTCTTGAAGGCGAGTTCGGGCAGGATACCGTCTCGGGCGTGCAGGCGATCACCGAGATTGGGGAGTATCTGCGCAACGGAGGCGGTAAGCGAATCCGCCCGGCACTTCTTTTCCTCTCTTCCAAACTTTTCCATTACAAGGGACGCGGAGCGGTGCGATTGGGCGCCGTCGTTGAGATCATTCATACCGCCACGCTGGTGCACGACGACATCATCGACGAGGCCAAGACGCGTCGCGGCCGGCCCGCCGCCAACACGCAGTGGGGCAACTCGAAGTGCGTTCTGGCGGGCGATTGGCTCTACATGCAAGCCTTCAAGGTAGCGGTGCAGGAGCGCAACTTCCGCATTCTCGACACGCTGATTGAGCTGACACAGCAAATGGTCGAGGGCGAGCTCTTGCAGATGGAAAAACTCGGAAAGCTGATTACACTGAACGAGCATTTCGACCTGATCTACCGCAAGACGGCCTGCCTGTTTTCCGTCTGCATGCGGCTGGGAGCAATTCTGGGCGGAGCAACGGCCACGCAAGAAGAGGCTCTGGGCCAATACGGACACGACCTCGGCATGGCCTTCCAGATTGTAGACGATGTGCTCGACCTGACCGCATCGGAGGATGTTTTGGGCAAGCCCGTGGCCAGCGATCTGCGCGAGGGTAAAGTGACGATGGCGGTAATCCACGCGCTCGAGCGTTGCACTCTTGAGGAGCGAGCCAAGATTGAAATCATTCTGCACGACCGCGCGTTCAATGGCGTGACCCATGCGCAGATCATGGAGATCCTGCAGCGCTACGGGTCCCTGCAAGCCGCGATCAATCGTGCCGTACGGTATGCCGAGTCCGCGCGGAAGGCGATCTACACCTTTCCGGATTCCGAGATCAAGCGGGCGCTGCTGTGGGCGCCAGAGTTTGTGGTGGCGCGGGAGAAATAAGTCAACAACTTTCAATCGCAGAGAGCGCTGCAGCCGTTCTCTGAAATCTCCGCGACTAAGCCTTCTTCACCGCGATCCCCATCATTTCGAATCTTCCGTTGCGCAAAAGTGGCGCCGAGCCGAGAAAGGCGCGCGCGGGGAACTCCCCTTGAAAATGTTTCGTGTACTCGTCATTGAAGCGATCCCAAAGCGTCAGATCCGGAGAAAACACTTGCACCCATACCAGATCATCCCAAGTCATTTCGGCTGCGGCTAGGACGGCGGAAAAGCCGTCGAACAGAAGTTTCAATTCCTGGGCGATATCTGACGGGACCACGCCGGTGGCTGGGTCGATGCCGATCCGGCCAGAGATATAGAGCGTATCCCCAACGAGCACGGCATCGCTGAACGGCAGGTTGGCAGGCCGGTTGGCCAAGTTGATAGTGCGGCGCGACTTTTTCATAAAGAGACGTTTGCTGTCATAAGGTATCGATTGCCGTCTTGCATTGGCGTAAGCTAAGCTATCCGCACCAAGTCTTCTGGTAGGTCGCGGCAACGTCTCGGTTGCTCGCAACTACCAAGGTACGTAGGATATCGGAATGTACACCAATCCGTTCGTGACCCGGTTGCGTAGTAAAGACAGCAGGAGGAAGGCCGGGCTTTCTCAACAAACGATAAGGAGAAATTCAATGAAAAAAGTAATGATTTGTCTGTTGGCTGTGACTTTCGCGATGGGCGTGACTGCCTTCGCTCAACCAGAAGGAACAATGTCGCCAACTCAGGCCGATCAGATGGCGCCGAAGGCTCCGCTGATGACCTTGAACGGTAAGATCAAGGCGGACGGTGACAAGTATTCGTTCATCAACGACAAGGACGGCAAGAGCTGGGACGTTATGAACCCAGAGACACTCAAGGGACACGAAGGCCATCACGTGCAACTTAGCGCTCACGTTTACGCCGACAAGAACGCGATCCATGTGATGAGCGTGAAAATGCTGAAGGCTGACGCGATGGGCGGCGGCTCGATGAGTCACTAGGTTGCTGCCGGACACGGGGCGGGACATCCCGCAATTCTTGCCGGCCAGTTGTCCGTCTGGCAATTGGCCGGCTTGGTTTATCTTGAACCCTTTCCTGCGTTTTCTTATCCAAGAATGTCTATGAATTTGTTTTCGCTGATGGCGCGCCACGGCTACGCCTGGATTTTCGGTTTGTTGCTGGCCGAGGCCATTGGGCTTCCCTTCCCAGCGGCAATCGCGCTGGTGGTGGCGGGGGCGGCAGTGGCAGCGCACACTTTGTGGGGCCCTTATGTTCTGGTGGCAGCTGTGGTGGCTTTGCTGCTGGGAGATACCGTGCAGTTCTGGCTGGGGCGGTACATGGGCTGGTTACTGCTGGGATTCCTGTGCCGCGTGTCGATCAATCCGGAAACCTGCATTCTCCGGTCCGCAGAGTCATTTTACAAGCGCGGCAAAATCACACTCGTGATTGCGAAGTTTATCCCAGGGGTCAACACCATGGCGGCGCCGTTGGCCGGTAGCATGAAGATGCGCTTTTGGCAGTTCTTCCGGCTGGACCTCGCGGGGGCCTTGTTCTACTCCCTGACTTATCTTTTGGTGGGATATCTTTCCCGCGATTTTCTGGCGGCGGTCCTGCGCGGTTTTCACGCGGCCGGACGAGCAATGGAGGCGGTGGTCGTCGCCGCGCTGTTGGTGTATGCGATCTACCGCATAATCCAATACCGTAAGAACAAGATGTATCGTGTGGTGCCGCGCGTGCAGGTGGAAGAACTGGCCCGGCGCCTGGCATCGGAGGATGCAAGCCGGGTGCAGATCGTCGACGTTCGCAGCCACGGCTACTACGACTCTGGAGCAGCGCGCATTAAGAATTCGATCCGCATCGAGCCCAACAATCTTGAAGAGGAGATGAAGAACCTTCTCAAGGACAAGGATATTTATCTTTACTGTACTTGAGCGCGCGAAGCCACCAGCGCCCGTGTGGCGCACCTACTGCGGGAAAAAGGATTCAACACGTTCGTGATCGTCGGCGGATTAACCGCCTGGCGCAAGGCCGGCGAGCCGCTGGAGTCTGTGCCCCAGAACGATCTGGTGAAATTGCCCACATTTTCTTAGCTCCTCGTCGTCGCTGTTTGTTCGACGTTGGCCGTTTCTCACTTCCACGCTACGATAGCGTTAATCCTTCTATACTGCCCTGAATGGCTTCGCGTAGGGAGATCGAGATCAAATTTCGTGTTGCGGATGTGCGGGCACTCGCACGCAAGCTGCGCGGGGCGGGGTTTCGCATGATCACTCCGCGGACTCACGAGTTGAATACGCTCTACGACTTGCCCGGAGAAGTACTGCGCGCGCGCAAGGAGTTGCTGCGCATCCGCAAGTACGGCTCGGAGTGGACGCTGACGCACAAAGCGAAGGGGGAAATTGGGCGGCACAGTAACCGAGTTGAGACGGAAACTGGCGTCGCGGATGGGAGAAAAATGGATTTGATCTTGCGCGCATTGGGATATGCACCGTCGTTCCACTACGAAAAATTCCGCGCCGAGTGGACGGATGGGAAAGGTCAGGTCGTGGTAGACGAGACCCCCATCGGAGATTTCTGCGAGATCGAGGGTACGCCGCGATGGATTGATGCTACGGCAAAAAAGCTTGGGGTGACTGAGGCGGAGTACATCACGAAGAATTACGCAGGATTGTTTCTGGATTGGAAGGACAGCACTAAGAGCCGGGCAGAAGAGATGACATTTAAAGCCGTAGCGACTCAAGAGAGGTCAGACTGACGGGGTAGGATGCGCCTCGCTGCGCTTGGCTGGACGGGCGAAGGCGCCCGTCCCCACACGGTTCTTTGCGGCTTACGCCCCGTGACACTTCTTGAATTTCTTACCGGAACCGCAAGGGCAAGGATCGTTGCGGCCCACTTTTTCCTGCCCGCGAACGACCTGTTGCACCGGCTGAACGTCTCCGGCGCCCGCCATGCGAGCCTGTTCCAGTTCGCGACGCTTGCGGCGCATGAAGGCTTCTTCCAGGTCATCGGCTGAAGTTGCGACGAGGCGCGGCGGACGATGTCCGTTTCCGCCAGTTCCCTGTTGCGATGGCACTCCAGGTTCCGGTCCGCTGCCCGTGGGCTGGTCTCCTTGCCGACCGGCAGGGCCTGCGTCCGGCGGGCGCTCAATAATTTGCATCAGGTAGAGATAGCGGGCCGTATCTTCCTGGAAGCGCTGCAGCATGGCCTCGAACATCTCAAACGATTCCTTCTTGTACTCGACCAGCGGGTCGTGCTGGCCGTAGCCGCGCAGGCCGATGCCCTCCTTGAGGTGATCCATGCTGAGGAGGTGGTCCTTCCACTGCTGGTCGATCACGCTAAGCATGATCATGCGTTCGTGATGACGCATGGCCTCAGGGCCGATCAGCTTTTCTTTCGCGTCGTAACGCTCCTTCAGCTTCTCAAAGATGGCATCGCCGAGCTCCTGCCGGTTCGAGGCTTCGGGCTTCACGCCTTCCGCAATGAAATCCACGCCGAAGTGGGTGAAGACTGCGTCTTTCAGAGCCTTGATGTTCCAGTCGGCGGCGTGGCCTTTAGGCGGGCAATATTCTTCCATCAGGTCGCCGAGAATAGCTGAAACGTAGTCCTCGAGGATCAGATCCTTCTGGTCCAGGCCTTCGAGCAGGCGGCGGCGCAGGCCGTACACGGCCTCGCGCTGCTTGTTCATCACGTCGTCGTATTCCAGCAGATGTTTGCGGGATTCGAAGTGCTGACCTTCAACTGCCTTCTGCGCCGTTTCGATGCGGCGGCTCATGAGCTTGGATTCGATCGGAATTCCTTCTTCCATCCCCAGACGCTCAAGCATCTTCGAAATCCACTCTTTCGCGAAGATGCGCATGAGGTCATCTTCTAGCGCGAGGTAGAAGCGCGAGGAGCCGGGATCGCCCTGGCGACCCGCGCGTCCGCGGAGCTGATTGTCGATGCGGCGGGACTCGTGGCGTTCGGTGCCGAGAATGTGCAGGCCGCCGACGGCGGTGACTTCATCGTGTTCTTTGTCGGTCTGCGCCTTGTAACGGTTGAGGGCCTCCGTCCATTTTTCTGTCGGAACGGTGTACTCGTTGCCGTTGTAATAGAAGACCGAAATCGTGCCGTCTTCCTGCGGACCTTCGATCTTTCCCTGGGCCACGCGTAGTTGCTGGGCGATTCCCTTCTTCACCAACTCCTGCTTGGCCATGAATTCGGGGTTGCCGCCCAGCAAAATGTCGGTGCCACGGCCGGCCATGTTGGTGGCGATGGTGACCATACCTTTGCGGCCGGCCTGGGCGACGAATTCGGCTTCGCGCTCGTGGAACTTGGCATTCAGCACAACGTGCTGCTTGAGCCCTTTCTTCTTCAGCAGCTCGGAGAGGCGCTCGGACTTTTCGACCGAGGTGGTGCCCACCAGCACAGGCTGGCCTGTCTCGGTCAACTTTTGAATCTCGTCCGCGACCGCGAAGTATTTCTCTTTCTCCGTGCGAAAAACGACGTCGGGATTCTCCAGCCGCAGCATCTGCTTGTTGGTGGGAATGACCGTCACTTCCAGTTTGTAGATCTTGTCGAACTCGGCCGCTTCCGTTTCCGCCGTGCCCGTCATGCCGGAGAGCTTCTTGAACATGCGGAAATAATTCTGGAAGGTGATGGTCGCAAGGGTCTGGTTTTCGCGCTCAATCTTGACGCCTTCCTTGGCTTCGATGGCCTGATGCAAGCCGTCGGACCAGCGGCGGCCAGGCATCATGCGTCCGGTAAATTCGTCGACGATGATGACTTCCCCGTCTTTAATCACGTACTCAACGTCGCGGCGATACAGAGCATGCGCTTTGACCGCGGTCTCGACGTGATGCTTGAGCGGCCAGTTCTCCGGGTCGGCAATATTGCCGATGCCAAGCAGTTGTTCGACCTTCACCCAGCCTTCGTCGGTGACCGTGATATTGCGGTGCTTTTCGTCAACCACAAAATCGCCGGTAAGCTGTGCAGGCTCGCCGGGGGCTACATCAAGCTCCTCGCCTTTTTCGAGCTTGGGAATAATCCGGTTCACGCGGTAATACTTGTCGGTGGATTCCTCGCTCGCGCCAGAGATGATCAACGGCGTGCGGGCTTCATCGATGAGAATGGAATCAACCTCATCGACGATGGCAAAATTGTGGCCGCGCTGCACGCAATCTTTGAGATCAAACTTCATATTGTCGCGCAGATAGTCGAAGCCGAACTCGTTGTTGGTGCCGTAAGTGACGTCGGCGGCGTAAGCGGCACGGCGTTGCTCGTCGTCGAGGTCGTGAACGATCACGCCCACCGTGAGGCCCAGAAAACGATAGAGCTTGCCCATCCATTCGGAGTCGCGCTTGGCCAGGTAGTCGTTGACCGTAACTACATGCACGCCCCGTCCACTGAGGGCGTTGAGATAGACCGGGAGCGTAGCGACCAGGGTTTTGCCTTCGCCCGTCTTCATTTCGGAGATCATGCCCTTGTGCTGCACCATGCCACCGATCAACTGCACGTCGAAATGGCGCATGTTGAGCACGCGGCGTCCTGCCTCGCGCACCACGGCGAACGCTTCAACAAGCATCTCGTCCAGGACTTCCTGCAGAGCTTCGTATTGCTGTTTCTCGAATTGCTTCGCGTGGTCGGTATCGGCTTCAGTTTCAGTCTCGGAGACCGATGTCGTACCGGCGGTGAGACTACTCAGCCGCTCCTGAATTCGCTGGCGGAACTCATCTGTCTTGGCGCGCAACTCCGCGTCTGTGAGCTTTTGCATCTGCGGCTCAAGGGCATTGATTGCCTCGACCTTCGGCATCATGCTCTTGATAACCCGCTCGTTTTTGGTCCCAAAGACCTTGCCAATCAGTGTGTTAATCAAACTATGAAATCCTTCAGAGGGCGGCAACGGCCCCAGCGTATCTCTTTTAGCCTAGCATATTGGATGCAAGACAAGGGACAGCAGTAGCAAGAGGAACCAGGCGGATATCGCGCAGGCGTCTCGGCGATCATCGCGCTTTTCGTGTATATTCCCCACGACCCATGCCCACTTTCTACGACCGTTTTGTCGAGTGCGCCGAGCGCTGGCCAGACAACGTCGCACTGGAAATACAGCGCCACGATCATGTCGAGAGTTGCACGTACGCCGAACTCCGCCGGATGGCGGAATCCGTCGGACGATGGCTCACCGAAAATGGATTCGCTCGCGGATCGCGGCTGGCTATCGTTGCGGATAACCATCCTCGGTGGGTGGCGGCGTATCTGGGAGTCATCGCATCGGGATGTACGGTGGTCCCGCTCGATACTGCGCTACACGCCGACCAACTGACCAAGCTGCTGAAGGATAGCGGCGCCTCTGCCCTGTTCTGCGATGCGAAGCACGCGCAGGTGGCGCGGGAGGCGGTTGCGAACCTCAACATTGGCCTCGTGCTTATGGACCCGGACCGTATGACCCAACACACCATCCATGAACGCTGGCTGGGCAACCTGCCCGCGATTTTCGACGGTGGACGGGGAAAATTCCAGCCTGCACCGTCGACAGCAGACGACCTCGCTTCCTTGCTCTACACCTCCGGAACCACTGCCGACCCCAAGGGCGTGATGCTTACGCACGCCAACTTTCTGGGTGAGGTGGAAGCGGTGTTCAACTGGGTCGATCTCGGACCCTCGGACGCGTTGCTCGGCGTGCTGCCCATGTTTCATGTGCTGGCACAAATGGCAAATCTGCTTCTGCCACTGGTAACGGGCTCGCGCGTGGTGTATCTGGAAACTCTGAACACGACCGAGCTATTACGGGCTCTGCAAGAAAGGAATATCACGGCCTTCGCCGTAGTGCCGCAATTCTTTTATCTGATTCACGAGCGCATCTTCCAGGAGGCCGCTAAACGCGGAGCACTGACGCAGAAGTTGTTTAAGAGTCTCATGGGCTTCAATCGCGGTCTGCGCAAGGCCGGGATCAATGCTGGTCGAATTCTGTTTGGCAAAGTCCACCAAACGCTCGGCAAGAAGATGCGTTATCTGGTCACGGGAGGGTCGCGCTTCGATCCGGAAATTGCCCGCGACTTCCACGCGCTGGGCATCGACGTTTTGCAAGCCTATGGGCTGACGGAAACCACCGCGGCTGTGTTTGCGAATTCGCCGGCGAACAACGTGATCGGATCGGTGGGCAAGGCAATGAGGGGCGTCGAGGGCAAGATCGTCGATGCGAAAAACGACCCGCAACCACAGGAAGATGGCGGACCCGGAACCGGCGAAATCGCCCTACGCGGCGCTGTGGTGATGAAGGGCTACTGGAACCGTCCCGACGCAACTGCCGCGGTGCTGCGCGATGGATGGTTCTACACCGGCGATCTCGGTTACTTTGACACCGACGGAAACCTGTTCCTCACCGGCCGCAAGAAAGAATTGATCGTGCTCAGCAACGGGAAGAATATTTATCCCGAGGAGGTTGAGGCATACTACCTGAAATCGCCCTACATCAAAGAACTGGCAGTGCTGGGATTGGAAGGCAAACCCGGGCAAGGTGGCGACCGCTTGCACGCTGTGATCGTGCCTGACTTTGATGCTCTGCGCCAGAAAAAGATTGTCAACGCGAAGGAGGTGATCCGGTTCGATATCGAGAGCCTCTCGCAGCAGATCGCCTCCACCAAGCGCATCGGCAGCTATGAAATCTGGCAGCAGGATTTGCCGCGCACCACAACACGCAAGATCAAGCGCTTCGAAGTCGAGAAGCGAGTTAAAGAGAATCAGGCGCGGAAGCTTGCGGACAATTCTGACTTGCCCGCTGAACGGCCGCTCACCGCTGACGAGACGGCATGGCTCGATCAGCCGGACGTGCGGCAGGCGTTGAAGATTGTGCGCGAGGCAGCCCGCTCAGCTCCGCCCAACTTGAGCCCCACTCACAATCTGGAACTTGATCTGGGGCTCGACTCCATGCAGCGCGTCGAATTGCTCAGCCAGCTCGAAGAACAATTGGGAGGGAACGTCGAGGAGTCGCAACTTGCCGAAATTTATACGGTGCGCGATCTAGTCGACGCCGTGCTGCAAAGCGCGGCCAGCGGGGCGGGCGGTCCCGGCACGCGCACCACCTTCGCCGGCTGGAAAGCGATTCTTGCCGAAGAACCGGAGGCCGCCGACGTGCTTTCCCTTGCCCGGCCACAGCCAATCAGCAATGCATTCTGGTACATGGTCTCGCGGCTCACACAGGTGATTGCGCTCGATCGCTTCGCTTTGCACGTGCGCGGAGTTGAGAAACTGCCCAAGAGTGGCCCCTACATCATCTCATCCAATCACCAGAGCTATCTCGATCCGCTCATTCTGGCGAGCGTTTTGCCACCGAAAGTGTTTGACAAGGTCTTCGCAGTGGGAACGAGCGAAATCTTCGGGAAAGGATTCATGTTGCGGCTGGCGCATTCGCTCAGGGTTGTCGTCGTGGATCCGGACGCAAATCTGATTCCCGCCATGCGCGCCGGTGCGTTCGGCCTGCGGCAGGGACGTCCGCTTATTCTTTATCCCGAAGGCGAGCGCTCGATTGACGGTACGCCAAGAATCTTCAAGAAGGGCGCGGCCATCTTGTCCATTCACATGCAGGCGCCGATTGTTCCCGTGGCAATCGAGGGATTCTACAAGGTCTGGCCGAGGAACAAACCGTTCCAGGGTTTCACGCCGCTGAAGATGGTGTTTGGCGATCCGATTATTCCGCCGCTGGAAAGTGAGGCGTCAGAGGCAGCTTACGAAAACCTGACTGCGGAGTTGAAGAACAGGGTGGTTGAAATGTGGGAAGAGTTGCGCCGCTGATGCCAGGCTCTTAGTAGCGCCGGCGCTACTTTACTTCTTTACTTCGCCCGTGGATGAGTCTGGTCATACACCTGCAGCACATGCTTCATCGACAACTGCGTATAGCGTTGCGTGGTCGCGAGTCGTTCGTGGCCGAGTAACTCCTGAATCGCGCGCAGGTCGGCACCTTCTTCCAGCATGTGCGTGCCGAAAGCATGCCGTAGCGTGTGCGGGTGGACGTCAGGGGAAAGCCCTTTTGCCACGGCAATTTTATTGATGATGCGGCCGACGCTGCGCGTGGTGAGTCGCCCGCCACGTCGATTAATCAGAAGAGCGGGTGCATGCTTCGTGGCAACGCCGAGAACCTTCCGGCGCTCGGGAAGATACGCTGTGAGTGCTTTCTTCACCGAATCTCCAAATGGGACGTAGCGTTCTTTCTTTCCCTTGCCGCGGATGAGGATGGCCTCGGCGCTCAGCCGAATGTCGTCGAGGTTGATCCCCGTAAGCTCCGAATTACGGATGCCGCATCCGTAGAGCAGTTCCAGCATAAGCCGGTCGCGCTCGGGAAAGGCTGCGACTTCGGGCATTTGGCCGTCGATCACAGAATTCATCTCTTCAATCGTGGGCACGCGCGGAAGCTTCTTGGGAAGCCTCGGCGTAGCCACTAGCTTCGCCGGATTCTGCTCCACCACACCTTCCCGAGCCAACCAACGATAAAGCGACCTCACGGCGGCCAAAGCGCGCGCCACAGAAGTCTTGCTCAATCCCTTTTCGTAGAGTTGCGAGAGAAATCCCCGCACGGCGATGTGGTCGATCTGCTTCCATCCGCGCGTACCGGCATAGGTAGCGAAGAGCAACAGATCGCGGCTGTAAGCTTTGATGGTGTGCGGCGAGGCGTTGCGTTCCCGCAGGTGGCGGATAAAATCGGCGACAGCTTTGGCGACAATAGTGTCCGCTTTGGTCATTGAATAATCGAGAAATCAACACTTGACGATTTCTTCATCTCGCCTTCGCCCTGGGATGATGCTTCTGATACACCGTCCTGAGCCGATCGAGGGCCAGATGTGTGTAAACCTGTGTCGTCGAAATATCGGCATGCCCCAGGATCGTCTGCACCGTGCGTAGATCGGCACCGTTCTCCACCATGTGCGTGGCACAGGAATGGCGAAGCATATGTGGAGAGGCGATGCGCCCGGAAGCGGCTGAGGCCGCGCGCACCATCTGCCAAATACGCTGCCGCGTCAGCTTGCGTCCACCACGCGCGATGAACAACAGCGGTGAATTTATGAAGGAAACGGCGACGCTTGCCAATGCTGCGCTGTGCTTCCCTGCTGCCAATGCCGGACGTGCCTGCCCCAGATATTGTGTGAGCGCGTCTTGCGCCGATCTTCCCAGTGGCACCACGCGCTCCTTGTCGCCTTTGCCGCGCACCAACATGTATCCGGCTTCGAGTTTCAGGTCTTCTAATCTAGCGTTGATGATTTCCGAGACCCGCAGCGCGCCCGCGTAGAAAACCTCCAGCATGGCTCGGTCGCGAGCAGCCAGCGCGGACGACTCCTTAGCGTTGTGCCCCCCACCGCTGTGACGTGTGAGCGGTGCGGCCAGTGTCGCTTCCATTTCGTCGCGAGCCAGCGCCTTCGGCAGAACCTTCCACTGCCGTGGCGACTCGATATTCAACGTGGGATCATGTTCGAGTTTCTTATCCAGCAGCAGGTAGCGGTAGAGATGACGGAGCGCCGAGAGCTTTCTTCCCACGCTGCGCCCGTCTACCTGATTAGAAAAAAGCTGCTGCAGAAAATCCCGCACATCAGTACGTCGGGCTGTGAGCAGCGGGCGCTTACGTTTTTCCAGAAATTCGGAAAATTGGCTGATGTCAGTGGTGTAAGCGCTGATGGAAAGCGGCGCCAATCCCTTCTCGATTCTCAAGTAGTCGAGGAAGCTGGAGAGCACGCGCGAATTGGCTTGCGAAGCCATGGTAAAGGGATAAATCGAGTATGCGCGTTATCGGACGTTGATGGAAGTGATGAAGCGGGTGCTCTAACGAATTCGCCGGGCGCGAATTCGCAATCACCAACCCGTGGCAAATAAACGCCGGGCGGCGCGCAATCCGCACTTCTGATACTTGTCGTAAGCCGAGGCGGCGCGATCGCGAATCTGTTCGTTGTTTTCCCTGCCGATCCAGCCGTCGAGCGCGCTTTTTAGAGTGTAGGCCTCTGGAGCCATCAGATTAGTCGTCCACAAGAGCGGATATGCCCCGCCCGCCCGAAGTACCTCAGCGAAATATTGCTTGCTGGCGCAGGCCAGGATAATCGTGTCGCGATGAATCTCGTTTTTCTTCTTGGGAATCAGAGGAAGCCTGAAATCCATAAGGCCATCGTGTCCAACATAAGCCACTAGATTCGAACCTCCACGAATGCTTAACTGCTCGGCTGAAGGCGCAGCGACGATGGTTTCCGGACTGGCTCCTGCGGCCGCGTCAAAAAAGTCGAGAACGGCTTCGCGGATTTCGCTTCCGCGATATGCATCCGCGACCATATAGGTGTTCGTCTTGCGGTGTTTGAAAACACATCGTTCCAGAACCTCAGGCTTGGGCTTTGCGCTGCAGCTCATCAACGACCAATCCGCACTTCTTGCAAAAAACGTTTTCACTCCATAGGCCGACCCCCAGTACAGATTGTTGGCGGGATCGTCCCCGTTCCCGAGTCGCGCTGGAACCGGCACGATGCCCTGGTGTTGATTGTCGGCAAGCGCTACGAAAACGTGGACGGTGCGCGGCGCGGGATCCTGAGGCCATGCGAGCGCGCCGATCACAACACAACATAAAGCAGTGGCGAGAGCGCGTCCGCTGCGGCGAATCAACATTAGGTTCGCTCCGACCCACGCACTTCGCGCAGCAATTCCACCGCGTACAGAGCTCCCTCCGGCGTTTCCTCATGTTTGAAATAAGCGAACACATCGCGGCCGGCTGCCACGTGTTCGCCAATGCGTGCGACCATGGCACGCCGCTCGTCGTCCGTGTAATTCGGCTTGCGGAATCGGTAATAGACGAATGCCGCGGTAACCACATCCGGCGTGGTGCGCTCTTCCGTCTCCGCCACGCAAAGGGCAGCGCCGTGCGACTTCAACAGCTCCCACGTCGAGTCGGTAAACCAGGAGTCGTTGCGAAATTCAAATGCCGCAGGCAACGTGCGCGGCAGAAGAGCGAGGAAATCCTTGAGCAGCGTGGCATCCGCTTTCAGATTCGGGGGCAACTGGAAGAGCACCGGTCCCAGCTTGCTGGCGCTGGCCAGCGGCTCAATCGTCGCCAAGAAGCGCGGAACAAAATCTTCCGTCCCCTTTAACCGCTTAATGTGCGTGATCACCTGGTGAGCTTTTATACCGAAGCGAAAGTGCGCGGGCGTTTCCTGAATCCAGTTCTGGATCGTGCTCTCTTTCACCAGTTGCCGGAAAGTAAAGTTCACCTCAACCGTATTTAGCTGCGTGGCGTAGTGATTGAGAGATTTTTTCTGCGCGAGTTTCGCTGGATAGAAGTCGGGCTTCCATGTTGGATAGGCCCATCCCGAAGTCCCCACAAATAATTGAGGCATAGCGAGAATCTCGAAGCAAATTCGCAGCGCAGCGGATTATACCTTGCGCCCCACCTTGCGTGTCCGTGGCCGCTTGCCGGTCGTTTTCACGGCGCGGCGGGCAGGTTTCTGCGGCTCTTCCTCTTCCGCCTGAGCCGCAATCGAGATCGTCGGTTGCGCCTCTGCAACCGCGGAGGCCGCAACTCCTTTGAGATCTGGCAATCGTTGCTTCAATTCCAGTACCGGAGCCATCAGGTCGCCCGTCTTCTCCACCCGTGCAACCACTTGCTTCGCCTCGAATACAAGCAGGCTCGCATCCTTCTTCTTGAGAACCTTCTCCACTTCTTCCCACGTCACCGGTGTCGAAACCGTGGGGTGCTCCCGCGCCCGCAGGGAATACACGGCTACGGTGGTCTTATGTTCGTCGTTCTGGCTCCAGTCGACGAAAACTTTTCCGGTCCGAACCTGCTTCTTCATTTCCGACACAACCAGTTCAGGATGCTCATGTTCGAGCAATTGCGCCAGCGCGTGGGAAAAGGTCTTGGTCGATTCGTAATTAGTTGGAGTGTTCAGCGGAACGTAGATCTGCAGCCCCTTCGAGCCCGAAGTCTTCGGAAAACTCCGCAGCCCGAAGTGCTCAAAGATTTCGCGCAACCACAGGCCAACCTGGCAGCATTGCACGATGTTTGCCGGCGGTCCTGGGTCCAGGTCGAAGACCATCATCGTGGGGCAAGGGATGTCTTTAGCCAGAGAGAGCGATGGATGCAGTTCGATCGCAGCGAGATTAGCCAGCCAGACCAGAGTAGCCAGGTCATCAGCAAGAATGTAATGGACCGTGCGTCGATTTCCTTCGCTCCAGATGGGGGTGGTCTTCACCCAATCCGGACGATGCTGGGGCGCGTTCTTTTCGTAGAAGAATTCCTCGTCCACACCGTTGGGATAGCGCTTGCGCGTGAGCGGACGCCCCGCCAAATGCGGCACCATCACCGGCGCAATTCGAACGTAGTAGTCGATGACCTGTTGCTTGGTAAATCCCGTGGCGGGATACAGAACTTTTTCCAGATTCGACAGCTTGAGTTGCCTTCCCTGAACTTCTATCGTCGAATCCATTGCGCGTACGCTCCAGCAGGCATTGTGCCTCAAACCCCGCCTAACGCAAAATACAGGCTTCTTCCTACACTTTTGCTTGCGTAAACGCACTCGACCGGTTTGACAACCTCCCTGGCCGCCACGTAATTTCAAACTTCTGCCCTGCAAGTTCGTCTAAACATGGCTGGCCAAATGTTTCCGTCCGAAATGTTCGTGAAACCTCCTGGAGGTCCGATGAAATACCGCACACTTAAGCCTCTCGTTTTGATTCTGCTTGTGACTGCGCTAGCCGCCGCCCAAGATGTCGCGTCCTTCGAAAAGCGCATCACGGTCAAGAAACTGCCAAACGGCTTGACCATCGTCATCTGCGAGCGGCCCGAGGCGCCAGTTTTCTCCTTCTTTACCATGGTCGATGCGGGTTCCGCGCAGGATCCTATGGGCAAAACCGGACTGGCCCACATGTTCGAGCACATGGCCTTTAAAGGCACGGACAAAGTCGGCACCACCGACTACGCCGCCGAGAAACCCGCGCTGGAAAAAGTTGAGACCTCCTACGCCGCCTACATCGTAGAACGCGACAAGACGGTAGGTCGCGACGAGGCCAAGCTGAAGCGACTCGAAAAAGCCTGGAAAGACGCCATCGCCGAGGCCGACAAGTTCGTCGTCCCCAACCAGTTTGGCAAGATCATCGAGCAGAGCGGCGGTCAGGATCTGAACGCCTTCACCGATTACGATGAGACCGCCTATCATTATTCACTGCCCGTGAACCGGCTGGAGCTTTGGGCTTATCTAGAGTCCGAGCGCTTTCTTCACCCCGTGCTGCGCGAATTTTACAAGGAGCGCAACGTGGTCATCGAAGAGCGCCGCCTGCGCACGGACAGCAATCCCATCGGCCGTCTGCTCGAGCAATTTGATGCTGCGGCCTTTGAGGCCCATCCCTATCACCGGCCGACCGTGGGGTGGATGTCCGACCTCAATTCTTTCTCTGCCACCGACGCCAAGAAGTTCTTCGACGAATACTACGTGCCCGCGAACATGGTGGTCGCGGTGGCCGGCGATGTGAAAGCTTCTCAGATCATGCCGATTCTGGAAAAATATTTCAGCCGCCTTCCTGTTCGCCATAAGCCCGATGAGACCACGACCACGGAGCCTCCGCAGAACTCCGAGCGCAAGGTCGTGCTCATAGAGAAGACGCAGCCGCTCTATCTTGAGGGCTACCACCGTCCCGACTACATGACCAAAGACGATGCGGTGTATGACGCAATCACCGATCTCATGTCGGAAGGCCGTACTTCGCGCCTTTACCGCGCTTTGGTTCGCGACAAGAAGATCGCATCGTTCTCCGCCGGATTCAGCGGCCTGCCCGGCACCAAGTACCCGCACCTGTTCGCCTTCTATGCCTTCCCGCTCCCCGGACATACCCCGCAGGAAGTCGCCGACGCCATTCACGTCGAGATTGAGCGCTTAAAAAAGGAAGACATCAGCGACGACGAGTTGAAGATGATCAAGACCCGCACCAAAGCCAACCTGATCCGCGGCCTCGGAGACAACGAGGGACTGGCAACCCAGCTCGCCACTTACCAGACTCGCTATGGCGACTGGCGCGAGTTGTTCCGCTCGGTCGACCGCATCGACAAAGTAACTAAAGCGGACATTCGACGTGTGGCCAACGAAACCTTCTACGATACCAACCGCACCGTAGGAGTGATCGAAACCGGCAAGGGCGCGGGACAAAGCGGTGAGCAGGGATCGGATCAGGGTGCTTCTGATCAGGGGTCGGCTGGTCAAGGAGGTGCGCAATGAACTTCAAAATGAACTGCCAGCGGATTGCTCTCTCGACGATTCTCGTGGCCGCCGCGCTATTCATGCCGCTCCCCAGGTCTTCAGCCCAAGCCACGAACTGGCAGCAAATCCCCATCCCCACTCTGCCCGCGTTCCATCCGCAGCAACCCAAGCGCATTGAACTCTCTAACGGCATGGTGATCTTTCTGCAGGAAGATCACGAACTGCCGCTGATTGACGGCTCCGCACGCATTCGCGGCGGCTCGAGCAGCGAACCCGCCGGCAAAGTTGGACTAGTCGATATTTTCGGCGAAGTCTGGCGCACTGGCGGCACCAAGGCCCAAACCGGCGATCAACTCGACGATTTTCTGGAAGTGCGTGCGGCCAAAGTCGAAACCGGCGGCGGTGTTGATTCCACCACCATCAGCTTGAGTTGCCTGAAAGGTGACTTCGACGATGTCTTCAAAGTCTTCGCCGACCTGCTGCAGAATCCCGAATTCCGCGCCGACAAACTCGACCTCGCGCAGAAGCAAGCAGACGACGGCATCTCGCGGCGCAATGATGAGATCGGCGGCATTGCGGCGCGCGAATCCGCCAAGCTCGCTTACGGCGCGGATAATCCCTATGCACGTGAGCCTGAATATTCCACCATCGCGGCCATCACCCGCCAGGATTTACTTGACTGGCACCAGACCTACGTTCATCCCAATCGCATCATCCTGGGCATCAGCGGCGACTTCGATTCCGGCGCGATGGAAACCAAGCTGCGTGCCGCATTCGAGTCCTGGCCCAAAGGTCCAACGCTCCCCAAGGATGACATTCAGTTCCGGCCAGCGAAACCCGGCTACTACCTCATTCCGAAGGAAGACGTAAATCAAAGCAGCATTCACATGGTAGCGCTGGGGACTACGCGCAACAATCCCGATTATTACGCCATCGCGGTCTTCAATGAGTCTTTCGGCGGCGGATTTTCTTCGCGCCTGTTCAACGACATTCGCACCAAGCGCGGCTTGGCCTATAACGTGGGCGGCGGCATCGGCACCAATTTCGGCCATCCCGGCATTCTGCAATTCGTCATGGGCACCAAGAGCCAGACCACCATCGAGTCTGTGCAGGCGATGGATGAAGACATCGACAATCTGGCCAAGCAACCCATCACCGACGAAGAAATCAAGCAGGCTAAAGACGCTATCCTGAACGCGTTTATCTTCCGCCTCGACTCACCCGACAAAGTTCTCGCCGAGCGCACCACCTACGAATTCTACGGATACCCGGCAGACTGGCTGGATAAATTTCCAGCAGAAATTCAGAAGGTGACCGCCACCGATGTCAATCGAGTCGCGGCGAAGTATCTGCACCGCGATCAACTCGCCGTCCTTGTGGTCGGCAATACAAAGGAGTTCGACAAACCCCTCTCGTCCCTGGGGGCCGTGAAAGAAATCGATATCGCCATTCCGCCTCCACCCGATGCAAAGGAAGAAGAGAACGCCAAACCTACCGAGTCAAACGAAGAGGGAAAAGCGCTCGCGGCGAAAGTGGTGGCGGCAATGGGCGGCGAAGCGAAACTGGCTGCGATCAAGGCTGTAAAGGCGGAACTCACGCTCACCCAAAAAACCCCGCAGGGCGAGTTCCCCATGCAAATGGAAACCGTAGTCGTCTTTCCCGATCATTTGCACGCGGAGATGCAAACTCCGGGTGGAACTATGAACATCGTGGTCACTCCAGATGCGGCTTTCATGGCCGTTCCCGGCCAGGGCATGCGCGACTTCCCTGCTTCCCAAAAGGCGGAAACTCTGGAGCAGATCAAGCGCGATCCCATCTTCATCGCTTCGCACTGGAAGGATCCTAATGTGTTTTTCCGCGCCGCTGGAACCGAAAAGGTCGGCGACATCGAGGCTCGCATCGTCGACGTAAATGCCGCAGGTACAGCCATCCGCTGGTTTGTCGACCCGCAGAGCGGTCACATTCTGAAAGAGACTTACCGAACGCTCAGCCAGGGTCAGCCCGTGCAGGGTGAAACCGACCTGGAGAACTGGAAGCCGGTAAACGGCCTGAATCTTCCGCTCCTGCGCCACAACAAGCAGAACGGTCAGGACTCAAGCACGTCAGAATACTCAACGCTGGAGTTCAATCCGACGGTCGACCCCAAGTTGTTCGAGAAGCCGGCAGAAAAACCCTCAGCTCAGCCGTAGCGCTGCCGTCCCGGCGGCTGGAAGCCTGCCCTGCGCGCAGTCGAAGGGCGGGCATCTCGCCCCGCTGCTCTTCCCCTCTTGACAAAGGCCAAACTAAAGTCTTATTGTAGGCGAACAAAAGGCGAATATGCAGCCCTCCGCCATGCCGTTGTTCGCCCTGCCAGAGAAGCCGCTGGTGGGCATTGCCCGGCTCGCATCGCAAGGCGAATCCCTCCGTGAGGGCCACGATGTTGAATACTTCACCCTCCCGGCAAAATCCGTGCTGAACCGCTGCGCCAGCCGTCGTGGTGTGCCTTTTGAATGGACCATCAATCCCTACCGCGGCTGTGAATTCGCCTGCAAGTACTGCTACGCACGCTACACCCACGAATTCATGGAGATGCGTGACGGCGTCGATTTCGAGCGGAAGATTTATGTCAAGCAACATACGGCGGAGCTTCTGCGCCAGGAATTACGCCAGGTAAAGCAAGATGAGTCCATCGCGATTGGAGCGGCGACTGATCCCTATCAACCGGCAGAGCGCCGCTACGAAGTGACCCGCGGAATTCTGGAAGAATTCGTCCGCCATCGCGGCTTTCATCTGGGCATCATCACGAAATCAAATCTCATCTTGCGTGACATTGATGTGTTGCAAGCGGTGGCGCGACAGAACCGGCTGTCAGTCAACGTCACAATCACGACTCTGGATGTCGAACTGGCGCGAATTCTGGAGCCGCGCGCCCCCCGCCCCGATCTGCGTCTCGAAACAATCCGCAAGCTGAGTGAAGCCGGTCTACGAGTCGGCATGAGTGGTTCTCCCGTGTTGCCGGGAATTACTGATTCTCCAAAAGATCTTGAGGCTCTCGTTCGTGCAGCCGCTGAGGCGGGAGCTCATCATCTATTCGCTGGACCGCTGTTCTTGAAGCCGTGTTCCGCGGCAGTGTTTCTTCCCTTCCTCGAAAAACAATTCCCTCACCTGGTGGAGAATTACAAGCGCCGCTATCACGGACGCGCGTTCTTGCCGGCTGCTTATGCCAAGCCCCTCTCACAACTCGTCGAACGTCTGCGACTGAAGTATGGAATCGGTGGCGATCCACGCCGTTCGCGGATGATCGTTCCGCGGGCGCCAGCGGGAGAACAGTTGACGTTGTTCTAAAGAACTACACTACACTGTGCGCTCACCAACAGATTGTTTTAGAAATTGATAGGAAATATCGACCACTCCGTTCCTCTATAATCGCTGCACTCCCATGGCGACCGCTTCCCCACCGGCCGAACCTGCCTCCGCGCAACGTATTCCCCTCGCACTACGGCTGCGACGGTTCTGGCAGCGGGTCACCGAAGGGCTGGAGCTCACCCAGCTCTGGTCGCAGTTCGAAATCGAAGCGCGCACCAGCTACCGCCTCTATTCGCGCGATGTGGCCGCGAAAACTCCGGAGGGTCTCACCAAACGCGGCCATCGCCTGCACGTCGTCAAGGAATTCTTCTGGGCAGTCCTCGAAAAGCTCTCGCCCGCGCGCCGCGTTCTGCTCCTAACGGCGCTAATCATGCTTGTGTTTCCCAGCACCAGCTTTAACTATCAAGGCTCTGGAAACGAAACCCACGTCGTCGAATTCGACTTCCATTTCTGGGGCGGTCTCCTGCTGCTGCTGCTGCTGATGTTGGAGATTGGCGACCGCGTGGTGATGAAGCGCGATTTGCAGATCGCGCGCGAGATCCAGACCTGGCTGCTGCCCGGCGCTCCGCCGCAGATTCCCGGAATCTCGATCGCCTACACCACCCGTCCCGCTAACACCGTCGCCGGAGACTATTACGACGTGTTTCCCCGTCCCGGCAAAACCAACGAAGAGAATCGCGTAGTATTCGCCGTGGCCGACGTCGCCGGCAAGAGCATTCCCGCAGCCATGCTCATGGCTACTTTTCAGGCCAGCCTCAAAACGCTTTCCACCGCTCAGGTCGCCTTGCCGGAGCTTGTGGCGGACATGAACAAGTACGCCTGCTCCAACAGCCAGGGCGGATTGCGCTTCACCACTGCTTTTCTCGCAGAGTACGACGCTGACCGCCGAGTCTTTAACTACATCAATGCCGGCCACAACACTCCGATCCTGCGCCGCAGCAACGGAGCGATCGAGCGTCTCGACGTCGGCGGATTGCCCATCGGCATCCAGCCGGAAGCGAAGTACGAGTCGGCGAGCGTCGCGCTCGCGCCCGGCGACTGGCTCATCATCTTCACCGACGGCCTGGTGGAAGCAGAAAACACCCGCCAGGAAGAATACGGCGAAACCCGGCTGCTGAGCACCATCGCGGCCGGCGCCGCTACAGCCCCGGCCGAGATGCTCAATCGACTGATGGCGGAACTGGATCTCTTCGTCGGCGCAACCCCGCAGCACGACGACGTAACCTGCCTGCTGGTAAGAGCAGAAAACTTTTAACCGTTCGATCCCAGCGAACCTGCATTCATCGTAGCGGCGTACATCCGATGAAACGCATGTACGCCCCTCTCCTGCTTAACGCTAAAGCGTCCCCGCGAATAGCTGCGCGACCGCAAATTCTTCTGCACCGTTTCACAGATGCCAACATCCTCCACCTGGATCTGGTGGCTGAATTCCACCGATGCTTTGGCCGCCGCACTCCCGTGTTCCTTCTCCGGCAGGTACCACTCGAAGACGGCGAGCGAGCGCTCGGGCGCCAGCGGCACCACGATGTTCAGCGAAACATTGTCGGGATAGCAGTTGAGCATCCAGTTAGGAAAGATCCAGAAGTAGTCCGTGCTCAGATCCTCGCCCGCTTCCTGGTAACGCCGCGGAGTCGCGTCTCCGGGCTGCGCCCCGCGGATAGGACTGAACTGCCGCACATACCCCGCATGGGGCTCGACCACATAGGCGTTGTAGTCGAGCTCGCGATTCAATCCCGGATGCACGCTGGGCAGGTGGTAGCCTTCAAGATAGTTGTCGACATAAGTCTTCCAGTTGCACTTCATCTCGTAAGTGCGGCGCTCGAACAACTTCATTCCGGCAAACTGAAATTTCTCCACCTGCCGCGGCAACTCGCCCAGACTTTCACGCAGAGGGCGCGCATCGCCATCCAGACTCGCCAAATTCAGGTTCACAAAAATAAGGTCGAACCACTCCTCCACACGCACCGGCACCAGCGCAAAATCCTCACGGCGAAATCCCTCCACACCTTCGATTTCCGTGGCGCTGATCAGCGATCCATCCAGTCCATACGTCCAACCGTGATAGCCGCAGCGGAAAACTTTGCGCGTGCCGCATCCTTCCGCAGGCGGACCGGCGCGGTGTCGACATACGTTATAGAAGCCACGCAGTTTCCCGTCGCTGCCGCGCACAATCAACAGAGGCTCATTCACCAGCTCCGCCGTGAAGTAGTCGCCCGGATTCGCCACCTGGGCGTGATGCCCCACTACTTGCCAGCTTCGCGCGAAGATCCTTTCCACTTCGGCTACGAAAGCATCCGGCTCGGTATAGAGATGAGAAGGCAGCGTCCACGCACGAGCCACATCCGACTCCACCAAAATCGAATCCTTCGAAGTGCTCATCGTTTGCCACGCTCCTCATTCTAGGCACTCTTCTGCGACAGGAAAGACATTCTACCGGAGGCGCCAGACTCCGGAGCACCCGCGTCTCTTGCGCCAGGCCGCGCGACTTTTTCCCGCAAGCGAAGCATCCTTGTAGCGTTCTAAAATAGGAAGTGCGCCTACCAGATTGACACGAATTGTCACGGTTCGCGCCGCATTTTGGCACAAACCCGGGCTTGGTAAGCCTTAGAATGAGATTAGAGTTTGGCTCACTATTGAAAAGAATGGAATTATGAAGCTCTCGCCGGAACCAAGGTAACTATCAGCTTTGGCCCGGCAAGTGCCATCATCTAGTCCGACTGCGTCATTCCATGACCAGCATGAATCTAAAAGAAAGTTCAAAACGAGGGGAAAAATAGAGATGCGGAAACAACAGAAGGGTTTCTCACTGATTGAGCTGCTGATCGTGGTGGCAATCATCCTGATCATTGCAGCTATCGCGATTCCTAACCTGATGCGCGCCCGTATGGCAGCCAACGATTCGTCCGCGGCCGCTTCCGAGCGTACTGTCGTCACCGGCGAAATCGGCTATTTCGCTGCTTACCCGACCGTCGGCTATGTCGTTCTGGCTACCCTGGGTGGTGCGTCTCCTTGCACGCCGCTTCCCGCCAGTGGCTGCCTGATCGATAACAACCTGGCCAGCAACGGCGCTGGCGCCGGCAAGAGCGGTTACAACTTTACCGCGATCCCGAGCACTGGAGGCGGCAGTCCGGTTCCGAACCAGTTCTACACCACCGCAACTCCGTTCAGCGCACAGACGGGCACCAAGGCGTTTTGCGCGTTTGACGACGGTGTGGTTCGTACCCAGGCTCCGGGCGTCATCACGCTCGTGGCTGGCTACGGCGCTTGCCAAGCCCTGTTGCCGATGGCGAACTAGTAGTTTGGCAAAGTACCTGGGGGAGGTACAAGCCAAAAGGCAGCGAACGCAAGTTCGCTGCCTTTTTTCTTTTGTCCGCACTTGCAGATTCACTCTTCCCAAGTGGTCACTCGGTCACATGACAGAATGTGTCAGATCCTTTCGCCCAGTGACACTTTTCGCCCTTCATAAAGCGACTGTTTCAGCCCCGCAGGGATCTTTACCGCTTCAGAATATCCCTAGCTTCGGCAATCTGGCAGACCTCTAAGACTCTAGGATTCGTACCAGGGTAATGCCTTCAGGCTCACCGTAAGTGCCGCATTATCAATCGTCCCTTTCGTAACCCCGTTTAGGAAAGACGGGAGTCTCCCTAAGGTGAGGTTACCAGTGGGAGAGCGGCGCAGCTTAGGCTTTGGCCTACGGCGTGCTTCTTAGAAAGGGCATGAGGTTTTGGAGCGGGTCCAAATTTCTGGGGGGGCAATATTTTCCAATGCGGAAACAACAGAAGGGTTTCTCACTAATTGAGCTGCTGATCGTGGTGGCCATCATCCTGATCATTGCAGCGATCGCAATTCCTAACCTGATGCGCGCCCGTATGGCAGCCAACGATTCGTCCGCGGCCGCTTCCGAGCGTACCGTCGTCACCGGCGAAATCGGCTATTTCGCTGCTTACCCGACCGTCGGCTATGTCGTTCTGGCTACCCTGGGTGGTGCGGCTCCTTGCACGCCGCTTCCCGCCAGTGGCTGCCTGATCGATAACAACTTGGCCACCGACGGCGCCGGCGCCGGCAAGAGCGGTTACAAGTTTGCCGCGACCCCGAGCACTGGAGGCGGCAGTCCGGTTCCGAACCAGTTCTACACCACCGCAACTCCGTTTAGCGCACAGACGGGCACCAAGGCGTTTTGCGCGTTTGACGACGGTGTGGTTCGTACCCAGGCTCCGGGCGTCATCACGCTCGTGGCTGGCTACCCCGCTTGCCAAGCCCTGTTGCCGATGGCGAACTAGTAGTTTGGCAAAGTACCTGGGGAAGGTACAAGCCAGGGAGCAGCGAAGGCGACTTCGCTGCTCCCTTAATTGTTTTGTGGTCACTCCTAGTCGAAGCCTAGTCCAGACCGGCTCCAGAATATCGCGGCAAATGGGTGCATTCCGTCGCAAATGACACAAATTGTCAAAGCGGCGAAGGAGCGAAGCCATGGTCGGTGATCCCGCCGGCTACGAATGCGGCTCTCAGTCACGCATCAAATTGAAAGTAAGGCGGTTGTCCATTTTGAAACCGAAGTGTCAATCCGCTTTGGTTTGGTCCTCCGCATGCCACTACTTTTACGTCTCCGCGGGAGTCAAGCTTCGGACTCAGTCCAGACAAGACCCTGAGAGAGCGAGATCGAATGCAGAAAGAGAAGGGGTTCTCACTAATCGAGCTGTTGATTGTGGTAGCCATCATTTTGATTATTGCGGCTATCGCCATCCCGAATCTCATGCGCGCCCGCATGTCCGCCGACGATTCTTCTGCGGCCGCTTCGGTGCGCACCATCAACACAAGCGAAATTGCTTATTTCGGCGCCTACCCAACCATTGGATTTCCGGCGGCTCTCGCGACTCTGGGCGGCGCGTCTCCCTGTACGCCAAGCATCGCTACAGGGTGCCTTATCGACAACTTTCTGGCCACCAACGGCGGCGGAATCGGCAAGAGCGGCTACAACTTTAACGCCACCGGCTCCGCGAGCGGTGGCAGCCTGGTCAACAACCAGTTCTACTCTACCGGCGCGCCCCTCAGCACCCAGTACGGAACGCGCTCCTTCTGCTCCATAGAGGATGCCGTATTGCGCGTCCAGCCCGCGGGCACCCTCACCCTTGTCGCCAGCTACAATGCCTGCTCGGCCCTATTGGCGATGCAATAATTACTGTCCCAGCTCGATTGTCATCCCGAGCAAGCGCCTTTTGCGCAGCGAGGGATCTGGGCGAGGCTGCGCGAAGCGTCGCAGCCTGCCCTGAGCATGCGAAGCGCGCCGAAGGGTTCTTTGCGACGCAACAATCGCGCGTTTGTCTCGCTCCCTATCAGGCCTTGTCGCGCAGGTGACGGACGTAACTCTCCACCACTCCCAAAACTTGGACTGATTGCTTATAATTTGCTCGAAAGTAGTCTTCCGCTTTCTGTCTGTCGGAGTGCCATGCCTGCGATTGAAATCCTCGGTTTCGAAAAAACCTATATGGTCGGGTTCTGGCGCAAGCGACCGAAGTGCGCCCTCAGTCCACTCCATCTAACGGTGCGGGACGGCGAGATCTTCGGCTTCCTCGGTCCCAACGGCGCCGGCAAAACCACCACGCTGAAACTGCTTATGGGACTTGTGTTCCCGACCGCGGGATCGGCGCGGCTCCTGGGACAGGAATGGACGGATCCACGAGTAAAGGCGCAAATCGGCTTTCTTCCCGAGCAGCCGTATTTCTACGATCACCTGACAGCTCACGAACTCCTGAATTACTACGCCCAACTCTCCGGTGTTCCCGGCAAAGAGCGATCACGTCGCGTGGAAGCGATGCTGCAACGCGTCGGTCTGCCGGAAGTCAAGGGCGTGCAATTGCGTAAGTTTTCGAAAGGCATGCTACAGCGGGTTGGAATCGCGCAGGCCATTCTGCATGATCCCAAGCTTGTGTTCTTCGACGAACCCATGTCCGGGCTCGATCCCATGGGCCGGCGCGAGGTGCGCGACCTGATGGAGCAGCTGAAGCACGAAGGCAAAACCGTGTTCTTCTCGACTCACATTCTTTCCGACGCCGAGGCCCTCTGCGACCGCGTCGCCATCATTCACAAAGGCGAACTCCGCGGTGTAGGCGCAGTGGAAGATTTAACCTCGAGCGTTCAGGGCAAGGTGGAGGTGATCTGGCAGGGTACGCAGGTACCGACTTCGATGAAGGCGCTGGGCGCGGAGTGCCACGTTACCGGCGACACGGTGCGCGCAATCATCAGTGAGAGCCAGCAGGATGCGGCCATCGATGCGCTGCGCCGCGAGCGCCTACGCTTGATTTCGATCGTCCCCGTTCGCACTTCGCTCGAGGCGTATTTTGTCGAGAAGCTGCAGCGCGCCGAGACCACAGCAGGGAGGATGGCATGAACGCGCGCATCGGGCATATTGCATCCAACACTTTTCGCGAAGCGGTGCGGGACCGCGTGCTCTACAATCTGATCGCTTTCGCCGTGCTGCTGTCGGGAGCGGCTATCCTGGTAGGCCAGATCTCGATCGACATCGAAAAACTGGTCGTCATCAACCTCGGGCTCACGGCGGTCTCTCTGTTCGGCATCGTGATCGCAATTTTTATCGGCATCGGCCTGGTCTCCAAAGAAATCGAGAAGCGCACGCTTTACACCGTCCTTTCACGCCCAGTTCGCCGATGGGAATTCATCGTCGGCAAGTTTTTTGGGCTGGCGGGCACACTGGTTGTGAATACCTTCTTCATGGCCATCGGCGTGTTCGCGGCGCTGTTTTATGTTGCCCATAAGTTCGTGCGGGCCGATGCGCTCATCCTGATTGCTTTGTATTTCATTGTTCTCGAATTCCTGATCATTTGTTCGCTAGCTCTGCTGTTCTCTTCGTTTTCTTCTCCCTTGCTTTCCGCCGTCTTCGCCTTCTCCCTGTTCGTGATCGGAAGCTTCGCCGAAGATCTACGCGGCTTTGCGGGCATGGCTCATGGACTCACGCGCTGGCTGGCCACGGGCGCGGCTTATCTGGTGCCGAATTTTTCGGCCTTCAACGTGATCAGTTCCATCGCTCATGAACAGCCGGTTGCGGCGCAACTCATCTGGCACAACACTCTGTACGCGCTGTTCTATGCTGCAATGGCCCTGAGCGGCGCGGTGCTGATCTTTGAACACCGGAACCTGAAATTAAGCAGCGCCGCAAAACTTCGATTGTTGCAGGCGCTTGCCTTGTCTTTTGCCTGGCCGCCAGCGCCGTAACCCTTCATGGCACCGACCAGCTTCGCCCGCAAGGCACCCTCGAAGACGTCTTGTTTATCACCTCGCCCAAGGTGCTGAAGCGCGCCAGCCTGGGTTACGACGGCCTTCTTGCCGATATCTATTGGACCCGCGTCGTGCAGTATTTCGGCTTTCGACATCACAATCACTCCTTAAGCTACAACCTGCTGGCTCCGTTGCTGGAGATCACAACGCACCTCGATCCTCACCTGGTAGTGGCCTACCAGTTCGGCGCCAGTTTTCTCGCTCCCGCGCCGCCGAGCGGGGCCGGCCAGCCCGAGCGCGCCATTCAGTTGATGGAATATGGCATCCAAAACAATCCCGACAACTGGCACCTTTACTACGACCTGGGCTTCGTCTATTACATGAATCTTAAGGATTACAAGAAAGCGGCCGACGCGTTCGCGCGGGGATCGAAGGTTCCGAATGCACATCCGTTCTTGCGGCTGCTGGCAGCGCAGATGGCGGAACATGCCGGCGAGTTTGATACAGCGCGGATGATGTGGACGGCGACTTATCAGAACAGTCAGGACAAGCTGATTCGTCAGAATGCCGTGGAACATCTGCGTTCCCTGCGTGTAGACGAAGATGTCACGAACCTGCAGGAAGCCGTGACTCACTTTGGAGAACGCATGGGGCGCCTGCCCGTGAGCATGTCAGAACTTGCAGCCGCAGAAGGTCTGCCGGGAGTTCCAGTCGATCCCGATCGTCATCCCTACAAGCTAATGCCCGACGGCCGCGTCGAAGTGGGCGTGCCGGATGACTTCTCGTTTGCCACGAGAGGGCTGCCTCCGGGATATAAGCCAGTAACGAAGTTCCACGACCTGCAGCCCTAGCCTCGTCCCCGCTGTTTCGCCGCCGCTTATTTCGCCATCGCTTATGATGGGCGGAGCATGGACGGCAGCCAGGATTCCACTTTGCCTCGAATCAGCTTGGCGCGCTCCGCGCGGCGCTGGTGGAACGACGCGGCTGCGCGGGAAGGCCGCGGCGCGGCTGCGCGCCGGCTGCTGAGTGTGCTGGCGGAGTTTGTTCGCGACTCCACTCCGGAGCGGCGTCGCCGGCGCTATGGCGATGCGGAATACGATTGGGATCATCGCGTCAACACGACCAGCGCGGCTGTGGGCTGGCGCGACCGTTTGCTGGGACTTTTTCATTCGCCGTATCAGCCCACGGAGTCGGTTTTATTCCACGAAATGATCGAGGCTTTTGGTGAACACACTGGCATCGATCTTTCTGAGTTCGTCTTCGTCGATCTCGGCTCGGGTAAGGGACGAACGCTGCTGATGGCCTCTGACTATCCGTTTCGCCGCATTGTGGGTGTGGAGCTTTTGCCAGCGCTTCACGAAACTGCAAAACAGAACCTGAGCTGTTATCACGGCAAATCACAGAAGTGCTTCGCGATCGAATCGATCCGCGGTGATGCGACGGAGTTCTTGTTTCCTGACGCGCCGACGTTGCTCTATCTCTTCAATCCATTTCCGGAATCTGGTATGCGGCGCTTGATTGCCAATCTGGAGCAGAGTTTGCGAACGCATCCGCGGGCGGTGTATGTGCTGTATCACAATCCTTTGCTGGAGCACGTGCTGGGCGACAGCGCGGTGCTGAAAAAAATTTGCGGAACGCATCAGTATGCGGTGTACGCTTCGGGATGAGATCTGAATCAAAAAACATTACAGATCGATCGCGTAACATCCCTGGAAACAATAGCTTGAGGCCTCGTGATCCGCTGAAATCCGGCTAAAATATTGCTTCGAAATAACTTAGTGGCAAAATCTTTGTTTCCATATACTTACCATTGGATTTTCCAACCTAAGGTTGACAAAGAGCAGCTTTTCCCCGCACTGAGCGAGGGTATTTTTTGTGAGTTTAGTCCAATCGCATGCGCGAATGATGTGACCGATGACCAACAACGCTGTGGAAAACGGCAGCACACTCATACGGGGGAAAGAAAGCCTCGTCGGAGAAATCTGTGGGTCACCGCTACGCTTCAATGGCGGCCGGAAGCTCGGCTTGCGCGACTCTGTCGCGGCTCTGTCACCTGGGTCGCGTGTTTGTGAGAGTGTCACGGGATTGACAGGCGAAACCGCCTGACCCACAACGCATGCCGGTGTGCAATTGTGGGACAGATGGTTTCGTCTGTCGCTCGCGAAGCAAGGTCTTTTTTGCGCATCTAAAGCCATGCGGCATCGGCAATCCCCGCCGGCACCCGTATCAGGGCCGCGACCGTCAGCGGATTCCGCGACTGAACCGCGAAATCCCGAAACCGGTGCAGCGCCCTAGGTGGTGGAGAACCGGCGGCGATAGGCGGTAGGTGTCGTGTCCAGCGTCCGGCTGAAGTGCTGCCGCAGCGTCGCCGCCGTCTGTAGCCCCACCGCTTCGGCAATCGCATCGATCCCGTCGTCGGTCTTTTCGAGCCGCATCTTCGCGGCCAGGAGACGCTGGTGGGTCAGCCATTGGTGAGGCGTGGTTCCGGTCTGCTGGCGGAACTGGCGCGCGAAAGTGCGCGGCGACATCGCCGCGTGGCGGGCCAGATCCTCCACGCGCAGAGCCTGGCCCAAATGCGATTGCGCC
>Ga0182015_10000582_pt1 | contig 52168 bp, 40 predicted proteins | sample 712P3MmetaG_FD_120478 | JGI IMG/M metagenome (GOLD analysis project Ga0182015, IMG submission 120478) | Permafrost microbial communities from Stordalen Mire, Sweden - 712P3M metaG | ecosystem: Environmental > Terrestrial > Soil > Wetlands > Permafrost | place: Sweden: Stordalen | collected...
GCCGTGGAGGTTCGACCTCCACGACGAAGCGCGCCGCGGACCGTGCGGGGGAGGCAAGTTAAGGCAGGACGGCAATCGTAAGTCTCCTCGAAGCGGCCCGCGGCGGATGAAGCCGGCGGGCCGTTTGCGTTTTTGGCCCCGGCGCCGTGACGCCGCTCCGGCAGCGGCGAGCGAGGGCAATCACATGCGCCCGGCAGGGAATTGCGCACAACGGAAAGGAAACAGGAGCCATGGCATCGCGAAAAATTCGTGCGGGAATCCTCGGCGCGACCGGCACCGTCGGCCAGCGATTCTTGCAACTGCTCGAAAATCATCCGCAGTTTGAAGTGACGGCGCTGGCCGCATCCGACCGTTCGCAGGGAAAAACCTACGCGCAAGCCTGCGCGTGGCGATTGCCCGGAGATATTCCCGCCGCCGCGCGGGCGCTGCCCGTCGAGGCGCCGGAACCGCCGCTCGATTGCGATTTCGTTTTTTCGAGTTTGCCTTCCGATTCCGCGCGCGACGTAGAGGAAAAATTCGCGCGCGCCGGCTATCCCGTCGTCAGCAATTCCGCCGCGTGGCGCATGGATTCCGATGTGCCGCTGCTGATTCCTGAAATCAATCCCGGCCATCTGGCGCTGATTGAACCGCAGCGCCGCAGTCGCGGCTTCGGCCGCGGCTACCTCGTAACCAACCCAAATTGCTCCACGATCATTCTGGCGCTGGCGCTCGCGCCGCTGGAAGCCGAATTCGGAATCGAAAGCGTCACAGCCACCACGCTGCAGGCGCTCTCCGGCGCCGGGTATCCCGGCGTTGCTTCTCTCGATATCGCCGACAATGTGTTGCCCTATATCGCGCAGGAAGAGGAGAAAATGGAGCGCGAGGTGCGCAAAATTTTGGGCAAAGTATCCGGTGCCGCAATCGACGGCGCGCCGCTGCGCATCAGCGCGCAGTGCCATCGCGTCGACGTCACAGACGGCCACACGGTAGCGGCGCGCGTGAGGCTCGCGCGCCCCGCCACGATCGACGACGTGCGCCGCGTCATGGGAAATTTCTCGGGCCTTCCGCAACAATTGAAGTTGCGCACCGCTCCCGAGCGCCCCGTGATCGTGCGCAGCGAACAGGATCGCCCGCAGCCGCGTCTTGATCGCGACGCCGGCGGCGGAATGAGCGTCACCGTCGGCCGCCTGTTTCCCGACAACGTGATGGATTTCCGCTTCGTCGTGCTCGGCCACAACACGATTCGCGGCGCGGCCGGCGCGGCGATCCTGAATGCCGAATTGTTGCTGGCGCAGGGCCTGCTCGATTCCGCCGCGCCGGCCTCCAGTTCCGTACCGGAAAACGCGGGGCGTAGATGAGTCGTCCGTTACAAGTGATGAAGTTCGGCGGCACGTCGGTCGGCAGCGCCGAGCGCATCCGCAAAGCCGCCGAAATCGTGGCCGCCGCCGCGCGCGAACGCGAGGTCGTCGTCGTGGTTTCCGCGATGTCCGGCGTCACCAACGCTTTGGTGGACGCCGCGCATCGCTCCGCCGGCGGCGACAAGGCTGCAGCCGACAAGCTGGCTCATCTGCTTTCCGCGAAACACACCGAGACTCTCGCCGCCCTCATCAACGATGTCGCGCGGCGCGACGCGCTCCAGACGCAAATCGACGCGATCATCGACGAGGCCGCCAACAGCTGCCGCGGCGTGGCGTGGCTGCGCGAACTCACGCCGCGCTCGCTCGATTCCATTTCCGGCGTCGGCGAGCGCCTTTCCGTGCGATTGATGTCCGCAACGCTCGAATCGCTCGGCGTCCCAAGCGAGCCGGTGGAAGCCACCGAAGTGATCGTAACCGACGACACGCACGGCGGCGCGCTACCGCTCACGGCCGAAACGCGGGGCCGCGCGCAATCGGCGCTTGTGCCGCGGCTCCGCGCCGGCCTTGTGCCCGTCGTCACCGGATTCATCGCCGCATCCAAGGACGGCACGCCTACCACGCTTGGCCGCGGCGGTTCCGATCTTTCCGCCACAATTTTGGGCGCCGCTCTGGACGCCGCCGACGTGATCATCTGGACCGACGTCGATGGCGTGCTCACCGCCGATCCGCGCCTCGTGCCCGACGCCACGCTGCTCCTCGACATTTCCTACAACGAAGCCGCCGAGCTCGCTTTCTTCGGCGCGAAAGTTTTGCATCCCAGCACTCTGCATCCCGTGCGCCGGCGCGGAATACCGGTGTGGATTCGCAATAGTTTTTCGCCTGAGATTCGCGGCACCATGATCGGCCCGGACAGCCACCCCACGCTCGAAGGCGTGAAAGCCGTCACCGCGATTCGCGACGTCACGCTGCTCACCGTCGGCGGACCCGGCATCATCGGCGTTCCCGAAGTTGCCGCGTGGACTTTCGCCGCCACCGCCGAAGTCCGCGCGCGCATCCTGCTGATTTCGCAGGCGTCTTCGCAGGACGATATTTGTTTCGTGGTTCATTCGGCTGACGCCAAGCGCACCGTCGAAGCGCTGCGCCGCACATTTTTGCTGGGTGTGCGCCCGATCGAACTCGATCACATTCACGTGAACGACAAAGTCGCCATCGTCGCCGTCGTCGGCGACAACATGCGCGGCACCACCGGCGTCGCGGGCCGTGTGTTCGGCCGCCTCGGCCGCGAGAGTGTGAACATCATCGCGATCGCACAAGGCTCGTCGGAAAACAATATTTCGTTTCTCGTGGACGAGCACGCCGTGCAGCGCGCCGTGTCCTGCATCCACAACGAATTTCATCTCGAGAAGGGAATTCGCGCCGGCGCCCCGCAAAGCGCGTCCGCCGCCGCGCCTGCCACGACCGCTGTGCCGGCGATTGCCGCCGGCGAACGCGGCGCGAGCCAGCGCGAAGCAAAACGATGACGCGCGCCGTCGATCAATCGGGAATTGGACCAGCCGGCGCGGCGGGGGCAGCGCCCGCTTCAGCCGATCTGCGCTGCGTCGACGCGTCGTGCGGCGCGCGCTACGGTCTCGACGAGCGCGTAGTCGTCTGCGCGCGCTGCGGTGGCCTGCTCGAAGCCGAGCTCGGCCCCGCGCCAGCTGCTGTAGCCACTTCGCTGCGCGAATTGTGGGCGGCCCGCCGCGCCTCCGATCTCCCCGAAGATTCCAGCGGCGTCTGGAGATTTCGCGAGATGCTGCCCGTCGGCGCGCAGCAGCCTCTCGTGACGCTGCGCGAAGGCAACACGCCTCTCTACGAAGCGCCGCGCGCCGCCGCCTACTCCGGCCTAGATCAACTGTGGCTGAAACATCAGGGCGCGAATCCCACCGGCTCCTTCAAAGATACCGGCATGACCGCCGCCGTCACGCACGCCGTGCGACTCGGCGCGAAGGATCTCGCCTGCGCCAGCACCGGCAACACCGCAGCGAGCCTGGCCGCGTATGCCGCGCGCGCCGGTGTGCGCGCCGTGATTCTGGTTCCGCGCGGACAAGTGAGTTCCGCGAAACTCGGCCAGAGCATGGATTACGGCGCCGCCGTGCTCGAACTCGAAGGCAATTTCGACGCCGCCATGCGCGTTGTGCGCGAACTCGCCGAAGACGGTTCGCTCTATCTCGTAAACTCTCTGAATCCCATGCGCGTCGAAGGGCAAAAAACCGTTTCGTTCGAGATGATGGAACAACGCGGCTGGCGTGTGCCCGATCACGTAGTCGTGCCGGGCGGAAATCTCGGCAACATCTCCGCGCTGGGCAAGGGCTTTATCGAACTCCGCCGCTGGGGATTGATCGATCGCCTTCCGCGATTCACCGTAGTTCAAGCCGAAGGCGCCGCGCCTTTTGCCCGCCTTCTCGCCGAGCGCGCCAAAAATCCAGACGCCGCAATCGTACCCATCGCCGAACCGCGCACTCTCGCCACCGCCATCCGCATCGGCGCGCCAGTTTCCTGGCAGCGCGGCTTGCGCGTGCTGGCCGAAACCAATGGCATGGCGCTCACCGTCACCGAGCAGGAGATCGCCGACGCCAAAGCCATGATCGGCCGCGACGGCATCGGATGCGAGCCGGCTTCGGCCACCACCGTCGCGGGACTTCGCCGCCTCGTCGCCGACGGCCGAATTCGCAAAAACGAATCCGTGGTCGCCGTCCTCACCGGACATCTATTGAAGGACACCGATTACACCGCGAAGTATCACACGGGCCAGCTCAAGGAACCCGACGGCGCGCCGGGTTCGGGCGAACCCCGTCCGATCGCAGGCGCCTTCGCGAATCCTCCCGCGCGAGTCCCCGCCACGCGCGATGGAATTCTCGATTACCTCAAGCGTTCCTCCCCGCCCGAGTCGCGATCTCGATGAAGCGCGGCGCTAAAAACTCTGGCGCTGCCGCGCGCGCGCACACAATCGCCGTGCGCGTGCCCGCATCGTCCGCGAATCTCGGCGCGGGTTTCGATTGCTTCGGATTGGCGCTGGGTCTTTATCTCAACGTGCGCGCCCGCGCCGTCGCCGGGCAGACCGAACCGTGCCGCGTAAACTACTCCGGCCAGGGCGCCGATTCGCTTCCGCAAACAGCCGACAATCTGATCTACCGCTCGGCGCTGCTTCTGGCCGAACGCGAAGGCATTCGCCTGCCGCCGCTCGAACTCGACGTAAAAAACGAAATTCCGCTGGGCGGCGGACTCGGCAGCAGCGCCGCGGCCATCGTCGCCGGCGTGCTCGTGGGCGCCGCATTCGCGCGCCGCCGCGTTCCGGCCGATCGCCTCTTGTCGTGCGCCGCGGACATCGAAGGCCACGCCGACAACGTCGCGGCGGCGCTGCACGGCGGTTGGGTGATCCTGGCTCAAAATCCAACCAGCGTCGTCGTGGTTCGCAGACCGTGGCCGCACGCGATTCAGGCCGTGGTCGTTTCCCCTGACGCGCAAGTGGATACGCGCGCCTCAAGGAAAATTTTGAATGCCGAAGTCAGCCGCGAAGACGCCGTCTTCAATCTGCAGCGCGTCGCGCTGTTCTGCGCCGCGATCGACGCCGGCCGCACCGACCTGCTCCGCGAAGCCATGCGCGATCGCCTCCATCAGTCCCAGCGCCGCAATTTGGTGCCGGGCCTGGCCGAAGCTCTCGAGCTTTTCCACCGCCCCGGCCTGCTCGGCGTGGCCCTCAGCGGAGCCGGACCGAGTGTGCTCGCCTTCGCAACCGGCAGGTGCCGGGCGATCGGGCAGGAGCTCGCTGCCGCCTTCGCGCGCCACGGCGTCCCCGCGACTGTCCGTGTCCTCCCCGCGGGCGTTTCAGGGGCGCGCTTGTCGGGCCGGCCCGCGGTCTAAGCAGCTCCGTACGAATCTCAAACTTTCTGGAACTTTCACCGCCCGCCGACTGAAGCCCTTTTAGACTGACCCAAAGCAGGAGAGGCCCCCAAAACTGGGAAGCGCTGGGGGCCTCTCTTCGCCCCTGTCTACCGTGCCCGCGGCCTACTTCACGTCGCGGTCGCCTTCCGCGAGCAATTCCTCTTTGGCCGCGGCCAATTCGCGGCGTTTGTCTTTGTCGATCACCGGATAAGCCAGGTGCAGCGCCTCGAGTTGTTCGACGATCGCCGCCGCCACCACCAGCCGCGCGTACCATTTGTGATCCGCCGGCACCACGTACCACGGCGCGCGGCGCGAGGCCGTCGAGCGAATGGCCTCCTCATAAGCCTTCTGATATTTTTTCCAGTAGCCGCGCTCGCGCACGTCGGCCAGTGAAAACTTCCAGTTCTTTTCCGGGTGGTCCAGCCGCGCCAGAAATCGCTTGAGCTGTTCGCCGCGCGATAGGTGCAGGAAAAATTTCAGAATCACCGTGCCGCTGCGCGCCAGGTGCCGCTCATACGCGTTGATGTCTTCGTAGCGCTCTTTCCAGAGCTTGCGCGTCACCAGCGATTTCGGCAGCTTGTTGCTTTCCAGCATCTCGGGATGCACGCGAAGAATCAGAACGTCTTCGTAGTACGAGCGGTTGAAGATGCCGATTCGCCCGCGCTCCGGCAGGCGCATCGTCGTGCGCCACAGGTAATCGTGATCGAGCTCCTCGGGCGTCGGCGTCTTAAACGAAACGACGTCGCAGCCTTCCGGGTTCACGCCGGACATCACATGCTTGATCGTGCCGTCCTTGCCCGCCGCGTCCATCGCCTGCAGCACGATCAGCAGCGCCCAATTGTCCTGCGCGTAAAGTTTTTCCTGCAGGTCGGTCAGGCGCTCGATATCCTGCGCCAGCCGGTCTTCGGCCTTTTTTTTGGAATTGAATCCGTGCGTGTCCGCCGGATCGAAGTCTTTCAGCCGGAACCCCCGGCCGCTTTCGATCCGAAATCGTTCCAGGAAATCGATTGTCTTTGTTTTGCCCACGCGTCCTCCATCGCCCCTGCCGGCGCGAACGCCGCTATCGCACCAGCGTCGGATAGAGCTTCGCGGCGATCGCCGCAAGCACCACAAAAATTCCCGCCAGCAGCGCGAAGTCCGCGCCCAGGCTGTGCACGTTCTGCCCGCCCGCGATCATCATGCCGCGCAGCGCGTCCACCAGATACGTCAGCGGATTCACCAGCGCCACCACGCGTAGCCATTTCGGCATCAGCGCCAGCGGATAGATCGCGTTGCTGGCGAAAAAAAGCGGCATCGTCAGCACCTGCCCGATGCCCATGAAGCGCTCTCGCGATTTCACCACACAGGCGATGATCAGCGAAAACGTCGCGAAAATCGCCGAGCCCAACGCTACCCCCGCGAACACGCCGATCACCGGCAGCACTTCCCATTTGATCTGAATCCGCAGCGCCAGCGCCAGAATGTAAATGATCATGCATTGAATCGCGCCGCGAAATCCCGAAGAAATCGCCTTGCCCAGCACAAACGAAACGCGGTGCGCCGGGCTCACTAGTAATTTGTGAATGATCCCCAGGTCGCGCTCCCAGATCACCGCGATGCCGTAAAAAATCGCGGCAAAAAGCACGCTCTGCGCCAGAATGCCCGGCGTCATGAACGCCAGATAGGAAACGTTGCCTGTGGGAATTCCGCGCACGCGGCTGAACACTTGCCCGAACACCACCAGCCACAGCGTCGGCTGCACGGCGCGCGTGAACAATTCCGTTGGATCGCGCAGCAGCTTCTTCATCTCCACTTCCGCGATCGCCGCGCTCTCCGCGAACACGCTGAAGATTCGGGATCCCTCACCCGAGCCGGCTGGCAACGTTGCGTGTGCGCTGGATGTCGCCATAATTTCCTCCTTCGTGAATCGCCCCGCCGCTGTAATGCGCGAACACGTCGTCCAGCGTGGCCTCCGGCCCCAGCGAAGCCCGCAGCTCCGCCGGTTCGCCGATCACGCCGATTTTCCCCTGATGCATAATCGCCAGCTCGTCGCAGAGCTCCTCGGCCTCATCCATATCGTGCGTCGTAATCAGCACCGTGATCCCGTAGCGGACCTTCAGTTCGCGCAGCCGGTCCCACACAGTCCGCCGCGCCACCGGGTCGAGGCCGATCGTCGGCTCGTCGAGAAATAGCACCGCGGGCCGGTGCAGCATCGCCTGCGCAACCTCCAGCCGCCGAATCATTCCGCCCGAATACGTTTTCACCAGTCTCTTTGCCGCGTCCGTCAGGCCCATGAATTCCAGCGCCTCGCGAATCCGCTCTTTGCGCTCCGCGCGCGCCATTCCGTAAAGCTTCGCCGAAAGCGCCAGATTCTCGACGCCGGTCAGCGCGCCGTCCGCCGACAGCATCTGCGGCACATATCCAATCCTGCGCCGCACTTCCGCCGGAGCCGCCACGATATCGAATCCCGCCACGCGCGCCGTGCCCGACGTCGGCTCCAGCAGCGTCGTAAGCATCTTGATCGTCGTACTTTTCCCCGCGCCGTTGGGCCCGAGCAGCCCGAATATTTCGCCGTGCGGCACGCCGAGCGAAAGGTGGTCCACCGCCAGTGTTTCGCCGAACGATCGCGTCAGCGCGAACGTTTCAATCGCCGCCGCAGGCGCGGCCGGCGGGGCATTGCCGTTCGTCGCGCTCGCGCTCATGTATGCCGCGCGACGTAAAGCAGCAGCCAGAATATCGCCACGGGAATCAGCGCCATCACCACATAAAATCCGATGCGCCGTCCCCAGGGCGATCGCTTCTTCTTCCAATCGTGCATTTCCGGCCGGTCGGAAACGCCCACCTCGTCCAGATGCTCCAGGTCCTTGGCGAATTCATGCGCGCTGGCGTAGCGATTCTTCGGATCGCGCTCCAGTGCCCGGTAAATCACTTCCTGCAGTTGCGGCGAAATTGCAGGATTCAGTTCGCGCGGCGGCGTGAAATTGTTCAGCAGCCGGTCGTTCATGATCGCAAACGCGTTGGGCCCGTGAAACGGCACGTCGCCGGTCAGCATTTCGTAGAGAATTACGCCCACCGAGTACAGGTCGCTGCGCGCGTCGCCGCGTTTGCCCTTCACCTGTTCCGGCGATATGTAATCCGGCGTGCCCATCGCGGCGGTGAGCTTCGCGAACGTCAGCCTGCGCGAGCCCTCGGCCCCCGCGATTCCAAAGTCGATCAACTTCACGCGGTCCTCGGAATCCACCATGATGTTTTCCGGCTTCAAGTCGCGGTGCACCACGCCGTGGCTGTGCACGTAGTCGAGCGCGTCCAGAATGCCCCGCGTGATGCGCGCCGCGCGCTCTGCCGGCAATTTTTTCTGCTCCACCAGTATCTGCCGCAGCAACCGACCGTCCACCCACTCCATCACCATGTACATCATGCTGCGGTCGTCGTCGGCAAACACCTTCATCACTGCCGGATGGTCCAGGTCCACGCCGATCTTTTCCTCGCGCTTGAATCGCTCGAAGAACGTCGGATCGCCTTCCATTTCCGGGTGGGGAACTTTGATGGCCACGTCGCGGTTGTTCCGCAGGTCGGTGCCGCGAAAAATCGATGCCATACCGCTGCGAGCAACGAGCTTCTCGATGCGATAGTGGTCCAGTGTGCCGCCGGGATGTAGTGAAGCCATGGGGAGCGCGGATCGGATCTGCGGCAGGCGGCGGGCCGAATTTAGCGCAGCTTGTAGGGCCGCCCGCGGTACATGCCCACGCGTTCGACGCCTCGAACGCGAATCAATTGCACGCTCACATTATCGCTTCCATCGCGCTGGTTGGCAATCTCCACCAATTGCCGGGCGGCAATTTCCAGGTCCACCGAGGCCGGCGCCAGTATCCGCTGAATTTCTTCCGGAGGAACGGCGCCGTGCAATCCATCCGAGCACTGCAGCAGCACGTCGCCCGGAAAAATCTGATGATCGTTGGTCTCCACGCTTACAAACAGTCCGCCGCCCAGCGAGCGGCTCAGCAGGTGCCGCGTGTCGCCCTCATCCGCTTCTTGACGTGAAATCACGCCCAGCCGCACTTGCTCGTTGGCCATCGTGTGATCGCGCGTCAGCGATTCGATCTCCCCGCGCCGGAGCAGGTAGCAGCGCGAATCCCCCACGTGCGCCACGGACACTCGATCGTGCCGCAGCAGGCACGCCACTATCGTCGTGGCCATGCCCGCGCCCGCGCGACCCGCGCCCAGCGCCACTTCAAACACCCGCCCGTTGGCCTGCTGCACCAGCCGCCCCAGCAATCCCAGTGGGGGCTCACCGCCGCCCGCCGTCTCAAAATTCGCCAGCACGCTTTCCACCGCGGCGTGAGACGCCACTTCGCCCTGCTCCTGCCCGCCCACGCCGTCCGCCAGCACGAATAGCCAGCCGTGCGAGCGCCCACGCTCCGCCGTCGGCGGCTGCGAATGCCCCAGATAATCTTCGTTGTGCGGGCGAACCCGCCCCACATCGGAAAGCTGCGCGAATTCGATATCCAGCATAGAAGAGTTCACGGGCGCGGCCAGCGGCACCGGAGCTACAGCTGTTTCCGCGGCGGCCTGCCCTCGATAAATCTCAAACATCCAGTATACCTTCCCCAAAATAAAGACCGGGCGGGATCGCTCCCGCCCGGTGCTCGATTGTTAGTGTCGCCGCCCGCTCAACTGTTGGTCGCGCGGTTGGTGATGAACGTCGTCCGTCCGCTCGCCTTACTCGACCGGACGAAGTAGATGCCCCCGTATATAGCCCACACCGCGGCTATCCCCAAGGCCGTGAAGGGTTCCATTTTCGTACCGTAACCCAGGAACGGCCCGATCAGGTAGAACGCCATACAGATGATGTTGGCGAGAATCCCGAACGCCGGGATGGCCCAGTGCCGGATGAATTTGAAGTTGGGATGTTTGTGATAGGCCACCATGCAGATGAAGCAGCTCAACCCGTACAGAAGGAACGTGCCGAAGTTGGAAGCCAACGTCAGCGTCGTCCACGAGTTGGGCAGATTCGCCAGCTTGGCGTGGCTCATGTACCCGAAGCTAGACCAGAAGCCATGCGGAAGCGCCGCGATCACAGCATCGGTTGGCGCGCTGGCGTCGGCGAAGATCGTTGCGCAACCCACGCAACCCAGGACCGCCGAGATGACCGCCAGTGTCCAAATGGCGCGGTGGGGGCTCAGGTTCTTCGAGTGCAGCATGCCGAAGTGTTCCGGAACCTCCTGATCCTTGCCCATGGCGTACGTCACGCGCGCGCCTGTGTTGATGCAAGCGAGCGTCGTGCCGATCAGCGCAAGGAACACCGTGAACGCTTCGACCAGCATGAACGTCCGGCCATGTCCCTGGCCGAACAGCGCGTCGCCGACGACCACCATCATGTCGCCGATCGGCGCCGCCGATCCTCCCGCGCTTGCCATCGTGTAACCGCTATTTAAGAAGTACAGCGTAGCGAAATATTCAAACAGGTAGCAGAACGCTCCCTGAATGAGCAGTGCTGCGATGACCGCGATGGGGATGTCCTTCTTCGGATTCTTGGCTTCGCCGCCTAGTGAAGTGATGGACTCGAATCCCACCAGGATTAGAATCGCCACCGTCGCTTGCACGAATACGTTGGCGATGCCGTGCGGCGCGACCACCGACTTGGCGCTCGGGTGCGTCAGGAAGTTCCCGCTGCTGTCGGTCGTCGGATAGCTGATCGTGTAGGGAACCGGCTTGCCGGACGCATCCATCAGCGGCACGGGCACCTGGTTCGCATCGCGCGTGATGTTCACCGTGCCATCCGCCGCCGTTGTGGATGCGAATTGGTAGGTGTACGCCTCGCCCGTTGTCGGATCGAATTGGAAGGCCACCGTTCCCGGCGGGTGATTCATGCGGTAGCTGATGCACATAATCGAGAATACGATCAACGCGGAAATCTGAATCACGTTGATCGCGATGCTCACACCGGTCGAGCCGATCACGCCTCTGTGCGCGATGTACGCCACCGCGAACGAGAACACGACCGCCACGGCCATCATGAACATTGGACCCGGATTCGACGCGTTCATGAAGTTCGGCCACAGCGTGCCCACCACGTATCCGCAGAAAATTCCGGTCGTGGCCACCATCACAGCGGGGTAAATCCAGTAATACAAGTGCGAACCCCAGCCGGTGATGAACTTCATCACGCGCGCCCACTTCCAGGCCTTCTCATGATTCAGGAACGATTGCTCGGCGAAATAGTAGGAACTTCCGGTGCCGGGATAGAGCTTGGCAAGTTCGGCGTACGACACGGCTGTCGCCAAACACAGCAGGAGGGCGACTACGATGCCCGCCCACATGGCTGGTGTCGTACCGCCTTCCGTCGCCTGGGCATAGAACGTCAGCCAAAGGAAGGCGCCGGGCGCGATCAGCGCCATGCCGTTCACCGTGAGCCCTGTTAGGCCTAATGTTGGTACCATCTCTGATTTGGCTTCATCGGCCATCGATATTTTCCCTCCTTCAAGGGACGAGCCACTGCGTTGAGGGCGGCATTGTTGCCGCAATGCCGTGGTATGTAAAACGTAAATTTTCAATCGCATCGATTTAGGTTTTGTTTAGCCCTTGTTTGCCGCGTTCCGCCTCCCACCCACCCCATACCCCATTGAAACCAAGCGAATTGCGGCTATTTCCCAACCCGGACCGCCCCAAATCCGCCCACCATCGCCCGATGCCCCGATCCGCCGACCGGGTTCCCGTGCCCAAATCGCTGCCCCCCGCGTCGTTTTTTCCGTACGCCACCGGCCCTTCAGAATCTCGCCCCGCACCATTTGCCTCGCGCGATTGCGCGACTTCCTTAGCGCCGTATGCGCCGCAAAACCGCCGCGGTATTATTCACTTCGAGCCGGGAAATTGAGCGGTCCGTCCGACTCCGGCCCGAGCTGCAGACGCAAACCAAAGCGAACCGCGCCATTCACGATCCAATCTCTGCTAACCTCTGCGCTTCTCTGCGCCTGCCTGCCGGCAGGCAGGCCTCAGGGTTATCTTTTTCTCCTTCTGTTTCCTCCTCTTCCCCACCCCAGCCCCTCCGCACGATTGTGATATCGTATCCGGACCCTCGCGGCCGCGCGCCGGGGCCAAATCCATGAAGCTTGCCGGACTCCTATTGCTCCCCGCCGGATGGCTGCTCGTCGCCAGCGCGCTCGTGCTGCTCGCCGCCGATACTCCGCGCGGCGTGTTCGTCTTCGCCGGATTGGGCGTTGAAGTCCTCGGCCTCGTCCTCGTAGCTCGCGCGCATCTCGCAGAAACCACGGAGAGCGAATGACGCCGAATTCTCCGCTCGCGCCCTTTGACGTCTCCGCCGCGCTCTGCATCGTATTTATTCTTCTCGTTCCTTTCGCCGCCGCCGGGCTCGCCCTGATCAACACCGGCCTCGGCCGCTCGCGCAGCGCCGCACATGCGATTTTGGCCTCGCTCATCGTCGTCAGCGTTGCCGCTCTCGTCTATTTCGTAGTCGGCTTTTCCTGGCAGGGAATCGCCGGCGGCGCGGCGCACGCGCTCACTCTGCGCGGCAATCGTTGGAATTTGCTCGCCGCGCAGCCCTGCTTCCTGCGCGGACTAAAACTCGATGGCTCGCCCGCATCTCTTGAAGTTTGGCTCGGCATGCTCAGCGTCGGCCTCGCCGCCATCATTCCTCTTGGCAGCGGAGGCGATCGCTGGCGTCTCGAGGCGTGTTGCGCTTCAACTGCCCTTCTCGCCGGCATCACCTACCCAATTTTCGCTCACTGGGTTTGGGCCGGAGGATGGCTCGCCCAGCTCGGCACATTTTTCAGACTGGGCCGCGGCTTCCAGGATGCCGGCGGCACCGCCACCATCCATGTCGTCGGCGGACTCACCGCTCTCAGCATCGCTTGGATTCTCGGTCCGCGCCGCGGCAAATACGCCGCCGACGGAATGCCCGCCGCCATCCCCGGCCACAACGTCGTCTACATTGTGTTCGGTTGCTTGCTCGCTCTGGTGGGTTGGTGCGGACTGAATTCCGCCGGCGCGATCCTCTACGCCGGAGTGGCCGCCGGCAGCGCCGTGCTGATTGCCGTTAACACCACGCTCTCCGCCGCGTCGGCCATGCTCGCCTCCTTTGTCCTCACGCGCGTGCGTTTCGGCAAGCCCGACGCTTCGCTCACCGCCAACGGCTGGGTCGGCGGTCTCGTCGCCAGCAGCGCCGTCGCGCCATTTCTTCCGCCCGCCGCCGCGGTGCTCGTCGGCATCGTAGCGGGAATGATCGTTCCCTTGTCCGTCGAGTGGCTCGATCTGCATCTCGCCGTAGACGATCCCGGCGGAGCCATTTCCGTCCACGCTGCGGCCGGTCTCTGGGGCCTGCTCGCGCTCGGACTGCTCGCTCGCTTCCCTGACGCCGCTCACTCCGGCGCCGCCGCCGTGACAGGGCAATGGCTCGCCCAGATCGTCGGCATCGCCACGCTAATCGGTTTCGTTCTGCCCCTCACCTACGCCCTGAATTGGCTTCTCAACCGCTTCGTCCCCCAGCGCGTAGCCCGCGAAGGCGAACGCCAGGGCCTCGACCTCTACGAACTCGGCGCCGGAGCCTACCCCGAATTCCTAACCCACTCCGACGATTTCCTCCAGCGCTAGCCGCCGCCCGTCCGCGAGCACCGCATCTCCCTCCACTCCGCAGGCGCTTCAAACTCGATCTGAGAATCACCGTAGTCGCTAAACGGCGTGACGCGGATATTGTGATTGCGCACGAATTAGGTTTTCTGAACCGGCGCAACCTTGGTGTTGTGGCAGGACACGGCCTCAGCCGTGCCGTAACCGCCGATAAGTCAAAGCGGCTTCAGCCGCTGAGGGCTTCCATCTTGAGTTGTCACGCGGCATCTGCAGATTCGTAGCCGGCGCAAGATCGAACAGGCAGAACGGGGTATTTCGCAAACGAAGGGTTGGTGAGGGAAAGCTGGCAGAGGTAAAAATTCGAGCCGCGGTCGGAAGTCACTTTTTGCGCGTGGCGGCAATCGCCGCAAAGACCTGCGGCGGACAAGGCGCGCCGCGCTTCGTCGCCCGTTTTCTTGCCGCTATCTTCGTCCATGCGCGCCTACGCCGCGGCCGGCGTCAGGATTCTCGGCCGCGCAGCAATCGAGCGGCCTGCGCGATTCCGCTCTCGTTTTCCGCGGAACCGTTGCCATCGCCGCGGCCCGCCGGCGCGCTTTCGGTTTCGCTCGAGGTCGGATCGCCTTCGCCGGGCGCCAGGAACAAGTTGGTCTCAATGCCGTGCTGCTTCGTGTATAACTCGTAGTACCGGCCGCCGCGCGCGTAAAGCGAGGCGTGCGTGCCGCGCTCCACGATGCGTCCGCCCTCGACCACCAGAATTTGATCCGAGCGGCGAATCGTGGAAAGCCGGTGAGCGATCACAAAAGTCGTGCGCCCGCGCATCAGGTAGGAAAGCCCTTCCTGAATCAGCGCTTCCGATTCGGAATCGAGGCTCGAAGTCGCCTCGTCCAGAATCAAAATGCGCGGATCGGCCAGAATCGCGCGCGCGATCGAGATGCGCTGCTTCTGCCCGCCCGACAACCGCACGCCGCGCTCGCCGATCACCGTCTGATATTTTTCCTCGAACGATTCGGCGAATTCATCCACGCGAGCGATGCGGCAGGCCGCCAGGATGTCTTCCTCGGAAGCGTCGGGCCGCGAGAACGCCACGTTTTCGCGAATCGTGCCGTCGAAAAGAAAAGTGTCCTGCAGCACGATGCCCAGCTGCGTACGAAAAGTTTCAAGCCGCACCGTCGCCAGGTCCACGCCGTCCACCAGCACGCGCCCCGAATTCGGCGTGTAGAACGCGGCCACCAATCCAATCATCGTCGATTTGCCGGAGCCCGACGGCCCCACCAGCGCCGTCGCCGTGCCCGGCTTCGATTCAAAGCTCACGTCATGCAAAACGAAATGCGCTTTGTCGTACGCGAAATTCACGTTGTCGAAGGCCACGTCGCCGCGAATCACGTCCAGGCTCGCGGTGCGCAGCGGATCCGCGTCTTCCAATTTTTCCTTCAGGATTTCCGTCGTGCGCTCAAGCCCGGCCATGCCGTCGCTGAACTGCGGCCCAATGCTTACGATCTGAAAAATCGGCGAGACGAGCATCGCCAAAAACGCCAGAAATTTCAGGAACATTCCAAACGACATCTGCCCCGCGATCAGCGGCACGCCGGGGGTCGGAATTCGCTGCACGCCGAGATAAAAAATCAGCGCGCTGACCACGCCCAGCAGCATCGTCGAAGCCAGGCTCATCAGCGAAGTCGCGGTCAGCGTCTGCAACACATTGTCGAGCAGCCGCTTCACGCCGCCGGCGAAAACTTCCTCTTCGCGCGCCTCCGCGCGGTAGCCCTTCACCACGCGAATCCCGCCCAGCGATTCCGCCAGGCGCCCCGTGACCTCCGCGAATATTCTCGAGCGCGCGCGGTAAATCGGCCGGATCCATCCGATCGCCACGTTCAGGCTCAGTCCCGTCGCCAGCAGAATCGCCAGCGACACCAGCGTGAGGAACGCGTTCACGTGAAACAGCCAGACGAACGCGATCACGCCCGTCATGATGCTGCCCGCGAAATCCACCAGGCCCGTGCCCATCAAGTTCCGCAGGCCGTCCACGTCGGTCATGATTCGCGTCAGCAGCGAACCGGATTTGTTCGCGTCGTGAAACGCAACCTGCAGGCGTCCGATGTGTGCCTGCACCTGCGTGCGCAGTTCCGCGATCATGCGCTGCGCCGCTTTCGAGAGCAGTTGCGTCAGCGCGAACGAAGTCACGCCCTGCACCGCGGTCGCCGCCAAAATGGCAAGCACGATCGGAACCAGCAGCTTGCGCTGCCCGCCGTAGATCACCTTGTCCGTCAGCGGCTGCATCGACGCCGGCAGCACAAATCCCGCCAGCCGATTGATCACCATCAGCAAAAATCCCAGCAGCAGCAGCCAGCGCTGCGGCCGCACAAAGCCCCACACCTCCGGCAGCAACGACAGAAAACTGCCGGACGATTCCTTCGCTTTTTTCCCGCTGGCCGCGGCATCGCGTCCATCGCGGCCGCGAGCGGCGTAACTGTGAGAGTGGAATCCGCGCATAGCTTCTATTCCTCTATATTACCCGCAAAATGGCGGTTCGTCCGAGGATGGTCTTTTCTTCCGCAGGCGTAACATTTTTGACCACCCGGTACCAATGGCTGCCGTTACTCGCCGCCCGTATCCTATTGATAAGGCTGTGGTTAGCGCATGGCTCCCAAATTGCATTTATGACCACGGTGGGTGCAATGTTCCGCACCCATACGCATTTGATGTTTTTGAGAGCGACCTAAATACATGCCACGAGGCGAAAAATCATGAGAAATTCGCTCGGAAAATCGCAAATAGCGGCTGTGGGATTGATCGTCATGATGGCTTTCGCAGCGACGTCTTCGATCGCGCCGCCGCTCTTCGGGAAGGATCCGGTCTACGATCGCGGAGTGTTACTGTCCATGGATTCGCAATCCTGCGGCACCAGCGAAAACGGCGGGAAAACCGTCGCTGGCGAGATATTGGGCACCGATTCCGACAAAAAAACGACGCAGCAAATTCTCTGCCAGGACTACGTGCTTCAATCCGATCGCATCATCTACCACATCCGCCCGAAAGATATGAAGCATCCCATGCTTCTGCCCGTAGGCGATTCCGTCGAATTCAGGATCGCGAAAACTTCATTGTTCCTCCGCGATCCCGAAACCGGCGACAAGGAACGAGAATACATGGTCACCTCGATGGAGCCGCGCTCCGACGTAAAGGACGCGCGCAACACCCTCCCTGCGCAGTAGGCGGATGGAAAACCCGGTCGATTCCTCCGGCGGCCGGCGCTAAATTGCCGTACGTGCGTACTGACTCGAAGCGGATGCGCCGAAAGCGCAAACGATGGGCGATTAGATTAGCGGCGGTCGAATTGCGAGTGCGGGGCGCGCGCTGCGCATGGCGAATGACTTGGTCGGCGTGATAAAGTCAGAATTTGTAGCGCGGGCCGTTGCCGGAAATGTGCGCTGGGGGAATCATGATTCGAGATCTAAATCCTGAAAATGTGGCGGAAGCGCGCGACGCCGTGCTGATCGACGTGCGCGAATATCCGGAATTTGCCGCGGGGGCGATTGCGAATTCGCGGCTGGTGCCGCTTTCGACGTTGAAGCGCGCGGCGGAGAATTGGGATCGTGGCGATCAGTTCATTTTCGTGTGCCAGGTTGGCGAGCGCAGCAGGCGCGCGGCGGAGCAGATGCGGGCGGCGGGCTTTGCGAATGTGGCGAATCTTGCGGGCGGGATCGATGCGTGGCGCGCGTCGGGATTGCCTCTGGACCGGCTGGCGACGAACGTGTGGTCGCTTGAGCGGCAGGTGCGCGCGATCGCGGGCAGTCTGGTCGTGATCACGGCTGTGCTCGGCCTTGTGGTGTCGCGCTGGTTTTTCGCGGGGACAATTTTTGTGGGCGCGGGATTGACGTTCGCCGGAATCAGCAATATCTGCATGATGGCCACGCTGCTCGGCAAGATGCCGTGGAACAAGCCGCGCGCCGCGCCGATGGCCGAAGCGTCGGAAGCCGCGCCGGCGCTGCGCTGAAAAAAACGGCGCCAGCGGCGAGCGAGTGTTGCAGGATTGCGGCAGGGTGGCGCGCCCGCGCGGATTCGAACCGCGGACCCTCTGCTTAGAAGGCAGACGCTCTATCCAACTGAGCTACGGGCGCACGCCGGAATCACTTCATCGTAGAACATTGTAGGGCCAAACCGAAAGCGGGGAATTGGATATCGGCGCGGTGTGCCGAGGTTGAATCCCCCCGCCGCTGACGCATTTTTCGGCCGGCGGCGATGGCCGGTTGGGCACGGTTTGCACCGTATCTCTTGCATCCGGCTGCCACTAGGTCACACTAGACTCCCCTTCTGTAATCCGAGTTGTGGCTGCCGCATTTTTTCCCTCTCCGTAAATTGAAGTCCGAATGCCCATTGGTCTCGATGTCCGGAGTCTCGATGCGTGAATCCAGCTCTCGCGTGTTCACATTTCTGCGCCGATATTGCCAAGCGACGGCCATCGGCGTTGTAGCGCTTGGGTGTCTTGTTCTGGTGGGCTGGGAGTTTCACGTTCGATCGTTGTTGGCCGCTTCGTCCGGGTTCGTACCCATGAAGGCCAACACCGCGGTGGGCCTGGGGCTTGGGGGAATATCTTTGTGGCTGCTGCTGCGCGGCGAATTTCGCGCAGGACAGCGCCGTGCGGCTCGCATTCTCGGCGCGGTGGTGGCGCTGCTCGGGACGGCCACGCTGGCGGAGTTGGTTTTTGGCGTGAATTTGCGGATCGACCAACTTGTGGTCACTGACGGTACAAGATTCCCGGGCTGGACCGCGCCCGGACGCATGGCCCCGACGAGCGCGGCAGAGTTCTTGATCATCGGCTTGGCGCTGGTGCTTGTGGGTTGGAAGACGAAGCGTGGCCGCCAGCCGGCACAGGTGCTGAGTTTGATCGCCGGGTTAATCGGGCTGATGTCCGTCGCGGGTTACCTCTATCACGCCTCGGCCCTGTATCGAATCCAGCCGTACATCCAGATCGCTGCGCACACGGCTGTGGCGATGTCGCTCTTGAGCCTGGCCATATTTTTCGCCCGGCCCCGAGAGGGCATCGCGGGCGAGCTCACGGGTGAAGGCTCGGGAAGCGTTATGGCGCGGCGGATGCTCACCGCGATTTTCTTCGTGCCCATTTTTCTGGGCTGGATTTATCTGCGGGGACAACGGGCGGGCCTGTATGAAGCGGGATTGGGAATCGCAGTCTTCGCCGCCGCCAACGTTGTGGTGTTTGCCCTGATCGTCTGGTTGAGCGCGAGGAAAACGAACGCGGAATACCGGCAACGCAACAGCGCCGAAAACATACTCCGGGATTTGAATGCGCATTTGGAAGAGCGAGTCGCCGGGAGGACGAAAGTTCTCGAGCAGCAGGCCATAATCCTGGCGGCCCAGGCTGCTCTGATCAATCTTACGCCCGACGCCATCTTCGTCCGCGACATGAGCGGCCGCGTCATTTTCTGGAACCAGGGAGCCGAACGATTGTACGGACGTAGCGCTAAAGAAGCGATGGGGCGCGTAACACACGAACTGCTCCAGACATCCTTTCCCATTCCTCTGGAGGACATCGAAGCACAAATGACTGCTTGCGGCGATTGGGAGGGCGAAATATCCCATTTGCAAGCGAGCGGCGCCCGTATCACCGTGGAGAGCAGATGGGCGTTCCAGCGCGACGCCCAAGGAAACCCGTGCGCCATCCTTGAAGTCAACCACGACATCACGCAACGCAAGCGGATGGAAGAAGCGCTGCGGCAGAGTGACGAAAGATTGCGCCTATTGGTTTCGGGAGTGAAGGATTACGCGATTTTGATGCTCGATCCCGAGGGCCGGGTAACATCCTGGAATGAAGGCGCGCAGCGAATCAAGGGCTATCGCGCGGACGAGATCATCGGCGAGCACTTCTCAAAATTCTATGCGCCGGAAGCCGCGGCCGATGGCCATCCCGACCGGGAATTGAAATTCGCCGCCGAACATGGGCGTTACGAGGAGGAAGGCTGGCGTGTGCGCAAAGACGGCTCGCGGTTTTGGGCCAACGTGGCGATCACGGCGTTGCGCGACAGCGCGGGTCAATTGCGCGGATTCGGCAAGGTGACGCGTGACATCACCGAGCGAAAGCAAGCGGAGGATGCGCTGTTCGCCGAAAAGGAACGCGCTCAAGTCACCCTCAATTCGATCGGCGACGCGGTGATTTGCACGGACGCGGCCGAAAATATTACATTCCTCAATCCGGCGGCGGAGAAAATGATGGGCTTGCCGCTCGAGGAAGCGACCGGTCGACGGATGGGCGAAGTGTTCGGGATTCTGGACGCGATGAGCCGCGAAAATATTACAAATCCCATGGTAATCGCCGCCGGTGAAGACAGGGCTTCGACGCTGCCTTCCAATTGCATCCTCGTGCGGCGCGACGGGGTCGAGATTCCGGTGGAAGATTCCGTCGCGCCCATTCACGACCGTGAAGGAAAACCGACCGGCGCGGTGGTGGTGTTTCGCGACGTCAGCGCCGCCCGGGAAATGGCGCAGAGACTCGCCCATTCGGCCCATCACGATTTCCTGACCGGCTTGCCCAATCGCATGCTCCTGAACGACCGAGTGACACAGGCGATCGCACTGGCGCCGCGCCACCTGAAAAAAGTCGCCGTCCTATTTTTGGATCTGGACGGATTCAAGCACATCAACGATTCGCTGGGACATCCCATCGGCGACCAGCTTTTGCAATCCATCGCAAAATGCCTGTTGGATTGCGTGCGCGTTTCAGACACGGTCAGCCGGCAGGGAGGAGATGAATTCGTCGTGCTGCTTTCGGAAGTGGAACACACCGGAGACGCCGCCATCACAGCCGGCAGAATGCTCGAGGCCGTATCGAGGGCCCACTGCATTGATCAGCACGATCTATACGTGACCACGAGCATCGGACTGAGCGTGTTTCCCGACGATGGCCTGGACGCGGAAACGCTGATTAAGAATGCCGACACGGCGATGTATCAGGCCAAGGAGAATGGACGCCAGAGCTATCAGTTTTTCAAGCCGGCCATGAATATCCGCGCGGTCGAGCGGCAATCGATGGAGGAGCATCTGCGGACCGCGCTGCAGCGGCATGAATTCGAGTTGCACTACCAGCCAAAAATTAATCTGAGGACCGGCGCGATTACGGGAGCGGAAGCGCTGATCCGCTGGACGCATCCCACGCGCGGGCCGATTCCGCCCGGGCTGTTCATTCCCGTTGCGGAAGACAGCGGGCTGATCGTGGCGATCGGCAATTGGGGTCTCCGCGAAGCGTGCAGGCAATCGCGCGCGTGGTTGGATGCGGGCCTGGCTCTGGGATCCATGGCCGTGAACATTTCCGCGATGGAGTTCCGCGACGATCATTTTCTGGACGGCGTGCTCGCGGCTCTGAACCACTGGGGCCTCGATCCGTGCCGGCTTGAGCTCGAGCTTACCGAAAGTGTGTTGATGAAACGCGCTGAGTCCGCCGAGTCCATCCTGGCAAAACTAAGGGCGCGCGGCGTTCAGGTGGCGCTGGACGATTTCGGGACGGGATATTCGAGCTTGAGCTATCTGCGAAAATTTCCGATCGATTCGCTGAAGATCGATCAATCGTTCGTGCGCCAGATTTCCACCAATCCCGACGAGACGACCATCGTGACCGCGATCATCAAAATGGGCCAAAGCCTGAAGCTGCGCGTGGTTGCCGAAGGCGTGGAAACGGAGCGAGAGCTCGCTTTTCTCCAGGCACACGATTGTGACGAGGCGCAAGGATACTATTTCAGGCGCCCGGTGCCGGCGGAGCAGTTCGCCAAGATGCTTGAAATCGGCATTCCGCACGCAGTTCCGCACGCAGTCCTTCAATCATAGACAACGCGGGATTCATCCACGCGGGATTCATCCGCCCGATGCCGCGCGACGCCGGACGTGGCGTGCCCGCGCTCGCGGTTGGGTGGGCGAGTGCGCCGGACTATAATGTGCCGGTTCCGGCTTGCGCGGAATCCAACGTACAGGAGGAAATCCCATGCCGACGATTACAACCAAGGATGGCGCCGAGATCTATTACAAGGATTGGGGCGCGGGGCAGCCGGTGGTTTTTAGTCATGGCTGGCCGCTCAGTGCGGACGCGTTTGAGGACCAGATGCTGTTTCTGGCCGAGCGCGGGTTCCGCTGCGTCGCGCACGATCGGCGCGGCCATGGGCGTTCGAGCCAGCCGTGGACCGGAAATGACATGGATACGTACGCCGACGACCTCGCGGAGCTCACCGCAAAGCTGGATCTGAAGGACGCGGTACACGTCGGGCATTCCACCGGTGGCGGCGAAGTCGCGCGCTACATCGGGCGGCATGGCTCGAAGCGCGTCGCCAAGGCCGTGCTGATCGGCGCGGTCCCGCCGCTAATGCTGAAGACTGCGGCGAATCCCGGCGGCACGCCGATCGAGGCGTTCGATCAGATTCGCGCGGCGGTGCAGGCCGACCGCTCGCAATTCTGGAAGGACCTGAGCGCTCCGTTTTATGGCGCGAACCGGCCGGGCGCGAAAGTGTCGCAGGGCTTGCGCGATTCGTTTTGGCTGCAGGGCATGATGGCGGGGCACAAAGCCGTTTACGATTGCATCAAGGCATTCTCGGAAACGGATTTCACCGAAGACCTCAAAAAGTTCGCCGTGCCCACTCTGATTCTTCACGGCGACGACGATCAGATCGTGCCGATCGCCGATTCGGCGATGCTCTCGGCCAAGTTGATTAAGGGCGCGACGCTGAAAGTGATTGCGGGCGCGCCGCACGGAATGTGCTCGACGCTCAAGGATCGGATCAACGCGGAGCTGCTCTCGTTCATTCAGGCGCAGCGCTCGATGTCGGCGTGAGCGCGTCAGCGGAGACCGCGGGGCGATCAATTCACCGGATGCAGAAACGACGGAGAAAGTTCGCGATCTCGTTCGCGCCGGCAACGGCGCTGGCGGCCGCCATGCTGTTTTCGCTTGGCGTGTATGCGCGAGCCGGCCAGGCGGATTCCGCGCCCGCTACGGCTACGGGCGTCGCGGTGGGCGCGCAGTACGATTCGACGCATGTGTACGTTGCTCCCGCCGATCTGGACGCGTTTGTCAGCAGCTTCGTCGCGACGTTTGGCGGCCAGCCGGGCAAGCGCAGCGTGATCAACGTCCTCCCGGTGCCGAGCAGCACGGAGTTGCAGCCTATAATGAGCCCGGTCGGGATGCTTTCCGTCTTCGCATTCCAAACGCCGATTCCGTTTCCGTTCGGGCAGGAGCGCACCGGATATCTGGTCACCGACATGGACGAGGCAGTTCGAGAGGCGCGCGCGGATGGAGCGGAACTGATCGTCGCGCCGTTCAAAGACCCGATCGGACGCGATGCCGTGATCCAGTGGCCCGGCGGCGTGAAGATGCAACTGTATTGGCATTTCACGCCGCCGAACTACGCGCCACTGGCGGCGATTCCGGACAATCGCGTCTACTTGTCGAGCGACGAAGCGGATACGTTCGTCAGCGATTTCGTGCGCTTCTCTCACGGCACGGTGCTCGACGATGACAAGCAGGCCGATGCCGGCGAAATCGGACGCGCGGGAGAAACCTATCGCCGGATTCGCATCACATCGGCGTTTGGCAATATGCTCGTTCTGGTGACCGACGGGCATCTGCCTTATCCGTTCGGCCACGAAGTAATGGGATACGAGGTGCGGGATCTCCGCGCAACGCTCGAAAAGGCCACGGATTCCGGAGCGAAGATTCTATCGGCGCCTTACGCGGCGGGCGGGCGGACCAGCGCCATCGTAGAATTTCCGGGCGGCTACATCGCCGAAATTCACGGCGTGACGCCGAAGTAGCGGCGCGGCACAGGAGCAAACATGTCCATTCGACCGGTCAAGCGAATCATTAAATCCAAGCCGACGCTCGAAGGCGCGGGTGTGCATCTGCGCCGCGCGTTCGGATTCGGAAACACCACGGACTTCGATCCGTTTCTTCTGCTGGACGATTTTCGCAACGACGTTCCCGACGATTACCTGGCGGGCTTTCCGTGGCATCCGCATCGCGGCATTGAGACGATCACGTACGTCCTGGCTGGAACCGTGGAACACGGCGACAGCATGGGCAATCGCGGCGCCATCGCCGCGGGCGATATTCAATGGATGACGGCCGGCCGCGGAATCATCCATCAGGAAATGCCCAAGGGCGATCCCGACGGCCGCATGCACGGTTTTCAATTGTGGGCGAATCTGCCCGCAGCGAAGAAGATGACGGAGCCGCGCTATCAGGAAGTGAAAGCCGTGGAAATTCCGGAAGTGATTGAAGACGACGGCACGCGCGCGCGCGTGGTGTGCGGCACGTTCTGGGGAAAGAAGGGCCCCGTCGAAGGAATCGCCACCGATCCGATTTACATTGACGTTTCCGTGCCGCCGGGGCGGCGAAAGTCGCTGCCGGTGGAAACGATGCGCCACGCGTTCGCGTACGTGTTTGCGGGCGACGGAAAATTCTGCAATGCGTCCGGTCCGCTGGCGGTGCCGACGGAATCGGTGGGATGGCTGGACACGGCTCCGCCGAAAGACGCGGACAATCGTTCGCTCGTGCTGTTCGATCGCGGCGATGAAGTTGTGGTGCAGGCCGGCGAGGATGGCATTCGCTTCCTGCTCGTCTCGGGCAAGCCGCTCGAAGAGCCGGTCGCGTGGTACGGGCCGATCGTGATGAACACGCAGGAACAGTTGCGCACCGCGTTCAGCGAACTACAGCAGGGCACATTCCTCGAATCCGACAAGCGCAAATGAATATTTTGTAGGGAAGATTGTGACCGTTCGCTCACCGCCACGCGAAATTCGCCATCCCGCGTTTCTCTGCGAATCTCAGCGCTCTCCGCGGCTCTGCGTTATCTTTTTCGAGTTGACGTCCGGAGAACGCGTTGAAGAAAAGCCAAAGATAACGCAGAGACGCAGAGTGCACCGAGGCGCGCTGAGAAATGCGGCTCGCGAAAATGAAGAGGCCGGCGCGGCTCGAAATCCGAGCGCGCCGGCCTTTTGCGTTTCAGTCGAAATGCCGCGTCAATCCGCTGCGTTTGCCGCGGAGCGCGGCTGCAAGACCTCGCCGGGAAGCGCGACGACCATTCTCGGTCCGGGCCTCGAATCGCGCGGCGATGTCACGTGACGGCCGCGGGATCGCGTCCGATCGTGCCGGTCGAAATGTTCCGGACGTTCGGAGCGCTCGGGCTGCTCGATGCGTTCCGGAACGTTGCCGCGCGGAATCGGTGTGCCGCCCTCCACTCGCATTCGTTCCATGCGAATGCCGAGCGTGCGTTCGAGTTGATCCATCTCGCTGCGCTGCGTCCGCGCGAAGAGCGTGGAAGCGACGCCGCGTCCTCCCGCGCGGCCTGTGCGGCCGACGCGATGGATGAAATTCTCCGCGACTTCGGGCAGGTCGTAGTTGATCACGTGCGCCACGTCCTGCACATGAATGCCGCGCGAAGCCACGTCTGTGGCAACCAACACGCGGTAGCGGCCCTGCTGAAATCCGGTGAGCGCCGCGGTGCGCTGCGATTGCGTGCGGTCGCCGTGAATCATGGCGGCGCCGAAACCATCGCGATTCAGATTCTTGGTGATGCGATCGGCGCCGCGCTTGGTCCGCGCGAACACCAGGCATCGCCCGGTTTCTTTGGCGAGCAGGCGATTGAGCGCTTCCTGTTTGCCGTCGAGTGGAACCTCGAAGGCTTGCAGGCGAACGTTCTCGGACGGTTTTAGCGTCGAGCCGAACGCCAGGCGCACGGGGTTTTGCATGTAGCCGTTTACCAGGTGCACCACCGACGCTTCGAGCGTGGCGGAAAAGCACATCGTCTGCCGCTGCTTCGGCAGCACCGAAATGATTCTGCGAATCGCGGGAAGAAATCCCATATCGAGCATGCGATCGGCTTCATCGAGCACGAGTGTCTGGAGGTTATTGAAGTGCACGAGCTTGCGATCGAGGAAATCCTCGAGCCGCCCCGGCGTGGCGACCACCAGCCGTGCGCCTTTGCGCAGCGCGCTCAACTGCTGGCCTTCGGCCAATCCGCCGACGACCAGCGCCGCGGGCGAAAGTTTGCCGCCGCGCAGCGCGTTGTATTGCTCGACGACCTGCATGGCCAGTTCCCGCGTGGGAACCAGCACGAGCGCGGCAACTTCGCGCGTCGTTTGCGGCAGGAGCCGTTCGATGATCGGAATCAGGAACGCGAGCGTTTTGCCCGTCCCGGTCTGCGCCGTCGCCAGCACATCCTGGCCGTTCAGAGCGTGCGGGATGGTTGCCGCTTGCACCGGCGTGGGGATCGCGAAGCGAGCCGCTGCCAGCCGCTCTTTTGTGTACTGCGAAATCGGTAATTCTGAAAAATTCTGCATTTTGCTTTCTTGCTGGCGGCGGCGCGTCGCAGGGCACACACGAAAATCCGTGGCCCGGCGCGGCCGCTTGTTTTTGCCAGTCTTCTTTTAAATTTTAAAAATTACGCTTGAAAACGTCAGGAGGCTACTGAAGGCGGGTGTTCTTAGATCAGCTACTGAACCAGAAGAGCCGCACGGCCACAACCGAAGTGTTAAGCGCAAACAGACTATAGCAGATTCCTCCGCAAAATACAGCAGGAAAGATTCAGCTCTGTTTCCGCCCCGCGCCGCGGCGGGCGGCTCCCCCGCGCCAGCCATTCATTATGGATTCCGTATGAATTGTTTATGCCTTCCTTAGCGCGCGGGCGCTAACTTTCTGGCGGAGCAAAAAACAATGGCCTGGGCAATCGATTCCGGGTGCAGGGAGCCGCGTGACTCCGCTGACGATTTTTGGGTTGTTTGCCGTCACTGCGATGGTAGTGTGCTACGCGCTCGAACGGCGCAATCGCTGGTTCACAGTGGCGTTCGCCGGGGCCTGTGTTCTGGGCTCGGCGTACGGATTTCTGCAGGGCGCGTGGCCGTTCGGCCTGGTGGAGATTTTGTGGTCGGCCATCGCCGTGCGGAGATGGTGGGCCGCCGGCCGCGACGCGCCGGGCAAGCCGCAGCGCGGCGGATGAGCTGAGGCCATGATCCACGGTCGCATTCTCGTGGTCGACGACGAGCCCCAGATCCGGCGCGTGATGCGAACCACGCTGATCGCCCAGGGCTACGAAGTGGTGGACGCGCGCAGCGGCGAAGACGCCCTCGATCTTCTCCGCGCGCAGCGATTTGATCTAATTCTGCTGGACATCAATCTGCCCGGCATCAGCGGCATCCAAACCTGCCGCGAGATTCGCGCCACCTCCGACGTGGCCGTGATCATGATGACGGTGCGAAGCGGCCAGGAAGATAAGGTGGAGGCGCTCGACGCCGGCGCCGACGATTACGTCACCAAGCCGTTTGGGATTCAGGAAATGATGGCCCGCGCGCGCGCCGCGCTGCGCAGAACCAGTTTCCATCCCGAATCCGGCGCCCCGAGTTTGCACCTGGGCGATATCGAGATCGATCTCCTGGCGCGGCAGGTGATCGCGCGCGGCGAGCCGGTGCGCCTGACCGCCAAGGAATTCGATCTGCTCTCGTATCTCGCAACGCACGCGAATCGAACCATCACGCACCGCGAATTGCTGCAAGCCGTCTGGGGGCCGGACTACGGCGGCGAGCAGGAGTATCTGCACGTTTTTGTGAATCGCTTGCGAAAAAAGATCGAGCGCTCCGCGAAAAATCCGAAGTACCTGCTGACCGAACCCTGGGTTGGATACCGCCTGGAATTGCCGGCGGAGGTGGCCCACTAATGGAGGTCCATAAATTTATGAATTTCTTATTCGTTGTTTATGACTCCCTTAGCTGCGCGGGTCTAAGGTGTCGGCCATGAACGGCGATCGTGCATACGGTCTCGAAGCGGCGCCCGCAAGCGGCGAGCAGCACGATGCGGCCCTGCTGGGCGGCGATCCGCAGCTGCGCGTCACCGTGATTCACACCACGCCCGCTGGAACCGTGGCGGCGCTCGGAGCGGCCGCGGACCTGGCGAAGCATCTCGACGGGCGCATTTCGCTCTTCGCGCCGGAAATTATTCCGTTCCTTTTGCCGCTGGACGAGCCGCACGTCGCGGTTGAATTTTTGAAGAAGCGTTATTGCGATCTCGTTGCCAGTGCGGGGCTCGTGCACCAGGACGTCGCGATTCGCATTTTGCTCTGCAGAGACCGCGAGGCGGCGCTCAAGCAGTCGCTCGCGCCGCATTCGCTGATCGTGATCGGCGGCAGCACTCGCTGGTGGAGGAGAACGGAACGCGCGTTGGCGCAAAGGCTGGTCAGGCTGGGCCACCGCGTTGTGTTTGTAGATTTAGCTGAGAAGGCGGCGCGTGCGGCGCAGATCGAATCGAGCCGGCAATCGGCGGCTTTTGGTTTGCCGCAAAATAAAAGCGGCGAGCGAAGCGATGAATCCCGCAGCATGCGTGGTGGAAATTTTTCTTCCGGAAATCGCGGAATGGGAGGATTGAACCGTGCTTGATGTTTTCTATGTCGCGATTTTGGTTGTGTCTTTCGTTTTGCTTTGGGCTTTTACCAAGGCGTCGGATCGTCTTTAGTTTAGGGGGGTTCTGTGGAATACGTAATCGCGGGAATCGTCGCGCTGGGATTGTTCGTGTACTTGATGTACGCGCTTTTGCGCCCGGAAAAATTTTGAGGTGGTGAGATGACAGCGACCGGTATTTTCCTGATCTTGCTTTATTTCGTTTTGATAGTGGCCATCACGAAACCCGTCGGCATGTTTATGTACCGGGTCTTCGAGGGGCAGCGCACTTTTCTCCACCCGATCCTTCGGCCGCTGGAGCGCGCGATCTATTGGTTCTGCGGAGTCCGCGAGGATGAGGAACAGACCTGGCTGCGTTACGCGGGATCGATGATCTCGCTGAGCATCTTCAGCGTGCTTTTCGTTTACGTGCTGCAGCGATTTCAGGGACATCTGCCGTTGAATCCGATGCACTTCTCGACGCCCAGCGCACCCTCAAACGCCACGCCGATGACGCCGGACCTCGCGTTCAATAACGCGATCAGCTTCGCCACCAACACAAACTGGCAGGCCTATTCCCCGGATACCACCGTCAGCTACTTCACGAATATGGCGGCGTTCGCGGTTCAGAATTTCGTCTCCGCCGCGGTCGGCATTGCGGTGGCGATCGCCATGATCCGGGGATTTGCGCGCCACTCCGTGAAGACGATCGGCAACTTCTGGGTGGACGTGACTCGATGCATCGTTTACATCCTGCTTCCGATTTGTGTCGTGGTGGCGTTGTTCTTCGTCTGGCAAGGCTCGATTCAAAACTTTAAGGGCCCGGCCACAGTTACGACTCTCGAAGGCGCGACGCAGGTGATCGAGCAAGGCCCGCTTGCGTCACAAACCGCCATCGCAATTCTCGGCACCAATGGCGGCGGATTCTTCAACCCCAACTCCGCGCACCCTTACGAGAACCCGACGCCATTGTCGAATTTCCTGCAGATGACCCTGATCTTCCTGATTGCCGCGGGACTGACCTACACGTTCGGAAAGATGGTGCGCGACACGCGGCAGGGCTGGGCAATCTTCGCGGCCATGTCCGCGATGTTTCTCGCGGGAGTGTTCGTCCTCTATTGGGCTGAGCAGCGCGGAAATCCGATGATCAGCAACATGGGAATCGAGCACGTGTACACAGGAAGCCAGCCGGGCGGCAACATGGAAGGCAAGGAACTGCGTTTCGGTAACGCCATGACGGCGCTGTTCAGCACGGCGACCACCGACGCTAGTTGCGGCGCCGTCGTCGCCATGCACGATAGTTTCACGCCACTCGGTGGTTTGGTGCCGCTCTTCAACATTCAGACCGACGAAGTGATCTTTGGCGGCGTCGGCGCCGGTCTTTACAGCATGTTGATCTACGTGATCGTCGCCGTATTCATTGGCGGTCTGATGGTGGGGCGCACGCCCGAATATGTCGGCAAGAAAATCGAGCAGAAAGAAGTCAAGATGGCCATCATCGCCGTCCTGGCGACCGCGCTCGTGATTCTCGGCTTCACCGCGCTCAGCTCCGTCGCAAAATTTGCGCCGAACCATTATTGGAATTCGCCCGGCCCGGCGAGCGCAAATATAGCCAATGGAGGAGCGCACGGCTTCTCTGAAATCTTGTATTCATATTCCAGCGCCGCGGGAAATAACGGCAGCGCCTTCGCCGGAATCAACGCCAACACGCCCTGGTACAACCTGACGATGGGCATCGACATGTTGATTGGACGATTCTTTTTCATCATTCCGGCGCTCGCCATCGCCGGCAGCCTGGCCGCTAAGAAACTGATTCCCGTGACCAGCGGCACGTTACCGACGAATGGTTCGTTGTTTGTGGTTCTGTTGGTGGGGACCTGCATCATCGTGGGCGCGCTCACGTATTTTCCCGCGCTTTCACTCGGTCCCATCGTTGAGCATTTGCAGATGCTCAACGGAAAATTGTTCTGACGACATTCAGAGAATGAGGACCCGACGATGCCGACCCTAAGTGCTCCCCCGGCGCCCAGCCAGCCGGAACCAAAAACAGACGGCGCGCAGCTGATTTCGCGCGGCGCGCGCTCGCGTCCGCTGTTCGATCCGGAGATCGTGAAACGCGCCACGAAAGAATCGTTTGTAAAGCTCAATCCGATGCTGGTCGCGAAGAATCCTGTGATGTTCGTCGTGGAGGTCGGCGCGGCGCTGATCACCATTTATGTGCTCAAGGATATCGTCACGCACGCAGGCAATCTTCTTTTCGGCATTCAGATCGCTCTTTGGCTGTGGTTCACCGTGCTCTTCGCCAATTTCGCCGAAGCCATGGCGGAAGCGCGTGGCAAGGCGCAAGCCGACGCGCTGCGCAAAACCAAAGTGGACACGATGGCCCGCAAGATCCTGCCCGACGGCGAATTTGAAATGGTCTCCGGCGCGAAACTTCGTGCGGGTGACGTGGTCTTCTGCGAGGCCGGCGACCTGATTCCCGGAGATGGCGAAGTGATTGACGGCGTCGCCAGCGTCGATGAGTCCGTGATCACGGGAGAAAGCGCGCCTGTGATCCGCGAATCCGGCGGCGACCGCAGCGCTGTTACCGGCGGCACGAAAGTGCTCTCGGATCACATCAACATCCGGATCACATCGAATCCCGGCGAAACGTTTCTGGATCGCATGATCGCCCTCGTCGAGGGCGCCGTGCGCCAGAAGACGCCCAACGAAATCGCGCTCAATATTCTGATCGCCGGCTTGACGCTCATTTTCCTGATGGCCGTTGCAACGCTGCCTCCGTACGCGAAATACGCGATCGGCGCCGTTGGCAGCGGAAACATCCCGACCGTCGCGGTGCTCGTTTCATTGCTCGTGTGCTTGATCCCCACGACCATCGGCGGATTGCTTTCCGCGATTGGAATCGCGGGCATGGACCGCGTGATGCAGCACAATGTTCTGGCGATGAGCGGCAAGGCCGTCGAAGCCTCCGGCGACGTGAATACGCTGCTGCTCGACAAAACTGGAACGATCACGCTGGGCAATCGCCAGGCCGTCGAATTCATCACCGTCGAAGGCGTCAGCGAAAGCGAGCTGGCCGATGCCGCGCAACTTTCCAGCCTCGCCGACGAAACGCCCGAAGGCCGCTCCATCGTCGTCCTCGCGAAAGAAAAATATGGTCTGCGCGGCCGCGAAGTGGCCGAGCAGAACGCTCAATTCATCGAGTTCTCGGCGTACACGCGAATGAGCGGCGTGGACATGGGCGGCCGGCGCCTGCGCAAGGGCGCGACCGATGCGATCGCCCAATTCGTAAAGGATGCCGGCGGCAATGTGCCCGCCTCGCTGCTTGAAACTTCCGACCGCATTTCGCGCAACGGCGGCACGCCGCTCGCCGTGGCCGATGGAGAGCGCGCCCTCGGCGTCGTCTACTTGAAAGACATCGTGAAGGGCGGCATGGCCGAGCGCCTCGCTTCGTTGCGCGCGATGGGCATCCGCAGCGTGATGATCACCGGAGACAATCCTCTGACGGCCGCGGCCATCGCGCAGGAAGCCGGCGTGGACGATTTCCTCGCGCAAGCCACGCCGAAAGATAAATTGGAATACATCCGCAAGGAACAGGCCGAAGGCCGCCTCGTCGCCATGACCGGTGATGGAACCAATGACGCGCCCGCGCTGGCTCAGGCCGATGTGGGTGTCGCAATGAACACCGGCACCATGGCCGCGAAAGAAGCCGGCAACATGGTCGATCTCGATAGCAATCCCACCAAGCTGATCGAAATCGTGGCCATCGGAAAACAATTGCTGATCACGCGCGGCTCGCTGACCACTTTTTCGATCGCCAACGACGTGGCCAAATATTTCGCGATCATCCCTGCGATGTTCGCTTCCATCTATCCCGAGCTGAACAAGCTGAACATTATGGGCCTGCATTCGCCGCAGAGCGCCGTGCTGGCCGCCGTGATTTTCAACGCGCTGATCATCATTGCGCTCGTGCCGCTCGCACTGCGCGGCGTGCAGTACAAGCCCGTCAGCGCCGGTCAAATGTTGAGCCGCAACCTTTTGATTTACGGACTCGGCGGAATCATCGTGCCGTTTCCCGGCATCTGGCTGATCGACAAGATCATCGTCGCAATGCATTTGGCGTAGGCCGCGGGCCCCGCGGGGCCCCGCTAGAACAAGGAGCAGCAAATGGTTAAGGAACTTGGACCTGGATTCCGGCTGATGGTGGTGCTCACGATTCTGACCGGATTGATTTATCCCGCGGTGATGACCGGAATATCCGAAGCGATTTTTCCGGCGCAGGCCAACGGCAGTCTCGTCACCGTGAACGGCACACTAGTCGGGTCGAGCCTCATCGCGCAGGGCTTCACCAAGCCCGAATATTTTCACCCGCGCCCTTCCGCCGCCGGCAACGGTTACGATCCCACGGCGTCGGGCGGCTCGAATCTCGGGCCCACCAGCCAGGCGCTCATGACGCGCTTGCAGGGATCGGTCGTCGCATTCCGCAAGGAGAATCCCGATTTCACCGGCAATATTCCGTCGGACATTCTCACCACGTCCGCCAGCGGTCTTGATCCGCACATCAGCCCGGCGGCGGCTGAGGCTCAGGCCGCGCGCGTTGCAAAAGCCCGCGGCGTTTCACGAGACGAAGTCGAGCCGTTGATCGCGCAGTTCACGCAAAGGCCCGATTGGGGATTTCTTGGCGAGCCGCGCGTCAACGTGTTGCTCTTGAATATCGCGCTCGATCGCAAGCTTCCCTTGGCGAAATAGGCACTGGGCTCCACGGGGAGCCCGCGAGTTGAAGATGATCCAGGATGATCAACGCGGATGATCGCTCCCGTCCAACGCGGTGATCGCATCGGCCGCTTTCGCGTCGACGAGATGCTGGCGCGCGGCGGCATGGCCTGCATCTATCGCGGCACGGACGTCACCACGGGCGCGCGCGTAGCGATCAAGGTTCCTCACCCCGAAGCCGAATGCGATCCCGTGTTCTTCGATCGCTTCCATCGCGAAATTGACATCGGCAAAAAACTCGATCATCCCGGAGTCGTGAAAGTGCTCGCCGAGGACGAATCCGGCCGCGTCTGCATGGTCATGGAGTGGGCCGAGGGCCGGCGCCTGCGCGAAATCCTCGACGAACGAAAAAAGTTTTCGCCCGAGCGCGCCGCGGGAATCGCCGTGCGCATCTGCGGCGCGCTCGAATACATTCACAAGCACGGCGTGGTTCATCGCGATCTGAAGCCCGATAACATCCTGGTCGATTCCGACGACAACATCAAACTCATCGACTTCGGTATCGCGCGCGAAGCCGCCGCGCGCCGATTGACGTTCGGCAAGCTCAGCCGCGCCATGGGCACGCCCGACTACATGTCTCCCGAACAGGTGAAAGGGAAGCGCGGCGATCCGCGCAGCGATGTCTATTGCCTCGGCGTGATGCTCTACGAAATGCTCACGGGGCAGGTGCCGTTTTCCGGCGCGAATATTCTCGCCACGATGAACCAGCGTCTTGTAGCAAGACCGCGGCCGCCGCGCGATCTCGCGCCGGAAATTACGCCGCAGCTCGAGGAAATCGTTTTGCGCGCTCTCGAACGCGATCCCAAAGCGCGCTACGTCTCCGCCGCCGCGTTCGCCGCGGACCTCGAAAATCAGGATCAAGTGGAAGTGACCGACCGCTCCGAGCCCGAAGCGCCGGTCCGCCATCACGCGCGGAGCGCCCAGTCCAATTGGTCCTATCTGGGCTTCGCGCTGATTCCCATCATCATTTTCGCCCTGCTCCTGCTGATCTCGCGGCAACATTAGCCCGCCGTCCGCAACGCGTTGTGGCGCGCGATCGATTCAGCTTTCCGTGTCGTCGCGCTCCCGTCGGCTTGCTAACAACAGAATCGCCGCCAGGCATGCGAGGCTCGCAAGAGAAATCAGCCGCCCGGCCTTTTCTGTCGGCTGCGTGCCAAGCTCAACGATGATTCGATGTTTTCCTCGCGGCACGCTCAATTCCAGAAATCCCTCTGGTTCGGACGGCCCGACCGGTATCGCCGCGCTCGTGTCCGCGATGTGCGCGGACCAGCCCACATAATAAAAATGTCCCAGTTCGAGCGCGCCGGCTTCAGGCGCATCCACATCGAGCAGCACTTTGCGCGGCTTCCAATCGAGCACCGCCGCCGAGCCCGCCGTCGCGTCCGCGGAGCCGGCTGGGAAAAACGCCGACCTCGCTGCGTGGCCAGCCAACAAATTTTGCATCATCTTGATTCGATCGCTCGCTTTGTCGGAGCACGTTTGCACAACTCCGGCACTCATCGGCAGATATTCGCAAGTTCCCGGTTTAGACTTCGCTTGAATGCGCGCTTCGTTCAGCGCGGCATCGAAGTTCCCGCGCCAGTTCGTGGTTTCCGGCGCCGCCGTCCACAGCGTCATGCCAATCCATCCCGCGATCAGAACGCCCGCGGCGGCGAGCACAAAGCGCGGCCGTCTCGCCTTCAAACGCGAAAACGAAAGCGCCGCGAGCACAGCCGCGGCCAGCGGCGGCAGCAGGCCGAATCGCCACGGAAACTGCACGAACCGCAGATCGGGAATCAGGCTCCACGCCGGATAACTCAGCTGCGACATAAACACGAACGCGTACACCGTCACGCCCGCGTAAAAAATCGCCGCGCGCCGCCGGTGACTGTCCGTCTCGCCGCGCAGGCAGACCCACAGTAAAATCCCGATGAACGCGAACATCGTGATATTCAGGATCGCCAGTTGCGCCGGAAAATCCAGGCCCCAGGCGAATGGCCGAAAAAACCAATCGTCGCGAAAATCGTAATCGGCGCTTACCAGATGGCCGATGTTGATTTTCCATTGGTCGAACATCGCGGGAATCAGATAGATCGCGGCGAGTCCTGCGCCCAGCGCCATCGCGCCGACCGCGCGCAGTCCGGCCGCAAGCGCGCGCTTCGGCCGCGCCAAATAGAATCCCGCTGCCAGCACCACCGGTGAAAAAATCAAAACGGTGGGAAGGTGCGTCATCGCCAGCAACGCGTAACTCACGGCCAAGCCGGCGAAGCCCCATTTCGAGCCGCGCCCCATCGCCTCCACGGAAAGCAGGATCAGCGGCAACCACACGAAGCTCCACAACTCGGCCGTCGCACCGCGCGCGTACAAGTCGACGGCGACGTGATATGGCGCGATCACGTAGATTGCCGCGCCGGCGAGCGCGGCCTCGCCCGGCGCGTGCGAGCGCAGCCAATAATATGCGGCAAATGCGGACAGTAGCACCGCCAGAAAGCATCCGTATCCCGCCTGGAACCATCCGTCGGGATCGCGCGCGCCGAAAATAAATCGGAACGCGCTCGCCCCGTAACTCGCAATCGGCGGATAGTAAAAAAACACCGGCGACCCCAGCCCCGCGTAATCCTCCGCCAACCACCTCGGATACCATTCGCCGGCCGCGAGCTGATTTGAAAAACTTTTGTCCCACGCCGCGTGCACCACGGCATCGCTCGAAAGCTTCGGTATCCCGTGGAACAGAAGCGGCCAGCAGAAAACGAACACCAGCGCGCCGAGCAAAACCAGATGCAGCGCGGTTCGCCGGGCCGGCTGCGCGCGCGAGTCACGCGCTTCGCCGCTGGATGTTCCCGCCGGGGGGAAAGTCATGGATGCAAGCCTATCAGCACGCGGCGCGAATCGCGCAGCGCAAGTTGCGCAGAAACATTTTCAGTAGAGGTGGTAATAGCCATCCCGCCGCGAAATTTCCACCGGCGCGCCAAACAGCGCCGCCAGCCGCGCGGCCGTGAGCATCTCTTCCTTCGCGCCGTCGGCCACGATGCGTCCCTGCGAAAGCAGCACCACGCGCTCGATCTCCGGAATAATGTCGGCCAGATGATGCGTCACCAGCAAAATCCCGATCCCGCGCTGCGCCAATTCGCGCATCGTTTCGCGTAGCCGTTGCTGCGCGCCGATGTCCAGCGAATTGCTCGGCTCGTCGAACAGCAGCGTTTTCGGCTGGTGCACCAGCGCCCGCGCGATCAGCACGCGCTTGGCTTCGCCCGACGACATTTCCGCCACCGCGCGATCCGCCAGATGTTCGATGCGCAGCGCGCCAAGCGCCCCTTGCACGCGCTCCAGAAGCTGCGGCTCGACGCGATGATGGCGAAAAATCCGCGTGCTGCTGAAAAATCCCGAAAGCACGATGTCCGCGCCGGTCACGTCGCTCGTGCACGACGCCAGCAAATCCGGCGACACGATTCCCAACTGCGTGCGCAGCTTATAAACTTCCCAGCGCTCTTCGCCCAGAATCGTGATCGAGGAATTTTCCCCCGCCACCGGATACAGATCGCGCGTGATCGTCTGAATCAGCGTGGATTTCCCGCAGCCGTTCGGACCCAGAATGCAGACGTGCTCGCCCACTTCCACGCGCAGCGAAATACTGTGCAGCGCCTCGGTTGCGCCGCGAAAAACCGTGATGTTGCGGAAGTCCAGCAGCGCCGGATTTTCGGAATTCATTCGCGATCCCTCAAGCGGCGCGGAATGCTCAAGGTTGCAACGACGTCTGGACGAAATGCGTTCCGGGCAATGGCTGCCCGCCGCCGACGCTGAACGTAATTTTCCCCGCCGCCGCTGCGCCCGCCGCCGGCGCAAGGTCGATCGCGAATTGCACGTCGCTCGACGCGCCCGCCCGCAGATGAATGCGTTTGATTCCCTCAAGCTCGCGAATCGGATCCTCCGCGCTCGTTCCCCGGCTCACATACGCCTCCACCACTTCATCGCCATCGCGCGCCGAAGTATTCTTCACGTTCGCCGTCACCTCAAATGTCCCCGCGGCGCCCGCCGCTTGCGTCACGCGCAGATTCGAGTACGTAAAAGTCGAATAACTCAATCCGAATCCAAATGGATAAAGCGGCTTGTCTTTGAAATATTTGTACGTGCGCCCCTGCATCGAATAATCCTCAAACGCCGGCAACTGATCGACCGACTTATAAAACGTGATCGGCAATCGCCCCGCCGGATTGTTGTCGCCCGCCAGCGTATCCGCGATCGCCGTACCCGCCGCCTCGCCTCCATACCACGCTTCGAGCAGCGCCGCCGCGTGCTGCGCCGCAAAATTCGCCGAAATCGCGCTTCCGCTTTCGAGCACGACGACAACCGGCTTGCCCGTCGCGATCGCCGTTTCGAGCAGCTTCTCTTGCCTCGGCGGCAAGTCCAGCGTCGTCCGGTCGCCTCCCTTAAATCCCGGCATGTCCACCGCCATCTCTTCGCCTTCCAGGCTCGCGTTGATGCCCAGGAACGCCACCGTCACGTCGGACGATTTCACCGCCTCAACCGCGTCGGCCAACAGCGAATCCGCCGGCGGCCGCCACACAAGTTCCAGGCCCACGCTCCCGTTGCTCTGCGCGCACTCCACGCGCAGCGCGTATTTGCGCCCGGCTTCGAGCGTGACCGTAGTTTGCGAAACCTGCCGGTTGTGATGGATCGTCGAATCGTCGTCCAGCACCGGCTTGCCGTCCAGAAAAATTCGCGCCGCGGCTGTTCCCGCTGGCTGGCAATTGTCGCAACGCAACCGAACGACGCCCAGCGCGTAATCGCCCGAGGCCGGCGCCCGCAGCATCCCGGTCCACCGCACGGAAAATTCCTTGCGCGCGATTTTCGCCACAATCGCCGGATCCTTCGCGTCCCAATTGAAATAAACATTCGGATCGACGCGCGAGATTTCCGGTGCGCCCGTGAAAGAATCGTTCGCGTAATAGCTCGCGAGCAAACCGTGCGCCGGAGCGGCACCCGTACCCGCATCGGCTGCGGCGGCGGCGACCGAATCCGGTGGCGTCAGCGCGTCCGTCGGCACCAGCACGTCGGTTTGATCCGTAAACGTCGCGCCCAGCGCGTAGCGAATTTTCGTCTTCGCGCCGAATCGCTGCTCGATTCCCTCGAGCGGCGTAACCAGACTCGACGGCGTGCCGTTGTAATTTCCCAGCAGCGTATCGCGATCGTCCGCCGAAGGCCCGATCACCGCGATGCTGCGCACGCCGTTTTTCAGCGGCAGAATCCCGCGCGAATTCTGCAGCAGCACGATCGATTCTCTCGCCGCTTCGAGCGCAAGCTGCCTGTGCTCCGGCGAATCGTTCTCCGAATACGGAATTTTCGAGTAGGGCACCATCTCCGGCGGATCGAACATTCCCAACAAAATGCGCGCGCGGAACAGCCGATCCGCCGAAGCGTCGATCGCCGCTTCCGTGATCAATCCTTCATGCACCGCGTCCACCAGCGAAGCGTATTCCTTGCCGCAGCTCAAATCCGTTCCCGCCAGCACCGCCGCCGCCGAAGCCTCCGCCAGCGTCGGCTTGTACGCGTGGCCCACATTGATGTCGGTGATCGCCGCGCAATCGCTCACCACGTAGCCGCCAAATCCCCACGCCGTGCGCAGATGATCCTGCAGCAAATTTGCATTCGCGCACGCCGGCACGCCGTCCACCGCATTGTAGGAACACATCACCGACGCCACTTTCCCATCCACAACCGCGGCGCGAAACGCCGGCAGATACGTATCGTCCAGATCCGTCTCGCTTGGATTCGCGTCAAATACGTGCCGCAGCGGCTCCGGCCCGCTGTGCACTGCAAAGTGTTTCGCCGTGGCCACGGTTTTCAAATAGCGCGGATCGTTGCCCTGCATCCCTTGAATGAACGCCACTCCGAGGTTCGCCGTCAGAAACGGATCCTCGCCGTAGGTTTCCTGCCCGCGTCCCCACCGCGGATCGCGAAAAATATTGATGTTCGGCGACCAGAACGTCAGCCCGTGAAACCGGCTGGTATCGCCATTGCGCTGCGCTTCGTTATATTTGGCGCGCGCCTCGGTCGAAATCGTATCGGCCACGCGATGCATCAGGTCCGTGTCCCACGTCGCCGCCAGTCCGATCGCCTGCGGAAACACCGTCGCGGTTCCCGCAAACGCCACGCCGTGCAGCGCCTCGCTCCACCAGTCGTACGCCGGAATCCCCAGCCGCGGAATCGCCACCGCCGCGTTCTGCATCTGCGAAACTTTTTCCTCCAGCGTCATGCGCGATACCAGATCCGCCGCCCGCGCATCCGCCGGCTGCATCGGATCCAGATAAATCGGAGTCGCTTCGTTCGGCGCCGCAGCTAGCGGCGCGGCCCTTGCCGGCGCCGTCGGCTCGCTTTGTTGCGCTCGCACCACACAACAAGCCAGCAGCATCAGGCAGCCCGCTCCACAGGCGCGTTTCAGCAAACCAACCTCCATCGGTAAATCCTCCGGTGCGGGCTCCACGCGGAGCCCGCAATATTCGCGCGCTAGTTTGTTATTTCCACTCCCACATCTTCGTCCGCGTCTTTCCTTCCGGATCGACTTCATATTCGAACACGGCCGGCGCCGCATTCAATCGCGCCAGCTTTTGCGACGCCGTCTGAAAATATAAAATTCCGCGATAGCTGATCGATCCGCCCGGACCGAATTTCCCCTGCCCCGAGGCCTTCCACGCCGCCATCTCGCCCTCCGCCGTGAACGTCGCGCCTTGCCCTTCGCCATAAATGGTTCCGTCCGCCCGCACAACCGACGTATACGTTCCGAATCCGGTTGTAGCCAAGCCCAGCATTTTTCCGCTGTCCTCGAACGATACTTCCACCGTCGGCGGCGTCGTGCTCAGCACTCTCCGCACGATTCGCTTTCCCGTGTTCTCTCCGATCAATTCTCCGAGCATATTGTTTTCTCCTCCGGAACTTGATTGGATTTCAGAATTCGCCCGCGCGCGCCCGATAACTTATACCCGCTCACTTCAATCCGCAATGCTGACGCCCGGTCGTCCGCCGCCGAATCTCAGCCGCCGTCGCCTACGCAAGCGCGTCACAACCGCGCGAAAGTTTCGCAGCCGCGCGAAAATGTTTGCTCGCTGCCGTGCGGGCGCGCAAACCGATGTGCTACTCTGGGATTTCGCGGAACGCGATCATTTCTCGCGGGTGCGGGCTCGTCGTGCAGCCCGCGTTACTGAGCGATTGGGAAGGGAAGCCGCATGAATCGTAGATTTTATTTCCGGCCCGTTTTTGTTTTGCTCGCCACACTTTCGTTGTTGGCATCCTCCGCGCGCCTCCGCGCCCAGGCGCCTCCCGCTCCCATCCGCATCTACGCGGATATGAGCGAAGCCCCAAAGCGAATTTTCCACGTCCACATGGTGTTCCCGGTTACGCCCGGCCCATTCACTCTTCTCTATCCCAAATGGATTCCCGGCGAGCACGGCCCGAACGGCCCGATCTCCGATGTTGTCGGCCTGCGTTTCATGGCCGCCGGAAAAACATTGCCGTGGCGCCGCGACGACGTGGACATGTTTGCATTCCATCTGGACATTCCCGCGGCCGTCAACGAACTCGACGTCTCGCTCGATTATCTGACGCCGCTCGAAAGCGAAGGCTATTCCGAAGGCCCCTCCGCCACAGCCAAAATGGCGATCCTCGAGTGGAATCTCCTCGTCCTCTATCCCGAAGGCGCGAAAACCGACGACCTCACTTACGCGCCCACGCTGCGCATTCCTGACGGCTGGAAATACGGCACCGCTCTCGAACTCGCGCAGCAAACCGACGACGGCGCCTCGGAATTCAAGCCCGTCTCTCTCACCACGCTCGTGGATTCGCCTGTGCTGATGGGCGAATTTTTCCGCTCGATTCCGCTCGCCACCGATATTCAGCCGCCGCATCGCCTCGATCTGGCAGGCGATTCGCGCGATTCGATCGAAATTCCCAAGGACGAACTCGGCGCCTACAACAATCTCGTGCGCGAAGTCGATGCCTTGTTTCAGTCGCACCACTACAATCACTACGATTTTCTTCTCAGCCTCACCGACCACATGGACCCCAACGGCCTCGAGCATCATCAATCGAGCGACAATCGCGGTCCCGAGCGCATGCTCCTCGATCAGCCCTCCCGCACCTACTACGCCGATTTGCTCAGCCACGAATTTTTCCACTCCTGGAACGGAAAATATCGCCGCCCGCTGGGCCTATCCACGCCCGATTTTCAGCAGCCGATGAAGGGCGACTTGCTGTGGGTCTACGAAGGCATGACGCAATATTACGGTGAGGTTCTCTCCGCGCGCAGCGGCATCGAAACCGACGCCGATTACCGCGAATGGCTCGCATGGACCGCCGCTTACCTCGACAACTGGCCCGGCCGCACTTGGCGCCCGCTGGAAGACACCGCCGTGTCCGCTCAGCTGCTTTACATGGTTCCCGGCCAAGCCTGGCGCTCTTGGCGCCGCTGGGTCGATTTCTACGATGAAAGCTGGCTGATGTGGCTCGAAGCCGATATCACGATTCGCCAGATCACGCACGGCCAGAAATCGCTCGACGATTTCTGCCGCCTTTTTGAGGGCGCGCCTTCCAGCCCGCCGCAACTTGTGCCTTACACATTCGACGAAGTCGTCGCCGCGCTCAATCAAGTCGCGCCCTACGATTGGCGCAAATTTTTCCACGACCGCCTTGACGTGATCACCGATCACCCGCCGATGGGCGGAATCACCGGCGGCGGCTGGCACCTCGTCTATAACGATCAGCCCAACACCTACATCCAAGCCATGGAGCCGTCGGAAAGTTTGATCGCCGAAAATTTCACGCTCGGCGTCCTGGTCAGCTCGGAAGACGGCGCGAAATCCGGCGAGCTGCTCGACGTAATTCCCGGCGGCCCCGCCGCCGAAGCCGGCCTGGCGCCCGGCATGCGAATCCTCACCGTGAATGGACGCGCCTGGTCCCCCGACGTCCTGCGCACCGCCATCACCGCCGCCAAAGGCACCGCCGAGCCCATCGTCCTGCAAGTCGACAATGTCGGCTATTCCCAATCCGTCCGCGTCTACTACCACGGCGGCCTGCGCTATCCCCACTTGGAGCGCGATCCCTCCGTTCCCGACCTATTGACCACAACAATCCAGCCGCTGGTCCCGGCGAAGTAGCGTGTCGCCGCGATCACGAAGGATGAAACCATGAAAAAGCCGCGCGCGAGCCAAGCCCAGCCGCCATCGAAGCTGATCTCGAAAAAAATCGCCGACCTCGCCGACTGGCGCGGCCAAACCCTCGCCCGAATGCGCAAGCTGATCAAGGAAGCGGACCCGGACGTCGTCGAGGAGTGGAAGTGGATGGGCACTCCGGTTTGGTCCCACGACGGCATCATCTGCACCGGCGAATCCTACAAAAATGTCGTGAAGCTCACTTTCGCCAAAGGCGCGTCCCTGAAGGATCCCGCGCGTCTCTTCAACTCCAGTCTCGAAGGAAACGTCCGCCGCGCAATCGACATCCACGAAGCAGAAGTAGTTGACGCGTCCGCCTTCAAGGCCCTCATCCGAGCCGCCGTCGCCCTAAACATTTCCGCCAAATCGAAACCCTCGAAGAAAACGAAGCCCTAATCAAGCGCGATTCATCGCCTCGTAGCCCGCTAGGATCCTTCCTATAAACGGTTCACCTCGGGGCTCGGATTCATCCGTGCCGAAAAGCGCGCGAATTTCACGCGTTTTCGCGCCGTTTGCGTCCCGACGCTCTGGGTCGGGAAACGCCCGAGGTCAGCAGCATGGCCGCTCGATGCAGACGTGAGATAGGTTTTAGTAAGTGGTTGATGTCCGGCGTTCAACGGAAGAGACAACGATACGTCTTGCATCCGGGACTCGAAAAAAGAAAATCCGCCAGGCGCCTACCCGGCGGCGAAAAATCCTGTGCTGTCCCTGAAGTAGCTTTAGGTCGCCCTGAAATGGATTGGCAGCCATCTCTCGAAGAGCCGCTTCGAGCCGTTCCCGGTCGGGCGACGGAACGCGCTCAAGCGCTTTTCTTGCGGGTCCGGCGAGGACGATTTCTCACGGATTGGAAATATTCATCGAGCGTCACGAAATCGCCCCTTCGATACGCAGCCTCGCCGCGCCGAATGGAGCGTAATTCAGCTTCGGTGGCCGCTTCGGTAGGAATCGTGAAATACAGCCGAAGCGCCTCAACCGCGACATCCGACGGTTTTCGTTTTTCGCGCCGCGCGGCACGATCGACGCGCCGTCCCACTGCGGCTGGCAATTCGATTATGTATTGTGGTCTGCTCATCTCTTCTCCACCCTATCACCCCAAAATCATGTGTCAAGACGATGCCAACGCACTTCGGGCGGATCGGGCACAACTCCAAGCGCGGGTGCCGCACCCTTCGGTTTTAAGGCCGAAGGTCCGCCGTGGCGGAGTGCGGGTTTTGAATTTGAATCGCCCACTAGATGATCGCGCGCAAATTCCGCACCCCGAAGTTCGCAGGGTGCGGCACCCTCGGGGATCGCGAAGCGCGCATTCTCTGAAGGCCGCCCGCGCCGCTCAACTGGACGGGTCAATTCGGCTCGTCCGCTCTCCACGCGAAACCCTTCTCAAGTCGGCTAAGCTCAGCCTTGTCGGCCGCGGTGTCGATTGGCGGCACTGGAAGCAACCAACTTCCTACGACGGTATCTTTGTCGAGCGGATCGAGGGTCGTCGGCCCCCCGGAATAAGTCACAATTGAATTGCGAATCTCGCAGTCATAAAAGAAAAGGCCGCGCAGCTCCAGGCCCCGCACTCCATCGACGGTCAACCCTATCAACAGAACGACCTTCCCAGCGCCCCGCGGCACAGAGACAGGCGGCGCAAGCCAACGACCCCCCTGAATTATCGAAAATTGGATCGGTTCCTTTGACTCCTGGACAATCGGCTGTTGGAATTTGATGATGGCGCCCGCGCCAAGGATTGCAATCTGGTTTGGACCGCCCACCTCCGGGTGGGAGCGCGCCGTTTTCTTCGCGATGAATTCAGCGAGCGCTTTCATTTCCGTGATCGACAGGGACTCCCCACGGTCCGCTGTCCGAGATCGAGCGTACGTTTGCACCGCGGGAGAGCTCGCGAAATCCTCTGGAGAGTCGAAAACTCGGTTCGCTTCGTCTTGGTAACCTGACGCGAAGTGCACGAGTTCGGGTCCAACGGTCACTTCTGCGGAGGCGACGTTCGAGTCCCAGAATGAATCGCCGCGCGAGTCAGAGCGAAGGATTTCCGTGATCACAACTTTCCCGAGCTCCGGCTTTCCGTTCTCGTCGTATCCGGCAAGGATAAGGTCAGATTCGTAATCGTGGATCTGGCGAGAGCTGAGCGAACCCTCGACGGCGTTTTTCAGGGTCGCCGACGTGTTGATATAGAACGCCACCAGGAACGCAAGCGCCCTGAGCTTTGCGTCGAACCGTGGAACCGGCTGCTGTGAAAGTTGATCTCTGAAATCGGCCAGAATCCCGGCGAGATCCGTATTGAACGTCGGCTTGGTCGGCAGACTTTCGAACCCGAAGCCGGCGATCGCGCAGACGGTTCTGTCGTCGACCCGAAACAGTTTCTGGGCAGCGGGCACATGCTTCACGGTGCCCGATTCGTAGTGGTCCGTCTCCATGCTATCGGTGAGAATCACAAATCCGTTCGCGTTCGCGAGAGCAATATTGATAGTTCCGCGTCCGATTTTCCCTTCGCCTCCACTCTGCGCTCACAGAACAGCACCGCTCGCCAGGTAGAACAGTAGAATGGTCGCGATCGCCTTGGTGGCGCAGGCTCGGGCGCAACAGCGCGTGCTTGAGCTGACGGACATATTGCTTTAGACACCGGTACTTCGGAATGAGTTCCCGAATATTCCTTGGCACCCAAACCTGTTTTCACTTATTCCGTCCTCGCCGACGGCGGATAGCACATGCTTTCTCCACGTTCAGAAAAGTCCGGTAGGGGCCCACTGACAATAACATTAACAGTCTTCACCGCGGGGTAGCGAAGCGCGTCGGCGGGTGGAACACCCTTTCCCTGCGCGTTGCTGATTTCACCTCGCATGCGCCGATGATACCACCAGCGCCCTTCACCTTAGAGTAAAATGGCGCGTCGGTCGGGCTGCGCACTGAGCAGCCCGGGGTGGCCCATCCTTTGTCCGCTTCGGCGGATAAAGGGTGGGTCTGTTGTGTTTCGCGTTCAAGTCCCAATGGGTGCGTCCGGTTCGGCGAGATTGCCCAATCACGTGGCCGGTGGATTCGATTCGGTGGAAACCCTGTGATAGTCTGGCCCACGCTGGACGTGGCGTAGGAACCCGACGCAGCGAGGTAGAGTCTTGCGAGAAAAATCCATGAAGTGCTTCGGCTTAATTTTCGCTGTGCTGGCCCTCGCGATACCAGCAGTCGCCCAAACGCCTGCCAAGCGCCCAATCACCGTGAACGATCTGCAATCGATCCAGCGCGTTTCCGAACCGCAGATTTCGCCCGACGGCAAATGGGTCGCCTACACCATCGGCACGCCTGATCTCACCGCGAATCGCGTTGTCACGCAAGTGTGGACCGCACCCGCAGATGGCAGCGGCGACGCGCGGCAGATCACGCACGAAGGCGATAGTTCGCGCCCGCAATGGTCGCCCGATGGAACGCGCCTCGCCTTTCTTTCCGATCGCAGCGGCATCACCCAGGTTTACGTCGTCGCCGCAGCCGGCGGCGATCCGCAAAAGCTCACCACACTTTCCACCGGCGCCGATAACGAGCAGTGGTCGCCCGACGGTCGCTCGATCGCATTCACTTCCAGCGTGTATCCCGATTGCGCCGACGACGCTTGCAATGCCGCGCGCATGCAGGCCGACGCCGCGAATCCGGTGAAGGCGCGCGAATACGATGCGCTGCTCTATCGCCACTGGACGCACTGGTTCGATGGCACGCGCAGCCATCTGTTCGTCGCGGACGCGCAGACCGGACAAGCGCGCGACCTCACGCCCGGCGCGGATTACGACGTTCCGCCCGATCAGCGCGGCGACCCCACCGACATCGCCTGGTCGCCCGACAGCAAACAGATTTGCTTCACCGCCGTCACCGATCGCCCCGAAGCCACCAGCACCAACGGAGATCTCTTCGTCGTCGATCTCGCCGGCGGCGCGCCGAAACGCATCACCACAAATCCCGGCTTCGATGGCCATCCCACCTATTCCCCCGATGGACGCAGCATCGCCTACCACTCGCAAGCCACGCCCGGCTACGAAAGCGATCTCTGGCGATTGATGCTTTATGATCGCGCCACCGGCACTTCCGCGCGCCTCGCGCCGCAATTCGATAATTGGGTGGACACCATTCTGTGGTCGCCCGACAGCAAGAAACTCTACTTCTGGGCGCAGCAGGAACTCGATCAGCCCATCTTCGAGATCGACGCCACGCCCGGCGCCGTGCCGCGCGCCATCGTCAGCGGCTTTAACGACGATGTAACTCTCTCCGCCGACGGCGGCACGTTCGCGATCCTGCGCTCCGCGGCTAACGCGCCCACGGAAGTTTGGGTGGCGCATACCGACGGTTCCGATCTTCATCAGGTGACGCACGAGAACGCCGCGCTGCTCGCTCAACTCGATCTCGCGCAGCCCGAACGTTTCTGGTTTGACGGCGCCGGCGGAACGCGCGTCGAAGGAATTCTGATTCGTCCACCGGCGTTCGATCCAACAAAAAAATATCCCGTCGTGCTCGTGATCCACGGTGGCCCGCAGGGAGCGTGGGAAAACGCCTGGGAGGGCCAGGCCTATCGCTGGAACGGGCAGCTTTTCGCCGCGCCCGGTTACGTCGCCGTGCTGATCAATCCGCGCGGTTCGACCGGCTACGGCCAAAAATTCGTCGACGACATTCAGGACGATTGGGGCGGCAAGCCCTACGAAGACTTGATGAAGGGCGTCGATTATGTTCTCGCCACCTACCCGTTTACGGATGGCAGCCGCATGGCCGCCATCGGTGGCTCCTACGGCGGGTACATGGTGGATTGGATCGCCACCCATACGGGCCGCTTCAAATGCCTGGTCAGCCACGCCGGGCCGTACGACGAAGTCAGCATGTACGGCTCGACCGAAGAGCTCTGGTTCGTCGAGCGCGATCTGAAAGGCACGCCGTGGACGAATCCGGCGAGCTATCAGAAATGGTCGCCGAGCACGTATGCGGCGGAGTTGGGCAAGTACAAAACGCCAACGCTGATTCTGGCCGGCGAATTGGATTACCGCGTGCCGTACACGCAAGACCTCGAATTCTTCACCGCGTTGCAGCGGCAGAATGTGCCATCGAAGATTCTTCTGTTTCCCAACGACGGGCACTGGATTCAGAAGCCGCTGGATAGCGAGCGCTGGAACAACGCGCTGGCCGATTGGCTCGCGACGTATTTGAAATAGCCGCGCCGCCCGCCCGTCGCAAAAGGAGCCACGACCATTTTCGTTCTCGGCATCGACGTAGGCACCGGCGGAACGCGCGCCCTGATCATAGACGCACAGGGCCGTATCATCGGCTCCGGCGTCGAGGAGCACGCGGCGTTCGCATCGCCGCGCCCCGGCTGGGCCGAGCAGGATCCGCGCGATTGGTGGCGCGCTTGCGGTCTCGCGGTTGGCCGCGCGATCGCCGCTGCCGGAGTTCGCGGCGACACGATTTCCTGCGTCGGCTTCTCGGGGCAGATGCACGGCGCCGTGATGCTGGATGAAGCCGGCGAAGTGGTTCGCCCCGCGCTGATCTGGTGCGACCAGCGCACCGAAAAACAATCGCGCGAGTTGGAAGAGCTCTTCGGCCCGGGGCGCCTGATCGAACTCACTCTAAATCCTCCGCTCACAAATTTCACGCTCACGAAATTGCTGTGGGTCCGCGAAAACGAACCGGAAAATTGGAAGCGCGTGCGCCACATCATGCTGCCGAAAGACTACGTGCGTTTTCGCCTTACGGGCCAGCGCGCGATCGATGTGGCCGACGCATCGGGCACGCTGCTGCTCGACGTCGCAAATCGCGTTTGGTCCGCGGAGGTTTTGAACAAAACTGGAATCGCCCGCGCGATGCTGCCCGAACTTTTTGAATCGCCGGACGTTTGCGGGAAGGTATCCCCCACTGGGTCGGCGGCGACGGGATTGCCGGCGGGCACCCCCGCCGTGGCCGGTGCGGGAGATCAGGCGGCGGGCGCGGTGGGCATGGGGATCGTGCGGCCGGGCGCGGTGAGCGCCACGATCGGGACATCCGGCGTGGTGTTCGCGGCGACGGACCGGCCGGCGCTCGATCCGCGCGGGAGGATACATACGTTCTGCCACGCGGTGCCGGGGCGCTGGCACGTGATGGGAGTGACGCAGGCGGCGGGGCTTTCGCTGCGGTGGTTCCGCGACCAGTTCGGCGCGGGCGCTGACGACGGGCGCGATGCGTACCAGCGGCTGAGCGACGAGGCGGCGAAGGTGGCGGCGGGATCCGAGGGCGTCTTCTGGGTGCCGTATCTGATGGGTGAGCGAACGCCGTATCTGGATCCCAACGCGCGCGCGGCGCTGGTGGGGCTTTCGGCATCGCACACGCGGGCGCACGTGATTCGCGCCATCATGGAAGGCGTGGCATTCAGTCTGAAGGATACGTTCAACATATTCGATGAGCTCGGAGTTCCGGTGGAGCGCGTGCGGCTCGGCGGCGGTGGAGCGCGCGGGGAATTGTGGCGGCAGATTCAGGCCGACATTTACGCGCACGAAGTGGAATTGGTGGAGGCGGAAGAAGGCGCGGCTTACGGCGCGGCGATTCTGGCGGGAGTTGGCGCGGGAATGTGGCGATCGGTGGACGAGGCGTGCGACGCGGTGGTTCGCGTGGCGCGGCGCGTTCGGCCGGATGCGCACAACTCCTCCATGCTTCAGAAAAATTATCAAACCTATCGCCGGATTTATCCGGCGCTGCGCCAGATTTTTCCCGTCGCCGATTAGCGCACAGAGAATTTGTAGATCGTGGCCTCGTGGAAGTTTTGTCCGGGATGCAGGATTACGGACGGGAATGCCGGCTGATTGATCGAGTCGGGATAATGCTGCGTTTCAAGGGCGAAGGCGCTGTACTGCTTGTAGTGGACGCCGTGCTTGCCGTTCAGCGTGCCGTCAAGATAGTTGCTGGTGTAAAGCTGAATGCCGGGCTCGGTGGTAAAGACTTCCATCATGCGGCCTGAGGCGGGATCGAAGGCTTTGGCGGCGAGGCGCATCGTGCCGGGATTTCCATTGACGACGAAGTTGATGTCGTAGCCCTTGTTCTGCTGCACCTGCGGATCGTTGATGCGCGAGCCGATGATCGTGGGCTTGGTGAAATCGTAGGGCGTGCCGGCGACGGGCAGGATTTGCCCGGTGGGGATCAGGCTGGCATTCACCGGCGTGTAGCTGTTGGCATTCAGCGTGAGGACCTGCTTCAGAATGTCTCCGGAGTCCGCGCCGGCCAGATTCCAATAGGTGTGATTGGTGAAATTCACGATGGTGTCTTTGTCGGTGGTCGCGGCGTAATCGAGCTTCAATTCATTGTCGTCGGTGAGCGTGTATTGCACGGTGACGTCAAGATTGCCGGGATAATTTTCTTCGCCGTCGGGACTGTGATAGGTGAAGACTACCGACGCGGCATTCGGTAGATCGACGGGCTGGGCGTTCCAGACTCTGCGATCGAAGCCGATTTTTCCGCCGTGCAGGGAATTGGGAGGATTGTTGATCGCGAGCTGATACTGCTTGCCATCGAGCGTGAACTGGCCGTTGGCGATGCGGTTGGCGTAGCGGCCGATGACGGCGCCGAGGTAGGGCTGGACTCCGGTGTAACCGTCGAGGCTATCGAAGCCGAGAACGATATCGCGCTTGCGGCCGGTATGGTCGGGCATCCACAGCTCGACGAGAGTAGCGCCGAAGTTGGTCACTTTTGCGACGGCACCTTTGGAGTTCGTGAGCGTGAAGAGTTGTACCGATGTGCCGTCGGGAGTTTTCCCGAACTCGCTGGTTTCCACCGTGGCCCTCCTGGGATTTTTCGCTCTGGATGCGGCGTGAAGCGCGGTTGCGCCGCCGCATGTGATTGAGAGGGCGAGAGCCAGACCGGCAACCGCGGCGCGCGCGTTCATAGTTCGCCCTCCGGGAAGTGCGTGACGCATTGACAATTGCGTTTGCAGCGCATGGGTTGTATCACATCCCGGCGTGAAAAGGACACCTGCGCGCCGCGCGGCATTCGCGGGCGCGCTGACGAAATTTCCCGCAGATTGAAAATGTGCGCGATACCCCCCCTCCCTGTTTTTTTGGAAGTGTTGATTCTGGAAGAGTTAAAGCGAAAAATCACGGAAGTGTTGATTCTAGTGGACTTGAAATCGTTTGCAATGAGTGCGATACGCGATTGCCGCGATTTCTTGGAAGTGTTGATTCTAAAGGGACTTAGGCGGCTCATAAGTGCTCCAGAATCAACAGATCCGAAAAGATCGGGGAATTCGCGCAGATATGGTTTGCGCGGGAGGCGGCGAGGGCGGGCGGACAGGAGCGAATGGAGGAGGATGGGCGCGACGGCAGGGCGAAAGGAACGCGCGGGCGGGCGATTGAAATGTGGCGCGCGAGAATCATGCAAGAGCATAGCACGTATGATACTAGAGCGTCAACAAGTATTTATCGTGTATTCGAATGGATGGGTAGAAACGTAACAGCGTTTTTTCGAGGTGTGAGTGGGTGGTTCGGCAGGCGCGGTAAATTTTCGGACGAGTGCTCGGCCAAAAACCTAGATCCGTTCGGTCACGAATGGAGCGCCAATCCGCATCTAACAGAGTAGAAGGACGACACGGCTTGGGCCGCGAGTGCGGCTGTGTTCGCGGAAGGGGGATCATGGCATCGAATGGCGTGAGTGGGCGCTTTCCGGCGCTGGGAATATTTTGGATACTTTACGGGTTGCTGCGTTTGGCTGCGGCGGTGGGGATGTTTTTCTTTGCGAGTCAGGCGACATTGATGTTTGGCGCGCTGCTGAATCGCGTGGCCAATCCGTTTATGCTGATGGACATTTTTCACATCGCGTATATGTGCGCGATTGCGCTGGCGGTGGCGTGCGGGGTGATCGGGATCATGGCGGGAATGGCGCTGCGCGGCGGAGGGCGATCGGCGCGGACGCTGGGCATCGTCGCGGGCGTTTTGGCGCTTTCAAATGTTCCGGTGGGGACGACACTGGGAATTTACACGCTGGTCGTATTGATTCCAATGAGAACGAACTAGCGCCGCGGCGGCTGCCGACACGTGGGCGCGGCCGGCGAGACGGAAACGAGGGACACGAATATGGGATTGATGTTCATGCTGACGATTGCGGTGATCATTGCGGCTGTGGGCGCGCTGCCGATTTGGCACCATAGCAAGAGCTGGGGGTACTATCCGATTGGCGGGGTCAGCGTGGTGATACTGATCATTCTGTTTTTCTTGCTGCGAGGGCGATTGTAGGGCAGAGATCGCGATCGATTGAGCCGCGGAGTGAAGTTGGGGTGAGCGATGGGATTTGAACCCACGACCCTCGGTGCCACAGTCGGGCTATCAGCATTCCGGTTGTTTGGAATCAATGAGTTGCGTTCGTGTTATTCGGTGGAATTACGGTTATTTGGGCTGAATCGAGACGACTTCCGTACTTTTTCCGTACTCGATTTCTCTCCACTTCCGCTGAGTGCGACGCACCAAGATAGTTTGTTGAGCGCTGTGTGGCCTTGTGAGGTCTTTTCTCGTCTCAACTGCCACAATTGATACCACAGCGGACTCAACCGAAGACCTGATTTTTTTGCGCAATGATGCGGCCGTGGGTTTTTCGAGGGATTCCAACCTTACTCGCTTCGGAGTCACACTCAGACAATCGGAGCGGTCGGCTTCGCCTCGATCATCTCGATGGCGGATGTTCCTGCCGCCTTGAGTGTCGTGAGCGACTTCTCCGCATGTTTCCGCGAAATCTTCTCTCTCAGATCCTTGATTTGCCAGAAATGGCAATCACGCAATTTCTTGCCGCTCCTGCATGGGCAAGCCCAGTGGCCCTTCAATTTCTTGGCGCCCAGATAGTCTAGATAGGTGGTGATCACGCGAAGGTCGGATGTCTTGAGCAATTCTGTAAACGCCGGAGCAAAAATAGACCGCGTCACGCCGTGAGAGCGGGTGATGCGGCGGAGGAAAAGTAGACCGCCGGATCTTGGTTTCACGAACGGTTGTGGAGAGGGGCAGGTTCGTGGGA
>Ga0182015_10000583_pt1 | contig 52140 bp, 60 predicted proteins | sample 712P3MmetaG_FD_120478 | JGI IMG/M metagenome (GOLD analysis project Ga0182015, IMG submission 120478) | Permafrost microbial communities from Stordalen Mire, Sweden - 712P3M metaG | ecosystem: Environmental > Terrestrial > Soil > Wetlands > Permafrost | place: Sweden: Stordalen | collected...
GCGGGTGTAGCTCAATGGTAGAGCAGAAGCCTTCCAAGCTTATGACGAGGGTTCGATTCCCTTCACCCGCTCCAACCTACGCTGCTTCGCAGCTTCGGTTGGCAAGCCAACCTTCGCGCCGTTGGTTGCTTCGGGGTATGTCGCGTCACCAACGGTTCGTCCATTAAGCCGACTGCGTGCGGTCCCAATTCGAGGTTTGACGGGGCGGGCCTTGCGTTGCTTGCCGCCAACGGGCATGTGAACGCCGCCTAGGAGTGTAGCTCAATGGCTAGAGCACCGGTCTCCAAAACCGGGGGTTGGGGGTTCGAGTCCCTCCACTCCTGCCAATCCCAGGGGGCAGAAATCAGGTATCAGGTGTCGGAAAACGGGCGGTTCCTGATCCCTGACGCCTGATCCCTGATCCCTGCCAGCTTGACGGTGTGACCGGCCGGCAGTAGGAAGCTGCCATCGCCTGCGGCCCGGTGACGGACTTCCGCGGCGAACATATTCCCCAAAAGGAACCGCTGGTCGGTCTCGTCCTTAAAATCTGGGCGGGGCGAGTAATGGCTATTGGATTTAAGCGATGGCGAAAGTCAGTCCGTTCAAATTTCTGCAAGAAGTGCGAGCCGAGGGGCAGAAAGTCACTTGGCCGACGCGCAAGGAGACCACCGTGACCACCATCATGGTGTTCGTCATGGTCGTCTTCGCCTCGATCTTCTTTCTGCTCGCCGATCAGGTCATGCGCGTCGCGGTCAGCTTTCTGCTTGGCATCAACTCTTGAGCTTTTCGAATAACGACCCAAAATTCATGATCTGGAATTCATGACATGACGAACCGGTGGTACGCGGTCCACGCCTACTCGAACTTCGAGAACAAGGTGATGGAGTCGATCCGTGAGCAAGCCAAGCAGCGCGGGCTGTCGGCCCTATTCGAGGAAATCCTGGTGCCGAAGGAAAAGGTCGTCGAAGTGCGCCGCGGCCGCAAAGTCGACGCCGAGCGAAAGTTTTTCCCGGGCTATGTCCTGGTCAAGATGGAAATGACCGATGAGGCCTATCATCTCATCAAGAATACGCCGAAGGTGACCGGCTTCCTCGGCTCGGACAACAAGCCGATGCCGTTGTCCGAGGCCGAAGCGCAGCGCATCATCCATCAGGTGCAGGAGGGCATCGAACGGCCGAAACCCTCGGTTTCATTCGAGGTCGGCGAGCAAGTGCGGGTATCGGACGGACCGTTCGCCTCCTTCAACGGAACGGTGGAAGAGGTTGACGAAGGCCGATCGCGCCTCAAAGTCGCGGTATCGATTTTTGGACGCGCGACCCCGGTTGAGCTGGAGTTCGGACAGGTGGAGAAACTGTAGTCTGGGAGCGCAGGCGTGGGAGGTGAGGCGGTCGCCGGCCGTCAATATCCGCACCACTAACAGGAGCAAAGCATGGCGAAGAAAATCACTGGATATGTGAAGTTGCAGGTGCCGGCGGGGGCGGCCAATCCGTCGCCGCCTATTGGACCTGCCTTGGGCCAGCGCGGCCTCAACATCATGGAGTTCTGCAAGGCGTTCAACGCGCAGACCCAGAAGCTGGAAAAGGGCACGCCGATCCCGGTCACGATCACGGTCTATGCCGACCGTTCGTTCAGCTTCGAGCTGCGCACACCGCCGGTGTCGCACTTCCTCAAGAAAGCGGCGAAGCTGGAGAGCGGCTCGAAGACGCCAGGCCGCGATTTCGCCGGCGCGGTCACGAAGGCGCAAGTGCGCGAAATCGCCGAGCAGAAGATGAAAGATCTCAACTGCGACACGATCGACTCCGCTATGCGCATGATCGAAGGGTCCGCGCGCTCGATGGGGCTGGAGGTGAAATCATGAGCACGCTTGGAAAACGCACGCGCGCGGTTCGCGAAGGTGTCGACCGCGAAAAGCTTTATCCGCTCCAGGAAGCCGTGAAGATGGTCAAGGAGCGCGCCAAGGCCAAATTCGACGAGACTGTCGAGGTGGCGATGAATCTCGGCGTCGATCCGCGCCATGCCGACCAGATGGTGCGCGGCGTCGTCAATCTTCCGAATGGCTCCGGCCGCTCGGTGCGCGTCGCCGTTTTCGCGCGCGGCGCCAAGGCCGACGAGGCCAAGGCGGCGGGCGCCGACGTCGTCGGGGCGGAGGATCTGGTGGAGAAAGTGCAGGGTGGCGCGATCGACTTCGATCGCGTCGTCGCCACGCCCGACCTGATGCCGCTGGTTGGCCGCCTCGGCAAGGTTCTGGGCCCACGCGGGCTGATGCCCAATCCGAAGGTCGGCACGGTGACCATGGACATCACCAACGCGGTGAAGGGCGCCAAGGGCGGCTCGGTGGAGTTTCGCGCCGAGAAGGCCGGCATCATCCAGGCCGGCGTCGGCAAGGCTTCGTTCAGCGCGGAAAAACTGGTCGAGAACATCATGGCTTTCGCCGATGCCGTGCAGAAATCACGGCCGGCCGGCGCCAAGGGCCATTTCATCAATCGCGTGGCCATTTCCTCGACCATGGGCCCCGGCGTGAAGGTCGAGCCTGGAAGCCTGTTTGCGAGCGGGCAGCAGACGCACTAAATCGCCTGCCGCCGCGCGCATTGGGCATGCCTTTAGGCCCTTGGCAAACGCGCAGCGACCAGCTAGATAAACGCCATGGGCGTGCCGGCCCGGTTTGTCGGCGCGCCTTTGTGCGCTTCTCAAACCCCATTTGAGCGAAACATCATCTCTTAGAACCTATCGGTTTGGATTTTCTAAGAGACTGAGGACCTTAGTGGATTTGAGGACGCGTTCCTGTCCGAGACTGCAGGTGCCGGCAACGGCTTAATTCGAGCCTCCAAAAGAGGGCGAGCCAGCATAGACGGGTGAAGGACGAGGGCCAGACCTTTCTACAAAGTCTGTTGCCCTTCGGTTCTGACCTCGATGGCCCGGAACGGCGAAAGCTGTGCCGGGGGCAGGGTGTAAATGTCGTCCTGCCTGGTTCGTCGATGACCTCGATGGGTTAGCGCGGGACGGCCGGCATCAACCCGGCGGTTCCGTAAGACGAACCGCCAACCGGAGAGAGCTTTTGGATCGCGCGGGAAAAAGCGAAGCCGTCACCGCCCTTGGCGAGGTCTTTAAGACCACCAAGGTCGTCGTCGTCGCTCATTATTCCGGCCTGACGGTCGCTCAGATGCAGAATCTGCGTCGGCAGATGAAGCAGGCTGGCGCGAGCGTGAAGGTCGCGAAAAATCGCCTGGCCAAGATCGCTCTTCAAGGCAGCGACGTCGCCTCGATCGCGCCCTTGCTCAAGGGCCCGGCCTTGATCGCCTTCTCGGGCGATCCGGTGGCGGCGCCCAAGGTCGCCGTCGATTTCGCCAAGACGAACGAGCGGTTCGTCATTCTCGGCGGAGCGATGGGGACCACCACGCTCGACCCGAATGGGGTCAAGGCGCTCGCCGCCTTGCCCTCGCTCGACGAGCTGCGGGCGAAGATCGTCGGCCTTATCCAGGCGCCGGCAACCAAGATCGCGCAGGTGATCAATGCTCCTGCCGCCAAGGTCGCTCGCGTGGTTCAGGCCTATGCCGCCAAGAGCGGTGAAAGCGCGGCTGCCTAAGGCATCACTCTTAAAGGTTAGAACCGAAGGACAAATCTCATGGCTGATCTTCAAAAAATCGTGAATGACCTCTCAAGCCTCACCGTGCTTGAGGCCTCCGAACTCGCCAAGCTTCTCGAAGAGAAATGGGGCGTTTCGGCTGCCGCCGCGGTTGCGGTTGCAGCTGGCCCCGCAGCAGGTGCGGCGGCTCCGGCGGCCGAGGAAAAGACCGAGTTTACGGTCATTCTCACCGCTGTCGGCGAGAAGAAGATCGAGGTGATCAAGGAAGTCCGCGCTATCACCGGACTGGGCCTCAAAGAGGCCAAGGACCTGGTCGAAGGCGCGCCGAAGAGCGTCAAGGAAGGCGTCAACAAGGACGAGGCCGCCAAGATCAAGGCGACCCTCGAAAAGGTTGGCGCGAAGGTTGAGCTTAAGTAAGCGGTGCTTACTTAAGTGAAATCCCCGGGGAAGCGGAGCCTTAACCCGGGGATCCAGCGAAGTAGAGCGTGTGGCGCGGTGATTCGGAACTTTGGCCGAATCACCCGAAAATAGGGCGTGAAATACGGCGTATGACGCTTGTCCCGACGGTCGCGATGGATTGCGGCCCTCTGGAGAGTCGTCTTGATCGCCTCGGTACCTCGAACGGCGGGCAAGTATCTTTACAAGATACGTGCCCTTGCGGTTCGGGCGTCATGGTTTGAGCGGACGGTACGACAGCCGGCGGTTCGAACCCGATGGTTCGATTGAGCGAGAGGATATGATGGCGCAGACGTTTATCGGTCGCAAGCGCGTAAGAAAGTTTTTTGGAAAAATCGAGGAAGTCGCGGAGATGCCGAACCTCATTGAGGTTCAGAAGGCGTCCTACGACCAATTCCTGCTGGTGGTGGAACCGCAAGGCGGCCGGCCCAACGAGGGCCTGCAGGCCGTGTTCAAGTCGGTATTCCCGATTTCCGACTTCTCCAACACCTCGATGCTCGAGTTCGTCAAATACGAATTCGAGCCGCCGAAATACGACGTCGACGAGTGCCGCCAGCGCGGCATGACCTACGCCGCGCCGCTCAAGGTGACGCTGCGGCTGATCGTGTTCGATATCGACGAAGAGACCGGCGCCAAGTCGGTCAAGGACATCAAGGAGCAGGATGTCTACATGGGTGACATTCCGCTCATGACCAATAACGGTACCTTCGTCGTCAACGGCACCGAGCGCGTCATCGTCTCGCAGATGCATCGCTCGCCCGGCGTGTTCTTCGATCACGACAAGGGCAAGACGCATTCGTCGGGCAAATTGCTGTTCGCTGCCCGCATCATCCCCTATCGCGGGTCCTGGCTCGACATCGAGTTCGACGCCAAGGACATCGTTCACGCGCGCGTCGACCGGCGCCGCAAAATCCCGGTGACGTCGCTGCTCTATGCGCTTGGCATGTCGGGCGAGGAAATCCTCAACACTTTCTATAAGCAGGTGCCGTACAAACGCACCAAGGAAGGCTGGCGCGTACCGTTCGATGCCAACCGGCTGCGCGGCTACAAAGCGATCAACGATCTGGTCGACGCCGATACCGGCAAGGTCATACTCGAAGCGGGCAAGAAGCTTACCGTACGTCAGTCTCGTCAGCTCGCTGACAAGGGTCTCAAGGCTCTCCGGCTCTCCGATGAGGAATTGATCGGCCACTACATCGCCGAGGACCTCGTCAACACGAAGACTGGCGAAATATACGCTGAGGCTGGCGAGGAGATCACGGGCACCGAACGAAAAGACGGCGGGTGGGATATCAACGTCGGCAAGACGCCGCTGAAGTCGCTGGTCGATTTCGGTTATAAAGAACTGCCGCTCCTCAATATCGATCACGTCAACGTCGGCGCTTACATCCGCAACACGCTGGCGATCGACAAGAACATGACGCGCGAAGATGCGCTGTTCGACGTCTATCGCGTCATGCGTCCGGGCGAGCCGCCGACGATCGACACGGCGCAGAACATGTTCCAATCGCTGTTCTTCGATTCGGAGCGTTACGATCTGTCCGCCGTCGGCCGGGTCAAGATGAACATGCGGCTCGATCTCGATGCGCCCGATACCATGCGCACTCTCCGCAAGGAGGACATTATCGCGGTGATCCGCACGCTCGTGGATTTGCGCGACGGCAAGGGTGAAATCGACGACATCGATCATCTCGGCAATCGCCGCGTCCGCTCGGTCGGCGAGCTGATGGAAAATCAGTATCGCATCGGCCTTCTGCGCATGGAGCGCGCCATCAAAGAGCGCATGTCGTCGGTCGATATCGACACCGTCATGCCGCAGGACCTGATCAACGCCAAGCCGGCGGCTGCCGCCGTGCGCGAGTTTTTTGGTTCCTCACAGCTTTCGCAGTTCATGGACCAGACCAATCCGCTGTCGGAGATCACGCACAAGCGGCGGCTCTCGGCGCTGGGTCCGGGCGGGCTCACGCGCGAGCGCGCCGGCTTCGAAGTGCGCGACGTGCACCCCACGCATTATGGGCGCATCTGTCCGATCGAGACGCCGGAAGGGCCGAATATCGGTCTCATTAATTCGCTCGCGACCTATGCGCGGGTGAACAAATACGGCTTCGTCGAGACGCCGTATCGCAAGGTCAAGGACGGCCGCGTCACCGACGAGGTGATCTATCTTTCGGCGATGGAAGAGGGACGCTACACCGTCGCTCAGGCCAATTCTGCCATCGATCCGAAAGGCCGTTTCACCGACGATCTCGTGGTCGTGCGCCATGCCGGCGACGTCCAGCTCATTCCGCCGGATAAGGTGGATTTCATGGACGTGTCGCCGAAACAGCTTGTTTCGGTCGCCGCGGCGCTCATCCCGTTCCTTGAGAACGATGATGCCAACCGCGCGCTGATGGGCTCCAACATGCAGCGCCAGGCGGTACCGCTCGTTCGCGCCGAGGCGCCGTTTGTCGGCACCGGCATGGAAGGCGTCGTCGCGCGCGATTCCGGCGCGGCAATCGCGGCGCGCCGCACCGGCGTGGTCGATCAGGTCGACGCGACGCGTATCGTCATTCGCGCCACCGACGAGCCGGATCCGACCAAGCCCGGCGTCGACATCTACCGGCTGATGAAATTCCAGCGCTCCAACCAGAACACCTGCATCAACCAGCGTCCGCTGGTGAAAGTGGGTGATCAGGTCAAGAAGGGCGACATCATCGCCGACGGTCCGTCGACCGATCTTGGCGAGCTTGCGCTCGGCAGGAATGCGCTGGTCGCGTTCATGCCGTGGAACGGTTACAACTTCGAGGACTCGATCCTGCTGTCCGAGCGGATCGTCAAGGACGACGTCTTCACCTCGATCCACATCGAGGAATTCGAAGTGATGGCCCGCGATACCAAGCTCGGGCCCGAGGAAATCACGCGCGATATTCCGAACGTCTCGGAAGAGACGCTGAAGAATCTCGATGAGGCCGGCATCGTCTATATCGGCGCGGAAGTGCGTGCCGGCGACATCCTGGTCGGGAAGATCACGCCGAAGGGCGAGAGCCCGATGACGCCGGAGGAAAAACTCCTGCGCGCCATCTTCGGCGAAAAGGCTTCCGACGTGCGCGATACGTCATTGCGTGTTCCGCCTGGCGTGCAAGGCACCGTCGTCGAAGTCCGGGTCTTCAACCGGCACGGCGTCGAGAAGGACGAGCGCGCGCTCGCCATCGAGCGTGAAGAGATCGAGCGGCTCGCCAAGGACCGCGATGACGAACAGGCGATCCTGGACCGTAATGTCTACGGCCGTCTCACCGAATTGCTGGAGGGCCGCCAAGGCATTGCCGGCCCGAAGGGCTTCAAGAAGGACACCAAGATCACCCGCGCGGTGCTCGAGGAATATCCGCGTGCGCAATGGTGGATGTTCGCTTCGCCGAACGACAAGATCATGGCGGAGATCGAGGCCATCCGGAAACAATACGACGAGTCAAAGAAGCGGCTCGAGCAGCGCTTCCTCGACAAGGTCGAAAAGCTGCAGCGCGGCGATGAATTGCCGCCCGGCGTCATGAAGATGGTCAAAGTCTTCGTCGCCGTGAAGCGCAAGATCCAGCCCGGCGACAAGATGGCCGGCCGCCACGGCAACAAGGGCGTGGTGTCGAAAATCGTGCCGGCGGAAGACATGCCTTTCCTCGCCGACGGCACGTCCGTCGACGTCGTGCTCAATCCGCTCGGCGTGCCGAGCCGCATGAATGTCGGTCAAATCCTGGAGACCCATCTGGGCTGGGCCTGCGCCGGCCTCGGCATCAAGATCGGAAACGCGGTCGATACCTATCACGGCAAGCGAGATCCCAAACCGTTGAAGGAACTGCTGCGAAAGATCTACGGCGAAGACGAGACCATCAAGTCGCTCGATGAGAAGGGTCTCATAGAGCTCGGCACCAATCTGCGACACGGCGTGCCGATCTCGACGCCGGTGTTCGACGGCGCGAAAGAGGCCGACATCGAGCACATGCTCGATCTCGCCGGCCTCGATCATTCCGGGCAGGTGACGCTCTACGACGGGCGCACCGGCGATACGTTCGATCGCAAAGTCACGGTCGGCTACATCTACATGCTGAAGCTGCACCACCTTGTCGATGACAAGATCCATGCCCGGTCGATCGGCCCCTACAGCCTCGTCACCCAGCAGCCGCTGGGCGGCAAGGCGCAATTCGGCGGCCAGCGCTTCGGCGAAATGGAAGTGTGGGCGCTCGAAGCTTACGGCGCCGCTTACACGCTGCAGGAAATGCTGACGGTGAAGTCCGACGACGTCGCCGGACGCACCAAGGTCTACGAATCGATCGTGCGCGGCGACGACACGTTCGAATCCGGTATTCCGGAATCGTTCAACGTGCTCGTCAAGGAAATGCGCTCGCTCGGGCTCAACGTCGACCTGCATAATTCCAAGCAGCAGCGCGGTGGTGACGGCAACATGTCCGAGGCGGCCGAGTAACGAAGCGTCATGCGCGGGCTTGGCCCGCGCATCCCGATCGGAAGGCAGTGCCTTCCTAAGGGAGGTGGCCGGGTTAAGCCCGGCCATGACGAGGCAGAGAGAATTACGAAAGCGGCCGACATGGTCGGCAAGCGGAGAAAACGATGAACCAAGAGATCATGAATCTTTTCAGCCCGCAGGTGCCGGCTCAGGTCTTCGACCAGATCCGGATTTCAATCGCGAGCCCTGACAAGATTCTGTCCTGGTCCTACGGCGAGATCAAAAAGCCCGAGACCATCAATTACCGCACCTTCAAGCCCGAGCGCGACGGCCTGTTCTGCGCGCGCATCTTTGGGCCGATCAAGGACTACGAGTGCTTGTGCGGCAAGTACAAGCGCATGAAGTACAAGGGCATCATCTGCGAGAAGTGTTCGGTCGAGGTGACGCTGTCGCGCGTGCGGCGCGAGCGCATGGGCCATATCGAGCTCGCCGCGCCGGTGGCGCATATCTGGTTCTTGAAGTCGCTGCCGTCGCGCATCGGCCTGTTGCTCGACATGACGCTCAAGGATCTCGAGCGGATCCTTTATTTCGAATATTATGTCGTGCTCGAGCCGGGTCTCACGCCGCTCAAGGATCGCCAGCTTCTCTCCGAGGACGATTACGTCAAGGCGCAGGATCAATTCGGCGCCGACAGCTTCACCGCCATGATCGGCGCGGAAGCGATCCGCGAAATGCTCAAGGCCCTCGATCTGGAGAAGATGGCTGCGGACTTGCGCGTGGAGATCGCGGAATCGACCTCCGAGCTCAAGCCGAAGAAGCTCGCCAAGCGGCTGAAACTGATCGAGGCGTTCAACCAGTCCAGCAACAAGCCGGAATGGATGATCCTGACGCACGTCCCGGTGATCCCGCCCGATCTGCGCCCGCTGGTGCCGCTCGACGGCGGTCGCTTCGCGACGTCCGACCTCAACGACCTCTATCGGCGCGTCATTAACCGCAACAACCGCCTGAAACGGCTCATCGAGTTGCGCGCTCCCGATATCATCATCCGCAACGAGAAGCGGATGCTGCAGGAAGCGGTCGACGCATTGTTCGACAACGGCCGCCGCGGCCGCGTTATCACTGGCGCCAACAAGCGCCCGCTGAAGTCGCTCGCCGACATGCTGAAAGGAAAGCAGGGCCGATTCCGCCAGAACCTGCTCGGCAAGCGCGTCGATTATTCCGGCCGTTCGGTGATCGTGGTCGGTCCGGAGCTCAAGCTGCATCAGTGCGGCCTGCCGAAGAAGATGGCGCTCGAACTATTCAAGCCGTTCATCTATTCGCGGCTCGACGCCAAGGGCCTGTCGACCACCGTGAAGCAGGCGAAGAAGCTCGTGGAGAAGGAGAAGCCCGAGGTTTGGGACATTCTCGACGAGGTCATTCGCGAGCATCCGGTGCTGCTCAATCGCGCGCCGACTTTGCATCGCCTCGGCATCCAGGCTTTCGAGCCGGTTTTGATCGAAGGCAAGGCGATCCAGCTGCATCCGCTGGTTTGCGCGGCGTTCAATGCCGACTTCGACGGCGACCAGATGGCAGTTCACGTGCCGTTGTCGCTTGAAGCGCAGCTCGAAGCGCGCGTCTTGATGATGTCGACGAACAACATCCTGCATCCCGCGAACGGCCAGCCGATCATCGTGCCGTCGCAGGACATCGTGCTCGGTCTCTATTACCTCTCGATCGTCCGCGACGGCGCGGATCCCGAGAAGCCGAGGCTATTCGGCGACATGGCCGAGATCGAGCTCGCTTTGCACGAGAAAGTCGTCAGCCTGCACAGCAAGATCAAATATCGCTGGCGGGGCGTCGGCGAGGATGGCAAGCCGGTGACGCGCTGGTACGACACAACGCCGGGGCGCGTCATTCTCGGCTCGGTATTGCCGAAGCTCGCCAAGACTCCGTTTGACCTCGTCAACAAGCTCATGACGAAGCGCGAAATCTCCGGCATGATCGACACGGTCTATCGCCACTGCGGTCAGAAGGAGACAGTGATCTTCTGCGACCGGGTCATGGCGCTTGGCTTCCATCATGCCTTCAAGGCCGGCATCTCGTTCGGCAAGGACGACATGGTGGTGCCGCGTTCCAAGAAGGCGAGCGTCGAGAAGACGCGCGACCTCGTCAAGGAATTCGAGCAGCAATACAACGACGGCCTGATCACCCAGGGTGAGAAGTACAACAAGGTCGTCGACGCCTGGTCGAAGTGCACGGAAGAGATCGCCGAGGCGATGATGAAGGAGATCTCTACCTCCAAGCCCGCGGAAAAGGGCCAGGAGGCTCAGGTCAACTCGATCTATATGATGGCGCATTCCGGCGCGCGCGGCTCGCCGGCGCAGATGCGTCAGCTCGCCGGCATGCGCGGCCTGATGGCCAAGCCGTCGGGCGAAATCATCGAGAGCCCGATCATCTCGAACTTCAAGGAAGGGCTTTCGGTGCTCGAGTACTTCAACTCGACGCACGGCGCGCGCAAGGGTCTCGCCGACACCGCGCTCAAGACCGCGAACTCCGGCTATCTGACGCGCCGGCTCGTGGACGTGGCGCAGGACTGCATCATCACCGAGGTGGACTGCGGCACGATGCGGGGCATCAAGGTTCGCGCCATCATCGATTCCGGTACTGTTGTCGCCTCGCTGGCGAGCCGCATTCTCGGCCGCACCACGGCCGAGGACGTGCGCGATCCGGCGACCAACGAGCTTGTGGTGCCGAATGCGACGCTGCTCGAGGAGCAACACGTCGAGCGGCTGGTCAATTCCGGCGTGCAGGAGATCAAGATTCGTTCGGTGCTCACCTGCGAGACCACGAGCGGCTGCTGCGGCATGTGCTATGGGCGCGATCTCGCCCGCGGCACGCCGGTCAATATGGGCGAGGCGGTGGGTGTCATCGCCGCCCAATCGATCGGCGAACCGGGCACGCAGCTCACGATGCGCACGTTCCACATCGGCGGCGCGGCGCAGATATCGGAGCAGTCGTTCATCGAATCGAACTTCGAGGGCGCCATCAAGATCAAGAACCGGAACCTCACCCGCAATTCGGGTGGCGAACTTATCGCCATGGGCCGCAACCTGATCGTCGCGGTACTCGATCCGGACGGCACCGAGCGCGCCGTCCACCGCATTCCTTACGGAGCGCGGGTCAAGGTCGACGATGACGAGCACATCAAGCGCGGCCAGAGGCTCGCCGAATGGGATCCCTATACCCGTCCGATCCTGACCGAGCTTGAGGGCATCGTCGGCTACGAAGACCTGGTCGACGGCCAGTCGTTGACGGAAACGCTCGACGAATCGACCGGCATCGCCAAGCGCGTGGTTATCGATTGGCGCTCGGGCTCAGCCCGCGGTCAGCAGGACCTGCGTCCGGCGCTGGTGATCAAGGGCAAGGACGGCAAGATCCTGAAGCTCAGCCGCGGCGGCGACGCCCGTTACATGCTGGCGGTCGACGCCATCATCTCGGTCGATCCCGGTGCCAAGGTGGCGGCGGCGGATGTCGTCGCCCGCATTCCGACCGAGAGTGCCAAGACGCGCGACATCACCGGCGGTCTGCCGCGTGTTGCCGAGCTGTTCGAAGCGCGGCGGCCGAAGGAATCCGCGGTCATCGCGGAAATCTCCGGCACTGTGCGCTTCGGCCGCGACTACAAGAACAAGCGGCGCATCGCCATCGAGCCGTCGAACGCGGATGAGGAGGCCAGGGAGTATCTCGTCGCCAAGGGCAAGCACATCCACTTGCAAGATGGCGACGTGATCGAAAAGGGCGACTACATCGTCGAAGGCAACCCTGCGCCGCATGACATTCTGGCGATCAAGGGCGTGGAGGAGCTTGCCGATTACCTCGTCAACGAGATCCAGGACGTCTATCGGCTTCAGGGTGTTGCGATCAACGACAAGCACATCGAAGTGATCGTGCGGCAGATGCTGCAGAAGGTCGAGATCGACGATTCCGGCGAAACCGACCTGATCCAGGGCGAGCAGGTCGACAAGATCGAGTTCGACGAGGTCAATGTGCGCTTTGTGGCGGAAGGCAAGAAGCCGGCAACAGCGCATCCGGTGCTGCTCGGCATCACCAAAGCCTCGCTGCAGACGCGCTCGTTCATCTCGGCGGCTTCGTTCCAGGAGACGACGCGCGTGCTTACGGAGGCCGCGGTCAACGGCAAGCACGATACGCTCGACGGGCTAAAGGAGAATGTCATCGTGGGTCGTTTGATTCCGGCAGGGACGGGCGCCATGATGAACAAGATCCGCGAAGTCGCGGTCAAACGCGACGCACTCATTCTCGCCGAACGCGAGAAGGAGAAAGAGGCGGAGGCGGCGGTGAAAGCCGAGGCTGCCGCCGAGCCTGCGGCGCTGCCGGCGGCCGAATAGCCCGCTCGACCGATCGAAGGCATATCGCAATCAAGGGGCCGCCACGTTGGCGGCCCCTTTGTATAATTGGCGTCTGTTGGGGGAATTCATGGCGGCTGCGGGAACGGTCAAGGTCTTAAGCGGCGGCGCCATGCGCACGCTGATGGTCGAAATCGTACCGCTGTTCGAGAGCGCGAACGAGACGAAGGTCGATACCGAATTTCGCCTCACCTCGGTCCTCAAGAAGGCGATCGAAGAAGGCGCAGCATTCGATGTCGCGCTGTTGCCGCGGCCGGAACTCGATGAGTTGGTAAAGCAGGGCAAAATCGCATCAGACGGTACAAAGGACATAACGCGCTCGGCCGTTGGGCTTGCGGTCCGCGCCGGCGCGCCCAAGCCCGACATCGCAACCGTTGCCGCCTTTAAGCGCGCTTTGCTTGCGGCACGCTCGATCGCCTATAGCGACGGTCCGAGCGGCGCCTATATCGCGGCGCTGCTGGAGCGCCTTGGCATCGCCAGCGAGATGACGCCAAAAACAAAGCTGACCAGCGGCCCTGTGGCAGAACTCGTTGCCAGCGGGGAGGCCGAGATCGGCATGCAGCAAATCGTGGCGATCCTGCCCGTAAAGGGCGCCGAACTCGTCGGTCCGCTGCCCGGCGAGCTACAGAATGTCATTATTTACGCAGCCGGGATTGCGACCCGCGCTCAAGAGCCCGTGGCGGCGCACGCTTTCATCGGCTTTATGACCACACCCGACGCTCGGCGCCTCATCCGCGTCAAGGGCATGGAGCCGGGTTAATCACGGCTAAGCAATGTCACAGTTGTGCTTGTGGCATCGCGCTTTCGTGCCCATATCAGCTTGACTTAGAGCGGTAGCGCCGATACATACCGCGAACTTTTCGGCAGGCGGTGAGCTTCGCCAGTCGGAACGGCCTGCCGGGTCCCCATAAGCTATTGAAAGTACTTACTTTCCTAGCTCGTCGGACGCGGCGTGACGCCTCGACGAAGGAAGCTCAAACGCTGCCTCTGACTACGAAAAGTCAGACGATCAAGGCATGACCGCGCTCGCAGCGCGGTCCTCTGCGATGGCCAAGCGCCCTTCCGCGCCGGGAAGCGGATGGCGCGATTTGTTTTTTGCGCGGATGGATTCGCGCCGAGCCGAGTGGAAGACGAGGAGCAAAGGTAACGGATGCCGACGATCAACCAGCTCATTCGCAAGCCGCGGATTACGCAGCACGCGAAGAAGAAGGTGCCGGCTTTGCAGGGGAGTCCGCAAAAGCGCGGCGTCTGTACCCGCGTCTACACCACGACGCCGAAGAAGCCGAACTCGGCGCTCCGCAAGGTCGCCAAGGTCCGGCTGACCAACGGCTTCGAAGTCATCGGCTACATTCCGGGCGAGGGCCATAACCTGCAGGAGCATTCGGTGGTGATGATCCGCGGCGGCCGCGTCAAGGATTTGCCCGGCGTGCGCTACCACATCCTGCGCGGTGTGCTCGATACGCAGGGCGTCAAAAATCGCAAGCAGCGCCGTTCGAAGTACGGCGCAAAACGGCCTAAATAAGTAGGAAAGATTTAGGAATGTCCCGCCGTCACAGAGCCGACAAACGCGAAATCCAGCCGGACCCGAAATTCGGGAACGCGGTGGTCACCAAGTTCATGAACTCGGTGATGCACGCCGGCAAAAAATCGGTAGCGGAGAATATCGTCTACGGCGCGCTCGACATCATCGAGGGCAAGACCCGAGGCAACCCGGTCAGCGTTTTCCAGCAGGCTCTGGATAACGTGATGCCGTCGATCGAGGTTCGTTCGCGTCGCGTCGGCGGCGCCACCTACCAAGTGCCGGTCGAAGTTCGCACGTCGCGCCGTCAGGCGCTTGGCATCCGCTGGATTATTTCCGCCGCGCGCGAACGCAACGAGAAAACAATGACTGAGCGGCTCTCCGGCGAGTTGCTCGATGCGTCTAATAACAGGGGAAACGCCGTAAAGAAGCGCGAAGACACGCACCGGATGGCGGAAGCCAATCGCGCGTTCTCGCACTATCGCTGGTAAGGCCGGCGAGAGCGAAGGAACCCCAAAAAATGCCCCGCACCCATCCCATCGAGGACTACCGCAATTTCGGCATCATGGCGCACATCGATGCCGGCAAGACCACGACCACCGAGCGCGTCCTCTACTACACCGGCAAGAGCCACAAGATGGGCGAGGTCCACGATGGCGCCGCGACCATGGATTTCATGGAGCAGGAGCAGGAGCGCGGCATCACCATCACCTCCGCCGCGACCACCGCAATCTGGAACGGCAAGCGGCTGAACATCATCGACACGCCCGGCCACGTCGATTTCACGATCGAAGTGGAACGTTCGCTGCGCGTCCTCGACGGAGCGGTATGCGTGCTCGATTCCAATCAAGGTGTTGAGCCGCAGACTGAGACGGTCTGGCGCCAAGGCGACCGCTACAAGGTCCCGCGCATCGTCTTCTGCAATAAGATGGACAAGACCGGTGCCGATTACTTTCAGTGCCTGAAAGACATCGTCGATCGCCTCGGCGCCAAGCCGGTCGCGATCCAGCTCCCGATTGGATCTGAGGCGCAGTTCAAAGGCGTCATCGATCTCATTCGCATGGTCGGCGTGGTGTGGGACGAAGAAGGGCTCGGCGCCAAATATCACGACATCGAAATTCCGGCCGAGCTCTTGGACCAGGCCAAGGAATATCGCGAGAAGCTGATCGAGGCCGCGGTCGAGCTCGACGACGACGCGATGACCGCCTATCTCGAAGGCAAGGAGCCCGACGTCGCGACGCTCAAACGCCTCATCCGCAAGGCGACAATTTCCAGCGCGTTTTTTCCGGTTTTTTGCGGCTCCGCGTTCAAGAACAAGGGCGTCCAGCCGCTACTCGACGCCGTCGTCGACTTCCTGCCATCGCCCCTCGATGTGCCGCCGGTGATGGGCATCGATCCCAAGGGCAACGAGGTCGAGCGCAAGCCGTTAGACACCGAGCCGATGTCGCTACTTGCCTTCAAGATCATGGACGATCCGTTCGTCGGCACCATTACCTTCTGCCGCATCTATTCGGGCAAGCTCGAGAGCGGCACCGGGGTGATGAATTCGACCAAGGAGCGCAAGGAACGCGTCGGCCGCATGCTGCTGATGCACGCCAACAACCGCGAAGACATCAAGGAGGCATTCGCCGGCGACATCGTGGCGCTGGCCGGCCTCAAGGAAGTCCGCACCGGCGATACGTTGTGCGATGCGCAAAAGCCGGTGATCCTCGAAAAGATGGAATTCCCCGATCCCGTGATCGAGATTGCCATCGAGCCGAAGTCGAAGGCCGATCAGGAGAAGCTCGGCGTGGCACTGGCAAAGCTGGTGGCCGAGGACCCGTCATTCCGAGTTCACACCGACCAGGAGTCTGGCCAGACCATCATCAAGGGCATGGGCGAACTCCACCTCGACATCAAGGTCGACATCCTCAAGCGCACCTATAAGGTCGACGCCAATATCGGTGCGCCGCAGGTCGCTTATCGCGAAAAGATCACCCGGTCGGCGACCGTCGACTACACACACAAAAAGCAGACCGGCGGCCACGGCCAGTATGCGCGCGTCAAGATCGTTGCCGAGCCGAGTGCGCCCGGCGCGGGTTTTGAATTCGAGAACGAGATTGTTGGCGGTTCGGTGCCGAAGGAGTTCATCCCCGCCGTCGAGAAGGGTCTCGAAGGCGTGATGAGCTCCGGCGTGCTCGCCGGATTTCCGGTGGTTGACGTCAAGGTAAGCCTGATCGACGGCGCGTCCCACGACGTCGATTCGTCGGCGATGGCCTTTGAAATCTGCGCACGGACCGCTATGCGCGAAGCGCTGCAGAAGGGCGGCTCGGTGTTGCTTGAGCCGATCATGAAGGTCGAGGTGGTGACGCCGGAGGATTATACCGGGTCGGTCATCGGCGACCTCAATTCGCGCCGCGGCCAGATTCAGGGCCAAGACATGCGCGGCAACGCCAACGTCATCGCGGCGATGGTGCCGCTCGCCAACATGTTCTCCTACGTCAACAACCTGCGCTCCATGTCACAGGGGCGCGCCACGTTCACGATGCAATTCGACCACTACGCAGAAGTGCCGAAAGCAATCGCCGAAGAGGTACAGGCGAAGTTCGCCTGATCAGCATTCACAAATATTAGAGCAAGAGCCTGAACGGAGAGTCCCATGGCCAAAGAAAAATTCAATCGCACTAAGCCGCATTGCAATATCGGCACGATCGGACACGTCGATCACGGCAAGACGTCATTGACGGCGGCGATCACCAAGGTATTGGCCGAGAAGGGTCAGGCGATCTACACGGCCTATGACCAGATCGACAAGGCGCCGGAAGAGAAGGCGCGCGGCATTACCATCGCGACCGCGCATGTCGAATACGAAACCGACAAGCGCCATTACGCCCATGTCGACTGCCCCGGCCACGCCGACTATGTGAAGAACATGATCACCGGCGCGGCGCAGATGGACGGCGCCATCCTGGTGGTGAGTGCCGCCGACGGCCCGATGCCGCAGACCCGCGAGCACATCCTGCTCGCCCGCCAAGTCGGCGTGCCGGCGCTGGTCGTCTTCCTCAACAAGGTCGACATGGTGGACGATCCGGAGCTTCTCGAGCTCGTCGAGCTGGAAGTCCGCGAGCTTCTGTCGAAGTACAATTTCCCCGGCGACAAGATCCCCGTGATCAAGGGCTCGGCCCTGATGGCGCTGGAGGACAAGGACCCCAAGCTCGGCAAGGAAGCCATCTACGAACTGATGAAGGCCGTCGATGAAAACATCCCGCAGCCGGAGCGTCCGAAGGATCAGCCGTTCCTGATGCCGGTCGAGGACGTGTTCTCGATCTCGGGCCGTGGCACCGTCTGCACCGGCCGCGTCGAGCGCGGCATCATCAAGGTCGGCGAGGAAGTCGAGATCGTGGGTATCAAGCCGACCGTCAAGACCGTCGTCACCGGCGTCGAAATGTTCCGCAAGCTGCTCGATCAAGGCGAAGCGGGCGACAATATCGGCGCGCTGTTGCGCGGCACGAAGCGCGAAGAGGTCGAGCGCGGCCAAGTTCTCTGCAAGCCGGGCTCCGTCAAGCCGCACACCAAGTTCAAGGCCGAGGCTTATATCCTCACCAAGGAAGAGGGTGGACGTCACACGCCGTTCTTCACCAATTACCGGCCGCAGTTCTATTTCCGCACCACCGACGTGACGGGCGTGGTGACGCTGCCGGAAGGCACCGAGATGGTGATGCCAGGCGACAATATCGCCATGGAAGTCACGCTGATCGTGCCGATCGCCATGGAAGAGAAGTTGCGTTTCGCCATTCGCGAGGGCGGTAAGACCGTCGGCGCCGGCGTCGTGGCGAATATCATCGAGTAGGGGTGTTCCGTCGTCATGCCCGGCCTTTTGCCGGGCATCCACGACTTAAGGCGAACGAAAGACGCGAATGGCCGGGACAAGCCCGGCCGTGACGAGGCAGAGAGACGAGCTCATGAACGGTCAAAATATAAGAATCCGGCTCAAAGCGTTCGATCATCGCATCCTCGATGCGTCGACGCGCGAGATCGTCAATACGGCGAAGCGCACCGGCGCGCAGGTGCGGGGCCCGATTCCGCTGCCGACCAAGATCGAGAAATTCACGGTCAACCGTTCGCCGCATATCGACAAGAAGAGCCGTGAGCAGTTCGAAATGCGCACGCACAAGCGTCTGCTCGACATCGTCGATCCGACGCCGCAAACCGTAGATGCGCTGATGAAGCTCGATCTCGCCGCCGGCGTCGACGTCGAGATCAAGCTCTGAGGCGTGGAGAAGAATAATGCGTTCCGGAGTGCTCGCGCAAAAAATTGGGATGATGCGTCTCTTCACCGAGACCGGCGAACACGTGCCGGTAACGGTGTTACGGCTCGGTAATTGCCAAGTCGTCGGCCACCGTACCAAAGAGAAGAACGGCTACGTCGCGCTGCAGCTCGGCGCGGGCGGGCGCAAGGTGCAATCAACGACCAAGGCCGACCGCGGCCATTTCGCCGTCGCCAAAGTCGAGCCCAAACGCAAGCTCGCCGAATTCCGCGTCGACGATGACGCGGTGATCCCGGTCGGCGCCGAGATCACGGCGGACCATTTCGTCGTCGGTCAATATGTCGATGTTACCGGCACTTCGACCGGCAAGGGCTTCGCCGGCGGCATGAAGCGTTGGAATTTTTCGGGGCTGCGGGCGAGCCACGGCGTGTCGATCTCGCATCGTTCGATCGGATCGACCGGCGGACGGCAGGATCCAGGCAAGACTTTCAAGAACAAGAAAATGCCGGGTCATCTCGGTGTCGATCGCATCACCACCTTGAACCTCAAGGTCCGGCAGACCGACGTTGAGCGCGGCCTGATCATGGTCGAAGGCGCCGTGCCCGGAGGCAAGGGCGGCTGGATCATGGTGCGTGACGCCGTGAAGAAAAAGCTTCCGGACGGCGTGCCGAAGCCCGGCAAGTTCAAGCTCGCCGACAATGCATCCACTGCGCCTGTCGCGATTGGCCAGGATACAGCTGGCCAAGACGCAGGGAGTGCGTGACATGGAGCTGCAAGTCACTACGCTCGACGGCAAGAAGGCCGGCTCGGTCACTTTGTCCGACGCCATTTTCGGCCTCGATCCGCGCACCGACCTCATCCACCGCTGTGTGGTGTGGCAGATGGCGAAGCGCCGGAGCGGCACCCATGAAGTGAAGAATCGGGCGGACATCGACCGCACCGGCAAGAAAATGTACCGCCAGAAGGGCACCGGCTCCGCGCGTCACGGCTCGGCGCGCGTCAATCTGTTCCGTGGCGGCGGCCGCTCGTTCGGCCCGCATACCCGCGACCACGCCATCGGCTTGCCGAAGAAAGTGCGAGCGCTCGCGCTGCGGCACGCGCTGTCCGCCAAAGCAAAAGACGGCGGCATCCTGATCATCGAGGCGCTGAGCGTGAAGGATGCCAAGACCAAAGCGCTGCGCGGGCATTTCGACAAGCTCGGCCTGTCGAACGCGCTGTTCATCGACGGCGCCGAACTGGCTGCCGATGTGCGCACCGCGGCGCGCAACATCCCGAATATAGACGTGCTGTCGGTCGCCGGCATCAATGTCTACGACATCATGCGGCGGCAAAAGCTCGTTCTCACCCGCGCCGCCGTCGATGCATTGGAGGCGCGCTTCAAATGACCACCACCGATCCGCGCCATTACGACGTCATCGTTGCGCCGCTCATCACCGAGAAGGCGACCAATGCGTCTGAATTCAACAAGGTCGTGTTCAAGGTTGCCATGACCGCGACCAAGCCGCAGATCAAGGAAGCGGTGGAGAAGCTGTTCGACGTCAAGGTCAAGAGCGTGAACACGCTGCATCGGCGCGGCAAGTTGAAAGTGTTCAAAGGCCGCCGCGGCCGGACCTCCGATACCAAGCGCGCGATCGTGACCCTCGAAGAGGGCCAGAAGATTGACGTGACAACGGGGCTGTAAGGAACGCGCGATGGCACTCAAGTCCTATAATCCGGTCACGCCGGGCCAGCGCCAGCTTGTTCTGGTCGATCGCGCCGGCCTGCATACCGGTAAGCCGGTGAAGGCGCTCACCGAAGGCAAGAATTCGAGCGGTGGCCGCAACAACGGCGGATCGATCACAATTCGCTATCGCGGCGGCGGTCATAAGCAGGCCTATCGCAAGATCGACTTCAAGCGCCGCAAGTTCGACATGGCGGCCAAGGTCGAGCGGCTCGAATACGATCCGAACCGCACCGGCTTCATTGCGCTCGTCAAATACGAGGACGGCGAGCTCGCCTACATTCTGGCGCCGCAGCGGCTTGCGGTCGGTGATGCCATCGTCGCCGGCGAACATGTCGACGTGAAGCCTGGCAATGCCATGCCGGTCGCCAATATCCCCGTCGGCACCATCGTCCATAATGTCGAGCTCAAGATCGGCAAAGGCGGCCAGGTCGCGCGCTCGGCCGGCACCTATGCCCAGATCGTTGGCCGCGACGGCGAGTACGTGATCTTGAGGCTCAATTCCGCCGAGCAGCGGCTTGTGCATGGCCGCTGCATGGCCACCGTGGGCGCGGTCTCGAACCCCGACAATATGAATATTTCGATCGGCAAGGCCGGGCGTACCCGATGGATGGGGCGGCGCGGCCATGTTCGCGGCGAAACCATGAACCCGGTCGATCACCCGCTCGGCGGGCGCACGCGTGGTGGCCGGCATCCGGTGACGCCGTGGGGCAAGCCGACCAGAGGCAAAAAGACGCGCAAGAACAAGAGCACGGCGAAGTTCATCATGGTGAGCCGTCACATACGCAAGAAGCAGAAGTAGGAGCGATCATGACGCGTTCGGTCTGGAAGGGTCCGTTTGTCGACGGCTATCTGCTGAAAAAGGCGGATACCGCGCGCTCGTCCGGACGTCACGAGATGATCCGCATCTGGTCGCGGCGTTCGACCATTCTGCCGCAATTCGTCGGGCTGACATTTGGGGTCTATAACGGCCAGAAGCACATTCCGGTGATCGTCACCGAGGAAATGATTGGCCATAAATTCGGTGAGTTCGCGCCGACACGCTCGTTCTACGGTCATTCGTCTGATCGCAAGGCCAAGCGCACGGCGAGTGCTCCGGCCGAGGGCGCCGCGTCCGCGGCACCGGCTGCACCGGCGGCGGGCGCGTCATGAGGCCGGGAGAGTTTTGATGGGCAAGAAAAAGCGCGACCGCGCACTCTCCGACACTGAGGCCAAGGCCGTACTCCGCATGCTGCGGGTAAGCCCGCAGAAGCTGAACCTCTTGGCGCAGCTGATCCGCGGCAAGAAGGTTGCGACGGCGCTCGCCGATCTCGAATTCTCGCGCAAGCGCATCGCCCGCGACGTGCGCAAGTGCCTGGAATCCGCGATCGCCAATGCGGAGAACAATCACGACCTCGATGTCGACGATCTCGTCGTCGCCGAGGCGCATGTCGGCAAGGCGCTGGTGATCAAGCGGCACGAGCCGCGCGGACGCGGTCGGGTCGGAGCAATTTTCAAGCCGTTCTCGCATCTCACCATCGTGGTGCGCGAAGTCGAGGCGCAGGCACAGGCGTAGAGAGCGGTCAGGAGAGCACTATGGGTCAAAAGGTCAATCCGATCGGGCTTCGTCTCGGTATCAACCGTACCTGGGATTCGCGCTGGTACGCCGGCAAGGCGAGCTACGGCACGCTTCTCCACGAGGATATGGAAATCCGCAAGGCGCTGATGCGCGAGCTCAAGCAGGCCGCGGTGTCTAAGATCGTGATCGAGCGCCCGCACAAAAAGTGCCGCGTTACCATCCATTCGGCGCGGCCCGGCGTCGTCATCGGCAAAAAGGGCGCCGATATCGAGAAATTGCGCCGGAAGGTTGCCGAACTCACCGACAGCGACGTCGTGATCAACATCATCGAGATCCGTAAGCCGGAGCTCGATGCGCAACTCGTCGCCGAATCGATCGCGCAGCAGCTCGAGCGCCGCGTCGCGTTCCGTCGCGCCATGAAGCGCGCCGTGCAATCAGCAATGCGGCTCGGCGCCGGCGGCATCCGCATCAATTGCGCGGGCCGGCTTGGCGGCGCCGAAATCGCGCGCCTGGAATGGTATCGCGAGGGCCGCGTGCCGCTGCACACCCTGCGCGCCGACGTCGATTACGGCGTCGCCACTGCATTTACGACCTACGGTACCTGCGGCGTGAAAGTCTGGATCTTCAAGGGCGAGATCATGGAGCACGATCCCATGGCGCAGGACAAGAAGATGGCCGAAGGCGATGTTGGCCGGCCGCGCCGGGATGCGGCGTAGTCGAGCGAATGGAATAGAGGCGTAAAGCCATGCTGCAACCGGCGCGAACAAAATTTCGGAAGGCTCACAAGGGCCGTATCCATGGCATCGCCTCGAGCGCGATCGACCTTGCATTCGGCCAGTACGGCCTGAAGGCGATGGAGCCAGATCGGGTTACCGCGCGCCAGATCGAGGCCGCGCGCCGCGCTCTGACGCGGCACATGAAGCGTTCGGGCCGGGTTTGGATCCGCATGTTTCCGGACGTGCCGGTGTCGAAGAAGCCGCTCGAAGTGCGCATGGGTTCGGGCAAAGGCACGCCGGAATTGTGGGTCGCCCGCGTCAAGCCGGGCCGCATTCTGTTCGAGATCGACGGCGTGACCATCCAGGTCGCCAAGGAGGCGCTGGCATTGGCCGCCGCCAAGTTGCCGATCAAGACCCGTTTCGTCGAGCGGATCAACGAGTAAGCGAGTCATGAAACCGGCCGATATCAGAGCGATGACGATCGATCAGATCGACGACGAAGTGCTCAAGCTCAAGAAGGAGCATTTCAACCTGCGCTTCCAGCGCGCCAGCGGGCAATTGGAAAATACCGCGCGCGTGCGCGAGGTGCGGCGCGACATCGCGCGCCTTAAGACGGTCGCGCGTAACAAGCGCCCTGTCGCGGCGAAGAGCTAAAGAGGACCAAAATGCCGAAGCGTACCCTTCAGGGAGTCGTCGTGAGCGACAAGCAGAGCAAGACGGTGGTGGTGCGGGTGGAACGCCGCTTCACCCATCCCTTGTTCAAGAAGACGGTGCGCAGTTCGAAGAAGTATTACGCACATGACGAGAAGAACGAATTCAAAGTAGGCGACATCGTGTGGATCGAAGAGCATCGCCCGATTTCCAAGCTCAAGCGTTGGGCGGTGGTGCGTGGCGAAAAGAAGAAGGCGTCGTAAACATCATGCGGCCGGAAATGAACGAGTGGGGTAACCCATGATCCAGATGCAATCCAATCTCGACGTGGCGGACAATTCCGGCGCGCGACGTGTCATGTGCATCAAGGTGCTGGGCGGCTCCAAGCGGAAATACGCCACCATCGGCGACGTCATCGTCGTTTCGGTGAAGGAGGCGATTCCGCGCGGCCGCGTCAAGAAGGGCGACGTGATGAAGGCCGTCATCGTGCGCATTTCCAAGGACATCAAACGCGCCGACGGCTCGATCATCCGCTTCGACCGTAACGCCGCGGTGCTGATTAATCCGCAGATGGAGCCGGTCGGCACGCGCATTTTCGGCCCGGTGCCGCGTGAATTACGGGCCAAGAACCACATGAAAATCATCTCGCTTGCGCCCGAGGTGCTGTGATGGCGGCAAAGATCAAAAAGGGCGACAGCGTGATCATCATTACCGGGCGCGACAAGGGTCGCACCGGCGAAGTGATCGAAATGCGCCGCGACGACGGTCGCGTGCTGGTGCGCGGGATCAATATGGTCAAGCGCCATCAGCGCCAGAGCGCCTCGCAGGAAGGCGGCATCATCTCTAAGGAGGCGCCGATCCACCTGTCGAACGTGGCGCTTGCCGATCCGAAGGACGGCAAGCCGACGCGTGTCGGCTTCAAATTTGTGGGCAAAGGCGAGGACCGCAAGAAAGTGCGCGTCGCCAAGCGCTCGGGAGTCGAGATCGATGGCTGATACGGACGACAAGCACGCCAAGACCGCCGAGAAGTCCTCCCGGCCGCCGAGTGCCGAGCAGGCTGTCAAGGCCGAGAAGGACAATAAGAAGGCGGCCAAACAGGCGAGGGCAGACAAGGCCGCCGCTGAGGGCAACGCAGGCAAGCCGTCATCGCCGCGCGAGCCGGAGCCGCGCGTGCCGGCGCGCCTTAGGGTGGAGTTCGAGCAGGCGATCCGCGGCAAGCTCGCCGAGCAGTTCGGCTACAAGAATCGTTTCGAGGTCCCAACGCTGGACAAGGTCGTCATCAATATGGGCATCGGCGAGGGCGTCGCCGACAAAAAGAAGGTCGACGGCGCCGCCGCCGATCTCGGGCTGATCGCCGGGCAGAAGGCGATTGTCACCAAGGCGCGCAAGTCGATCGCGACCTACAAGCTGCGCGCCGGTCAGGCGATCGGCTGCAAAGTGACTTTACGCAAAGCGCGCATGTACGAATTTCTCGACCGACTGATCAATATCGCGCTGCCGCGCGTGCGCGACTTCCGCGGGCTCAACCCGAAGAGTTTCGACGGCCGCGGCAACTACACGCTCGGCATCAAGGAACACATCGTGTTCCCGGAAATCGACTACGACAAGGCCACCGACATTTGGGGCATGGACATCACGGTTTGCACCACCGCGCGTAACGACGACGAGGCGCGTGCATTGTTGACGGCGTTCAATTTTCCGTTCCGGCAGTGAGGCCGAAAACCTCAGACGCGGGACCTTAGGAGAACTAGATGGCGAAGAAGAGTTCGATTGAGAAGAACAACCGGCGCCGCCGGATGTCGAAGCAGTTTGCCGGCCGGCGGGCGCGGCTGAAGGCGGTTGCCCGCGACAAGTCGAGGCCGGTGGAAGAGCGCTTTGCCGCCACCCTGAAGCTCGCCGAGCTGCCGCGCAATTCGTCCGCCACCCGCATCCGCAATCGCTGCGAACTGACCGGCCGGCCGCGCGGGTTTTACCGCAAGCACAAATTGTCGCGCATCGCGCTTCGGGATCTCGGCTCCAAGGGTCTGATTCCGGGCCTGGTGAAGTCGAGCTGGTAAGGAGGAGCGCACGATGGCTATGAACGATCCGATCGGCGATCTCCTGTCTCGCATCCGCAACGCGCAGATGCGCAACAAGTCGAAGGTCACTTCGCCGAACTCGCGGCTGCGCGAAAGCGTGCTCGATGTGCTCAAGAACGAAGGCTATATCCGCGGCTACGCCGTGGTCGAAAAAGACGGCCGCTCGGAAATCGAGTTCGAGCTGAAATATTTCGACGGCGAGCCGGTGATCCGCGAGATCGAGCGGGTGTCGAAGCCCGGCCGCCGCGTCTACACCTCGGTCAAGAACATACCGCGCATCAACAACGGCCTCGGCGTCACCATCGTATCGACGCCGAAAGGCGTGATGGCCGACCACGACGCCCGCGATGCCAATGTCGGCGGCGAAATTCTCTGCAAGGTGTTCTGATGTCGCGTATCGGCAAGAAAGCAATCGCGGTGCCTTCGGGAATCACCGCTAATGTCGAGGGGCAGACCGTAAAGGTGAAAGGCCCCAAGGGCGCGCTTTCCGTCGTGCTGCACGACGACGTCGAGGTCAAGCTCGACGGCGGCCAGATCAAGGTTCTTCCCCGCGCCGAAACCAAGCGGGCGCGCTCGCAATGGGGCACGTCGCGCACGCTGATCGCCAATCTGATTTCCGGCGTCGCCAAGGGGTTCGAGCGGCGGCTTGAAATAAACGGGGTCGGCTATCGCGCGGCAGTGCAAGGCAAGAACCTGCAGATCGCGCTCGGCTATAGCCACGACATCGTCTACCCGATCCCGGAAGGCATCACGATCGCCACGCCGCGCCCGGTTGAAATCGTGATCACCGGCAGCGACCGCCAAAAAGTAGGTCAGGTCGCCGCCGAGATCCGCGAATACCGGCCGCCGGAGCCCTATAAAGGCAAAGGTATCAAATATTCTGACGAGCGCATCTTCCGCAAGGAAGGCAAGAAGAAGTAACGGAGCCGCGACATGACCAAGCCCAGCGATAGAATCATGCGGCGCCAGGGGCGCGTGCGCGGTGCGTTACGCCGCGCCGCCGGCGAGCGCAAGCGGCTATCCGTGTATCGCTCCTCGAAGCACATCTATGCCCAGGTGATCGATGACGATCAGGGCGTCACGGTCGTTTCGGCCTCCTCGATCGAGAAAACCGCACGCGAGGGGCTGAAAACCGGCGCCAGCGTCGATGCAGCGAAGGCTGTTGGCAAACTCATCGCCGAGCGCGCCAAGGGAAAAGGCGTCAAAGACGTCGTGTTCGACCGCGGCGGCTATCTCTATCACGGCCGGGTCAAGGCCCTGGCCGAAGCCGCCCGCGAGGGCGGACTGAATTTCTGAGGTACGGCGGCATGAGTTGGATCGACAACAAGGCACATAAATATGGCACGTGAACCACGCGACCGGAGAGACGAGCGCGACAGCGAGTTCGTCGACAAGCTCGTGCATATCAACCGCGTCGCCAAGGTGGTGAAGGGTGGTCGGCGATTCGGCTTTGCCGCGCTTGTCGTCGTCGGCGATCAAAAAGGCCGGGTCGGCTTCGGCCACGGCAAGGCGCGTGAAGTGCCGGAAGCGATCCGCAAGGCGACCGAAGCCGCCAAACGCGGGTTGACGCGCGTGCCGTTGCGCGAAGGACGTACACTCCATCATGACGTCGCCGGCCGGCATGGCGCCGGCAAAGTTTATCTGCGCGCCGCCCCGCCCGGGACCGGCATCATCGCCGGCGGTCCAATGCGCGCGGTGTTCGAAACGCTCGGCATGCAGGACGTCGTGGCAAAGTCGATTGGAACGTCGAACCCTTACAACGTGGTGCGCGCCACCTTCGACGCGCTCAAGCGCCAGGACTCGCCGCGCTCGGTCGCCGCGCGCCGCAACGTCAAGGTTTCGACGTTGCAAGCGCGCCGCCGCGACGTCGATGCCGAAGCGCCCGCCGATTGAGCACGGAGCCCGTCATGAACGCCACCAAGAGCACTGGCAAGATTGTCAAAGTCCGGCAAACCGGCAGCGCGTCGCGCCGTCACCATAGGCAGCGCGAGACGCTGGTCGGTCTTAGGCTGAACAAGATCGGCCGCGTCGCGGAGCTCGTCGATTCGCCGCAAACCCGCGGCATGATCGCGAAGGTCGCCCATCTCGTCGAAGTGGTGGAGAAATAGAAGTCATGAAGCTTCACGAACTCTCCGGCCGTCCCGGCGCCCGCCAGACGCGAAAGCGCATCGGCCGCGGCATCGGCTCCGGCAAAGGCAAGACCGGCGGCCGCGGCGGTAAGGGCCAGACGGCGCGCTCCGGTGTGCGCATCAAGGGCTTCGAGGGCGGCCAGATGCCGTTGCATCGAAGGCTGCCCAAGCGCGGCTTCAAAAATACGATGTTTGCACTGAGGCTCAATGAGGTGAATCTCGGCCGCGTCCAATCGGCGATCGACGCCGGCTTGCTCGATGCCGCTGGCAAGGTCGACGCTGCGGCTTTGATCAAAGCCGGGCTCATGCGTCGGGCCAAGGACGGCGTGCGGCTCCTCGGCGCCGGAGAAATCAAGGCAAAAGTGACATTTTCGGTCTACGGTGCCTCCAAGTCGGCGGTCGCGGCGGTAGAAAAGGCCGGCGGCAGTGTCGAAATCCTCGCCCCGAAGGCGCAGACGAGCGAGCAGGCGGCCTGACGCCTATATAGGCCGTCTCTCTATAGATTAAGACGCATACGGAGCATTGGCGGATGGTTTCTGCGGCAGAACAACTAGCAGCCAATCTCAACTTCGGCGCGCTCGCCAAGGCCGAAGAGCTGAAGAAGCGCATCTGGTTCACGCTCGGCGCGCTCTTGGTCTATCGGCTCGGCACCTATATCCCGCTGCCCGGCATCGATCCGAACGCCTGGGATCAGATTTTCCAATCCCAGGCCGGCGGCATTTTGGGCATGTTCAATATGTTCGCCGGCGGCGGTATCCACCGCATGGCGATCTTCGCGCTCAACATTATGCCGTACATCTCGGCCTCGATCATCATCCAGTTGATGACGACCGTGTCGCCCACCCTCGAACAGCTCAAGAAGGAGGGCGAGGCGGGCCGTAAGATGATCAACCAGTACACCCGTTATTTGACGGTGGTGCTGGCGGCGTTCCAGGCTTACGGCATTGCGGTGGGTCTCGAAGGCGCGGGGAGCGTCGTCGCCGACCCCGGCTTCTTCTTTCGCATCTCGACGGTGATTACGCTCACCGGCGGCACCGTCTTCCTGATGTGGCTCGGCGAGCAGATCACCCAGCGCGGCATCGGCAACGGCACATCGCTCATCATCATGTCGGGCATCGTCGCGCAATTGCCATCGGCTATCGCCGGCACGCTCGAACTCGGCCGGCAAGGCGCGCTCTCGACCGGGCTCATTCTGATCGTGATGGTGATGGTGGTCGCCGTCATCACCTTCATCGTGTTCATGGAGCGCGCGCAGCGTCGCCTCTTGATCCAGTATCCCAAGCGCCAGGTCGGCAATCGCATGTTCGAGGGCCAATCCTCGCATCTGCCGCTCAAGCTCAATACGTCGGGCGTCATCCCGCCGATCTTCGCCTCGTCGCTGTTGCTGCTACCGACGACGATCGCCAATTTCACGTCCGGCCAGGGGCCCGGTTGGCTGACCGTGATCACCACCCAACTCGCGCACGGGCGGCCGCTGTTTCTGCTGCTCTATGTCGGGCTTATCGTCTTCTTTGCCTTCTTCTATACGGCGATTGTCTTCAATCCGACCGAAACCGCCGACAATCTAAAGAAGCACGGCGGCTTCATTCCCGGCATACGGCCGGGCGAACGCACGGCCGAATACATCGATTATGTCTTGTCGCGAATCACGGTAATAGGCGCGGCCTATCTTGCGATTGTTTGCCTGTTTCCCGAGATTCTGATTTCGTATGCGGCGGTGCCATTCTATTTCGGCGGCACGTCGCTCCTGATCGTGGTCAGCGTGACCATGGATACCGTGGCGCAGGTGCAGGGCTATCTGTTGGCCCACCAGTACGAAGGCTTGATAAAAAGATCGAAACTGAGGGGACGCCGGAGATGAGATTGATCCTGCTCGGCCCGCCGGGGGCTGGCAAGGGAACGCAGGCCTTGCGTCTCGTCGCCAAATACGGAATCGTTCAGCTCTCGACTGGTGAAATGCTCCGCGAAGCGGTGAAAGCCGGCACGCCCGTCGGGCGCCAAGTTAAGGAAATCATGGCGAGCGGCGGTCTCGTCCCCGATAATATCGTGGTCAACCTCGTTGGCCAGCGGATCGAACAGCCGGACGCCTGCAAAGGCTTCATTCTCGACGGCTTTCCGCGCACCGTGCCGCAGGCTGCGGCGCTCGATCGCATGCTGGAAAATCGGGGCCTCTCGCTCGACGCGGTGATCGAGCTGCGCGTCGATGAGGACGCGCTGACCCGGCGCATCGAAAGCCGCATCGCCGAGATGAAGGAACGTGGCGAGGAACTGCGGGCCGACGACAACCCCGAAGTGTTGCGCAATCGGCTGGCCGCCTACCGCCAGCAGACCGCCCCGCTCATCGCCTATTACCGGCATAAGGGCGTGCTGCGCACGGTTAACGGCATGGCGGCCATTCCGGACGTGACGGCCGCCATAGACAAGGCGCTGCCGTCGGATCCGCCAACCATGCGGGCGAGGGAGCCCGACAGCAAAAAAAAAAGCGAAGAGCTAAACCCCTGAAAACGGCGCGGAGCGGCAGTGCAAAGGTTGGGCTTATAGGAAAAAAGTCCTATAGCCGGAGGTCAATGCCGCGGAAACGACCGGGAAACCGCAAAATGGCCCAGCGCAAGCGGCAGGGCGGGTCAACCCGCCGCCGCTGAACCAAGTTGTACAAGAAAACGCCAGTCGAGGTTGACGGAAGCGCGGGTAATCCATTAATAAGCCCAGAATATCCAGTCGGAGATTTAGCAGCGATGCCCGGCCGCAGCGGCAGGCAGGCGTTGGCTTTTCACGTTTGTGGCCTTCTCAGGTGACATTGGAACCGATGGAGATCGGCCGGGGCTCACGGGCCTTCCGTGGGCGGGTTGCCGCAAGGAGTAACTGAATTGGCTCGTATCGCCGGCGTCAACCTGCCGACCAACAAGCGCATCGTGATTGCGCTGCAGTACATCTATGGCATTGGGGGTGCCAAGGCCCACGAAATCCTTGGCAAAGTCTCGATCCCCGAGTCGCGCCGGGTGTCGCAATTGACCGACCAGGAAGTGCTGCAGCTGCGCGAGATGATCGATCGCGACTATATGGTCGAGGGCGACCTGCGCCGCGAAGTCTCCATGAATATCAAGCGACTGATGGATCTTGGTTGCTATCGCGGCTTGCGCCATCGCCGCAGCCTGCCGGTGCGGGGCCAGCGCACGCATACCAACGCACGGACCCGCAAGGGTCCGGCCAAGGCTATCGCCGGCAAGAAGAAATAGCGCGTGGAAAAAGACGATATGACCGCACCGGAACCGCCGGTTCCGGTCCGCGAAAGGGTTCAAAATGGGTAAGGAAGCCACGCGCGTTCGCAAACGCGAACGCAAGAACATCGCGTCGGGCGTCGCGCATGTGAATGCGACGTTCAACAATACCATGATTACGATCACCGACGTGCAGGGCAATGCCATTGCCTGGTCGTCGTCCGGCACGATGGGCTTCAAGGGCTCGCGTAAGTCGACGCCTTATGCGGCGCAGGTGGCAGCCGAGGATGCTGCCAAGAAGGCGCAGGAGCACGGCATGCGCACGCTTGAGGTCGAGGTCGCGGGCCCCGGTTCTGGCCGCGAGTCGGCCTTGCGCTCGTTGCAGGCGGCCGGTTTCACCATCACATCGATCCGCGACGTAACCCCGATTCCCCACAATGGATGCCGTCCGCGCAAGCGGCGGCGTGTATAGGACATCCGGCTGATGGACGAAGTTCAACATCTGCCGCCGCAAGATTTTGGCCTCACGGAGCGGAGTGGGGCACGCGAGACGATCGCGCCGCGCAACGCCATGGGTGATAACGTGACGATTCAGAAGAATTGGCAGGAACTGATCAGGCCCAACAAGTTGCAGGTCAGCGCCGGTACCGATACGCGGCGTTCGGCGACTGTTGTCGCCGAGCCGCTCGAACGCGGCTTCGGTGTGACGCTGGGCAATGCGCTGCGGCGCATCCTGTTGTCATCGCTGCAAGGCGCGGCCGTGCAATCGGTGCATATCGACGGCGTGCTGCATGAATTTTCCTCGATTGCCGGCGTGCGCGAGGACGTCACCGACATCGTGCTCAACATCAAGGACATCGCCATCAAGATGCAGGGCGATGGCCCCAAGCGCATGGTGGTGAAGAAGCAGGGCCCCGGCACGGTCACCGCCAGCGACATTCAGACTGTCGGCGATATCGTCGTGCTCAATCCGGATCTGGTGCTGTGCACGCTCGACGAGGGCGCCGAAATCCGCATGGAATTTACGGTGAACACCGGCAAAGGTTACGTTCCGGCGGAGCGCAACCGGCCGGAGGACGCGCCGATCGGGCTTATCCCAGTCGACAGTCTCTATTCGCCTGCGCGCCGGGTCTCCTACAAAGTCGAGAACACGCGCGAAGGCCAGATCCTCGATTACGACAAGCTCACGCTGTCGATCGAGACCAATGGCGCGCTGAGCCCCGAGGATGCGCTCGCTTATGCCGCGCGCATCCTGCAGGACCAGCTCAACGTCTTCGTCAATTTCGAAGAGCCCAAGCGCGAAACCACGCACGAGGCCATCCCCGATCTCGCCTTCAATCCGGCCTTCCTTAAGAAGGTCGACGAGCTCGAACTTTCGGTGCGTTCGGCCAACTGTCTGAAGAACGACAATATCGTCTATATCGGCGATCTCGTTCAGAAGACCGAGGCCGAGATGCTGCGCACGCCGAATTTCGGCAGAAAGTCGCTCAACGAGATCAAGGAAGTGCTGGTGCAGATGGGCTTGCATCTTGGCATGGAAGTGCCCGGCTGGCCGCCGGAGAACATCGAAGAACTGGCCAAGCGCTTCGAGGATCATTACTGAGCAGGCATCAGGAAACAGGCATCAGGGATCAGGCCAAATCTTGATACATGATTGCTGATATCCGGTCCCTGTCTCTGCAGGAGACGACAGTGCGTCACGCCAAGACCCACCGCAAATTCAGCCGCCGCTCGGATCATCGCAAGTCGATGCTGGCGAATCTCGCCGCGTCGCTGATCAAGCATGAGCAGATCACAACGACGCTGCCGAAGGCGAAGGATTTGCGACCGGTGGTCGAGAAGCTGGTCACGCTCGGCAAGCGCGGCGGTCTGCACGCCCGCCGGCAGGCGATCGCGCAGATGCGCGACCTCGCCATGGTCAAGAAGCTCTTCGACGTCATCGGCCCACGCTACAAAGAGCGTAACGGCGGCTATACGCGCGTGATGAAGGCCGGTTTCCGGTACGGCGATTCCGCGCCCGTCGCGGTGATCGAATTCGTCGACCGCGACGTCGAGGCGAAGGGTTTGGATTCCGGGCCGGTCCAGGAACGCGTTGAGGCCGAGGCTTCCGTTCCCGCGTAAGTCAGCTTTATCCCTTTAAGAAATCGAGCGTGCAGGGGTGGCCTTCGACCCTGCTGCCGGTACCGCTCGTGCCATTCAATTTGCCGGCGACGTGATAGCCGAACTCCGTGCCCTTCGGGACGGTTCCGACCGCGACCGCGCTCGCGCCGACGAGTGAATCGACATATAGATTGCTCAAGGAGCCATCGGCGCCGATCTTGCCATCGATCGTCAGCCAGCCCGGCTTACCCTTTTCGCCCTTCTCGCCGTGCAACATCCCATCGGTGATTTGCGCGGCGACGCGATAGGAGTAGCCAAGGGCGCCGGCGGCCGCCGGACACGTGAACGTAATCGACCAGGCTCCGTCGAAGCCGTGCGCCGCCGCCGATGTCGAAGGTTGCGCTGGCGGTGATTGCGGTTGTACGCCCGGCGGCGTTGCCGCAGCCGCAGGAGCCGGCATGGGCGCTGCGGGCGCAGGCGAGGGGACCGGCGCGTTGGCTTGTGCATTGGCCGGCGGCGAACTTGCGGGTGCCTGAATTGTAGGGGGCGCCGGTACCGGCCCAGCCCGCGTGTAGAGAAAGGCCGCCGGCGCCGAGCGCCGCCAGGACAAGCACCGCTACGGCGACAAGCGGACCGGACGACGATTTTGGCGCGGATTTTTGCGCCGCCGTGAAACCCGGCACAGGCTTCGTGGCGATCGGCGCGTCCGCGCTTTCGCCGCTTTTGGGCGACGCGATGATGGTGGCGATTTGCGTGCCCAGCCGATCGATCTCGCGCTCCCAATCCTTGAACAGATCGATCCATTGCCGCGTGGCGAATTCATAGGCGAAAGCATCGTTTGGAACGACGTCCTCCACGCGGATCGGCAGCACGGTGACACGATGCCGTCCGGCAAGGACGAGCTCTTTCTTGATTTCATCGGAATTATTGGCGCTGCTGGTGAACACCAGCAGCATCACCCGGGCCGAACGGATCGCCCGCACGATCGCTTCTTGAAAGTTCTCGCCGGGACCGATATCGCGGCAGGCGATCCAGCAGGGCTGGCCACGCGCCTGCAACGCGTCGCAAATGGTCTCCGCGACGGCCTGATCGATCGATGCATAGCTTATGAATATCGGCGAACTCACGCTGTGCGCCTCATCGGCCGGAAATGGCCCCGACGATCTGAAAAATAGTAGACGGGCAGCGCGCCGGAAAGCCGCGCCCGCGGCGGTTTGGCGCCCTTCTAAAGCCCCGGCCGGTCGCCTATATGTGGCCTCATTGATTTGGGGTTATTCCACGATGCTGCGTATCCGAGCCACGCGTATCCAACCTATTTCTGCCGTTACCGTCCTTCTGCTTGCCGGGCTCGTCCTGGGCGCGAGCGCCCAGGAGCGCCAGGTGCCGAGCTCGACGGCGCAGCTTCAGCTGTCCTTCGCGCCGGTCGTGAAACGCGTGGCGCCGGCGGTCGTCAACGTCTATGCCCAACACGTCGTCGCAAATAATAATCCATTTATGGCAGATCCGTTCTTCCGCCAGTTCTTCGGCGGCGGCATGCCGCGCGAGCAAGTCGAGCGCTCGCTCGGTTCCGGCGTTATCATCGATCCGTCGGGTCTTGTCGTCACCAATTTTCATGTCATAGAAAATGCCGACCAGGTGAAAGTCGCGCTCGCCGACAAGCGGGAGTTCGACGCCGATATCGTGCTCAAGGATCAGCGCAGCGATCTCGCGGTATTGCGCATCAAGGGCGCCAAGGAAAAATTTCCGACGCTCGAATTCGCCAATTCCGACGATCTGCAAGTCGGCGACGTGGTGCTGGCGATCGGCGACCCTTTCGGCGTTGGCCAGACCGTGACGCACGGCATCGTCTCGGCGCTGGCGCGTACCCAGGTCGGCGTCAGCGACCTGCAGTTCTTCATCCAGACCGACGCCGCCATCAACCCCGGCAATTCCGGCGGACCGCTGGTCGACATGAACGGCCGCATGGTCGGCATTAACTCGGCGATCTATTCGCGGTCCGGCGGCTCGCAGGGTATTGGCTTTGCCATTCCGGCCAATATGGTCCACGTCGTCGTCGCCTCGGCGCAGGGCGGCAGTGGCTTGGTGCGGCGGCCGTGGCTTGGCGCCAAGCTCCAAGCCGTAACGCCGGACATCGCCGACAGCCTCGGGCTGCAGCGGCCGAGCGGCGCGCTGGTCGCCAGCGTGGCGCCTGACGGGCCGGCGGCGCATGCCGGCATCAAAACCGACGATCTCATCATCAGCGTCGACGGGGTTGAGGTCGACGATCCGAATGCCTTTGACTATCGCTTTGCCACCAAGGCGCTGGGTGGCACCGCGCAGGTCGGTCTGATCCGGCAAGGCAAACAGATTGTCGTTCCGGTGGCCTTGCAAAGTCTGCCCGATACGCCTCTGCAGGAGGTCTCGATCAACGCCCAGTCTCCGTTTATGGGCGCGACGGTGGCTAATCTCTCGCCGGCGCTGGCCGATGAATTGCGGCTCGATCCGCAGACTCAAGGTGTCGTCATAACCGCGGTGGCCGACGGCACGCCGGCGCAATCGCTGGGTTTCCAAAAGGGCGACGTCGTCGTTTCCGTCAATGGTCAGAAGATCGAAAGGCCGGCTGATCTTGAGCGTGTTGCCGGCTCCGGCGGCCGTCAGTGGCGTATCACCGTCAATCGCAACGGCCAGCAGATCTCAGTGATGTTCAGCGGATGAGTTCGCGTCCCAAACCGAAGGGTCCAAGCCTGTTCGCGGCGGGCGGCCTTGATCGCGACGCACCGCGGCCGCTGGCCGACAAGCTGCGGCCGGACAAGCTTGCCGACGTCGTGGGTCAGGATCATCTCCTCGGGCCCGATGGCGGGCTCGCCCGCATGCTCGAGACGCGCTCGCTCGGCTCGCTCATTTTTTGGGGGCCGCCGGGCACCGGCAAGACGACGGTCGCGCGGCTTTTGGCGCATACGACCGAGCTCTATTTCGAGCAGATTTCGGCGATCTTTTCCGGTGTCGCCGACCTGAAGAAGGTTTTTGATGCAGCTCGTCTGCGCCGCGAAACGGGGCAGGGCACGCTGCTCTTCGTCGACGAGATTCACCGCTTCAACCGAGCGCAGCAGGACTCCTTCCTGCCAGTCATGGAAGACGGCACCATCGTTTTGGTCGGCGCGACCACCGAAAACCCGTCGTTTGAATTGATCGCGCCGCTTCTGTCGCGCGCGCGCGTCTTGGTTTTCAAGCCGCTCGACGCGGCGGCAATCGAAAAGCTCCTCGCCCGCGCCGAAGCGATCGAGGGAAGAAAGCTGCCGCTCGACGCGGAGGCGCGCGGCTCGCTCGTTCGCATGGCCGACGGCGACGGCCGCGCGGCGCTGACGCTCACCGAAGAAGTCTGGCGTGCCGTGCGGGAGGGCGAAACCTTCGACGCCGCAGCGCTGCAGGAGGTCGTGCAGCGGCGCGCGCCAATCTACGACAAAAAGCAGGACGGCCATTACAATCTCGTCAGCGCGCTGCATAAATCGGTGCGCGGCTCCGACGTCGATGCGGCGCTGTATTATCTCTGCCGCATGCTCGATGCCGGCGAGGATCCGCTTTATCTGGCGCGGCGCATCGTGCGCATGGCGGTCGAGGATATCGGGCTTGCCGATCCACAGGCTTTGGTCATTACCAATGCCGCGAAGGACGCCTATGATTTTCTTGGGTCACCCGAAGGCGAGCTCGCGCTGGCCGAGGCCGTGATCTATATCGCCACGGCGCCTAAGTCGAACGCGGCCTATGTCGCGTTCGGCGAGGCCATGCGCACGGCCAAGGAAGCTGGCTCGCTGTTGCCGCCCAAGCACATCCTCAACGCGCCGACCAAGCTGATGAAGACCGAAGGCTACGGCTCGGGCTATGAATACGACCACGACGCGCCCGAGGCGTTTTCCGGTCAAGACAATTTTCCGGAGCAACTCGGTCGGCGCCAATTCTACGATCCGCCCGAGCGCGGCTTTGAGCGCGAAATCCGCAAGCGCCTCGAATACTGGGCCAAGCTGCGGCGCGAGCGGAGCGGCACTTGAGGGGGAGACATAAACCACGCCAGCCGGGCGGCGGCCGACAAACGGCCGGGCCGCGGCATAAGCATAAATTCCGTCGCCCAGATGCGCCGTCGCAAAAAGACGGTCACCGCAAGCCAAGCTCGCCCGACCTGCGCACTTCAGATGCGGGTTCGGGTAAATTTGGGATCGTTCGGCGGCGGCCTGGAGGCCTGGGCCGGCTGCCTCCGAAGGCAGTTGTGCCGCCGCCTCAGGAAGAAAAGAAGCTGGCGCCCGCCGCAATGCCGACGAGCGTGCAAAATGTCACCGTCACGCCCGACGAAGCCGGTATGCGTGTCGATCGTTTTCTCGAATCGCGGTTTCCGGGACTGAGTTTCTCCCACATTCAGCGCGTCATTCGCAAAGGCGAGTTACGCGTCAACGGCAAGCGCACCCAGCCCAAGAACCGGCTCGATGCTGGGCAGAGCGTGCGGATTCCGCCGCTGCGGCTCGATCAACCGAAGGCGCGCGCGCCGGGCAGCGAAGCGGACGAGAAGACCCGCGATTTCCTGAAATCGATTACGCTCTACGAAGACGCCGACGTGCTGGTGTTCAACAAGCCGATGGGACTTTCGGTGCAGGGCGGCTCCGGCACCACACGGCACCTCGACGGCATGCTCGAAGTCTTACGCGATGCGCACGGCCAGCGGCCGCGGCTCGTGCACCGGCTCGACAAGGACACCGCCGGTTGCCTCCTTGTCGCCAAGACGCGGTTCGCGGCGGCGGCACTCGCCAAAACATTTCGCTCGCGCTCGGCGCGGAAAATCTATTGGGCGCTGGTCGCCGGCGTCCCGAAAGTGCAGCAAGGCCGCGTCTCGACCTTCCTCGCCAAGGTGGAGCGCGAGGAGGAATCGTTCATGCGCGTTGCGCAGTACGGCGAAAAGGGCGCGATGCATGCCGTGACCTATTACGCGGTGGTGGATACGTCGGGACCGCTAATGGCTTGGCTCTCGCTCAAGCCGGTCACCGGCCGCACCCATCAATTGCGCGCGCATTTGAACCATATCGGCCACCCGATCGTCGGCGACCCAAAATATTTTGCGCTGGAGAATTGGGAGCTGCCGGGCGGCATGCAGGACCGCTTGCATCTTCTCGCCCGCCGCATTGCCGTGCCGCATCCGCGCGGCGGCATTGTCGACGTCTCCGCGCCGCTGCCGCCGCACATGGAGCAATCGTGGAATCTGCTCGGCCTCGATGCCAAGCGCTACGATCCGATCGAGGAAGCGCCGATCGAGTAACGCCGGCAGGAACAAACCCTCCTATGCCGGGGTTGATATCGACAACTGTTTTCTAACGAGGCTCGCCGTGGGTTTTCGCTTAAGCCAGATATGCGGTCTCGCGCTGGTGATGACCATTGGCGGCGCGCGCGCCCGCGATATTGAAATGGGCGGCGACAATCAATATCCCAATTCGATCATGGCGCCTGAGCCTGGTACTTCAAGCCATCATCACCCGGCGACGCTGGCTCGCTCGCGTCACCCCAGCCTCCTGGGGCGCGAAAAATTTGTCGCCAAGCTCCACCGTGGCCCAAGAACGTTTGCAACCCGAGGATCGTCGGGTTCGGTGCTGCCGACCCCGTTGCCGCGAACGATGCTCATTCCGCCGGAGGGTGGCGGCAGGCTGACAGAACCGGCAATACCGCAGCAGCAAGGCCCGAGCGTTGTTCCGGGCGTGGCTAGTCCCGTGCCCAATCTCCCGCACGGCGCCGAAACGTTTCAGGACCGCGCCGCGCGCTGTAGCTTTCAGTCCGGCCTCTACGGCGTGCCTGGAGGCGCGCGCACGCAATACATGGGATCGTGCGTGCAATAATTGGCGGTTGATCGCGCCCCTAGCGGAGTTTAGCCTCAAGAGCTATCTGGAGACCGGCAGGGTGCTGCCCCGCATTGGTACGAAGAAGGCGTTCGCGAGCAGCTGGGAGCGGCGTCATGAATGCACCATCCAAGCCGAGCTTCGTCTATGTGACCTACATCCGCACCACGGCGGAAAAGCTATGGCGCGCATTGATCGAGCCCGAATTCACTCGCCAGTACTGGGCCGGCACTTGGCAGGAGTCGGATTGGAGGGTTGGTGCGTCGTGGCGCATCATGCTTTCCGACGGTCGTATCGCCGATTCCGGCGAGATAGTCGAATTCGAGCCGCATCGCCGTCTTGTCCTGAACTGGCGCAACGAATTCCGGCCAGAATTGCGCAAAGAGGGCTATTCGCGCCCGACCTACGAACTTGAACAGCAAGGCGAATGGTCAAGCTTAGGTTGACGCACGAAATCGACTGGCCGGAATCGAAGCTTATCGAAGCGGTATCGAGCGGATGGCCGGCTATTCTCGCAAGCCTAAAAAGCTTGCTGGAGACCGGGGAGTCGCTCGAAGCGACACGGCGCTGGCCGGAGGGCATGTAGCGCGTGGCCAATTTCAAGCCGAAAACCGTTTACGTGACCTACATCGCGTCTACGCCCGAGAAGGTGTGGCAGGCGCTGACCTCGGCGGAGTTCACCCGGAAATACTTCTGGGACCGTACGGTCGAGATCGAGCCGAAACTCGGCGGTGCCTTCGTACTGCGCCTGCCCGACGGCCGCATCAATGTGCAAGGCAACGTCGTTGGATACGATCCGCCGAAAAATCTCTCGGTGACATGGCACGTCGAATGGCCTGAGGAATCCGCAAGCTTCCGGAATGCCTCGTGACCTACGAGTCGCGCCGGCCGGCGAAGCTGTACGGCTAACGATGACGGAATCTCACTCTTGGAATATACCCGAGACGATCCTGTCCGGCGGTCGCATGGGCTGGCCTGCGGTCCTGTCCGGCCTCAAGAGCCTGCTTGAAACCGGCAACGCGCCCGCGATCGCGATAGAGCCGCCGAAGCAAATGATCGAAGCGATCAGGAAGCTTCGCTAATCAGCGCAGGCTGGCGTTGATCTTGTCCAGCGCCGCCGAGCCGGGACACAGTTCTTTCTCGCTGAGCGCATTGAGCGGCGCGTCGACGGTGTTGAGATGGCCGTGCAGGTCCGAGGATTCGTCCTCCACGTAAAGCAGCCCGGTGACGATCTGCCCCTTGGCGGCGTGGTGCTGCAGGAAGGTCATGGCTGCGAGCCGGTCGTGCACGTCATATTCGGCATCGAGCTTGCGCAGCGCGAGCGTCGTGCCGTCATGCTGCTCGACCAATTCGATGGTGCCCGGCGCGTAATCGACATGGATCGGCGCGCGGCCGGTCATGAAATCGAGGAAATTGACCGCCTCGTTGTGCTCGCGCACATAGTCGAAGCTCTTGGTCGATCCGGAATGATTGTTGAAGGCTACGCAAGGCGAGATCACGTCGATGAAGGCGGCGCCGCGGTGCTCGATCGCGGCCTTGATCAGTGGCGTAAGTTGCGCCTTGTCACCCGAGAATGAACGGGCGACGAAGGTGGCGCCGACCTGGAGCGCAATGGCGACGAGGTCGATGGCGTTGTCACTGTTGGTCAGACCGCGCTTCGATTTCGAGCCGCGGTCGGCGGTGGCGGAGAACTGACCCTTGGTCAGGCCGTAAACGCCGTTATTCTCGACAATGTAAGCCATGTTAACGCCGCGGCGGATGGCATGGGCAAACTGGCCGAAGCCGATCGAAGCGGTATCGCCGTCACCGGAGACGCCCAGATAGATCAGGTCGCGGTTGGCGAGATTGGCGCCGGTGAGTACCGACGGCATGCGGCCGTGCACGGAATTGAAGCCGTGCGAGTTGCCGAGGAAATAGGTCGGCGTCTTCGACGAGCAACCGATGCCTGAGAGCTTCGCCACCCGGTGCGGCGTGATCGACAGCTCAAAGCAGGCTTCGATGATCGAAGCGGAGATCGAGTCATGGCCGCATCCCGCACACAGCGTCGACACCGCGCCCTCGTAATCGCGATGGGTATAGCCCAGCGCGTTCTTCGGCAGCTCGGGGTGATGGAATTTCGGCTTGACGATGTAGGTCATGAGACAACCTTCCGCAGCGGCGTGACTTTCAGGGCGTCGAGATGCTCGCCGATCGCGCGCGCGATGAAGCGGGCGGTGATCGGCGTGCCGTCGTAATGCAGGATCGGCACCAGGCGCACCGGATCGATGCCGCATTCGTTGACGACCAGCGAGCGCAGCTGCGAGTCGCGGTTCTGCTCGACGACGAACACGAAGTCGTGCTCGGCGATGAAGCTCGTCACGCTGGAATGGAACGGGAAGGTGCGCACCCGCAGCCGGTCGAGATATTGACCGTTGGCTTCGAGCATCTGAATCGCTTCGTCCATCGGTGGCGATGTCGAGCCGAAATAGATCACGCCATATTTTGTCGGCTTGTTGGCGTTCGCCTGCAGCGGGCGCGGCACAAGATCTTTCGCGGTCTCGAATTTACGCAAGAGGCGCTGCATGTTGTCGGCGTAGGCCGCGCCTTCCTCGGTGTAGCGGGCATAACGGTCGCGCGAGGTGCCGCGCGTGAAGAACGAGCCCTTGCTCGGATGCGTGCCGGGATAGGTGCGGTAGGGAATGCCGTCGCCGTCGACGTCGAGATAGCGGCCGAAATCCTTGCCGGTCTCGAGGGCAGCTGCCGTCATCACCTTGCCGCGGTCGTATTTGCGGGTGTCGTCCCAGGTCAGCGGGCGGCACAGGTGATGATTCATCCCGATATCGAGGTCGATCATGACGAAAACCGGAGTCTGCAGCCGGTCGGCGAGATCGAAGGCGATCGCACCGAACTCGAATGTCTCAGCCGGGTTTTCGGGGAAGAGGAGCACGTGCTTGGTGTCGCCGTGCGAGGCATAGGCGCAAGAGATGATGTCGGTCTGTTGCGTGCGGGTCGGCATACCGGTCGACGGCCCGGCGCGCTGCACGTCGAAAATGACCGCGGGGATTTCGGCAAAATAGGCCAGGCCGAGGAATTCCTGCATCAGCGAAATGCCGGGGCCTGAGGTCGCGGTAAAGGCCCGGGCGCCGTTCCAGCCAGCGCCGATCACTATGCCGATCGAGGCGAGCTCGTCTTCGGCCTGGACGATCGCGTATTTGGCTTTCTTGCTATCGGCATCGACGCGCAGGCGATTGCAGTGCCGGGTGAAGGCTTCCGCGAGCGACGACGAAGGCGTGATCGGGTACCAGGCGCAGACCGTCGCGCCGCCATAGAGGGCGCCGAGCGCGGCGGCAGAATTGCCTTCGAGGAAGATGCGGTCACCGACGCCATTGGCACGCTGCAAACGCAAGCCGATCGGGTGTTGGACGTTCATCATCACCCAGTCACGGCCGAGGTGCAGCGCATGCTTGTTGGCGTCGAACAGCTTTTCCTTGCCCTTGTATTGTTCGGCGATGAGCTTCTCGATTTCGCCGACATCCATTTCGAGGAGCGCGGACAGCGCGCCCAGATAGACGATGTTCTTGAACAATTGGCGCTGGCGCGGATCGGTATATTCGCGATTGCAGATCGCGGTGAGCGGCACGCCGATCACCGTGATGTCGTCGCGGAATTTCGACTTCGGCATCGGCTTGGTGGAGTCGTAAAGCAGATAGCCGCCCGGTTCGATGCCGGCGACGTCCTTGTCCCAGGTCTGCGGATTCATCGCGACCATGAGATCGGTGCCGCCGCGCGCGCCGAGATGGCCCGCCTCGCTGATGCGCACCTCATACCAGGTCGGCAGGCCCTGGATGTTGGAGGGGAATATGTTACGCGGCGCGACCGGAATGCCCATGCGCAGCACCGCGCGCGCGAACATCTCGTTGGCGCTCGCCGAGCCCGATCCGTTGACGTTGGCAAATCGGACGACGAAGTCGTTTACGCTCTGGATTGGCATGCGTGATCCGCGTGAGTCATATCGATCAGGTATTTCTGCATGTCCCACGCCCCGGTGGGACAGCGCTCGGCGCATAGCCCGCAATGCAGGCAGACATCCTCGTCCTTCGCCATGACGCGGCCGGTCTTGAGATTGTTGGCGATATAGAGGTCCTGGGTCAGATTCTTCGCCGGCGCCTGCAGGCGCTGGCGCAAATCGGCCTCATCGCCGTTCGCGGTGAAAGTGATGCAGTCCATCGGGCAGATGTCGACACAGGCGTCGCACTCGATGCAAAGCTGGCCGGTGAATACGGTCTGTATATCGCAGTTGAGGCAGCGTTCGGACTCTTTCAGAGCGAGCTCTAGATCATAGCCGAGCTCGACCTCGGCCTTGATATCGCGTAGCGCCACGACCTTCTCGCGATGCGGCACCCGGTAGCGTTTGTCGAGCGTGATCTCGTTGTCGTAGCTCCACTCGTGGATGCCCATCTTCTGGCTCGAAACCGAGATCTGTGGCGCGGGGCGGACGTTGATGTCTTCGCCGCGGCAGAAGCGGTCGATCGAAATCGCCGCCTCACGACCATGCGCGACCGCCCAGATGATGTTCTTAGGGCCGAACGCGGCATCGCCGCCGAAAAACACTTTGGGATTTGTCGAGGCCATGGTCTTGGGATCGACCTTGGGCATGTCCCATTTGTCGAATTCGATGCCGCAATCGCGCTCGATCCAGGGGAACGAGTTTTCTTGGCCCACCGCGACCAGAACGTCGTCGCACGGGAAATGCTCATCCGGCTCGCCGGTCGGCACCAGATTGCGGCGACCTTTCTCGTCGCGCACCGCCTTGACCTTCTCGAACACGACGCCGGTGAGATTGCCGTCGTCGTGGGTGAATTCCTTCGGCACCAGATAATTGAAGATCGGAATGTCCTCGTGCATCGCGTCCTCCTTCTCCCAGGGGGACGCTTTCATTTCCTCGAAACCGGAGCGCACGACGACCTTGACCTCCTCGCCGCCGAGCCGGCGCGAGGAGCGGCAGCAATCCATTGCGGTGTTGCCGCCGCCGAGCACGATGACGCGCTTGCCGATCTTATCGATATGGCCGAAGGAAACGCTGGAAAGCCAGTCGATGCCGATGTGGATGTTCTTGGCCGCTTCCTTGCGGCCGGGAACGTCGAGGTCGCGGCCGCGTGGCGCGCCGCAGCCGACAAAGATCGCGTCGAAATCTTGCGTGAGCAGCGTTTTCAAACTGTCGATGCGCTTGCCGCCGATGAATTCGAGGCCGAGATCGAGGATGTAATTGCATTCCTCGTCGATCACGCTTTCCGGCAGGCGGAATTTTGGAATCTGGGTCCGCATCATGCCGCCGGATTTTGGATCCTGGTCGAACACGACGCAGTGGTAGCCCATCGGGGCAAGGTCCCGTGCCACCGCAAGCGAGGCCGGGCCGCCGCCCACGAAGGCAATGCGTTTGCCGTTCTTGGTCTCGGCGGGTTTGGGCAATCGGTCGCGGATATCGTCCTTGAAGTCGGCGGCGACGCGCTTGAGCCGACAGATCGCGACTGGGTCTTTCTCGACGCGGCCGCGCCGGCATGCCGGTTCGCATGGTCGATCGCAGGTGCGTCCGAGGATGCCCGGAAACACATTCGATTCCCAATTGATCATGTAGGCGTCGCTGTAGCGGCCTGCCGCGATCAAACGGATATATTCGGGAACCGGCGTGTGCGCCGGACAAGCCCACTGACAATCCACCACCTTGTGGAAGTAGTCGGGGGCCGAAATGTCGGTAGGTTTCATTGACTCCTCTTGCACGCAGCAACCCGCTCTTACTCTGGCGGTCAGTACACTGCTGCGTGGATTCCCTTCCTCCGGCGCGACCCCCGTAACCGAATCCGGCGCGGATAGTAGTCGAGAGGGACACGGATTTCTACCGCTTCTGCTTGTTATGACAAGGTTTTGTGGCCGGCGGGTCGTTAACGAAAGCGCGACCAAGTAGGGTCTAGGCAAGTGCTCGGCCACAGTCCCACAAGAACCGCAGGCGATGTCTGTAACTCATTGAAGAGATAGCCTAAATTATGTCCGATGCGCGACCTGTTCGAGACCATTGAGCCCACGAACCCCGTCGAAGCGGCGCGGCGCGGCGCACGGCCGGTGTTACGGCGCCGCTTCTATGCAAAGGCGACCGCCGCAACCACGGCGGAAGGCCATCTGGTGTGCCTAGACGACAAGCCGGTCCACACGCCGATGCGGCGATTGCTCGCAGCGCCGAACCTCACGCTCGCGCAGGCGATCGCGGCGGAATGGGAGGCACAATACGACCTAATCAATCCGGCAAAAATGCCGCTGACGCGGCTTGCCAATGCGGTCATCGACGGTGTCGTCGATTCATTAGGCACGGTAGCGGCGGATGTCGAAAAATATCTTGCGTCCGATCTCTTATTCTACCGCACGAGCGCCCCGTTGGAGCTCCGCGCCCGCCAAGCGCAGCATTGGGACCCGATCCTCGCCTGGGCGCGCGATGAGCTCGGCGCGCAGTTCAAGCTGGGCGAGGGCGTCGTTTACGTCGCCCAGCCTGATGCTGCGCTCAAGGCGGCAAGCGCGGCGATCCCGGCCGATCCGTGGCGGCTCGTTGCAGCGCACGCGGTGACGAGCCTCACCGGTTCGGCGCTAATCGCGCTCGCTATCGCGCGCGGCGAATTATCATCCGACGCGGCGTGGCAGGCGGCTCACGTCGACGAAGACTGGAATATGGAGCAATGGGGCAAGGACGAGATGGCCCTGCAGCGCCGCGAATTCCGCTTCGCGGAGTTTCAGGCGGCGGCGGCCGTCTTGAAATAGTCCGTGCTACCCGCCGGTCACGCTCATATGCCTGGCCAAAGCCGGCCGGCGATGGCGGCGATCGATGATGAAATCGTGGCCCTTGGGCTTTCGCGAAATCGCCTCGTCGATGGCGGTGAAGAGAAGATCGTTGGCTTCCGAGGCGCGCAGCGGCTTGCGCAAATCGGCGGCGTCTTCCTGGCCGAGGCACATATAAAGCGTGCCGGTGCAGGTGACGCGCACGCGATTGCAGGATTCGCAGAAATTGTGCGTGAGCGGCGTGATGAAGCCGAGCCGGCCGCCGGTTTCGGCGACGCGCACATAGCGCGCGGGCCCGCCGGTGCGATAGTCGATGTCCTCAAGCGAAAAGCGCTCGGCAAGGCGCGCGCGCACCATCGACAGCGGCAGATATTGCTCAAGCCGGCCGGCTTCGCCGATCTCGCCGAGCGGCATCACCTCGATCAGCGTCAGATCCATGCCGCGCCCGTGTGCCCATTCGAGTAGCCCGGGAAACTCATCGTCGTTGACGCCTTTGAGCGCGACCGTGTTGATCTTGATCTTCAAGCCCGCGGCTTGCGCGGCGTCGATGCCGGCGAGAACCTGATCCAAAGAGCCCCAGCGCGTGATGGCGCGGAATTTTTCGGCGTCGAGCGTGTCAAGTGAAACGTTGATGCGGTGTATGCCCGCCGCTTTGAGCTCGGCTGCATATCTGGCGAGTTGCGAGCCGTTCGAAGTCAGCGTGAGTTCATCGAGTTGACCGGAGCGCAGATGCCGCGACAGCGAGTTGACGAGCGTCATGATGCCGCGACGCACCAGCGGCTCACCGCCGGTAAGGCGAAGTTTCCGCACGCCGCGCGCAACAAAGGCCGAGCACAGCCGATCGAGCTCTTCCAGCGAGAGAACCTCGGCCTTCGGCAAAAACGACATGTTCTCCGCCATGCAATAGACACAGCGAAAGTCGCAACGGTCGGTGACCGAGACGCGAAGATAGGTAATGGCGCGGCCGAACGGGTCGATCAGTTCCGCTTGTCCCGATCCGCCATAAAGTCCAAGGGCTTGCACGTTATCCATCTGCCTTTAGATAATCAGTGCAGTGTGCCGGATAAAGCCCTGATCGTCCAGAATGTTACGGCAGCCAGGCCGGACGGCCGCGCCGTTAGCGCGAGGGGTATGGCGACGGCACCGGCTGCCCGGCGGGGGGCGGTGGCGGGAAAGCGCTGTCCTGGGCGGGAGCCGCAATTGGAGCCGGGTTGCGCGCGGCCGGCTTGGCGGCTGAAGTTTTGATGGTCTTGTGCGGTTTCGGCCTTACGACCGGCGGTGGTGTTGCTGCCTGCAGGGTGACTTCTACCGGGTTCGGCACGAAGTTCGGAGGCGGAAACGAATTGTCCGCCAGCCGATCGGTCGGCTGTGTGACATCGACCGGCACGCTTTGGGGCAGGTAGCCATTCATCGCAAAATTCACCGTCTGCGCGGTTAGGGGCAGCGCGAGCGAGCAGGGCGTTCGGCAAGTTTGCCCGTCTACGGCACGCACATCGGCGCCGGGTGGCTCGGTTTCGAACTGCAGGGCTTGCACCGGCGGAGCCAGAGGCTTGAGCTGCAGCCACGACGGCATCGATGGCATCCAGGATGCGCTCGAGCAGCCCGCCAGGGCGATACCAACGAAAGCAAAAGCAGTGGCGGCGATGAGCCGAGCACGCGACATAACGCTCTCCGTCCCTCGCTTAAGCCTAGGGCGGCGGATTTCCGGCGTAAAGCTGGAGGGGGCGGACGGCTCGACCGTCATGGCAATCACGGATCGAGCCTTGTTTATAAACAGCGCGAAAAAATTGTGTAATTGCTTTGGCTTACGGACTTACGCCGCCGCTCGGCGGGCGCGTTTGGGGCATTGCGAACATTTAAGGTTAATGCGATCCTGACGGGTGACTGTGGCGCCCCGATCACGCTCACGGCTGGCTATGAGCGCTCGCGTTCGATCTCGCCTATCGCGGACGCCAGGTCGGCGAACGAGCTGATGAGCCGGTCCGGCTGCAATGTCGCGATGGGCACTTCGCTGTAGCCAAAATCGACCGCGATGACAGGTACGGCGGCGGCACGCGCGGTGCGCACGTCGGTACCGGAATCGCCGACCATGATGGCGCGGGCCGGGTTGCCTCCCACGCGCAGGATGGTCTGCCGCAACATTTCCGGGTCGGGCTTCATCACGCCGAAAGTGTCCTGGCCGCAAATCGCCGCGAAATGCTGCGTCAGCTTGAGCGTGTTCAAAAGCCGCACCGACAGCCATTCGAGCTTATTGGTGCAGACCGCGAGTCGATGGCCCTCGGCGGCCAGGTGATCGAGCGCGGCTTCGAGCTGTGGAAACGGCCGCGAACGATCGGCGATGTGCGCGGCATAATGTTCGATGAAGGCGCCGAACATGCGGTCGAGATCGGCCTTTGAGCCAGGGCGGCCCTCGGCGTTCAACGCCTTTTCGATCATGCCCCTTGCGCCGCCGCCGATCATCGACCGGGCATCGTCGTAGGCAACGGGCGGCAGACCCTCGCGCGTAAGGATGAGGTTCAGCGTATCGATGAGATCCGGCGCGGTGTCGATCAGCGTGCCGTCGAGATCAAAGACGATAGTGAGCATGCTTCTCGCCTAGACGGCGCTGTTCCGGCGCGCAAGGGCCTAGGATCGCCGCCGGAAGGCGGCTACACAGCCGTCCATGAACGCCGAAGCTCAAAAACGTGCGGCCGCGGCGCGCGCTGTCGATTTCGTGCGCTCGGGCATGCGCCTTGGGCTGGGCACCGGCTCGACCGCCCAGCATTTTGTCGAGCTTTTGGCCGAGCGGGTGCGGACGGGTCTCGACGTCATCGCCGTTCCATCCTCGGAGGCAACGCGTGCGCAGGCGGAGCGGCTCGGCATTGCGCTCACCACTCTCGAACAAACCCCGGAGCTCGACCTCACGGTGGACGGCGCCGACGAAATCGCGCCGGACCTCAATCTGATAAAGGGCGGCGGCGGGGCGCTGTTACGCGAGAAGATCGTCGCATCGGCGTCGGCGCAAATGATCGTGATCGCGGATGCTTCGAAATGGGTACCGGTCCTCGGCCGCTTTCCGTTGCCGATTGAGATCGTGCCGTTCGGCGCTGCGGCAACCCGCCGCGCGGTCGAAGCGGCCGCCATCGAGATCGGCTGTCCGGGACCGGCCTTGCTGCGCAAGGGCAAAGACGGCCATGCTTTCGTCACGGATGGCGGGCACTGGCTCCTTGACGCCCAATTGCAGCGGATCGCCGATCCAAAGGCTCTTGCGGCCCGGCTTTCCGCCGTTCCGGGCGTTATGGAACACGGCTTATTCATCGGCATCGCGCGGACTGCTATTCTCGCCGGTCCGGACGGGGTGCGTCTTATCGAGCGGCCCTGATCTCAACACGAAAGGGAGTGCGCCTATGATCGCCCGTCTCTCCATGCGTTATGCCTTGGCCGTGCTGATTGTGCTGGGCACAATCGGTATCGCTCGGCAGGCGGCGGCCCAAGCCGCGGCGCCTGCCGCCCCGGCGCACCAGCCGACTCCGGCCGCGATCCTGCTGGCGAAGCAAATCGTCGATATCAAAGACGTCAAGGATATTTACAAGCCGCTTGTGCGCGGGGTGGTCATAAAGAGCAGGAATGTCTTTTTGCAAACCAACTTTATGTGGTCGAAGGACCTCAACGAAGTCGCGGACATCGTGGAGAAGCAATATGAGCCGCGGGCGAGCGAACTGGTGGATGCGACTGCGCGAATCTATGCCAGCCATTTCACGGAGCAGGAATTGAAAGATTTGCTGACGTTTTATCAATCGCCGGTCGGCAAAAAGGCGCTCGTCGAGGAGCCGAAGATACTCGAGGAGAGCATGGACGACGCCGGCTCTTGGGGGGACAATCTTTCGCAGGAAGTCATGGCCAGCATGCGCGCCGAGATGAAGAAGCGCGGACACGATATGTAACGCGGTACGCAATATGGCCGATTACGACGTCGATCTTTTTGTCATTGGTGGCGGCTCGGGCGGCGTGCGCGCCGCGCGCGTCGCCGCGGAGCATGGCGCGCGCGTGATGGTCGCGGAGGAGTATCGCCTCGGCGGCACTTGCGTCATCCGCGGCTGCGTGCCGAAGAAGCTGTTGGTCTATGCATCGCGCTTTCGCGGTGAATTCGAAGATGCCGCCGGGTTCGGCTGGGCCGTGTCGCAAACCTCATTCGACTGGACGACGCTGATCGCCAACAAGGATCGCGAGATCGCCCGGCTCGAAGCGGCTTATGGCGCGACGCTGGAGAAAGCCGCCGTCAAGGTCGTGAAAAGCCGGGCCGTGCTTCTTGACGCCCACACCGTGCAATTGGCGAACGGCGATCGCGTGCGCGCCGCCTATATCTTGATTTCGACCGGCGGGGCGCCGAGCTACGGCGATACCATTCCCGGCATCGAGCACGCGATTTCCTCGAATGAGGCTTTCCACCTGCCGGATTTTCCGCGCCGCATCGTGATTCAAGGCGGCGGTTATATCGCCGTCGAATTCGCCGGAATTTTCGCCGGGATCGGCTCGCATGTGACGCTGGTCTATCGCGGCGAGAATATTCTGCGCGGCTTCGACGATGATGTGCGCCAGCACCTGCGCGTCGAGTTGGAGGCCCGCGGCATCAGGGTGATCACCGGCTGCAAAGTGACGGCGATCGAGCAGGCCGGCGCGCATTTTTCGGTGCATCTCTCCAACAACAATCGGGTGACCGCTGATCGCGTCATGTTCGCAACCGGCCGATTGCCGAACGTTGCCAAGGTCGGGCTTGAAAAAACCGGCGTCGAGATCGCCAAGAATGGCGGCGTCGCGGTCGACGAATATTCGCGCACGACGGTGCAAAATATCTACGCCGTGGGCGATGTGACGAACCGCATCAATCTCACCCCGGTCGCCATCCGCGAAGGCCATGCCTTCGCCGATACCGTATTCGGCGGCAGGCCTACCACGGTCGATCACACCAATGTGCCGACGGCGGTATTCTCCGAACCCGAGATCGGGACGGTCGGTCTGACGGAGTCCCAGGCCCGCGCGCGGCTGGCACGAACGGACATTTACAAAGCCATGTTCAAGCCGATGAAGGCGACGCTTTCCGGTCGCGACACCAGCGTGCTGATGAAGCTCGTGGTCGACGGCCTGTCCGATCAGGTCGTCGGCTGCCATGTTGTCGGCGAAGGCGCGGCCGAGATGGTCCAGGTCGCCGCCATTGCCGTGAAGATGGGAGCCAAGAAGGCGGACTTCGACGCCGCGATCGCGCTGCATCCGACCGCGGCCGAAGAGCTGGTCACGATGCGCAAGAAAACCGCAAGTTACGCCCGCGAAGCGGCGGAATAGGCCCAAAAAGGGTCAAATAACGAACGAAAGCGGCAGGCTGTCGCGGCCCTCAACCGCCGTGTATATATCCCCCTCATTCTGGCCGAGCCGCGGTAGCGGCGAGAGCCGGAATCCATAACCACCGTTCGTGAATATGGATTCCGGGCTCGCGGGCTAAAGCCCGCGTCCCGGAATGACGGCCTGGAGATGCGTATGTCGACACTAAGGAATGCGGCTAAGTGGAGCCCGGATTCGTGGCGGGGCAAGCCGATCGTGCAGGTGCCGGATTATCCCGATCCCAAGGCGCTTGGCGACGTCGAGGCGCAGCTTGCCACTTTTCCTCCGCTGGTTTTTGCCGGCGAGGCGCGCAATCTCAAGCGAGCTTTGGCGCAGGTTGCGGCGGGCGACATGTTCCTGCTGCAAGGCGGCGATTGCGCGGAAAGCTTCGCCGAGCATGGCGCCAACAATATTCGCGATTTCTTCCGCCTGTTTTTGCAAATGGCGGTGGTGCTGACTTATGCGGCGGCTTCTCCCGTTGTGAAGGTCGGGCGCATTGCCGGGCAATTCGCCAAGCCGCGCACCTCGCCGACGGAGAAGCGCGGCGGCGTCGAGCTTCCGGTCTATCGCGGCGATATCATCAACGGCACCGACTTCACGCCGGAGGCGCGCACGGCTGATCCGCGCCGGCAATTGGAGGCCTACCGGCAATCCGCGGCGACGCTCAATTTGCTCCGCGCCTTCGCCGGCGGCGGCTATGCCAACCTGTCGAATGCGCATCAATGGATGCTGTCGTTCGTCAAGGACAGTCCGCAATCCAAGCGCTATCAGGACCTCGCCGGCCGCCTCACCGAGACGCTCGACTTCATGCGCGCTTGCGGCATCGATCCCGAAGTGCATCCTGAGATGCGCACGACCGATTTCTTCACCAGCCACGAAGCGCTGCTGCTGGGCTACGAGCAGGCGTTCACGCGGGTCGATTCGACTACCGGCGACTGGTATTGCACCTCGGGTCACATGGTGTGGATCGGCGATCGCACCCGGCAGCTCGATCACGCGCATGTCGAATATTGCCGCGGCATCAAAAACCCGCTCGGTTTGAAAACCGGTCCGACGCAGAAGCCGGATGAGCTTCTCAAGCTCATCGATATTCTCGATCCGGACAACGAGCCCGGCCGGCTTACGCTGATCTGCCGCGTCGGCGCCGACAAGGCCGCCGATCTCTTGCCGCCGATGGTACGCGCGATCAAACGCGAAGGCCGCAACGTGTTGTGGTCGTGCGATCCGATGCACGGCAATACCATCAGCTCGGTGACCGGTTACAAGACGCGCCCATTCGATCAGATCCTCAAGGAAGTGCGGACGTTTTTTCAAGTTCATGCCGCCGAAGGCACCATTGCCGGCGGCGTGCA
>Ga0182015_10000584_pt1 | contig 52123 bp, 53 predicted proteins | sample 712P3MmetaG_FD_120478 | JGI IMG/M metagenome (GOLD analysis project Ga0182015, IMG submission 120478) | Permafrost microbial communities from Stordalen Mire, Sweden - 712P3M metaG | ecosystem: Environmental > Terrestrial > Soil > Wetlands > Permafrost | place: Sweden: Stordalen | collected...
GATTAATGTTTTCCCCTGCAAGGTCGCCGGACGAGCAAAGCTTGGTTTCCTCCGCGCTAAAGAGTGTCGTCCTGGCGCACAATAGCGGAATGTTTATGTCGCGTTCTTTCCCCTTTCCAATTACAGACGATCAATTGATACAACAATTGTCTAACCCGGAATCAACCAGTCGTGAAGCCGCATTGGATGTGCTTGCATCCAAGCAGGATCATGTTGATCTCTTGCCAAAGATTGTCGAGATGATTCAGTCCGACGCATCACTGGATGTTAGGTGCGCCGCACACCGACTTTTCAACCAAATGACGAAGCAGAGTTTTAAGAATCTGGATAAAACCAGCGTTGTTACTGAAAACACGTATGCTTACAGCCCGTGTCGCATTATGAGACCGTCGCTCTAACCACCTGAGCTACGCCGCCATGTTTTATTTTCAATCAGATACATACAGCTTCGTTACTTTATCATTGCGCAAACGGCTACGATCTTGCGGTACGTGCGGCAGAATGAGCCTCTTCCAATGACGGCACGTTTTGCTCAAACGCGATTCGTGCCACGTTCCCGCTGCGTTACCGAGATTGTAGAGGGTGACCCGCGACGAGCGCAACGTTCAGAATGGCTGCGCTAGAAAACGCCGGCACAAAAAAGCCGCCGCGATTTGCGCCGAGAATTCGGGCGATGGACCATCCACGAAAGGAAATAAAACCGCGCGGCGTCAATCCCCACCAACCAATTTTCGCGGGTCTTGAAAACGTTTACGCCCTGGAGCTAAGATACTTGCCCCGGAGGATCACGGACGCATTTACCTTGGCGTGAATGGCCGTGGAATCGTTTACGAAGACATCAATCCTAAGTAAATAAAATTCGCGGAAAACGAGACCCATACGCGTTCATGAAAACGCTGGCTGTGATTCCTGCTCGAATTGCGTCTACGCGGCTGTCCCGAAAAATGTTGCGGGAAGTGGCAGGAACAACGTTGGTGGTTAGGGTCTACGAGTCTGTAAAAGCGTGCCCCGCGCTCGACGACGTTTTAATCGCCACCGACTCGGCGGAAATCTTCGAGGTCTGCCAAAGACGCGGATGCAAGGTACAGATGACCGCGAGCTCACATCGAAGCGGCACCGAACGCGTGCACGAAATTTCAAATTCAATTTCGGCGGATGTATATATCAATGTGCAGGGCGACGAACCTCTGGCGCGCCAGGAACATGTTTCGGCGCTGATTAAATTAATGTCGGACGAGAACGTTTTGGCCGGAACTCTAAAGACGCCGGCGCGCCCGGAGGATGCCGGTAACGCTAACGTTGTTAAAGTGGTGGCTGATATTTTTGGACGGGCGCTATATTTCTCGCGCGCGGCAATTCCCCATGACCGCGAAGGAACGGGATCTGCATATTTCAAACATCTGGGATTTTATGCGTATCGCAAACCCGCGCTGGATAGTTTCGTATCGTTCCCGGAATCTTCGTTGGAACGCAGCGAGAAACTTGAACAGCTTCGATTTCTGGAAAACGGAATACCAATTTTCGTTGGAGAAACGCCTTTCGATACGGTGGGAGTCGACACTGAAGAGGATCTTCGCCGCGTCGAAACAATTCTGCGCTGCGAACAGTCGAAATAATCCTTAGGGTGTCCACGCCTGAGCCGCGGCAATCCTGCGCGAAATTGCCGGATGCGAGTGAAAAAACCATTCCACAAATTTCGATGGAGAGCGTTCCGCGAGATTTTGTTCCGCCAATTTGTTCATGGATGAGATAAATGGCCCAATACTGGCAATGGATTCGAAAGCGTAGCGGTCGGCCTGGCGCTCGTTGAACCTCGAATAAGCGTTCAAGGCAGGCATTAACAGAAATGAAAGCACGGTCGACACCAGCACCAGTAAAGGCAGGTTGGCGAAGTCGGAAAGCGTTTCGAACATGTGCAAGCGGTCGACAGCGTAGTGCAGGGCCCAATTCGCGGCCCAGAATCCCACAAACGTGGTTACGGCCTGCACCGCGATGCTTTTGAAAATATGACGATGAACGTGATGGCCGAGTTCATGCGCCAGTACGGCTTCGATTTCGTCGGCTGAAAAATTATTTAACAAGGTGTCGGCCAGAATGATGCGGCGCGTGTTCCCCAGCCCAGTGAGAGCGGCATTAGCTTTCTTGCTTTTTTCGGACAGATTCCACTTGTAAACCCCGCGAACCCTGGTCCCAGCTCGTTCTCCCAATCGCACCAGGCGAAGTTTTAATTCGTCGTTATCCAGCGGCTCAAATTTATAAAAGATAGGAAACAAAATGACGGGCGCTAGTTGGGCGAGAAGGATGAACAATCCCATCAATACCGCCCATGCCAGAAGCCACCACTGCTGCGGATATTCGCGGAGAATGAAGTAAAGCAGCTCGACCACGATTCCGCCAAGCACGAGCCCGACCAAAAAACCCTTCGATTCATCCCACAGCCATGCAGTAAAAGTCTGATTGGATAAATGAAAGCGATGCTCCAGACGAAAGCCGTAATAGTCCAGACCCGATCCAAGAAACTTGCCGATGAGCATCAAGATGAGCACATATAAAAAAACCGCCAGCGTGTAATTTTGAAAGGCAGCGCGGTAGGCGATATCCCGCAGCGTGCCCGTCCATCCTGTGATTAGGATAATTACCAGCAGCCCCAGTCCAAGCAAAAAATCCGCGATGCCCAGCCAGCGATGGATGCGGTTATAGCGGCGGGCTTCGGGCGAATCGATGGGGAAGGAAATACTTTCTGGAGCGCTCATGCTGAGTTAATTATGACTTAAATTACTGGGGTGTGTACGACGGTTTTAACTCGGAAGACCGGGGCGGCCAGCGATGAAGGACGGAATCAGCATCGGTCGTCGGTGATCTGCCAACACTGGGACAGCACCATCCCTGCTGTTCCGATTCGAGACAGCATTCAGACTTCCATTAGTTCTTTTTCTTTGTTTTTGTTCAGCTCTTCCATCTTTCTGATTTCGTCGTCGGTGAGTTTCTGAATTTCTTCCATGGCGCGCTTTTCATCGTCTTCGGTGATCTTCTTGTCTTTCATAGCTTTCTTGATGGCGTCGTTGCCATCGCGGCGGATGTTGCGGACGGCGGTGCGGTGCTCTTCGAGAACTTTATTTAAATGCTTGACCATATCTTTGCGCCGCTCTTCGGTCAGCGGCGGAACTGGGACGCGAATAATTTTTCCGTCATTCATGGGATTAAGTCCCAGTTCGGCGGTGCGAATCGCCTTTTCAATTGCGGGCAACGACGTGGGATCGAAGGGCTGCACCGTCAGCAACTGCGCCTCCGAAGCATGTACTTGCGCGATCTGATTGAGCGGCATCTGGGAGCCGTAATAGTCCACCGTCACCGAATCCAGCATGTGTACCGACGCGCGGCCGGTGCGTGTGGCCGCCATCGCTTTGCGGAAGTCGTCGACGGCTTTGTCCATGCGCGTCTTGAGTTGAACGTAAGTTTCTTTCAGGCCCGGAATCGCGGCCATTGTGGCTTGAGCCATTTTTAGCTCCGAGATAAGAATTGGAAATGTTGAGACGGCGCCCCGCATCTGCCGATCGGTTGCAGACACGGGCTTTGAAATTATACCTTGGCACCCGCGGCCGACGCGCTCACCAGCGATCCGATCTTTTCGCCGGTAAGAATCTTGCGGATATTTCCGCGCTGATTCAGATTGAAGATAATGATTGGCAGATTGTTGTCTTTGCAGAGCGAGATGGCGGTGGAGTCCATGACTTTGAGTCCTTGTTGAAGGACATCCATGTAAGTGATTTCGGCAAATTTCTTGGCGTCTTTAACGAGGACTGGATCGGCGTCGTAGATGCCGTCGACTTTCGTGGCTTTCATGATGACGTCGGCTTTGATCTCCATGGCGCGCAAGGATGCGGCTGTATCCGTGGAAAAATACGGGTTGCCTGTGCCACCGGCGAAGATTACTACGCGCTTTTTTTCCAGATGGCGGAGGGCCCGGCGGCGAATGAAAGGCTCGGCAACTTGGTTCATCTCGATCGCGGATTGCACGCGGGTGTGAATGCCCTGCTTTTCGAGCGCGTCTTGAAGAGCGAGGGCGTTAATTACCGTCGCCAACATGCCCATGTGATCGGCGGATACGCGATCCATCTCGCGGGCCTGCTCCGCGACTCCGCGGAAAAAGTTTCCTCCTCCGACGACGATGGCGATCTGCACCCCGAGAGTATGAACGTCAGCTAGTTCAGCCGCGATTTCGTGGATGCGGAGCGGATCGACCCCGAAGCCCTGATTGGCGGCTAGAGCTTCTCCGGAAATTTTAAGGAGAACGCGATGAAAGACGGGCATTTTCATTTTCGGATCTCGCGTGATCGTACTCCGAAAGAGCGACCGCGCGAGCCTCTTGCCTTTTCCGCGGCCTCGATGCCCTGAGTCCTTAGAATTGAGAGAATCTGACTGTCTTCACTCTGCACAGGTCCCCGGCGCGGCATGGGTTTAAGGATTTTTGGCACACTACTCTGAACAGTCGTAGAACTATTGGCTACCGATCGCACAGAGGTCGACGAATGCGATAAAGACCCTCCGCTTAACCCCATCTCTCTATCGAATCGTTCCTCGAGTTGCGTTAGGTATGCACTTTCGTTCTTCTCTGCCCAATCTTGGCCCAAGGGCGTTAGCTCGTAGTCGTCATGGAGAGCGCTGTCATATTTCCTGCTGCGTGTAATGCAGCCCCGCATTCTCAGGGAATCAAGAGTACCTTGACCCACGACAAGCCGAAAAATGCCATACATGGACCAGGTAAGTCCTTCACAAACCAAATTCCGCTGACATTTCCAGAGATAGTGCAGGGTTCTCATCTCTTCCCAAGAAAACGGTGACCATTTGACTTCGGCTTTCATTGGAAGCAAAAAGGGCGCCATTGGCGCCTTTCAGATCACTCCGCTTTTTGTTCTGCTTTACTGATTGCGACGGTCTCGGCCGCCTCGCCTACTTTGAAGCGGGCGAAGCGCCTCACGGCTATATTCTCGCCGAGTTTGCCGATTTTGGTGGCGATCAACTGCGAAATCGTCACTGTCTGATCCTTGATGAACGGCTGTTCGAGGAGACAGACTTCTTCGTAGAATTTTCCCATCTTGCCGTCGACTATTTTTTCGACCACTTGTGCGGGCTTGCCGGTTGCGGTTGCTTGAGTGCGATAAATATCTTTTTCGCGCTCGAAAGATTCTGCCGTCACATCTTCCTTGCGGACGAACTTCGGATCGGTGGCTGCAATATGCATGGCAATGTCGTGCACCAGTTCTTTGAAGTCGTCGGTGCGGGCGACGAAATCGCTTTCGCAATTGACTTCGACCAGGACGCCGATTTTTCCGCCGGCATGGATGTAGCTGGCGACCGCCCCTTCGCTTGTGGCGCGTCCCGCTTTTCGTTCGGCAACGGATGCTCCGCGCTTGCGTAGAAGAACGATCGCGGCATCAAGATCGCCCTTGGCATCGGTCAGAGCCTTCTTGCAATCCATCATCGGAGCGCCGCTTTTGTCGCGCAGCTCTTTTACCTGCGAGGCGGAAATGTTCGCGCCGTTACCTGCTACTGGGTTATTGGCTGTCATCTCTGGGATAAGTCCTTTTTCAATTCACAAAATTTAACCCGCAGCGGACGACCCGCGCGGGTCTAAGTTTCTCGACATAGTGCTGCATCTTTATATTTGATGCACGCTTAGAACGTTTGATGCTCAACTTCCGGCGTTTCGACCTCGGGCTCTTTCGCTGCTACGGGCTGTTTGCGAACTCCCGCGCCGAGCACCTCTTCCATGCTGATGTCTTCGGGGACCGAATCGACATCGTCTGGAACCGGGGGACCTTCCACCGGAGCTTCGGTAGCAGCGAGCGCCGCTTGTTGCGCCGCTGCGCCGGCTGCGGCGGCCAGATCGGCATCGTTCTTGTCGTTCATGAATTGCGAACCTTCGGCGACCGAATCAGAAATCTTCGAGGTGAACAATCGGATTGCACGCAATGCGTCGTCATTGCCGGGGATCACGTAATCCACTTCGGTGGGATCGCAATTTGTATCCACGACCGCAACCACGGGGATTCCGAGTTTTCGGGCTTCCCTGACGGCGATCTGTTCCTTGTTGGAATCGATAACGAAAATCGCGTCCGGCAGGCGGTTCATGTTCTTGATGCCCGCGAGGTTGGCTTGCAAATGTTTGCGCTCGCGCTCCAGCTTAATGACTTCTTTCTTGGGAAGCAGTTCGTAGCGGCCGTCGGTCGCCATTTCGTCGAGTTCTTTCAGGCGCTTAACCGACTTCTGTACGGTGACCCAATTGGTGAGCAGTCCGCCGAGCCAGCGCTGATTGACGTAAAACCCGCCGCAACGCGTCGCTTCTTCCGCGATCGCATCTTGCGCCTGGCGCTTGGTGCCGACGAAGAGCACGATCTTGCCCTGCATCGCGAGATCCTGGACGAACTTCGACGCCTCCTTGAACATTTTCAGCGTCTTTTGCAGGTCGATGATGTAGATGCCGTTGCGCTCGCCGAAAATATATTCCTTCATTCGCGGATTCCAGCGTTTAGTCTGGTGCCCGAAGTGGACTCCCGCTTCGAGCAATTCCTTCATGGTGATATTAGCCAATTAACCTCCTCGTTGAGTCTGCATCGGAAACCGCGTTCGCCTCCGATTGCCATTCCCGCCCCGCACGCGAGCACGGGAAGAATTTTGTTACAAGCTCCTAGCTATTGGCTCTTGGCTTTTAGCTAAAAACGCTTCTGGCTGCTAGCTAACCGCAATCAACTCTTTGTCATTCCGAGCCGTCCGCAGTCGCGCCTGCGCGATGAGGACGACCGATTTACCGCTTGCTGTATTGGAAGCGCTTTCTGGCGCCTTTTTGCCCGTACTTCTTGCGTTCCTTCGAACGCGAATCTCTGCTGACCAGGCCTTCGGCTTTCAGCTTTTTGCGAAACTCAATGTTGAAAACCATCAGAGCGCGGGCGATGCCTAGCTTAATGGCGTCCGCCTGACCATTTACGCCGCCACCGGTGACGCGGGCGACCACGTTAAAGGTGTTCGCCATTTCGGTCGAGACCAGCGGTTGTTTCGCCGCCGATTGCTGCGACGGCGTCACGAAATATTCTTCGAAGGCGCGTCCATTGATCTTGAATTCGCCGGTGCCTGGGCGCAGGTAAACTCTCGCGATTGCCGACTTGCGGCGTCCGGTTCCGTAATATTGAACTAATTCTGGCATTTTTAGCTGCTGGCTTCTGGCTTCTGGCTTAAATCCTCAGAAATTAAGAGCGCCGCTTACCTTTCTATCTAAATAAATTCTAAAAACTAGGCGCGAACTTCCAGCGCCAAATCTTGTGGCTTTTGCGCCTGATGGGGATGTTTGTCCCCGCGATATACATTTAACTTAGTGATCATCTGCTTCCCCATTTTGGTCTTGGGCAGCATCCGCAGAACCGCTTGCTCGATAATGAGCTCCGGTTTGCGCGCCAATCTCTCGCGATAATCTTCGGAACGCAGGCCGCCGGGATATCCGGTGTAGTGCTTGTAGCTTTTCTGCTCCGCCTTCATGCCAGTCGTTTTAATCTTGTCAGCATTGATGACAATGACGTGATCTCCCGCGTCAATAAACGGCGTGTATTGCGGATTTTCCTTGCCCATCAGAATCATCGCGACGCGCGACGCAAGGCGGCCGAGGGTTTGCTCGGAGGCGTCGACGACGTGCCATTTGCGAACGATTTCCCCCGCTTTGGGGAAATAGGTTGACATTAAAAGATCTCCCAAGAAATTAAAAAGCCCAGAAATATTAAAGAAGACCGCCGAGCACCCTGGACGCGCCGAAAGGGCGCAGGTTACTAGCGAGCAACCACAGGACTTCCAAAGACTTAAAGATAGCGTAGCCCGCAGCCGATTGTCAATGGAATCGCCGAGAGGAGGGCTTGCCTTCTCGGTCATTCAATCGCGGGAATCATTTCGGAGGCGTCCCGAACGATCCAGCGAACACCAGACATAGAGTTTTGTAGAACGCCGGCCCCTTGCCGGGGCAACCTCAGTTTCAATATAGGCGACAAGGCCTTCTCTGCCGAAAGAATAGTAACGACGGTCACTTGACGGCCAGGTGTGATCTGGATAGTGTCAGCTAGAAGTCAAATCTAGAAGGTCAAACAATGGCTAATCCCCGCAAATCAAAATGGATTGAGAACGTCGTGGTTCTGGCGCTGATCGGAATTATGGCGGGAGTGGCAGGAGGTTTTGCCATCGGTCTCGTTTCCCTGCACAGCAGTTCTTCATCGTCCTCCTCGAGTTCGTCAGGCCACTGAGCCGGCGCCTCTTATTCCTCATGGCACTCGCCAGGACGTGTACACACGTATCCAGGCGATCCTTACCACGGTAACCCTGGCTTCGTTTCAGGTCACAGTACACTTATTGTGTATGGAATATTCCCGCACACAGGTCGCCATTGCCGCAGGCGCTGGCGGGCTTTTGCTTCTCATCTTCCTGGGATATTTGCTCTACCTGAATGGGCACGATCCGGTAATGTCGCGTTCTGAAGATCGGGATCCGCTTTCGGGGGTTCCAGCGTCAATTTCGCTGAATCCACTTCGAGATCGTTCATCCGAGCATGTCGCAGCAAAATACTTAAGGACAATGCGCGATGGGAATTGCCAATCTCAGTTGGCGGATATGGAAAAGGATTACCGGAAAAAATATGCCGGTTTCATTTGCGATTCCGAAAGACAACATCCGCTGATTTCGTGGACGATTGTCGAATGGGAGGACCAGCCGCCGCTGCGAGTTTTACAATATCGCGGCAAGAGATACAGCGATTCGACACGCGAAAATACGTATGAAGAATTGCTGTCCGTGACCCTTCAAAAGAGGGACGCGGGCTGGGTGGTAACTAAATACAACGCCATGTACTAAAAGTCGCGAGAAAACGGAAGCGGTGCCGTTACTGTCCCGTCGCCGTCTCGGGCGTTCTTTTTCGCATACGCCACGCAAAAATCACAATCTGCGCGGTCAAAGCGGCGGAACTATCAAGAATGACATCGCGGACAGTCCCTGTGCGCGAGGGAATAAAAGTCTGGTGCCATTCGTCCAGGCTCGCGACCAGCGCAGTCAGCAGGAATGAAATCGCTCCCCAACGCAACGTCCATTTCACTTCTGACATTGCGGGAAGCGTGACGCGCCACGCGCGAAAAAATAAGCAGCTTAACGTGAAATAACCCACAAAATGGCCGGTCTTGCGAATGTAGTGGTGCCAGACTTCGAAACGAGCCGGATCAAGGCCCAAAAGAAAATGCAGGATGGGATAGAGAAAACGGCCAGTATTGTCTGATGAAAGATAACTTGTCGATTCAATGGCAATAATGCCCAGCCAAACCATGGCAGGGGCCCACGCCTTCCAAATCTGACGACTCGTATCGTTCAATGGCGGGTCTTATTCGGCCGCATAGTTGGGAGCTTCACGGGTGATCATGACATCGTGGACGTGACTCTCACGTAGTCCGGCGACACTGATGCGAACGAAACGGGTTTTCTGCAACAATTCCGGAATGGTCGAACATCCGCAATACCCCATGCCAGATTTGAGTCCGCCGACCATTTGGTGCACGATCATCGACACGGAACCACGATAGGGAACGCGGCCCTCGACGCCTTCCGGGACCAGTTTCGGCATCCGATTTGCCTCTTCACCCGTACCGGATATTGCTGCGGACGCTTCTCCCTCGACGTTCTGAAAATAGCGTTCACTCGATCCTGCGGCCATTGCGCCCAATGATCCCATACCCCGATATGACTTGAATGTTCGCCCTTGGTAGAGGATCAGTTCGCCGGGACTTTCATCGGTACCGGCGAACATTGAGCCAATCATGACCGCGCTCGCGCCCGCGGCCAACGCTTTGGTGATATCCCCGGAAAACTTAATTCCGCCGTCGGCAATGATGGGAATGCCCGAATCTTTAGTCGCCCGATAGGCCTCAGCTATGGCGGTAATTTGCGGGACGCCAGCTCCGGTAACGACACGCGTAGTGCAGATCGATCCCGGACCGATACCGACCTTGATGCCATCAGCGCCCGCCTTTGCGAGTTCACATGCGCCGTCGAAGGTGGCCACATTACCGGCGAGCAGCTCAACGTCGGGAAGTTTCGCCTTCACCGCGCGAATGGCATCGAGCACGCGGCTGGAGTGGCCGTGAGCGCTGTCGATGGCTAGCAAGTCAACCTTCGACGCCGCCAAATCCTGCGCCCGCTCCAGGAAATCACCGGTGGCTCCAATAGCGGCGGCGACCCGTAGTCTTCCGTGGGAATCTTTTGCCGCATTTGGATACTTCAATTTCTTTTGAATGTCCTTAACCGTGATCAGACCTTTCAGGTTGTAGCTGTCGTCCACGACCAGCAGTTTTTCGACGCGATGCTCATGCAGAATTTTTTCCGCTTCTTCCAACGTGGTGCCGACGGCAACAGTAATCAGATTTTCCTTGGTCATGACACTGCTGATCGGAATGTCGAAGCGGGATTCGAAACGCAAGTCGCGATTGGTCAAAATGCCAACCAGCTTTTTATTTTTGGTGATGGGAACCCCCGAAATCTTGTACTTCCGCATCACTTCCAGTGCGTCTGAGACCTTGTCATCTGGGGACATGGTGACCGGATCTACAATCATCCCGCTCTCCGAGCGTTTTACCTTGTCTACTTCATTGGCCTGCTGCTCTATTGTGAGATTGCGATGAATAATCCCCATGCCGCCCTGTTGGGCCAGGGCGATTGCCATGTGGGACTCGGTAACAGTATCCATGGCCGCGCTGATGATCGGAATATTCAGCCGGATATTTCGCGTGAGTTGGGTCTGAGTGTTGGCCAGCGCCGGAACAACATCTGAACGCGCGGGCAACAGCAGCACGTCGTCGAAAGTCAGCGCCTCAGGGACGGGAAAATGAATCATAAGATTCTCAGGGTGGTTTTATTCTAATGCCTGGCTGGCTACGATAGGAGTTCAATTTCCGCGATCATTTGGGAGCATCTGCGTCCTGAGGAAAGGATTTAAACACGACCGATTGTGATTTCGTGCTCGTCTTCTTATCGGCCTCAATTTGGTATTGCGTAAGAACTCCTTTCAGCACGTAATAAGCTTCGTCCTCCGGCTTCTTGCCTTCCCCGCGTTCAATCGTTCCTTTGAACTCGTACGAAACATTGTCGACGTTTTCTGTCACGAAACTTAACTTTTTCCCGTCAAGTTTGCCTTGTTTGAAAAAATGGTCGAGAAATGGGTGGTCATTCCCTTCACCATCTTTGTAACGAGACACGAATCCCGTAACACTTCCGTTATCCTCTACAGTGAGTTGAACGAATTCACCCTCCTGAAGGAAGGTATACATCCCCGAATAATCATCGGCAGTGTGCCGCGAGTCGTCTCTACCAGGATTAGTCTGTCCAAACATCGGGATCGATAATGTGAGTCCGGCCAGCGTAAGTAGAATCATCAGCGACCGATTCATATGCTCCTTAAATTGCTAGCGGAAGATTCCTAGCCGACAGAATTGCTTACTCACTGATTCCAGTCAAGGCCAACAAGGTTAGCAGAATACGTTTCAGGCCCGATTCGCGTCCTTCGCAATCAAACCATTCCCGCAGGGTATGAGCAGCGCCGCCGCTTCCTCCGCCGCCCAGCGCAATGGCCTCTTTTCCCAGCGATAATGGAATATTCGCATCCGTTGAGGCGCGCTGGATGTTGGCTATGTTACCAAGTTCTGCGTCCACGGCCCGGATTACGTGGAGGATGCGGGCGTTGGGATCGAGTTCGGCGGCAGGGCGCTCGCCGATAACGCTTATTTCGAAAGTTAATCCAGGAACGTGTTTTTCTCCCGGCGAACGCTTTCCGAAATGCCGTAGTTCTTCTTCGACAGCAAGTGAAACGCTGTTGCGCACAGCCTCTTCGAGGCGTTCTATCTCGGCCTTCGAAGAAGAACGCACGTCAACCCGCATGCAGGCAGATTCAGGAATGGAATTCACCGAAGTGCCGCCCTGAATAACTCCGACATTGATTGTCGCTTTGGGCGAAGAGGGTAGAACTATCTGCATGAGCTCATGAATGGCGCGGGCGAGAATCGAAATTGGGTTCGGAGCGCCGAAATCGCTCCATGAATGCCCGCCAGGACCGCGCACGGTAACTTCAAAACGGCGACTGCCCAAGGCCTCGCATACAATGGTGTCCGACCCGGCGCCATCGAGCACCAGGCAATAAGCGATAGAGTTGTTGAGCGGCGATTCGGAGAAGATGTGCCGCATCCCTCGCAAGTCGCCTTCGCCTTCCTCCCCTACATTCCCTACAAAAAGGATTGGCAAATCATGAGAAATTTGCGCGGATTGCAGAACTCCCGCCATGGCAAGCAGCGCCGTTACGCCGGCTCCATTGTCGGATACGCCGGGACCGTACAGACGAGAGCCTCGCTCGCGGATATCCAAGGGCGTGCCATTTGGAAAAACTGTATCTATGTGTGCGCTCACGAGAACAAAATTATTGCCGCGTCCGGCATGTATTCCCCGAACATTTCCCACTGCGTCTATGTGAGAATCTTCCAGGCCCAGCTCGTTGAACCGGGCTTTCAGCCACTCGCCGCGCGCAGACTCCCCGAACGGAGGCGCTGGAATCTTGGCCAACTCTACTTGCCAGTCGAAAAGCTGCGATCCGTGCGTGCGAAACCACGCACAAGCCGCCCGCACTCCCGCATGATCGACTAGATGGGCAATCTCGGCGCGGGCTTCAGTTGAGATCTCGGGCAAGGTCGAATGCAGCCTGGATGACATTTAAGCCATAGTACAACCTCGGCTAGGCTAGTTCCGGGAAGGCGATGTGCGATTTATGCCGAGTGAAAATGAGAGCCGTAACGAGGGGCCATCACCTGCGATTTTCGATCAGGAGACCGATACCGAATCCGGCAAGTACCGTTCCCGTCACGCGATCAAGCGCCTGGGATACCCGGCGCCGCTGCAACCAACGGGACAGCGGCCGGGTTGCAGCATTGAGTAACGCGAACCAGAGCATGCCTTCGGTGGCGTGTATGGCAGCGAGCAACATGCTGAAGAGAGTAACCGATACTCCCGTAGGAATAAATTGAGGGAGGAACGTAACGTAGAAAACTCCCACCTTTGGGTTGAGAAGGTTGGTAAGGAGTCCGCGGAGAAACCATCGTGTCGAGCTTGTCCGCTCACTTCCCTGCTGCGATGAAGAGTCATCGACTATCAAACCCCCATTGTATTTGCGCAGTAATATCTTTGTGCCCAGAAAAATAAGGTAGCAAGCGCCCACGATGCGCAGCGCAGTGTAAGCCATGCGCGAGGCAGCAAGAAGCGCCCCGAGTCCGGCTGAGGCGGCCAGTCCCCAAATCAGCAAGCCACAGCAGACCCCCGCTCCGGCGAGCATCGAGCGCCGTGGTCCCTCAACGGCAGCGGTGCGCAGCACGAGCGCGGTGTCCAGTCCCGGCGCCATTGTGAGTAGGCCAGCGGCGGCGGTGAAAGCTAATAATGCGTGATAGATTGTCAAGGCTCACTCCAAGTCTCTCTGATAGAGACCATTTAACGGCAACTCCTCGTACTTCACTGCATCTAAGTTATAGTCAATATTCCATCTCGTTTACCAATACTTCATGAAATTATTCGCTAAGGCTGGACTCTGGGTATTCGCAACAACATTCCTTTGCATAAGTGTCTTTGCCCAAGAAGGCGCTCTGGATACGGCTAAGCCGGCCAATATCACCCCTGAGCAAGTCGTCCAGCGCTTCGCCGCCAAGGAAAAAGAATTTAAAGAAGCGCGCGAGCAATATACCTTCCGGCAATCGGTCACGGTTCAAACGCTGGACGGGGACACGGTGACCGGAGAGTATCGGGAAGTTTTCGACGTAACCTACGACGACAAGGGACGGCACCTCGAAAATGTGGTGTTCGCGCCGCAGTCAACTCTCGATAACGGAGGAATCCTGCTTTCTCCGGAGGACCTCGACGATTTTCGCCATCGGCTACCGTTTGTTTTGACCTCCGATGAAATTGGCGAATACGACATTCTCTATGTCGGGCAACAGCAGGAGGACGAACTGCATTGTTACGTCTTCGACATCGCGCCTAAAAAAATTGAAGGGAAAAAGCGATACTTCCAAGGGCGAATTTGGGTGGACGACCATGATTTCCAGATCGTGAAAACTTTCGGGAAGACCGTTCCCGACTCGCATAAAAATAATGAAAATTTATTCCCCAAATTCACCACCTGGCGCCAACTGGTGGACGACAAGTATTGGTTTCCGGCGTTCACCAAGGCAGATGACATGCTCCACTTCAAGCTGAGTGACGTTCACATCCGCGAGATTATCAAGTACGAGGATTACCGCAGATTCGGCGCGAACACGAAAATTACTTATCAGGGGCAGGAAATACCCAAGGGTTCAGCGCAGCCACCGGCGCCAGATGAGCCGGGGTCCCCAGCACCGCAGAAGTAAAACGAAGAAATATTTCCAACCTACTTGAACCCTGCTTGAGCCCTTGCACCGTCCCAATTTGAGTTTGACGTCGTCCTTGAGCGCAGCGAAGGATCTGGCGCGCGCCGGATCCTTCGGGACGTCAACTGCAATTTGCCCGGTTCGGTATGACGCTAGCAGGGGCCAGGCAAGGCTAATAGAACAGATATTTCCGCCACTTGTCGTCGGAGCGGCCGATCAGGCGCATGATGTGGCGACTGGTGTGGAGATTAAAAGCGCGAGGTTCCCGCATCAGTTTCATGCCTGCCTCCATGGGAAAATGATTCCCCTTACGACGATTGCAGGGATGGCAGCAAGCCACTAGATTCTCCCATGAAGACGCGCCGCCTCGCGACCGTGGAATCACATGATCCAAAGTAAGTTCGCCGGATGGCAGAAGTTCAGCGCAGTACTGGCAGGTATTGCGATCCCGCAACAAGATATTCTTCCGCGATAAAGCCCGCGTCTGATGCGGGATGCGGCGGTACTCGAGCAGCCGGATTACAGATGGAACGCGGATAGCCAAATGCGCAGCGTGCAGGAAGTGACCATTTTCCTCTTCGGTCATGGCGACTCCCTTCAGCACGAGAACAATAGCGCGGCGCGCGGCGCAAACATTAATTGGCTCGTAAGAAGTGTTCAAAACCAGAACCGGCGCGTGCAGCGCGTGGCCGTTTCCTGTGGGCTCAGGCTGCACTATCACCGCGGAAGCGATTGGAATCCCATGCGCCCCGGATGCCGAGTTGTTCCACTTTCCTGACATACATCTGCTCAATTCATCATGCAACCGAGGCCGGAACGCTTGCAAAATCTGTAATCGCTTGCCCGCTTTTCTTGAGCGTCCGCGCTACCGTCGCAACCCAAACTTCAGTGGCTCCCGCCCGCCGCAACACTCGTGCGCATTCCGAGACGGTAGTGCCTGTCGTGAGCACATCATCCACCAGCAAAATCTCACGGCTGGCAACCATGCCGGGGTTGGTCACGACAAACGCTCCACGAAGATTTTCCTTCCTCTGATTCTGAGTTAGTCCAATCTGCGATTCAGTTGCGCGTCTCCGTTTCAGCAGTTCAGCCCTCAAAATAAAGCGCTTTCCATCCGGCTGACGTTTGATGGCTGCCCGCGCGACCAGTTCGGCTTGATTGAATCCCCGCTCCCGGAGTTTGCTGGAATATAGCGGCACCGGAACAACGAGGATAGCTTTAGCACCAAATGCCGGTGTCATTCGTGCAATCACATTCGCCAGCAAGCTTCCTAAAACACTCGCAGCCGGCCGGACCCGGTCATATTTCAAGAGATGAATCATGTCCCTAAGCCCGGTCTCGTAGCTGCCGTAAGCCGAAGCCGTCGAGTAGTACGGTATAGCGGTTCGACAGCCCCCGCAAAGTCTTCCTTCCTCTGCGGTGAACAGCCCGGCGGGCGCAAAAGGCGCGCTCTCGAAGCCGCGCTGCAAACGCTCGCCACACACAGCGCAGAAGCTTCCTTCCATAGGACGCATGGATCTCAGGCAATCGATGCAAACAGGTAACCTGGAGATATTCGTCAGGAAGGAATTACAGAGACGGCACTCGGAAGGAAAAATCGTCGCAAAAAAACTCTCAGTGATGCCGCGAAGCCAGGATGCAGGGAGCCTCTCCTTCGCCGCACAGTCAGTTGTGATCGCTCGGGTTAAATCCTCGTTACTGCTGAAGACGAACCTCCCTCGCCGGAAGACGGCTGCGGGCAAATTGACGCGTTGCGTACAGTATAGCGGGTGCGTCATTTCAGGCGCAAACCTCTGTACTCGTTCATATGATTGGTGGCACTTTTGTGGATCCATGTCCACGGCGAATTGGCGGTGAAGAAGCGCCAATCGTTTAAACTTCGCACCGTGGAAATGGCGCGCGCATACTTGTTTCTGGCTAGAGTAGATAAGCCCTTGCAAGCCTAAATACTTGCGGCCCCTCGCGCTTGGCACATGGATGAGCGGAGAACAGTGGGATGAGGTCATTATTCGGCTAAAAGGTAATGTCCAAGAAGACGAAGCCGCAGAAGCCGAGCTTCAGGTCAAAACGCGGGCTAAAGATAGCGAACGCCGGGGGTTCAAGAAACGGCCGGACACTCCTCTGGGGTTAGTATTAGCAGGAAAAAGAGCAAAGAAGGAATCCAAGTAGGGTTCCAAAAAGAGTCCTATTCGAATGCAACTTCAATTCAGATTCTCAAAGATTCCCGCGGCGCCCATTCCGCCGCCCACACACATCGTCACCATTCCATAGCGTCCAGCGCGTCGTTTCAGTTCACGAATGATTGTCGCGGTGAGTTTCGCTCCGGTACAGCCTAAGGGATGTCCTAAGGCGATTGCCCCGCCATTGGGATTCACTCGTTCAGGATCGAGCCCGGCTTCCTGAATTACAGCCAGCGATTGCGCCGCGAAGGCTTCGTTTAATTCGATGATGTCAATGTCTGACAGCTTTAATCCGGCGAGCTTCAACACTTTCGGGATGGCAAAAACCGGCCCCAATCCCATCTCCTCCGGCTTATATCCCGCGGTGGCAAAGCCGACGTAACGCGCGAGTGGTTTGATGCCGAGAGCCTGCGCTCGTTCCACCGACATCACAACCGCCGCAGCTGCTCCGTCCGACATTTGAGAAGAGTTCCCGGCAGTGACGGTTCCCTTAGCATGGAAGGCAGGCTTCAAAGATGACAACGCTTCGAGCGATGTATCGGAACGCGGACCTTCGTCCGTCTTGAAGGTAATTTCCTGCCGCTTCAAACCTTCCTGCCCGCGTAGGGACAGCCGCCCCCGTGAGCCTGCCCTGAGCGAAGCCGAAGGGTCCTGCGCAGCCGGGGCGGCTGCGCCTACGTGGCCATTGCCAATGGTCAGGCTTACTACCGGCACGGCCACCGTTTCATCATCGAATCGGCCTTCCTGAATCGCGGCCAGCGCTTTCTGATGACTGCGAAGAGAGAATTCGTCTGCCATCTCCCGCGTGATTCCAAATCGCTGCGCCAGACGCTCCGCCGTCAATCCCATGGAAAGATACGCATCGGGATAATGATCGACCAGCCACGGATTAGGCGCGATTTTGTGCCCACCCATCGGAATCATCGACATCGATTCCGTGCCTCCGGCAACAACAATCTCCGCCCCGCCGCTCATGATTCGCTCCGCCGCCATCGCAATTGCCTGAAGACCTGATGAGCAAAATCGGTTGATGGTCATCGCCGATACTTCCACCGGAAGCCCGGCGCGCAACGAAGCAATCCGCGCCACGTTCATTCCCTGCTCGGCTTCCGGCATCGCGCACCCGATAATTACATCCTCAATTTCTTTGGGATCAATTTGCGGCACCCGATCCAATGCGCCTTTGATGGCAATCGCAGCCAGTTCGTCGGGACGTGTAGCGCGGAGCGTTCCCTTAAAAGCCCGTCCCACAGGAGTGCGCACGCTCGAGACTATGACGACTTCACGCATCGCGGTTCGGGTCTCGCTCTATTTTCTAAAATGAGGTTTTACGCGTTAGACGCTGATGTATTCGGTCACCGCGCTCGGCGGCGGAAGCGGATCCCCATGTTGCCGCATACCTTCCAAATGAAACTCGATGGCCCCGCGGATGAGATCCTTAGTTTCCTCAAAAGTTGATCCGGCCACACCGAGGCCAGGAAGATCGGGTGCGTAGGCTCCCCATCCACTTTCAGATTTTTCATAAACAACGAGATACTTCATTTGAGACCCGCCTGCTTCAAGATATTGTTCAACGTCCCGGGCGGAATGTCCACTGACGGATGCCCAGCAACCGTAACCGTCCCCAGCTTCTGCGAGTGGTGAAACTGCCGATGGCTACCCTTAATTCTAACTAACCGCCATCCATCTTTTTCTAATTGCTTTACCAACTCACGTACTTTCATGAAGCTTATCGCTTGGGACGATATATATCCGTGGCCGTGCCGAAGAAGACTTCGGCAGCATTCATCAGCGTTTCAGAGAGGGTGGGATGGGGATGGATCGTGAGCGCAAGGTCTTTCGCGAGCGCTCCCATCTCTACCGCGAGAACGCCTTCGGCAATCAGCTCCCCTGCGCCGGCGCCCACGATGCCGACTCCCAACACGCGCTCGGTCTCGGGATCGATGACGAGCTTGGTCATGCCCTCTCTGCGGTCGATGGTCATCGCTCGTCCTGAGGCTGCCCAGGGAAACTTCGCAACTTTGATTTCGCGGCCATCTTTCTGGGCTTGAGTTTCAGTAAGTCCGCACCAGGCAATTTCTGGATCGGTGAACACCACTGCCGGGATGGCGCTGGGTTCGAATGCGACTTTGTGGCCTGCGATGGCTTCGACGGCGGTGCGTCCTTCATGCGACGCCTTGTGCGCGAGCATCGGTTCGCCGACCACATCGCCGATGGCATAGATGACCGGATCGTCTGTTTGCAATTGCTTGTTGACCTGAATAAATCCACGCTGCACAACTTTAACTCCGGTCTTGTCGAGTCCTGGGATTTCTGAGTTGGGCCGGCGTCCCACTGAGACCAAAACCTTATCGAAAACATTTTCGCGTTTTTTGACGTCCGCCCCATCGAAGCTCACTCGAATCCCGTCGGCTTCCTCTTTGACTGCTGTCCCGGTGGTATTCAGCATGATCGCTTCAAATGATTTTTCAATCCGTTTGGAAAGCGGCAGCACCAGATCACGGTCGGCGCCGGGAAGCAAACCAGCCGTCATTTCGACGACGGATACTTTTGCGCCAAGCGCGGCATAGACGCTGCCCAGTTCGAGGCCGATATATCCGCCGCCGATCACCAGCAAGCTTTTTGGAACATCCTGAATATCCAGCGCACTGGTGGAATCCATCATTCGCGGGCTGTCGAGTTTTAAAGTTTGGACAACCATTGGCCGCGACCCAGTGGCGATGATGATGCGGTCGAAGCTGAGAGTTTGTTCGGGGCCGTCCACCTTCGTGATTCGCAACGTGTTCGAATTTTCTAACGCGGCGGCGCCCTGAATGTATTGAACCTTCCGCTGTTTCGAGAGCTGTCCTAGCCCGCCGGTCAACTTTTTAACAACTCCATCTTTCCACGAACGCAATTTAGCTAGATCAATCTTCGGATCCGAAAATTCAATACCCCAATTCTTGGCATGTCGCGATTCACTAATCAATTTCGCTACGTGCAATAACGATTTGGACGGTATGCATCCACGATAAAGACAGACGCCGCCAGGATTGAGTTCCTGATCAATCAGCGTGACTTGCATGCCGAGGTCAGCAGCGAGGAAAGCCGCGGCGTACCCGCCAGGACCAGCGCCAATAATTGCGAGATTCACATCGGAGACTATCGACATTATTCTATTAGCTGATGAAGAAATTTTGACGGGTCAAGAGTTTCACTCGCGGATTTCCATGCCGCGAATAAGACCGTCACTCAAAAGATATGCGTGCTGGACCATCCGGTCCAAAATTACCTTGCCTGCCAGATCAGCGACAACTTGATGAACATTCACGACAATGCGACCCTGTTCGTCAACCTCAAAGCCGACCGGGTCGACATGGGGATCAACTTGCGCCCACTGGCGGGCCCAATATTCGCGGACGCCCTCCCAGCCATGCACCCATCCGCCTTCCATTCCGTTCGGCCACTTAACATCAGGATGCATTACGGCGAGAATGGGGTCGACATCGCGCCGATTGAAATCGCTATAAACTCGGATGAGCAGCTCGCGTCCTGCGGCTAGCTCTCCATGACTCACAAGTGAGCTTTTCATCCTTGTACCGAAAGCAGGAAAGGTTGTTCGAAGGCTTCGGCGATCCATCGCAGGAATCTCGCGGCGTCGGCGCCGTCAATCAGACGATGATCGTAGGATAGCGATAACGGAATCACCTGGCGCGGCTCAAATTTTCCATTCATCCAAACCGGTTCCATGCTGGAACGCGAAAGACCGAGAATGGCGACCTCCGGAAAATTCACAATTGGCGAAAATCCGGTGCCGCCAATTCCACCAAGATTGGTGATGGTAAAAGTTCCACCTTCCATTTCCGCAACTGTCAGTTTTTTCTCTTTCGCTTTCTTGGACGCCTGAGTTAATTCCGCAGCCAACTCCACGATATTTTTCTTATCTACATCGTGAATCACGGGAACGAGCAGGCCTCGATCTGTATCTACTGCGACGCCAATGTGGATGTACTGCTTGTAAACGATTTCTTCTTTCGCCAGATCGATGCTCGCATTGAACTGCGGAAACACTTTCAAAGCTGACGCGCACACTTTCAGCGCGATGGCAGTGACCGTCAATTTGCCGCCAGCTTCTTGAGCCTTCGGGCCAAATCGTGCCCGCAATTGCTCCAGTTCGGTGATGTCGGCTTTATCCTGCTGCGTGACGTGTGGAATCGTGTTCCACGCCTCCCAAAGATGTTCTGCGGTTTTGCGGCGAACTCCGCGCATGGAGACGCGCTCGATCTTTCCCCACTTTGAAAAATCCGGAAGGCCGGGCTGGGAGAAGTGAGTTTGAGCAGTTTGCCCTGCCATCGCGGTTAGCAGTGTTTTCGAGTGGGCTTTGACATCATCTTCGCTGATGCGGCCACCCGGACCTGTGCCCTTTACGTCGTGAATATCGAGACCAAGCTCCCGAGCCAGACGCCGCACGTGCGGCGCGGCGGGAACCGGATCGCGATGCTCGGTGCCCGCGACCTTGCCAAGTTGCTCCGGCATGCTGAAATCAGCCGGCCGGGTCTGCGGCGGATCAGGAGGAAGGATTTCTTCTTCGGTCTTGCCCTCAGCTTCCATCGCCGCCTGGAACGACAAGCGTGCGCCATGCTGCTCGGACGCGTGCTCCACCGGCGCGTGCTTCGCGGGCGCAGATGTGGACGATCCGGTTTCCAGGATGAAAATTGTCTGACCGACTTTGACTTTTTCTCCCTGCTTGACGCGAATCTCTTTTACCGTCCCGCCGACTGAGGATGGAACCTCTATCACCGCCTTGTCGGTCTCCAGTTCCATCACCGGCTGGCCTTCTGAAACTTTGTCGCCAGCCGAGATCATTAGGCGCACCAGATCGCCCTGCGTGATGTTCTCGCCTAACTCTGGCAGCTTAAACTCGGAGGGACGATCTGTAGCGCGGGAGGAGCGCGTGGCACCGGTCGAAACTTCCGCCGTGGATTGATCCTTCGCTCTTGCGGGCTTCGCCGCCGAAGAAGGCTCAGATACCGCAACCGGCTCCGGCGAATCGCTCGTCCGTGCCGACCCACCCCCGTTGGTAGCGTCCACCGATTTCGTTTTCGCAGCAGACTCCGGTTTTCCCTTCGCCCCATTTTCGACAGTAAAAATGACTTGCCCGACTTTGACCTTCTCACCCTCTTTGACGCGCACTTCTTTCACGGTCCCGCTCAACGAGGAAGGCACCTCGACCACGGCCTTGTCGGTTTCGAGTTCCATCACTGCCTGGCCCTCGGTGATATTTGCGCCCGGCGAAATCATCAGGCGCACTAAGTCGCCCTGATGAACGTTTTCCCCGAGTTCCGGCAATTTAAATTCGGTCACGAAGCTGAATCTCCAATTAGCTGATGGCTGGATTTAGTTTTTCGGGATTAATCCCCAGATCTTTAATCGCGCTTTGTAGAACGTCGGTCTTGATTTGTTTATCTTTCGCCAAAGCGTTCAACGTCGCCAACACAATGTGTTTCGCATCCACCTCAAAGAAATCGCGGAGCGCAGCACGATTTTCGCTGCGCCCAAATCCATCAGTTCCTAAAGCTACGAGGGGACGCGGCATCCATTGCGCAATCGACTCCGGCAACACTTTCATATAATCGGACGCCGCAACAAGTACTCCCGATACATCCTTCAAGCATTGCGTAACGAACGGCACTCGCGGCTTTTCGCCCGGATGCAGAAGGTTCCATCGCTCACAATCATTGCCATCGCGATAAAGTTCTTTATAGCTGGTGACGCTCCAAACGTCTGATGCGACACCATACTTTTGTTCCAAGATTTCCTGCGCTTTGAGAACTTCGTACATGATGGTCCCGCTGCCGAAAAGTTGCGCCCGCAATTTCGCATCTTTCTTTTCAGAAGTCTTAAAACGGTACAGCCCTTTCAGAATTCCTTCCCGAACTTCTTTACCCGATGGCATCCCGGGCATCGGCAACGGTTCATTGGTCACAGTCAAATAATAGAAAATCGATTCCTGATCGACGTACATTCGCTTAATGCCATCTTGAATAATGACTGCGATCTCATAAGCGAATGCGGGGTCGAAAGCCAGAAGATTAGGCACGGACAATGCCAGAACGTGGCTATGTCCGTCCTGATGTTGAAGTCCTTCGCCTGCTAGAGTAGTTCGACCCGCTGTCCCGCCCACTAAAAATCCGCGGGTACGCATGTCCGCCGCCGCCCAAATCAAATCGCCGATACGCTGGAATCCGAACATGGAGTAATAAATAAAAAACGGGATCGTGTTGATCCCGTGATTCGCATATGCAGTTCCGGCGGCAATAAATGAGCACATCGAGCCGGCTTCCGTAATTCCTTCTTCCAATATCTGCCCGTCTTTGGCTTCCTTGTAATAGAGGAGTGTGGACATGTCGACTGGCTCATACAACTGGCCAACGCTCGAATAGATACCAACCTGCCGGAATAACGCTTCCATACCGAAGGTGCGCGCTTCATCGGGGATAATCGGCACAATCAACTTGCCGATTTCGGGATCGCGCAATAGCTTCGACAACAGCCGTACGAAAACCATGGTTGTCGAGGCTTCGCGGCCATCGGTTCCTTTATAAAACTCTTCGAAGTGAGATTCCGCGACCGGCTTCATCGGTTTCGAGCGCACTTTCCGCTCCGGCAAATATCCGCCAAGTTGCTTGCGGCGCTCCTGCATGTACTGAATTTCCGGGCTGTCATCAGCCGGCCGGTAGAATGGCGCGTCGTGTAACTCAGCGTCCGGAATCGGAATTCCGAAGCGCGATCGAAAGATGCGAAGCTCGTCATCATTTAACTTCTTCTGCTGGTGAGTTATGTTTTTGCCTTCCCCGGCTTCGCCTAATCCGTACCCTTTAATTGTTTTCGCGAGAACGATAGTCGGCGTGCCCGTGTGGTCCACAGCAGCCCGGTACGCCGCGTGCATTTTTATCGGATCATGTCCGCCTAATCGCATCCGCGAAAGCTGCTCGTCCGAAAGGTGCTCGACCATCTTGAGCAGCCGCGGATCACTCCCGAAAAGATTATGCCGGAAATACGCCCCGCTCTCGACGAAATACTTCTGATATTGGCCATCGCTGATCTCGCCCAATCGCCGTACCAGCAAGCCATCGCGATCGTTCGCGATCAAATTATCCCAGTCGGTTCCCCAGATCGTCTTAATTACGTTCCACCCAGCGCCGCGGAAAATAGCTTCCAATTCCTGAATGATTTTTCCATTGCCCCGCACAGGCCCATCAAGACGCTGCAAGTTGCAGTTGACGACAAAAATTAAATTGTCTAGGCGCTCCCGGGAAGCCAGCGTGATTGATCCCAGCGACTCAGGCTCATCCATTTCTCCATCGCCAAGAAATGCCCAGACTTTCCCTCCGGTAGATTCCTTCAGTCCGCGATTTTCCAGATACTTGATGAACCGTGCGTGGTAAATCGCCTGGATGGGACCCAATCCCATAGAAACGGTGGGAAACTCCCAAAAATCGGGCATCAACCAGGGGTGCGGATAGGAGCTGAGACCGCCGCCGGGTTTCAACTCGCGGCGAAAGTTTTCCAGTTTCTGCGCCGATAATCGGCCTTCGAGAAAAGCCCGCGCATACATGCCGGGCGCCGCGTGTCCTTGAAAATAGACAACGTCGCGGTCACCGGTTTCGGTTTTGGCACGCAAAAAATGATTGAAAGCCACTTCATACAAAGTCGCAGCGGAAGCGAAAGTCGAAATGTGTCCGCCAATGCCATCCTGCATCTTGTTCGCCCGCACCACCATGGCAAGAGCATTCCAGCGCACCAGACTCTTTATGCGCCGTTCCATTTCCTGGCTGCCGGGGAAAGGAGGCTGCTGACGAAGCGGAATCGTATTCTGATATGGAGTAGTCGCGGTGAACGGTAAATTGACGCCAGCGGCGCGGCGGGCATGCAAAGAAAGCTGCTGCAAGAGCCGGCCAGCCCGTTCCGGGCCACCCTTGGCTAAAACGTAATCAAGCGAGTCAAGCCACTCGCGCGTTTCCAGCACTTCCGATCCATTACTGCTGGTATGTGTGTCTGCCAGTTTGTAGGTCTCTGCCAAGTCTATTTCTCCATTTATGGGAACCCTCAATCATAGACAATAATGCGGAATTTTGCTGAAGAGATATGCGTTGTCCAAAATTGGAAGATTTCACAACTTTCCCGACTGTGCTCCATGCCCAAAGGTCTTAATGCGCATCACAAGCGCATACAATTACATGACAATCATTGGAGGGCATATGCCGAAGAAAGTTGCAGCCGGAAATCACCATTCAAAATTGAACTCCCAGCCTCGCTATCACCAGAAGGCCCGCGAAATTCAGCAGTACGGCACCGTTACGCACGCTCTGCCCCTCGATTTGGAAGAACCCCTCCGCCTGGAAATGACGGAGCATCTTAACCAACTACTTGCCGACACCATGACTCTGCGCGATCTATACAAGAAGTCGCACTGGCAGGTGGCGGGACCAACTTTCTATCAGCTTCATTTGCTCTTCGACAAACATTACGGCGAGCAGGCCGAGATCGTCGACACCATCGCTGAGCGTATTCAACTCCTGGGTGGATTGAGCATCGCCATGGCGCACGACGTCGCCGAAACCACAAAGATCGAGCGCCCGCCTCGTGGACGCGAAGAAGTTCCAGTGCAGATCTCACGCTTGATCGATGCCCATCAAATAATTATTGGAGAATGCCGCGAACTCGCCGAAAGAGCCGACAAATTAGGCGACGATGGCACCAATGACCTCGCCGTCAGCGATGTTGTCCGCGCCAATGAATTGCAGGTATGGTTTATCAGCGAGCATCTGGTAAACATGCCGCTGGTGGAAGCCGTGGACGCTGAAGAGGAACAAGACTAAAGAACGCAGTGGGAACACCGCAACCACGCGCCAGAGCTGCGCGAACAGGCTCCGGCCTTTCCGGGAAGAACGGGGAAGCAAAATCACAGGAGATGAGGAGATGAAAGATGCCAATGCTATATGCTGCCGCCGACAATCTGACCCGCAGGCTTCCTAAACTTCTATCTCCTAAAGCGCATGCGATTGCCGACTACGCTACGGTTGGCTCATTTTTATTGGCGGGCGCGATACTGTGGAGGAAACACAAGCAGGCGGCCGAGGGAGCTTTTTTGTGTGCTGGCGCCGAAATCGTCCTGAACCTGCTCACTGATTATCCAGGCGGCATCATCTCGGCAGTCAGTTTCCCGGTTCATCGCAAAATAGACATCGGACTAGCCGCTCTCACCGCGACTATGCCCGAACTGCTGCGCTTTCGCCATGGGCGGAAGTTTTTCCTCGTCCAATCCGCCGCCATCACTGCCGCCGCAAATTTGACACGGTTCAGTCCAGCCCGCAATCCCTCAAGAATCAGGCGAGCTGGAACCTCCTAGCGGCTTTTTTCAAACCCTTCAATCAGTTATATTGTTGCGGCCCCAACCGCGTTTTCTAGATGTGGACCCACTTCTAGGTTGGCTTCGAAGTCAATTGTTCTGGGAAGCGCTTTTAACCAAGGTACTATCCGCAGCGACAAAATTGGATTTCTATTTTTTTTCGTTACAAATAACGAACAAGAACAGGGCTTTGCCCGCAGCTTATAAGTTGTTATTATTATGGATACTTGTGACCGCAATAGACATCCCGATGAATTCCGGAGGGCAAAACTTGCGGGCGCTCCGGGACCGTCTTGGTCTCACTATGAGGGATGTGGAAACCGCCAGCTCTCGAATTGCGGAAAAACACCGGAATGATGAGTTTTCCATCGCGCCCAGCCGCCTTTCCGATATTGAGACTAAGGGAATTGTTCCAAGCATCTTTCGTCTCTATTCGTTAGCGATCATCTACCGCCGGGATTTCCGCGAAATCCTAAATTGGTACGACGTCGATCTCAATGCGGTTTCGGATGACCTCGACTCATCCATGCCCCCGAAATCTCATTTCTCCCATGTTTTAGCCACCGTTTCCGTCGTAAAGATCCCCGTCCGCATCGACCCCGGGTTCGATCCCCGACGCACCGCAAATTTTGGACGAATGGTGGAACAGTGGGGTTTGGTTCCTCTCTCCTATTTGGAGCAATTCGCCAGCCGCCAGTTCACTTACGGATATATCGGCAGCGAGGATTTAACCATGTACCCACTTTTACCGCCAGGCACTTTCGTGCAAGTAGACGAAACGAAAACCAAGGTGGCGGAAAGCGGATGGAGAACCGAATACGAGCGGCCTATTTATTTTGTGGAAACACGCGCCGGACACACTTGCTGCTGGTGCACTTTGACCAGGGAGGAGATTATCCTTCAGCCGCATCCTCTCTCGCCGGTGGCGGCGCGGATTCTGAAGTTCCCACAAGAGGCCGATATCGTTGGGCAGGTTGTCGGAGTGGCTATGAGGCTCGGCGACTGGCGCTCCGTGTACGACTCTTCGCCAGGGCCGAAAGCGCCTGCAACACTGAATTAAGATGACGCGCCGATCCCGGACCCGGAGACGGCGGCAGCAAGTTAAGTTCTGGATTCTGTAGCTTCTCCATATAAGTCAGGGGCGCAATGCCCGCTGACGCGCTGGATGTATCGATATCCTCAAGTAAAAACCTAATCGGCGTCGCCAATATCTGGGAGACCAGCGACCGGTGAGTTTGGGCTAAAGCCTTCATCGCGGGTAAATCGCCGTATACCCGGGTCAAGCCCCAATGCTCGTATTCTCCGTCCTTTTCGCTCTTTCTCTCTTTGCTATCTCTTACCCGTAACTCCCCGAAGTATTCCAGTCGGCTCAGACACCCATCCAGCGCTCCCACCGTGGTGTCATGCAAATCTTCGATCGCAGATCTGAATTTCAGCATCGCCGTTACGCTTTCAGAAAACTGAAAGAAATGCGCATAAATGTGCACTCCTGCGCCCATCGAGAGACTATCACGCAGCAATTCCAATTCAAAGGAGATTACCGTGAAAAAGACTCTATTATTGGCCGTAGCAGCAGCACTTTTAGCGCTGACCGTGACACCCACCTTCTTAATGGCATCCGAGGGCGATCCGACCTGCCCTCCGAACATCCCCCCGGTCAATGTGACTCAGCCAAACTAATGCTTCCAAGAACCTGGGTTATGGGGATATCTTTAGTAGAGTACAGTCGATATCCCCATGACGCCCTGGTTGAGACTTCCGTTTTACTGCCTCTGGTTCGGTCCCCGGGTCGTGCAAATAATTATTTTATTTTTGCTGATTAAGCGTGGCCTGTACCGCGAAGTCCCGATTTTTGCCGCGTACACGGCGTTCAGTTTATGTAAGTTCATCGTGTTGGTCGTCCTCAACTACTACGTAATCGATCACGCGGCTTACTTCAGATGGTACTCACTCGGCCTGGGCATCAGTACTGCCCTAAGAATTGGGATTATTTGCGAGATCTTCACCCACGTCTTCGCGGCACATGCTGCTCTGCGTAATATTCAAACCCCACTCTTCCGGTGGACAGCCGTCAGCTTTTTGATCGTCGCTTTCGTGTTCGCCGCTTATACAAACCCCTCGACCACTGACCCAACTTGGTTTAATGTTCACCTGCTGGAAAGAAGCGCGAATATCGTTCTTGCCGGTTTAATTCTCGTCCTATTTCTGTTTTCACAGTATCTGCGATTGTCATGGAGCAGGCTTGTCTTTGGAATCGCCTTGGGCTTGGGTGTCCTTTGCAGCCTGGAACTGGCATTCGCTGCAATTCGATCTCAAATCGGCACGTCCGCCCACGCGGCGCTTGACCTTGTGGACATGGGTACCTACCAGTGTTGCGTTCTGATTTGGCTGGCATATGTGCTGCTACCAGAACGCAGTCCGGCCCACGTACCAGCCGACGTTCCAGAAAATGATCTGGAACTTTGGAACAACGAAATTCGGAATCTACTACGCCAATGATCATTACAATCATCTTCGTACTCCTTAGCTTCCTTTCGCTCGCGGCTGTAGTGTTTCTTACCCACGGTCGCACTGAGTCTCCCGCTAATCACGCGAATCTGCGGAAAGAAATTTCTCCGCTGGATATAGAAGCATTTCGCAATCTTATTGATTACCGCGAGGAAGAATTTCTGCGCGAGAACCTCGAACCTGCGGACTTCCGTTTAGTCCAGCGCGAACGGTTGCTCGCGGCCGCCGAGTATATACGCTGCGCGTCGCGCAACGCCGCCATTTTGCACAGTTTCGGCGAATCCGCGCGCCGCAGCGAAAATCCTTCGGTGGCGGCGGCCGGCAATAAGCTGGCTAACAGCGCGATTCAATTCCGCCTCAACGCACTTCGAGCCATTGTTATTATTTATGCGGCTACCGTGATACCAGGTGCCAGCATTCGCAGAATACGCATAGCCGAAGGCTATGATCGAATGACGTCGCTGGTTGTTTTGCTTGGCTGTTTGCAGTTCGAGAAGCCCGCGGCTTACGCTTCAGCCGCGCCTCAACTCAGCACCTAACCCAGCCCGGTCTGCGGCATTCGGTGACAATCACTTTTACCGCTGCCCGTGAGTCTGGCCCCACTACTGAATACAGCCCTCTTCGGCCAGAGGACAGGCTTAGTCCAATCTCACCAGAAACGTCTTCTCTTGATCGGCGCGCATGTCTCGAACTATCTCTTGAGCTCGTCCGCGATCGTCGTGAAGAACTCGAACTCTTACCCACCAATCCCCGACCGGACTGCTGAAGCTTAGGACTTTGGCAGTCTTATACCGATGGGAAATTTGATCCACGAGCTTGTTTGCCGATTCCTGCTGATCAAAGCCGCCGATTTGCACGGCCCAGCGGCCGCCCGTTTCGATTGCAACTGGAGTCTCCAGCACTTCCATTCGAACTTGCGCCAATCCTGCACGAACCACGTCTACCTTTTTCGCGGCTGCCAGAGATAGGTCAAGAATTCGCCCTTGAATGAAAGGCCCGCGATCGGTGATCCGCACGACTGCCCAATGCCCTGTTTTGACATTGGTCACACGCACGATCGATCCGAGAGGAAGCGTGCGATGCGCCGCCGTCATGGCATTCATGTTGTAAATCTTCCCGTCCGACCCGCGACGATTATGGTATGGCGGCCCATACCAGCTGGCGACTCCCGTTTCCACGAAAATGGGTTTGCGATCGAGCGGCACGCGCTCCATCTCGCTGTCATTCTCAGCTTCGCCCGGATTCGTTTGTACAGACGCTTGCCGTGCCGAAGCAACTTCAGAATCGGCACTCAAAGGCGGAGGCGCAACCGGAGCGCTCACTGTCGCCGCGTTGTGGTGGCTGCACCCACTAAAAACCACAACGAGCGCTATCGAAAAAATAATTGGCTTAAGTCCGCCGATCATTTGCGACGGGGGGAGTTTCGGTCCATGTATTCGGCGAGGTGAGCCAGTTTCTCTGCGGCTATGCGCAACGCTTTGGTTGAATGCTCGCGGACCGCCGGAACTACTTCCTCGTTCACATATTTGATGATTTCCGCAGATTCCTTTTCGAACCGGTCTGCCGCTTCGGTTACCGTTTTATTTACGCGCGCTGTAGTCTCTTCCACCTTGCGATTAAATTCCGTCATTGGTTTTCTCGAATCTGAGAGTGCACCACAAGCAACTCGTTTGGAAACCCGGTGGATACATTATTCCCCGCCTGCGTCCCGTGGTCAATGCGCAAAGCGGCACGATTTGTTGGGGGACGCTGTTGGCAACTTGCAGCTTGCATAAGCAAGGCACGACGTACAATGCGAAGATCGTGCCTTCATTTACTTTTCGACACGGGCAATCTGGATGAATGATCCCAGGCAGAAGATCCGCTTCCAGCAGAAGTTGCTGGCATGGTACGAGGTCAATCGACGCGAACTACCGTGGCGTATCAATCGCGACCCATATCGGGTTTGGATTTCAGAAATAATGTTGCAGCAGACGCGGGTAGCCGCGGTGATTCCGCATTACTGCAAATTCTTAAAGAGATTTCCGAGCGTAGCCCGATTGGCCGCCGCGCGAGAGTCGTCAGTGCTCGCCTTATGGAGTGGACTCGGATACTACCGCCGCGCCCGGATGCTACATGCCGCGTCGAAAACGGTAATGAAACATTACGCAGGAAAGGTTCCGGACAACAAGGAGGAATTTGGCGAACTGCCCGGGGTTGGACGCTACACATGCAGCGCCGTCGCAAGTATCGCCTTCGACGAGCCTGTTGCCGTCGTAGATGGCAATGTCCGCCGAGTTCTTCAGAGACTGAAAGGAAAAGCAATTGCGGATGAAGAGCTATGGCAAGTCGCCGGACAATTGCTCTGCCGCGAAAGGCCGGGCGATTACAACCAGGCCCTCATGGAACTGGGAGCCACGGTGTGCCTGCCCAGGGAACCAAAATGCCAGATATGTCCTATAACGAGGGAATGCGCATCCCGAGGCCCTCTCGACGGAACAAAAAATCGCAGAGAGAAGCTCAAGCGGAGAATTTGCTACACCCTAAATCGCCGCACGGGGCGTGTTTTCATGATCAAGCGCCCACCCGATGCGCGTCTGATGCCGGGTATGTGGGAGTTGCCGGAGGTTGCTGAATCCAACAAAATCGGCGATCCGTTTATTCGCTTACGTCACTCCATCACGATCACCGATTTGGAAGTCATGGTCACGCAAGGGGCCACCCCAGCAATAACCGACGGAAAATGGATCAAGGAGAGCTGTCTGCGCGTAATTCCACTGACCGGACTCGCCAGGAAAATCCTGCGTGCGGCAGACGTCATCTAAAACTCCAGATGCGCTTCGCATCATTCGATTCGCTATGAGATGGTTGCGCAATATTTTTAGAGGACGAAATATGACTGCACTGCTCTCCGGTAAACAAGCCCCTCCGTTCAACTTGCCAACGATGGATGGAACACAATTTTCGCTTCGCGACGCCTTGACGCAAGGCCCTGTGGTCGCCGCATTTTTCAAAGTTTCCTGCCCGGTTTGCCAATATACATTCCCATTTCTTGAGCGCATTTATAAAAATTACGGAGGCCCCCAAGTCAGCTTTGTCGGTATTTCGCAAAATGACAAGAAAGATACGGCTAGTTTCGTCCGGCAATATAGCGTGTCATTTCCAATTTTGCTCGATGACACGAAAAACTTTCCTGTATCGAACGCCTATAGTCTGACCAATGTCCCAACAATTTTTTGGATCGCTCAAGATGGCGAAATTCAGATTTCCAGCGTTGGATGGTCGCGGGCGGACATCGAAGAAATTGCCACAAAGGCCGCACCAGCGATTGGGAATCAGCGGAAGCCGTTGTTTCGGGCCGAAGAAAATATTCCCGAATTCCGTGCGGGTTGAGGGTCGAGAAATTAGCCCGCGGTCGCGGGCAAAACCAGCATTTTCCCTCGAGATATCGCGCGTGGTCTGCGGCATGTTACATCCTTGTCCGTTCGCTCCCGTACAATGAATCGGCCTAGATATATGAATCCGGGAGCGCTTCCGCATGTTAAGAACACGCATTTTTATTGTGTTGATTTTCTTGATCTCCAGTTTTGAAATATTATTCGCGCAGGCTGGATCGGTAAAAGTAGCGTCGACCGCCATCCATCTTCCGGGTCCGGCTTTTGCCGCCATGCAGAAAATCGATCCCGAGCACATCCGGGCGCATGTGCGCCTCCTGTCGCATGATCTTCTCGAAGGCCGCGGAACCGGCCAGCGCGGCGGCGACATCGCCGCCGAGTACATTGCCACGCAATTTTCCTTGTATGGACTCAAGCCCGCCGGCGACAGCGGCACCTTCATGCAGAAAGTTCCAATGGTCGGAATCACGCCCGGCTCCGACACGACATTTTCGTTGGTTCCAGCAAACGGCTCGGCAATCGACCTTCAGCCTCTCGACCAATATGTTGCGTATGACCAGACGCAGCAGCAGCATTCCGACGTGGACGCCGGGATCATATACGTCGGCTACGGCATCGAGGCCCCCGAATACAAATGGAACGATTACAAAGATGTAGATGTCAAAGGCAAGGTGCTGCTGATGCTGGTGAATGAGCCGACTTCCGACGATCCGAATTTTTTCAAAGGCAAAGCGCTGACCTATTACGGCCGCTGGACTTACAAATATGAAGAAGCCGCCCGCAAAGGCGCGGCCGGTGTGATCCTTATCCACCGAACCGATATGGCGAGTTATCCATGGGAGGTGGTGCGCAACTCAAATTCCGGAGAAAAGTCGTATTTGAAGCTCGATGACACGCCAAAACTAAAAGTAGCGGCCTGGGTGCAGCTTGATGTCGCGCAAAAGCTCGCTGCGATGGCTGGCCTCGATTTGGACCATATGATTGCGGACGCGCAGTCTCGGGACTTTCGTCCGGTTCCTTTACACGTAAATCTCAAGGCGCATATGGTTAGCAAACTTCGCACTTTCGAATCTAACAATGTCCTGGCTGTGATTGCCGGCGCCGATCCTAAGCTAAAACATCAAGCGGTGATTTACACGGCGCATTACGATCATTTGGGAATACGTCCAGATATGCCGGGAGACAACATTTACAACGGCGCCGAGGACAACGCGACCGGCTGCGGAATATTGCTGGAGTTGGCCAGAGTATTCGCCGAATCCGCCGACAAGCCACGACGATCTCTACTCTTTGCGTCGGTCACCGCTGAAGAGCAGGGATTGTTAGGATCGGAATATCTTGGAAAGCATCTCCCCATTCCCGCGGGCAAAGTATCGCTTGATCTGAATTACGACGACATTCCAGCATTGGGTTCGCCGGAGGAAGTGGAGGTCTCCGGCTCCGAACGCACAACTTTCTATCCCATCGTCGCAGCTACCGCGCAAGAATTTCGCCTGGCGATCCGCCCGGATTCCCGTCCCGAAGCCGGACACTACTATCGTTCCGACCATTTCAGCCTGGCGCGCGTTGGCATTCCCTCTTTCTCAATTAACGAAGGGATGAAATACAAGGGCCACGATTTGGCCTGGGGTATGCAGCAGGCTGACGACTATACGACCAAGCATTATCACCAGCCCAGCGATGAATACCATCCTGAGATGGACTTCACCGGCGATGCCGTAATGGCGCGTTTTGGATTCGCTCTGGGATGGGCGGCCGCAAGTCAACCCAATCTTGTCGGATGGCAAAAGGGAGATGAGTTCGAAGCCGCAAGACTAACAGGTCACGAATAATGCCTCCAAAAATGTAGCCTGCATCCTCGCACCCAGGATCTGTAATTCTGACCGCAGCGTCTGCATACTCCCACTAAGATTTGTCATCCTGAGCGCAGCGAAGGACCTCTACACTTCGCATCCTGCGGCTAACCTTTCATTGGCTTGACATGGTCGCTCACAATCAACTGGGCCGCTGTGAACTTTTGTACTTCTTCCGCCGTCATTCCCGGCACAATCTCTGCCAGCACCAGGCCCTCAGGCGTCACTTGAATTACCGCCATTTCGGTCACAATCGTGTTGACGACTTTCATTCCTGTCAGGGGCAGCGTGCACTTCTTCAAAATCTTCGGCTGCAAATCTCGCGTCGTATGCTCCATGGCGACGATGACCCGCCGCGCGCCGGCGACCAAGTCCATCGCGCCACCCATGCCTTTAACCATTTTCCCGGGAATCATCCAGTTGGCCAGATTGCCTTCTTCATCGACTTCCATGGCTCCCAGCACGCTTAAATCAATGTGCCCGCCGCGAATCATGGCGAATGAATCGGCGCTGGAAAAATAAGCTGTGCCCGCCATTTCGCTAACGGTCTCCTTCCCGGCATTGATTAGGTCGCAATCTTCCTCACCCTCTACGGGATAAGGTCCAATCCCAAGCATTCCATTTTCGCTTTGCAGAATCACGTCGATTCCGGAGGGAACGTGATTTGCAACCAGCGTGGGCATTCCGATGCCGAGGTTCACATAGAATCCGTCACGCAATTCCTGGGCGATTCGCTTGACGATGCGTTCCCGTTTTTCGGTATCTTTAGCGGGTTTGGGTGGATTTATCATTTGGAGTTTCTAGCCGAGCCTTGCTCGGCTTGGATGGGCGGGGCACCCGTCCCTACTTTATTGGTTTCGCTTTCTTACCGTTCTTCTTTCTATTCTTTTCTCGTATAACTCGCCCTGAACAATTCGCTTCACGTATACGCTGGGCGTGTGGATTGAGTCTGGTTCGAGTTCTCCTACTTCGACCAACTGTTCGACCTCGGCGATTGTAACTTTTGCAGCCGTCGCCATCATGGGATTAAAATTCCGCGCCGTCTTTCGATAGACCAGATTGCCCCACTTATCGCCCTTCCAGGCTTTCACGAAAGCGAAATCCGCCTTTAGCGCCGTTTCCATGACATAGAGCCGGCCGTCGAACTCGCGAGTTTCTTTTTTTTCGGCTACCACCGTGCCCACGCCGGTAGGAGTAAAAAACGCGGGAATGCCCGCGCCGCCAGCCCGAATCCGCTCGGAGAAAGTTCCTTGCGGCACCAGCGTCAGATCGATGCTGCCCTCAATAATCATCTGTTCGAGCAGCTTATTCTCGCCCACGTACGATCCGAAATGTTTGGTAATTTGTCCCGCGGCCAGCAGCAGCCCCATACCAAAGCCGTCGACTCCAACGTTGTTGCTGATCGTGGTGAGATTTTTTGTGCCCTTGCGGACCAGAGCACGGACAAGATTTTCCGGGATGCCACACAATCCAAAGCCGCCAATCATAATCGTTGCGCCATCGAACACGTCGCGAATGGCCTCGTCGGAATTGTCGACAACCTTGTGCATGCGGGGATTTTAGAACATTTCACCACGGAGACGCGGAGAAAGAACCCTTAATACTCTAGCTGTGGGCCTGATTAAGCCGCGAGGTTAGTTGGAAAGCGCAGCAATCAAGCCTTTGTCTCCCCCGTGCCTCGGTGCCTCTGTGGTGCACCTGTCGGCCTTGAGACCTTTCTCAAGTGATGAGCGCGTTCAAATTCCATCGCTAGTTCCCGCGTATCCAAATTTTCACGAATATGCGCGAGACGCTGTTCGAGCTTTGACAAGGCGCCCTGAATGCTTTTTTTGTTAGTGAGCGCGATATCGCGCCACATCGAATAAGGACTGGCGGAGATCCTCGTCATTTCGCGTAACGCGCGTCCTCCCGCTTCGAGCAGTGGTGCATCCTCGCCATACTCATCCACCAGCGTGGCGGCGAGAGCGGTAGAAATCATCTGTGGAAGATGACTGATCCATGCGCAAAGCTCGTCATGCTCCGCGGCCTCCATGCTGACAATGCGGGCGCCAATTTTACCGATCCACTCCAGAAATTCACCACTCACTCCGTCGTAAACATTTTGCCCCGCGACCGGTGTTAGAAACCACGCCGCATCGCGAAACAAATCGGGATCCGCGAATTCCACCCCGGTTTGTTCCTTGCCGGCCATCGGATGCCCCGCAAGAAAACGCCGCCCAACTGCCTTGCCAAAAACGGCGCGCGCGCTGGCCAGCACTTCAGATTTGGTGCTGCCCGCGTCCGTCAGCAAAGTTTTCGCTGGGAGTGACGGGCCTAATGTCTTGATCAGTTCGATGATCCCGCCGACGGGAGCAGCCAGAATTACGATTTGGCTTCCGCGAACCGCGTCGGAGGCATTGATGCGTCCCTCGTCTATCACGCCTTTTTTTCGTGCGCGCTCCAGCACCGGCGCACGATCACATCCAACGATTCTGCCCGTGTACCCGGCATTTCTTAGCGCCAGGCCAAGCGAGCCGCCGATCAGTCCCGTTCCAATTATGGTGATCTGACGAATAGGCATGGAAGCAAATCATTTGTCATCCTGAGCAAAGCGAAGGAACTATGTACTTTGAGTCGCGATGCACGTACCTCGCTCCGCCCAGGATGACAAGCCAACTAAATCCGAATTGTCCTGCAATCCGTTTATGCAATCGTGCGACCGACGGCTGGCGCTATCATTCTTAATTCGTCCATCAACTTAGAAAATTGTTCGGGATAGAGCGACTGCGCGCCGTCAGAAAATGCCTTGTCAGGGTCGTGATGAACTTCCATCAGCAACACGTCCGCTCCCGCCGCGACCGACGCACGCGCCATGGGTGGAACTTTGTCGCGCAATCCGGTACCGTGCGAAGGATCAGATGCCATGGGCAGATGAGAGAGCTTGTGCACGACGGGTATGGCGCTGATATCGAGCGTGTTTCGCGTATAAGTTTCGAAGGTCCGAATGCCGCGCTCGCACAGGATAACCTCGTAATTTCCGCCGGACATGATGTACTCGGCCGACAGCAGAAGCTCCTCGATGGTCGCCGCGATACCGCGTTTCAGCAGCACTGGCTTCTTTTCTTTTCCCAGTTCGCGCAAAAGATTGAAATTCTGCATATTGCGCGCGCCCACCTGAAAAATATCTATATAAGGAAGCATCAGACTGATCTGCGAGATTTCCATTACTTCGCTGATTACCAATAATTTGAAACGATCTCCGGCCTCGCGCAGCAACTTGAGACCTTCCAGTCCCATGCCCTGAAAAGAGTATGGAGAACTGCGCGGCTTGAATGCGCCGCCCCGCAATGCACGCGCGCCAGATTTTGCAATGAGTTCGGCGATGGTAAATAATTGTTCCCGCGATTCAACCGAACAAGGTCCCGCCATTACTACCACTTCGTTTCCACCGACTTTTACGCCATTGGCAAATTCAATGATTGTGCCTGCGGGACGAAAGCTGCGGCCCGCTAATTTATAAGGCGCGCTGATGCGGTGAACGTGCTCGACACCGGAAAGCACTTCCAGATTGCGCGTGTCAAAATCAATGCGCGCGCCCACCGCCGCCAGCACCGACTGCCGCTCGCCCGTGGTGCGGTGTACCGAAAATCCCATGCGGACGAGGTGCTCAATAACCTGCTGGATTTGCTCCTCGCTCGCCGTTTCTTGCATTGCTACAATCATAGAAAAATCTGCTTCCAGCTCCTGGCTTCTAGCGAATCAATCATTGACTTCATTGTCTAATTCGGTCTCGCCTGATCCATGCGTGACCGCTGGGTCTGAGGGCGCAATCTCCTCGCGCTGAATTTGCCGCATCACATCCATAATGCGTTCATATATTCGTAGCAGATCACGATCCGGCAGGGGGCCCTTATTCTGCTTTTTCGCGTTGTCAAAAACCGCGCGCTCGCGATCCGGCTCATAAATCGGCATTGCCATCTTGCTTTTTAGCTTGCCGATCTCGTGCGCAGCGTGAGCGCGTTCGCTCAGCAGTTCTACCAGCCTGCGGTCGAGCTCGTCGATTTTGGTCCGCCAGCCAGAGATATCCATCGCGAAGTCACCGATAACTCATGCTCAAACTTTATGACATTACACTAAGGGTGAAAATCCACGCTTTCAGCGATTGACCAAAGACTTTATAAATTGTGCCACAGACTCCGGTTCTGTGCCGGGATTGCGCTCCACGGTCTCCACGATGGCACTGCCGACGACGGCAGCGTCCGCAAATTTGCTCACGCTGGCAAACTGCTCCGCGGTTGAAATCCCGAAGCCTACGGCGATCGGAAGTTTAGTATATTTTCGCAATCGCTTGACGATGGATTGGGCGTCATCGGTTAATTGCTTTTGCGCTCCGGTCACGCCGGTGCGGGAGACCGCGTAGACGAATCCGGTTGAAGCCTCGGCAATTTGTTTAAGGCGCCCGTCAGTGCTGATGGGCACCGCGAGGAAAACCGTCGCAAGATTTCTTTTGCGCATTTTCACCAGATAGTCTTTGGCTTCCTCCATCGGCAAGTCGATGACCAGTGCGCCGTCAACTCCAGCCTCTCCAGCCTCGGCGCAAAATTCGCTTATCCCCATGCGCATGATCGGATTGAGATAAGAAAAGACAATCAATCCCGCCTGAGAGTTTTTGCGAATGTCGCTCGCCAATTGCAAAACGTCTTCGAGATCGGTTCCATTCTTAAGCGCCCGCTCGCTCGCCCGCTGAATGACCGGCCCATCGGCCACCGGATCGCTAAACGGAACCCCAAGTTCGACGATATCCGCGCCCGCATTAATCGCGGCCACTACGATCTTGAAGGTAGTTTCAAGATTGGGATCGCCACAGGTGACGTAGGCGATGAGCGACGGTTTGCAGTCGAAGTGAAGAGGCACAAAGACATTGTAGATTGTTGAGGTCAGATTACAGAAGGTAGAACCTTCTCAATACGCGTGAGCTATTCCTGTTCGATAGATTATTACGCTTTACGTAACGGGTAATTCTTGATAATCTAATCCAGTGTGATTCTCAGCTATCGAGACAAGAGGACCCGGGACTTCGCGGCGGGGAAACGAGTCAAGGCGTTCTCAGGATTCGAACGATCCGCGCGACTGAAGCTCGACCGCATGGAGGCTGCCACTTCGATTCGGGATCTGGTGGCACTCCCGGGCAATCGCTTCGAGGTCTTGGCTGGGGACCGCAAGGGCGAGTACAGCATTCGCATTAACGATAAATGGCGAATCTGCTTTGAATGGGCGGAAGGAGCATCAGGGCCATCCAACGTCGAAACTGTCGACTATCACTGAGGGAACCGTTATGGCATTGACCGCGATCCATCCCGGAGAACATCTGGCCGAAGAGCTCGAAGCGCTGGGTATGAGCGCGGCCGCGTTGGCCCGCAAGCTGGACGTTCCGACCAATCGGGTCACACAGATTTTGAACGGGACTCGCGCCATCACGGGCGATACCGCCCTGCGCCTCGCTCATTTTTTTGGCACGAGCGCGGAGCTTTGGCTGAATCTTCAAAGCCTCTACGAGCTGCGGCTCGCCCAGAAGAAGTCAGGGAAATCCATACTGGCCCTTCCCAGGCTCGAACGGCGCGATCTCATTCGCGCATGAATTAGCAAGGACAAGAAATATGCGTCGAATCAGCCCCGCATTGATCCTCATCGCCGGACTGGTAATTTCCGTTGGTTGTCAAAAGTCTTCCGACGCCGCCAAATGGTTCGCACGATCACATGACTATAAGTCTGAGGTTTTAGCGCAGCCTTCATCGATCGGAGAGTTGAGGCATATCGAATGGGATGGCTGGGGATGGGCTGGACAGGACACCACGGTCTACCTGGTATTCGATCCGGAGATTCATTGTTGGAGGCCTCCCGAAGCCAGAAACCGGGCAAGTTTAGCGGAATACCGTGCGAAGTCACGGTCGTGCGTCGTCTAGAGAGCCGATGGTACACAGTTCAGTTTTACACAGATGAATTTTGGGGCCGACGCAACACACTGAATTGTACCGGGGCGACAGTTTAACTCTCTCTCAAATCGCGATTGTGTTGAACGACTTCCAGGCGGGTAACTTCCTGTCAGCGTTTAACTCAAATCAATCCAGCTTCAGATTCTCTCTCAATATCCCCATATCTTTATCCCCGCGCCCCGAAATATTCACAATCACGACGTCAGATTTCTTCATGCTCGGGGCGCGCTTGATCACTTCCGCGACGGCGTGTGCTGATTCCAGCGCCGGAATAATTCCTTCGGTTCGCGCCAGCAAAGTGCACGCGTCCAGGGCTTCGTCGTCTGAGGCTGAGACATATTCGGCGCGTCCTGCATCTTTCAGCCACGCATGTTCGGGACCGATAGACGGATAATCGAGTCCCGCGGAGACAGAATGCGTGAGCGCGATCTGTCCAGCTGCGTCCTGCAAGACGTACGAATAGGTGCCTTGTAGCACGCCAGGCGATCCTCCGCGAAATCTCGCTGCATGATCGCCGAGAGCGTCGCCGCGACCGCCGGCTTCGACTCCGATGAACTTAACTTTTTTATCTTTGATAAATTCATAAAAAATCCCAATGGCGTTCGATCCCCCGCCTACGCACGCGATAATTGTGGTGGGCAACTTACCCTCTGCCTTCACAATCTGCGCCCGCGCCTCGCGTCCAATCACCTTATGAAAATCGCGCACCATTGTCGGATAGGGATGAGCCCCGAGCACGCTGCCCAGTAAATAATGTGTCGTTCGAACGTTCGTGACCCAATCGCGCATGGCCTCATTGATGGCATCTTTTAACGTTCGCGAACCCGAATTCACTCCGCGAACCTCTGCTCCCAACAGGCGCATGCGGAATACATTTAACTCCTGGCGCCGCATGTCCTCGCTGCCCATATACACTACGCACTCGAAACCGAGCAGCGCGCAAACCGTCGCGGTCGCCACCCCGTGTTGTCCCGCGCCAGTCTCCGCGATGATGCGGCGCTTCCCCATGCGTTCGGCGAGTAATCCTTGACCCAGGCAATTATTGATTTTGTGCGCGCCGGTGTGAAGGAGATCCTCGCGCTTCAAATAAATTTTTGCCCCGCCGAGTCTCTTGGTGAGCCGTCCCGCAAAAAAAAGAGGCGTTGGACGTCCGGCATAAGTCTTCAGCAGTCCGTCTAGTCGGGCTTTGAATCTGGGATCGCGTTTTGCTTTTTCATATTCGCGTTCCAGTTCTTCGAGCGCGGCGATTAGGGTCTCCGGCACATAGCGGCCGCCGTAGGCGCCGAAGCGCCCCGCAACCTCTTTCGAGGAAATTTTTTTCGATCGTGGGATCGTAGCGGTTGCCATGTTCTATTTACTCTTCTCCGCCTGTCGCACTGCATTCACAAATGCGCGTACCTTTTCGGGATCTTTTTTCCCAGGAGAAGCTTCAACGCCAGAAACGACGTCGACGCCCCAAGGCTTCAGTATACGGATTGCTTCGGTCACGTTGTGCGGATTAAGACCTCCAGCAACCACGAACTCAAAGCCGGCCTCATGAATACCATCCGCTAGTGGCACGTTTGCGAGCCAATCGAAGTTTCTTCCGGTTCCGCCGGGTGAATGCGAATTCCCAGAATCGAGAAAAACAGCGTCCAAGAATTTCGCCAGCTCCGGATTCTTAGCCGTGACCGTAATACTTAGACTTCCGTGGGAATTAGCCGGGACCACCAGATACTTTTTCAAGTCCGCATTTTGCGGGGTTCCAAGATTTTTTCCTCCACCGGACCAGTCGGGATGGAGTTGAATTCCCGTGAGCGCAATCTGCGAAGCCATATTCTCCATGAACTCGTACGACTCATTAACGAATACCCCGACCTTTTCAATTTCCCTCGGCAATTCTGCCACGATGTCACGCACAACTTCTGGAGTCACCCTTCGCGGACTATTTTCGTAGAACACGAATCCCAACGCATCTGCCCCCGCCTCGACGGCCAGTAATGCGTCTTCGATGTTCGTAGTTCCGCAAATCTTGATCCAGGTCATAAAGGAAATGGCTCGATGGAGCGGCCATCCTCGCCCGCCATTACCTCTGAAGCGGCATCAGCCAGTGAAATTCGCAAAGCTTCCCCAGGATCAGCCGCCGCCATCAACGATTCTCCAATGAGAAATGCCCTGAATCCGGCGGATCTTAATCGCGAGATATCGCCACCGCTGCGAATTCCGCTTTCTGCGACCGCCAACACATTTTTCGGAATCTGCTTCGCCAAATGAAAAGCCGTCTCCAAATCAACGTTGAATGTTTTCAAGTCCCGGTTGTTTACGCCAATCAGTTCGCATCCAGCATCAAGCGCGGTTTTTAATTCCACCTCATCGTGCACTTCGCACAAAACATCCAACTGCAATTGCGCCGCCCGGCGTGTCAATCCAGCAAGTTCCTGCGGAGACAGCGCAGCCACGATCAGCAATACCGCATCCGCGCAATTTGCGCGCGCTTCCAGCAGCTGAAATTCGTCGACAATGAAGTCTTTGCGCAGGCACGGCAGTTGCGTACTGGCAGACGCACGCCGCAAATTGTCCAATGATCCCTGAAAGAATTCCTCGTCGGTTAGTACCGACAAAGCGGCAGCCCCGGCAGCCTCCATTTCCGCCGCAAGTTTTTCCGGAATGAAATCGCGGCGGATCAATCCCCGCGACGGAGACGCTTTCTTCAGCTCGGCGATGACGGCGATTCCGTCTTTGCCCTTGGCTCCCAAGGCAGCGCGGAATCCCCGTGGCTGATGCTCTCGCGCCCGCCGTTCCATGTCCCCCATGTCAGCGGAAGACTTCGCGGCCGTAATTTTGCGCCGCGTAGCACGGACAATTTGTTCAAGGCTCACTTGCATCTTGAATCAGCGATTATATGGCATCCATGCTTCGCGCTTTCTTGGTGGAATGCGAAGAGGAATGGCATCGAGCGCGAGCCAGCGATCATCTCTCCGTAACGTTAAAGGAAATACCGCCGACAGCCGATAGTTGAAGAGTGGAGATTCGCAGAGTCCCGCAGCGGACCGGCGCCAAGATGTCCACGATCGCTTTGCCGGATTGCGGAGCCATCGCTTCTCTCCTCGGCATTTGCGTGCGAAACTCCCGCATCCTTCGGTTTCTCCCAATCCTGCTAATCTTGTCCGGCAGTCTGGCATACGGAATCAGCCCCGAAAGGAATATCGATCAGTACGGTCACGAAACATGGACCTCACAAAATGGCCTGCCCGGTGAAGCCGTCTATCAAATTCTTCAAAGCCGGGACGGTTATTTATGGCTCAGAACGTCCGCCGGGCTGGTGCGTTTTGATGGGGTACGTTTTGTTCTCTTCGACCCCATCATAGTAGCTGACCATGCTGTCCACGAGCCCACCAGGGCGATTTGCACCGGCGCCGATGGCGATCTTCTGGTGCGCACCACAACCCGCACATTGATCTACAAGGATAGCGAATTCTTCGACTACCGGCCCGCGGCTCCGCTTCCCGATGGCGAAATTCGAAATATCTTCGAATCCAAAGAACACCAAATCTTTATCGGCTCTGACGACTTTATTTATCTGATGCAGGATGGCGTTATCAAAACGCTGGAACATGGGACTGGCTGGATCAACGCATTTGTAGAATCTCAGGGAAAAATATGGATCGGGAGTGGCGGCAAAATTCAGCTCTACGTTTATTCGGAGGGCAAGATTTCCTCATCCCAGTCAAACATCATCGATGCCGAAGTATTGGCCGCCTCTAACGATCGAAGCTTTTGGATTGGCACGCAGCAGGGATTGTATTTTAAGGACGGGAATATCTCGCCTCTTCGCCGCGTCGCCGCGAAAAAAATCAATGGCGAAGTGAATTCAATCCTGCCCGACCGGGACGGCAACCTATGGCTGGGCACCACTGATCGCGGCCTGGTACGCATTACGCACGATCAAGTCTCTTCCTTCAGTTCACCGGAAGGCCTGAGCGACAGCAAAGTCATTGCGGTATACGAAGACCAGGAGGGAAGCATTTGGGTAGGAACCTCGAGCGGCCTAGACCGATTTCGCGATACCAAACTAACCACCATGACCGTGAATGAGGGCCTACCGTCAAACTCCACGGCGTTGGTCCTCAACACGCGCGATGGATTTCTTAATATCTTGTGCAAGGGCGGCGGATTGGCTCGCATCCGCGGCAACTCGGTCGTTGCGCTCACCGCGAAAAATGGCCTGCGAAACTCCTATGGCGACGGAATGTTCGAAACTGAGGACGGAACTTTGTGGATCGGCAGCCAGGGCGGTCTCATGGGGTACAAGAACGGGAAGTTCACTCAATTCAACGCGCCCGGAAGAGCGTCCTATTACACTTCCGCAATTTCCTCCGACGACGAAAGCTTGATTTTCACCACCTCCCAATCTGTGGCTCTGCGGCTAAAACATGGTCGCGTCGAACCATTCACCTTCGAGGGAAAATCTACCCCACTTTCAAAACCAGGCATTTACACCTTCACCATTTACAAACAACCGTCGGGCACATTGTGGTTCGGCACGGTAAAAGGACTTTTCAAGTTCGCAAAAGGCGAATCGCCCGATAGTTCCCGGCAAACTGAAATCGATTTCCCGGTGACTTCCATATTTGACGACCAGGCCGGCAGTTTATGGTTGGGTGGAAGAATTCCTGGGCTTACCCGATTCCGCATGAGCGACGGCCGGGTTACCCATTACACCAAACAAGCCGGTTTCTTCGATGGCTACCCTACTCAAGTGCTCGCGGATGAGAGCGACAATCTGTGGATCAGCACCTCGGACGGGATTTTCATGGCCGGAAAGAAAGATCTGGACGCCTTTGCCGACGGCCGAATATCGAGGGTCCAAACCGTGCGATACGGCACTCGCGACGGGATGAAAACCAGCGAAGCGTCCCCGCCGGAATCGCAGCCCGGCGGAGCGCGCACTCGCGACGGAAGATTGTGGTTCGCCACTCAAAAAGGCCTGGTTGTGGTTGATCCTCAACGCATCCTGCACAACCCTCTGGTACCGCCCGTGGTAATCGAGACGATGGTGCTTGATGACAAAACAATTTCCTCGCCACGGAATCTCCGATTACCTCCGGCCACCAGCAAAATAGAGATTCGATACACCAGTCTAAGTCTGCGTCTGCCCTCCCGCGTTCAATTCAAGTACAAGCTCGAGGGGTACGACAAAGATTGGGTCAACGCCGGTTCTCGCCGTGTGGCTTACTACACCAATCTTCCTCCCAAAAATTACTGCTTCCGGGTGATTGCCTCGAATAACGACAACGTGTGGAACAACAAAGGCGCGGCGCTTGATTTCGTGCTGATGCCGCACTTCTATGAGACTCTCTGGTTCTACTCCGGTTGCGTAATTCTTTTTGCGCTGGCCGTGCTGGGCGGTCAGAGACTTTATAGCCGAACCTTGCGCAGGCGCGCCCAGGGACTGGCATTGCTCGTCGATGAACGAACCGAGCAACTGCGGAACGAAAAAGAACGAGCCGAAATTTCCGGCCAAAAGGCGGAAGCGGCCAGCCAGAGCAAGAGTGAATTCCTCGCCAACATGAGCCACGAGATTCGTACTCCGCTCAATGGGGTCATCGGAATGACTGACCTCGCCCTGGAGACCAATCTCACGCAGGAGCAGCGCGAATATCTGGATACGGTAAAGCTTTCGGCCGACGCGCTGCTGATCGTAATTAATGATATTTTGGATTTTTCCAAGATCGAAGCCGGCAAAATTGATCTCGAAACCCTGGACTTCGGTTTGCGCGACGGTCTCGAATCTACCCTGCGAACGGTGGCGGTGCGGTCCGACGAAAAAGGCCTGGAACTGCTTTTTGAGATGGCTCCCGACGTTCCGGAAATGGTTCGCGGCGATTTCAGCCGCTTGCGTCAGGTAGTCGTCAACCTGCTGGGCAATGCAATCAAATTTACCGCCTCAGGCGAGGTCTCCCTCAAAGTGGAACTTGAAAGCCAGGACAATGAAGGTTGCATACTGCACTTTACAGTCTCCGACACCGGAATCGGCATTCCCCTCGAAAAGCAGGAATCCATCTTTGACGCGTTCTCTCAAGCCGATAGCTCCACAACCCGCAAATACGGCGGGACTGGCCTCGGATTAAGCATTTCAACCCGTCTGATAACCATGATGGGCGGCAGAATGTGGATACAAAGCGAAGTGGGCCGGGGAAGTCACTTTCATTTTACCGCCCGTCTCGGCGTTGCCCCTTCGGAGCTCGCACCATCGGGAACGCTCCCTCCTCCAGAAATTCTTCGCGGCGTTAAGGTCTTGATCGTAGATGACAATCGTACAAACCGGCGAATACTCGAGAGCATGTTCAAGCGCTGGGAAATGATCTCGTCCTCAGTCGACAGCGGAGAGGCGGCATTGGTTCAACTCTCCGACGCTCACCGCATGGGCCGCCCCTATACCCTCATCGTGAGCGATATAAACATGCCAGTCATGGACGGCTTCGCTCTCATTGAGAAAATTCGCCAGCGGCCGGCACTATCAGCCGCAGTGGTCGTGATGTTGACTTCCGCCGGACATCGCGGAGATGCCGCCAAGTGCTCCGCATTAGGTATCTCAGGTTATTTACTAAAACCTGTTCGGCAGTCCGAATTGCGAGAGGCTATGGTCAAGCTGCTGGCTGCCCCGGAAAAACCAGCTCCAACTTCTTTGGTCATCCGCCACTCCCTCGAAAGTTCACCCCTGGCTGTCAGCAGCCTGCGAGTGCTGCTGGCCGAGGATAACCCGGTGAATCAGCGATTAGCCAGCCGTCTGCTCGAAAAAAGAGGACACAAAGTTCACATTGTTGGCGACGGTCGCCAAGCCCTGGAAGCCCTCGAGAATCAAGCCTTCGATCTGGTTTTCATGGACATGCAAATGCCCGAAATGGACGGCTTCGAAGCTACGAAAACCATTCGAGCCAGAGAAAAACATGGACAAAGTAGACAGCCAATCATAGCCTTGACCGCTCATGCCATGAAGGGCGATCAGGAAAAGTGCCTGGCGGCGGGGATGGATGGATATCTTTCCAAGCCCATCCGAGCGCAGGACCTCGATGAAATCCTCCACCAATACATGAGCCGCTCACACCCGAAAGAATCCTCTCTCGAGCGCACTAACTCCTGAATACGAAAACCAGACTAAAAACTCCATTGGGCTGCGCCATCGAAAACTCTGTTATGCCCCTAATGCAGATTGGCTGGTTTTGAACCACGTCGCTCAGCGCTAGGTAGAGGCGGTCTCTTGGCACGATCTTTGTCAGGTGGCTGGCCCGGCGTTGGAGGGGGCTCAACGCCTACTTCGTGCTCCGCACTTGACCCTTTGGAATCGGACTTGGTTGCGTTCCATTATCGTCGTGAAGAACCACATTCAACAGCGAACTGTGAACATGCAAATTATCCCCGACGTCATACTTAATGAAACCAAGCTTTCGAAACCGGTTCATAAAAAAGCTAACGCGCGACCGGGTTGTTCCTACCATCTCGGCCAGAGTCTCCTGACCCAGTCTCGGTACAACCATTTCAGATACTCCTTCTTTTCCGAAATGGGCCATTAGCAGAAGTACTCGCGCCAGTCTTTTTTCGCTTGAATTAAACAGTTGGTCCACCAGGTCTTCCTGGTATCGGATGTTTCGCTTCAGCAAATATCCAACGAACATGGCCGACAATTTCGGCTCTTCGCTCATCGTCATCATCATCGCCTTCTTTTCGACATGGAGCAGACCACAGTCAGTCATCGCAGTGGCGGTAGACATACGTAAGAGCTGACCGGCGAGACCGCCTTCCCCGAAGAAATCACTCTTGCCGATAATCGCCAGTGTCGCTTCCTTCCCTGATTCGGAAACGACGCTTAGACGGACTTTCCCTTCCCGGATAAAAAACAGTCCATCCGTAGTCTCCCCTTGAGCAAAAATTACAGCTTTCTTTTGAAAGGACATCATTTTCCTTCCCTCTCCTATCGTCGAAAGGAAGGTGTAGGGATTAAAGTCGTGGTTTTTCTTTTTCGATATTTTTCGCTTTATCAGAGGAGCCTCGATGACGATAACAACTTGTTACGCGAAATTATCGGGGTACGGAAGCATGTTTAATGCTCAATAACGCTCACAATCGTTTGGATTGAGATCCGCCGGAGTCAGGGATGACGGCGTAGAAATGCTAGCGTGCGCTGGGCATCAGCCATGAGTTTACGTTCTTCGTGATGGTCGCTATCGTACTGCAAATCCACTAGCCGGCCATTTATTGCCGCTTCCGTCGCACCCACCTGTTCGATTAGTCGGGCCGCGTCTAACTCGACAATTGTAGAAGCGTACAAGTGATACCAATATTGAGACCTCGCCTGATACATGGGGACCTCGTTCCTAAAATACAAAGAACTTGGTAGGAAAAGGATAAGGTTCGAGGCCATACGAGTCTGTCCTGTATTGCTCATATGTTAGAAATATCTAATTTCCGTAAATATGGCGTGGGATTACCAGGAAAGTTCGCAAGAACACATCTGCGAGGCAACTGCTATTTACCCAGTGAGTTCTTTCTTCATTATAACGAGCCTGCGTTCCGCAGCATTCCCCCATCGATGAAGTGAGTGCTTCCGGTCACATACCCGGCAGCATCCGATGCCAGGTAGGCCGCCATCTCTCCTACTTCTTCCGGGCGGCCCCAGCGTCCTAATGGAATCTCCGCCATCAACTGTTTTTCGACGCTTGGATCGGTTTCGATATCTTTATCAATCGGGGTATAAATGGCTCCCGGGCCGATGTTGTTCACCGTAATTTTATGCGGGGCAAGCTCGACGGCTATTGTGCGCATCAGCATCCGCAATCCGCCCTTTGCCGCACAATAAGCCGCATTCGTTGGCATCGGCAGATCTTCATGCACCGATGAAATATTGATGATCCTGCCGCCCCCGCCCTGCTTAATCATCTGCCGTGCTGCCGCCTGCGCACACAGCCACGGTCCCATCAAGTCCACTGCAATGATCTTTTGAAAATGATCGAGCGGAAAATCTACAAACGCAAACTTGGATTCGATTCCCGCATTATTCACCAGGATATCCAGACGGCCGAAAGCGGCAACGGCCTGTTCCATCAGAGACTTCACCTGCGTCTCATCGGAAATATCCGCCTCAACGCCGATGGCGCGGCCTCCCGCGGATTTGATCGCGCTGAGAGTCTGTTCCGCGGAACCGGCCTTCCCCACATAATCAACCACGATCGCTGCGCCCTCGCGGACGAACACTTCGGCGATACCTTGGCCAATCCCGGTTCCGGCTCCAGTGATTACGGCAACTTTATTTTTGAGACCCATGTTCTCCACCATTCTGCAATTCGCTAGCTCAAGTTGTTTGGACTTATGATGCAATTCGCCAACTTTGAGAGTAGGGCGCTGGACATCCGGCTGAAATATCACCCAATCGGAGCAAATTGAGAGGCTATTTGGTTCGACCTTCCGCACCCCACGATTCCGATACCACATTTAGGTCCCGGTCCAAATCCACGCTTGCGGACAAGGCACCTCGTCCCGTCATTTCGGGATAGGCGTAGCGCAAATCTTCAAAACGTACGACGTAGCCGGAGAAGCCCATAGGTTCGACTTCCGTCAAGGGGTATTTAGCCCAGTCTAAGTAAACTCGGCCAAGGTAAGACTTCTTTGCGGCAAGGCTGGCCGGCGTTTCTTCTGGTTTATAGCGGATATTCATCGTGCCCTGCGGGTCAACTTCCGGCACCGACGAATCTACCGGCGAAGTCGCATAGAAATTTTGCGTTTCCACCACTCCATGCCAGCGAAATGGATTCCACCAATAAGGATAAGCGGACGCGCGAATGGGATCCGATCCCTGATAGAGCCGAGCCTCCAGCGCGTTCACCGCGCGGCGATGCTCATAGTCGCGAAATCCCCATAGCATTACCACGCTAACCAGGGCGAGGGTCGCTGCCAGACGTCCTTGCGGACCTTTGCGTCGCGAGCCAATTTCCTGATTCACCAGAGAAAACAGAAGAGGGAGTACCAACCCCAGCGTGAGCGCGATCAGAATGACTGGCTCAACAATAAAAACGATGTCCCACGCATACCATTTTTCGGAAAATGGCCAGAAGGGACGCACACCGTAATTGTTGGTGAAATCCAGCAGGATGTGCGTGAGCCCGGCGAGATAAGCGAACAAAAAAAGCAACCCCCATTTGGGGGGTAGATCTGGATTATTGCTCTTCCGCCCGCGTAGCCGCCAGAATAAGTACATGATGCCGACAACGGCACCAGAAACCAGGATCAAGCCGAGAAACGAGTGGGTGAATCCGCGATGATGTGCGAATCCGAATATCGGATTCTTGAATCTGCCCACTACATCTATGTCGGGCGCCTCGGCGGCCAGCGTCAATGTTGCGGTTGCCAAACCAGTTTTGCGATTGAGGCCTGTCCTTCCCAAGCAAGCGCCGGTTAAGAAGTGAGTGATTGGTTCCACCGGCCAGTATATGTCAGGGCTCAGGTTTGCACGTGCGCCCGGCCATTAACCGGGAACGTCCCCGGCACCAGCAAGGTGAATGCGTCCGGCACAATGGTGATTTCGGCGGGCAGCGTTCCCAAAAGCTCGCCATCGGCTTCGACATAAATTCTTTGCCCATCGATTGGCGCGGACGACCCCGTGCATATCGCTTTTTCTGCGTCTGCCAACTCGATACCCGGAATCCTCCAGCTCTGGCGCAATAATCCGCGCAAGATGTAGGCGAGATAAAAAAGCCGATTTCGCGTTTGAAATAATACCAACCGCAAATCGTCGCGGGAAAGCGCTGCTCCCGGCGCCAGTTCTCGTAGTACGCCACCAAACTGCGTGATCCTGACCGCCAGCAACTGCGAAACTTCTCCCCCTTCCAATTGTTTGTCCGAGCCATGCCTCGCTATCTTAAAAGTTCTCATGTCATGGGTAAGCCAAAGACGCGTGGCTTTCAAATAGTAGGCAAGCATTCCCAGCCGTCCCTTGACCAGGACGTTCAACTTATAAAACAAGTGTGCATCCACTCCGACGCCCGCGGTCACCGTGAAATATCTGGAACTTGGCCTTCCGGAAAAATCATGAAATTCAACTTTGCCGGCAGCAATGCGCTGAGGACGCGACGTCAGCGCGCAATGGGCCGCCCCGACAGCGGAAAGAGGGATGCGAAGATCGTGCGCCAGCGCATTTGCCGTACCCAGCGGAATTATGCCGAGTACCACCTGGGTGCCGACCAGCGCCTGCAAAATGTCATGAATCGTGCCATCGCCTCCGCAGGCAAATATCGTGTCGCAGCCGTCCGCAATCGCTTGTCGCACCTGGTCCAAAGTTCCAGCGGCCGAAATCGTTGGCGCTGCCGAAATTTCGATTCCAGCTGATTGCAACACCGCAAGCGCCGTCTCTACGTCGGCAACACGGCGCTTTAACCGCCGTCCCGAAAGCGGGTTATATAAAATGATCGCCTTGCGCATGGCAGGTAAAAAGGTGGATTGTACTATGCACGTTTTTCATGCTCGTGAAACGTCGGACGGTCACCTGTCTTTAACATCATGGGTCATGAAGGGACGGGCGGGAATAGCTTGCGAAGGGGCGGGGCAGCCAACCGCCTCGTCCTTTCGCAAATTTAATTCGAAGCGGATGCTCCCGCGCTGATCTCCTGCGGTGCGGGCTCTTGTGAGCCAGCCGTTAGGGTTTGAATCGTCAAACTCGCGCTCTTCGCCAGTTTTTGCATGGAATACCTGAGCGCCTCAGATTCCTCTGGCGTGCTCTGCTGAACTGCCAACGTGAGCACCCGGTCGGCATTCGCGTGCACTGCACGTGATACTTCAAGTAACGCGATTAGCGACTCCACGTGGAGCTTCCATAATGAAGCGGAGTTCTCTGCGCGTTTTAATTCCTCGAGTTCCGTCGTGAGCCGCGCCGTAACTGCGACAAGTTTTATTTGCTCTCGCGCGATATCTGCGCGCACATTTTTCTGATCCAGGTAGTCGGCGCAGAAAGCATTCGCTTCGCCCGGGGTTAAAGCCAGGTTGAAAAAACGCATCGGAACGATCTGGCGATATTTAGGGTCGGCTACGCGAACGAACACGCGAATGGATTCTTCCACCTGCTGAAGCTTCGTCTCTTCCGCGGTGATTTGCTGCGGCGTCAGCGTCGATTGCATTACCGCGACATCTATACCAGGCTTCTGCGCGGGACGCGGTTGCAAATGTTGCGGCGTGGGAGTCTTAATTTTTACCGGATTTCGCACCAACAACGGCATCCGCCGCAATGGCGGCCTGCGATCCAAAACTTTTTTGAGCTGCGAGACCCGCCAGAACTTTTGCAGCGCCTGACCGTAATCCAGCGTCAACAGTTCCGGTTCCTTCAGGCAGCTCACGTCGTCCACCGTGACGTCGACCCCTTCGACAGTTCC
>Ga0182015_10000585_pt1 | contig 52114 bp, 63 predicted proteins | sample 712P3MmetaG_FD_120478 | JGI IMG/M metagenome (GOLD analysis project Ga0182015, IMG submission 120478) | Permafrost microbial communities from Stordalen Mire, Sweden - 712P3M metaG | ecosystem: Environmental > Terrestrial > Soil > Wetlands > Permafrost | place: Sweden: Stordalen | collected...
GAAGTTTTGTGGAACCGCTTGCAGCGGTGGAAGCCGCCTCGCCTCGAAGCGGGAATGGTGGCACTCTGCCGGGAAGAAGAAAAGAAAGAGAGCAAAACAATTGCGTAAAAGACGACGCAAAGTCAAGGGGGCGAAAAGATGATTTATAAGCGCGGGAAGACTTACTGGTACAAGTTCATTTGGAAAGGGAAATTAATCCGCGAATCGACGAAGCAGCGAAATGATAGGGTAGCGCGGTACATAGAATCCGCGCACCGCACATCGCTGGCGAAGGGCGAGGTTGGAATACGCGAGAAGCATACTGTGCCGACGCTGGCTTCGTTTCTGACCGAACGCATCTTGCCGTGGGCCGAGGCAACTTTTGCCGCGAACACTCCCAAGAATGCGAAATGGTATCGCAACGAGTGTCGCGTGGTTACGGAATACCAACCGCTCGCCAGTGTTCCGCTCGATGGCATCACCGGCGAACTGGCATCCGATTTCGCCGCCCAGCGCATTAAGCAAGGCAAGCAAATTGCGACGGTCAATTCATCCCTTCGCATGTTGCGACGCATTCTAAACTTAGCCGTGGAGTGGGGTGTGATAACCACGGCTCCGAAACTCAAGGTGCTGTCAGGAGAACGGAGACGCGAGCGCGTAGTCAGTGATGAAGAGGAAGCCAGGTGCCTCGCAGTTGCTTCCGAGCCGGTCGCATCAATCGCTTCCGTGTTGGCGGATACTGGTATGCGGCCCGAGGAATGCTTTCGGATGCGCTGGGAGTATGTAACTTGGCTCAATGGGCGGAACGGAGCCTTGCTAGTGACGCACGGAAAAACGGCGTCAGCACGTCGTGTACTACCGATGACTCCACGAGTGCGTGCTATACTCGAAAGCCGATGGCTTGCGGCGGGCAAGCCGGAAGAAGGTTGGGTATGGCCCGCCAGGACCCGTACCGGCCACGTGGAACCGAACAGCATTTACGGCCAGCACTTGAACGCGCTTCGGAACAGTGGCGTGCGCCCATTTGTTCTGTACTCGCTGCGCCACACGTTCCTGACGCGGTTAGGTGAATCCGGCTGCGATTCTTGGACTCTGGCCCGTATCGCCGGGCATAGCTCCGTCGCAATTTCGGCCCGCTATGTTCACCCCAGCGAAGACAAAGTGCTGGAAGCAATCTCGCGGCTAGGTGGGCACAATTCTAGGCACAATCAGTTTCACCAAGAATCTGCGCTTGGCGCAGAACTGCCCGTAACAGACGTGCAGTAAAAGTCTTAGCAGCCACGGAGAGGTGCTGGAGTGGCCGAACAGGGCTGCCTGCTAAGCAGTTTCACCCCAAAAGGGTGACGGGGGTTCGAATCCCCCCCTCTCCGCCAATGTATTATTCCACAACAAAATAGGCCTTTACAAATACGTTCACTACATGGTACTACTCTCTCGCAGTGATTTCGAAGCGGCGGGAGGCCGTATGCTTACTTTGTACAAACGGGTGAAGACCGTCGGCCAATGGCGTGCCGAGAAAGTCAAAGAGGGTCGTGGGATTCGCACGGGCCTCATTACAGGCACATTCTTCATAAGACCTTGGGTCGATGGCGTTCAAAAGCGCAAGCCGCTCCATTCCACGACATTTGCTGAAGCCCGCGAAGAAGCCAATGAGTACGAAACCCTCTTAACAGCACAATCCCAAAACCTGTCGGTTAATGAATTGACTGCGATGCGCAACAGCAATCGTTTGCCGATTAAATCGGTTGTCGATACCTACATCGAGCAGAAAAGCAAGAAATCGCCAAAAACGGTAGCCCAATACCGCTTGGCGCTTTATGAATTTATCGAAGGAATCGGCAAGGTGAAATTCCTGGACGAGATCAACGAAGATGTGCTGCGACGTTACAAGAAATTCCTAGAAGAAAAGGGCTTCGCTGGTAAGACAATCGACACCAGGGTCAACATCGTTTATTTCATGTTGAAAAAGAACGGCGTCAAAGCACGACTTCCTAAAGACGAGATGCCGACGATAGAAACCGAGACTGCGGTTCCATACTCGGATGAAGATTTGAAAAAGTTGTTCAGCCACATGGGCGACGAAGAGAAGATCAGGTATCGGTTCTTTCTCGGCTCGGCGTGTCGCGACAAAGAAGTAACGTTCGCGTCCTGGGCAGATATAGATTTCAGCAAAGGCACTTACACGATTCGCAGCAAACCAGACGTAGGCTTTACCGTAAAGAACCATGAAAGCCGAACCGTACCGTTGCCCGACAGTCTAATCGCGTCGTTGAAAGACCGCCGAAAAACAATGCCGGGAAGATGGCTGTTCGTTAACGAGCTCGGCGTTCCAGACAATCATTTCCTGCGAAAACTTAAACGCATCGCATTGCGTGCGGGTCTAAACTGCGGGCAATGCACAACAACGTTGACCAAAGGAAAATACGATGGCAAACGGGAAGTAAAAGTCTCGTGCGCGACCGATCCTGTGTGCGAGCGGATTTATTTGCACCGACTCCGGAAAACCTGTGCTACTCGATGGTCGGAAGCCGGCATTCCAATCAGAACGGTGCAATATTATCTAGGCCACAAATCTCTTGAGACCACGATGCTCTACTTAGGTGTCGAAAGTCCCGACAAGGTTCGCCACAAGATTAACGAGGCTTTCGGCGATTAAGCCGCTTTCTCTTTTTTCATCCTATCAATGAATTCGTCCAAATCCCGAATATCGATCAGGCGCCGTTTGCCTAAAATCATCGATGGAATAGCCTTTTCACGAATAATCGTCTCGATGTATCCATACGTGCAACTCGTATATTTTGCTGCATCTGGAATTCGGAGCAATCGAGGCACAATCGTGGTCGGTACAGGTGCTTCAGGAATTTCAATGCGGTTGGGTGTGCGCACAAAGCCGCCTTACGAGGGCAAAAAGTGTAAGGCGGAAACTGCCAGATTTCCGTGTGTCGCGTATCGGCCGCGACGTTCTTGGCTGCTGGATCGTCCCCCGCTCTTTTGGCTCAGGAACTAACGCCTACGGCGTCCCAACAGGTGAATTATCTACCGCCGCACGCTTCGAATCTTTTACGCGGTTTTCGTACGGTCTGCCGCGAAGAAAGCTAATTAAGCTTAGCGCCATTTATCAGAAAGGTCAACGCGCTACCGGAGCCGATCATCTTCCGAGACGACATGGTATTGGCCGCCTCCCGGAAACATAGTTTTGCCGCTTCGCCTTTTCTTTGCGTTAACCACAGTGCAATACCACGAGAACTCGATTTAGGAACTGCCCGACACTGGTTGTAATTCCCGCTTACCCGGAGGGCAAAATGCCTGCCACATGGAAGGGATACCTCACTTTCGGACTTATCTCAATTCCAATTCAACTGTCGCCGGCAGCGCGAACGGAACGAATCAGCTTCAACCAGCTTCACTCCGTGTGCCACAGCCGCTTGAAGCAGCCTCTTTTTTGCCCAACCTGTGACAAGTTCGTTGACCGATCAGAAGTTGTTAAGGGCTATGAGTACGAGAAGGACCAATATCTTTTGTTCAGTAAGGAAGAATTGGACGAGATTGAACCTGAGTCAGCTGAGAGCATGGAGATTCTTAGCTTTGTAAAAACGGATGAAATCGATCCGGTCTACTTCGACAGCTCGTATTACGCGGAGCCTGCGGAAGCAGGAGTGCGAGCCTACACTCTGTTGCTGGACGCTATGCGCAAGACCGGTTATGCCGGCATCGCTAAAATCACAATGCACGGACGCGAGAACATTGTAATCATTCGCGCACGCGAAAACGGTTTCACTTTGCACGCCATGTTCTATAAAAATGAAATCAGAGCCGTTTCGGAAGCTTCCATTCCCAAAGGCGACGTAAAGGCGGAAGAATCGAAACTGGCGATGCAGTTGATCGAAAGCTTGGCATCACCGTTTGAGCCCGATCAATATACCGACGCGTACCAACAGGAACTGGAAAAATTAATCGAAGCCAAGGCGCATGGCCAGAAGCTTACCCTGGTGCCGCGATCGAAGCGCGAGCCGGTGGTGGATTTGATGGCTGCGCTAAAGAAAAGCCTTTCTGAAGGAACGTCTCAGAAGACGCTTTTCCGTGCGACTCCAAAAGCTGCTCAAAAAGAAAAGAAATCTCGCAGAGCTAGTTAAAGCTAGTGTGCGGGAAGACGCCAATGGTCGGCACAACTCAATTCAGCGTGGAAGAGTTCCGAAAAAGGCTTGAGAAGATGAGCGACGCCGAATTGATCCGCTATGGGAAGGCCGCTCGCTACATGAGCGACCCTAAAAATGGCGCGGTCGATCCGACGTACCCATGTCAGTTAAAGAAATGCCGAGCAGAATGGAGACGGAGACATCCAAAACAGAGTTAAGCTAACTCTGTTCGCTGCAAACAAACGCTTGGGTAGACGTGCCTTTCTATGCCGTCCTCGGAGAGCCACTCGACAGCTACATTTTCCGCTAGACAGTCGAGAGCAATCACGGTCATATCGGGGCTGCCGCTGTTCAGATGTACTACGTCACCGACCTGTATTTCCTTCTTTTGGGGCTTTCCTTCGATTATCATGTTTCCTCTTTTTTTTTAATTGGGAGAAAAAATGACACAAGCTTTCAAAGTCCGGGAAGTTGTTAAGCTTAAGTCGGGCGGTCCCAAGATGGTCATCCACAAGATTGCCGAAGCTAATGGCGACGTAAAGGCGTGGTGCGAGTGGGTCGAAAAGGGCAAGGAACAGCGCGGCACCTTTTCATTAACTTCGCTGGAACGGCCGGATTAAATATTCCGTCCTGTTGGTTTTTCGAGCGCATTTTCAAAATGCCATCCCGCCTATAATGTGAAACGCCGATGGCCTTAAGAAGCGGCAATCCGTCGTCTAGCGGCGGTTAGAATCACCGTAGATTTTCGTCGTGGGTCAGTTTGAGTTTTTGGGGGTATAATCTGGCCCCTGAAGCCTATTAAACAGATATTTGTAGCTCACAAAGCTTCACCACCGCATTATGCCTACTGGGGTACCACTCCCGAGCTAGGCGAAAAATTAGACGGCGAAACAGTTCTTGCGATACAGACACATCCTGACCGCCCAGATGAATCCGCGATGGTTATAATCGGAGAGCTACCGTCTTCCTAACTACATTTGTTTTCTAAGCTTTCCCTGGTTTTCTTACCCTCTTCACACAAATTGTGAATAGAATCGATGGAATCCGGCTCAAAATTGAAAGGGCCAAAGAGCACATCCGAAATTTGGACTTGGCTATCCAGACTTTCGTTTGTTCCGAGCCTTACGCAATCAGAACCAAGCCTCACTCGGTAATCCAGCACACAACGCTTTATGTCGCTAGGGCGGAGCCTGTTCCCACTACCGTCCCGATCATTCTTGGTGATGCCATTCATAATCTGAGAAGTGCACTCGACCATCTTGCATGGCAACTCGTCGAGGCTGACGGTGGCATCCCCGATAAACACACCTTCTTCCCTATTTTCAGTGGTCCGGATGGTTTTCAGAAATACGCATCGGCCATGGGTAGCGGAGAAATAAAGAAAATCCGCCCCGGTGCGGAGAAAGTCATCCAAGCTATGCAGCCGTACGTAACTGGGGATGATACGCTCGGGCATATCAGCCAACTCGATATTATTGACAAGCATAGATTCGTGCTTACTACTGTTATGCTTTTCAAAGCTTGGCACGTTTCTGTCAATGGAATGACATTGCCGTTCCCTCAGGTACCCCGCGTTCTCATACTCGGCGATGAATTCACCAATATTCCCACTTCGACCTACGAGAGACAGGCACACGAGGATTTTAAGCTCGGAATTGATGTAGCGTTCGGCGAGCCTGAGATTATTAAAGGCAAGCCTGTTCTTGAAACGGTCAATAATATGGCGGACCTTGTTAGCAGCATCATCCCCAATTTTGAGCCATTCTTGCTCTGACTGACTAATCATAATATCGCTCCTTTTCACAGTTCTGATAATCGGAATATTGGTGGACGCGGAACTTTGAGAATTTGGCGTGACGAGGGCGAATCCTAGGAGGTAATTAAAAGGTGCTCGCCCTCTTTTGCGGGACCGGCGGAGGGATATTTCTTCGTCTTAACCGGCCGTTCGTGTTTATTTATGTCATCTTGGCTCAGAACTTTTGATAATCCGATCGACCAAAACGAACTTGTTTTTTTTCATGTCAACAAGGTCGAGATGTCTTGCCGCCACAATCCTGAAGTATTTAAATTTATTTGGCATCTTTATCTCCTACTAACCTGAGGAGCTCGTCCTGCGCTCTTTGATGTTCCGCAATTGCGGCATCGCCCTCTTCTTTCGCGGTTTGCAATTCTGCCCTCAACTGAGTAATTTTCAACGCTGCGGCATTGGCTACATCTATGGCCTGTGCCAGTCTTTCAGAGGCGAGACGAACTGAAGATGAATCGACTGCAATTTTGGGGGAAGGTGTTTGTGCTGGCGTAGGCGCTGCTACCGGTTCCGCCTTCTGCATCACAATACGACCGGCCGCGATATCATCGGCTCGTTTCTTCGCGCACACCGGGCATTTAATGACTAACAGCCCATGATCGCAGCGTTCGTAATAATCGTCTTTAAGAATTCGCGCTGTCATTGTTGAGTCTGTCATTTCTCACCGTTGATCTAACTTGGTTGCTACGCCAAATATCCAGCCGCCACCCGTCCCGGAGACGCCGACAGTCTCAAACTCACGGCGCTCACATCCGTACTTATCGCCGGTCAATGCAAAAACTCTGTCCTGTGCCGTTTTCAAATCTTCATTGGCCGCTGCAAGCTGAGCCTGTAACTTCTCAATTACAGTCTCAATTTCGTTTACGCGTTGGTGCGCTTCCTCTATTTCTCTTGTTTGCATACATTCTCCAATTATTTGTTCATAGCCAGCATTCATGAAGCGTGACCTCCTCTACTTCGTCTGACTCGTCTGACTGGTCGCGTTCGCGTTTGTTCAACGCTTGAATTTTTCTCAACATCTTTTCTGTTTTGATTTCACTTGCGGTTCGCTTTTTCGCTTGTTTCTCCTGAAACTCAAGAAGGCCTGCAAAAACTTCGTTAACACGAGTTGGTTGCTTCCAATAAACCGCATCGATAAGGATGGCTCTTGAGGGCGCTCGCTTCGTAGAAACAGTTAAGACCACGTGCGAGCCCGATCCTGTGACAGCTGCTCGATCTACCGCAATTTCACCGAATACGGTGTGTTTTAGCGTAAACGAAGAAAGCTTAACTTTTCGCGCCATTGCCGCCTCCGAAGATGGATTTTGGGAAGTGTTGCGGCGAAGGAACCGTGACGGGCTCGACTAACTCAGCGGTCTCGACGGGTGATGGCGTGTGCTTCGTAAACTTGTGAATACGTCCGAAAGAATCTTTAAAAAGTCCTACTGAATTCCGGCTGTAGCAATTGAGAATGTGACCTTCACGATTTTGGGAACGCCACTGGCAGTAATAGGTTTCCATGCGGGATCTCCTCTTACTTAAGGGATTGCTGAAAAATCCGATTCGGTATGAAGCGGGGAACAGCTAGTTTGTTTGATTCGATTCTTCGGCCTAAGTTTTTACTTATCTCTTCTGCCCTTCCTTGAGTTTTCGCAATTCCGCGAGCCTTGCGGCGGCTTCCGGATTCGGCTTGCGATTTAATTCTTTTTGTTTCTGTCTGTTCATTCTTGTCATAGATCTTCCCCGCTTGGGAGCGTTGTCCGGATCTCGACGCGTCCGAGTTCTAACGAAAATGGCTTATCAGAGAACTCGGTTTTCGCGAAATGTTCGGCCGCTTCCCGCGTACTGAAAGTTCGGGCAAACGTGACAGGTGCGACCAAAATTACCTGACGATTGCTGTCCAGACCTATAAACCAGCCGCTAGCTTTTTTTGTAGCGACATGGAGTCAACAACCTCGCCGGTCGCACGACTTACAACGTCGCAATTTTTTAGGCTGCTGGCGAATCCCGAAGCGGACGGCAAATCAAATTGCGAGGAATCATCGATGGAATCGATCCAACGATTTCCTTTCTGCTCATCTCTTTTCCAATATTCCGCCACCCCATTTCGTGATCGGCCAATCGAATAGCGGGGCAAGGCACACTATGACGGCATCGTCGCCTTCTCCCAGACGGACTTCACCGAAGATCTGAAGAAAATCAATGTGCCAGTCCTGGTGATGCATAGCGAGGACGACCAAATCGTGCCTTATGTCGCGGCTGGACCGCTGTCGGCAAAGTTGCTGCGGAATAGCACGTTCAAAAGCTATAAGGGCTTTCCGCACGGCATGCCCACGACGGAGGCCACCACGATTAACGCCGACCTGCTCGCGTACCTGAAAGGTGCCGCGACCAAAGCGGCAGTGTGACTAACGTGATTCAACGGTAGTTGCTGGTAGTGCTATTCAATCCGGCGAACAGCGGGGCCATTCTTGTGTCCCGGCGTTCGAGCACCGTGATTGTGCAATATTGCGGCGGCGCGATTAGCGGGCTGTTCCGCGGATGTGTGTACAATTATTACCGCGCCGCCCTGCTTTACATGATTGGCGTAAAACTCCTGTTCGCCGATATAGTTTGGCTGTTCGCTGGAGAGATCACGCACTTCGCGTTTTTCGAGAGGGCCACCAATACCAAACAACCGTGCAATCCAGTTGTGACGTGGTTTGTGGGGCTTTGTGGAAGGTTCACCCGGCGTGTTTGCAGTTCGCACATCTTCGTCTATATCGCTAATCACTTCTACTTGTTCGCCCACGATGCCTGCCAACTCCAGATCCTGAACCGCGGCTTCCGCATCCCCGTAGCTATCAAGAATTCCGACTATTACGTATTGCATAACGGGACTCCCATCAAATCGGCGTCCTTAGTTTACTTTTATTGAAAGCGGTATCCTAATTCTGAAGTGTTGTTCCCGCTGAACTATTTTTGCAGAGTGAGCTGGCTTGGATCTGTGGCGATGATTTCCGGTACTCCACGATAAAGTTCGATCTTGCCGTTTACGCATACTTGAGCATTCCGGTATTTCGACTGAGGTGTGCCGAACCTAGCGCGATCGCTGCCCCAGATCAAAATCGTGAATATTTCCTTCGGGTAGGGCTCATCCAGATTTAGGAATGTTGGCTGCCCCTTACTGCCGGCAGCGTAGTGCGTGCTGGCGACTTTTCCGCAGACAGTTCGAATCTCGCCCACGTGGTCTTTTGCTTCGCGGGCCGTAAGGTTCGCATTTTGTGCCGCGGCACAAAATGCGATCGCGAGAATGGCAGAGAGAGTTTTGCGGATCATCGACATTCACCTTCCACACGGAGCGTGCCAGATCCTGATGCGTTCTTATCGGTTTCCGTTCGGCAGATGGTACGTCCCTTAGGTGATAATGTCGATGGCATTCGGATCGTTTCTGTTGTCATAATTTCCAATTCATTGACACTGAACAAACTTTGCCCTACAGTGCACCCAATTACAAAATGGCCGGGACAGAACCTATTCCAGAACGTAGCGATCTTCTGAAGCGCTTGGAAATTCTGGAACGACATAGTAAGAGGCGCTTTCGGGTTTTGCTGGCACTACTTTGCATCCTCATTGTTGGATTAGTCGTTGCCTCGGGCTGGTTCTTCTGGCAAGTCAAAGAAATAAGAACCAAGCAAGCGACTTTCGAATTCGACGATGCGGTCAACGATTATCTGCGCAGCGCAGATTTTGTTACGATTCAAATAGGTACAATTCAGTTTCTACGCAAGGGTTATTCCATAAGTTTTAATTCTGCAAAGTATTCGCAAGACGGAATCTCGCTTGAGGGGACCATCGGCAATCCCACCGAGCTATTGATTAACTCTCTAACTTTGAACCTTAGCGTTCGACCGTATCCATATCAGGTGCGGGAAAAGTGGGAGAAGGACAGATTTATTTTTTGGAATGCTTCAGACTTCGAAATCGGCAAAGCGCAGGTAAACGTCGGAAGTTTGACGCCGGGTTCAACATCTCCATTTACAGTCACTATTCCAAATGTGAAGCAAACAAAAGATGAGCCACAAGTCGCGGTTTGGTTTTCCGGAGAGCGATATAGTTATCTGAAATAAGGCAAGGACCGCCATGCCGGAGAATGAGTAAAGCTGCACCGGACTATGAACTCCCACAGCCAGACAGCGAACTCCGATTAACATGAGTGATCCACCTTTCATCAGCGGTTGGCGAAAACTCGCTATCCGAGCGTTCTTCGGAGGCATAGGTTTCGCGCTCGCACTTGCGGTTATTGCGGGTGCGGCATTGTGGTATCACGATCGACCTGAGCGGCCGAAGCCTTGGAACACAACTGCGCTCAAAGCGACGTTCGATGCAATGGAAGTCTCAACGGGCATCTCTAAGGAAAGCTACGCCGTGGATTTCTACTATAACGTCCAAAACAAGACTGATAGAAATTATCCGATCACCGCTTCGACTTTTACGCCGATGGCTATACTGACGGACGGGAACGCTCTGTCAAAAGACTTCGATCATCACCAGTCCGGAGACGCAACTGTTAACGGGCCGGCTTTCATACCACCCGGAGGAACTGCGCGAGTCTCTGTTCGAGTATCGTATTTTTACCCTGATGATGACGGAGACCGTCCCAGAGCATTTTGCCAGCATTTGCAATCGTTGCGAGTGCCGCTATAAATAGCAACACGGCCAGCATTGAGTAGACAGTAACTTCGGCTTTACTTAAATAATCACCAAAGTGCATGCGGAGTTTTTCGTCGGCCATTTGAGTTCGTTCCTAAAATAGGTCCCGGAACACGCCCCCTTCACAGCGAGGGTATAACGAAAGGCGATTGGCCGCGGTGCTACAATTCAAGTGATCCAAGAACGGTGAAGTTAATCCCACCTATACGTGGCAGCTAAACGAGGCGCGTTGCGAATGGCGCCGGCGATATCCGAAACCCTGACTCCTACCTCCACATCCCCGCGGCCTTCGCTTAATCGCCCGTCAACCATCCTTCGCGCGAACCACCCCATACATACGTAACAACCGAATGGTTTGGATGCCCATGAATTCGAGAAGGCGCAGGCAAGGTCTAAGCAGAGAGCAAATCCGCATCGGCGATAGAGCGAAAGGCACAAGGTAAAAGGAGAAGTTATGAAAAGAATTCTGGCAATCGGGGCGGGAGTTCTGATGGCGGTCACGCTGATTACGCCTACGGTCAATGCGTGGCAAGATACAGGCGCGAAACAGGACGCTAAAGATGCGGGCACCGACACAAAGAAGGCGGCTAAGAAAACAGGGAGCGCGACAAACAACGCGGTGAAAGGCTCAGGAACTGCGGCCAAGGACGACACGAAGGACGCGGGGCACGACACAAAGGAAGCAGCCAAGAACACCGGAAGTGCGACGAAGAAGGGCACGAAAAAAGCTGTGAACAAAACCGCCCAGAAGACTTCGGAAGGCGCGGATAAGGTAGAAGATAAGACTGCACCTAAATAAAACGGCGACCGCGTTCTTCACTACACGCTTGAGGGTATTGCCACGCTCCGCAATCCGTGACAGAAAGTCATATGCCTCGCACATATGCATGGGAAGCGGTTTACAGAAAGGCGATTGAAGAGGCTGATCCCACTAAAGTCATCGAGCGTGTATATGCTGCGGAGCAAGTCATTTTTGAGCGTGTCAAGCAACTTGCGAGTGTGGCAACGCGCCACTCCATAAATGAACTTGCGTGGTTGCAGAAAGCGATTGAACGCTTAGAGCAGATTCGTCTGGATGATATCCCACGCTCCAAGCCGGAAACCCCGCCGTTGGCGCGTGCCAAGGGTAGCGGTTCCTAGCGTGATTTTCGAATCTGCGTACAAAGTAGGATCATGCACATCACAATCGACGAAGCGATAGCGATTCTGGACAGCTGGAAGACAGACGAAACGCTATTGGATGTACATGTTTCGAGTGCGGGTCACGGTCGAAAGTTACACGCAGCAGTGATTGGCATTAGCGGAACGGTCGTAAGTCTCGCGGGCAATGAAGGGGAAACGAAGCTCGATTCGGCGGGAGCAACATTCAACGGTGACCGAAGAGCTTCTCTAAATTCGAATTATGGGGCGTATCTTGTATGCGTATGCGAGTACGGAAACGGAGATTTCTGGTCGTTCTATGCTCCGCGTCCTTTAGACATTGAAACAAGGATTCCGTCCTCTGAGCGGCGGAGGCGAGGGTGAACGTGAGCGTATTGGGATTATAGGGAGGCCGTTGATATACGGGCCTTGAACTTCTTCTAACTTTTGCTATGTCCGGGTCTGCCTAGCGTCAAAAGGTACGGATCGCAGTCTTCAATCACATGGGAACGACTTCCGAACGCGATAGCAGCGCAAGAACGCGCGAATACGAAGATGAACTTCGCGAGGCCTTTCTTCGCAACAATTCTAAAGAGCAAGCAAGACTCAGGGTGACGAAATCGACCGTCAGCGTGTCGTTTCCTGATTTGCTTACTAACTGTCGAATGCAGTTGACCAAATATCTCAGACGATTCAGAGAAACAGTTTCGAAGGCTTTGAGCCACACACAAACGCCATCACTAGATAACGGAGGAAATATGAACTACGACGTTAAAGCTTTTCAATCACAGCCCATGACTACGGGACTGGCGGCGTATGAAGAAGCAGTCAAAGATTTCTCTGCGAGTGCCACAGAGTTTCTAGGATGTATTCCACTTTTGACCATGGCTCGCGAGGCGTATGAGCGTGCCATCAAAGCCAGTGCTGAACTACGTAAGACGTTGGACAGCGGCGACGAGACCCTGCGAAATTTTATGACCCAGATTCAGCACGCTGTTAGTTTGCACCCGGCCGACGCGCTAGCAGGCGAGAGGCAACCGGAAGGGAACGGGACAGTCAAAGCGAGCAAGGAAAAGGCCGAAGCGACATTCGCAGCACGGACATAACCGTCGTTTTCAACCTTGCCGGGCGCTGCTTGCCAGCGATTTCTGCATTCGCCTTTTCTTTGCGTTAACCAGGCTGCAATACCCCGATAACTCGATTTGAGAACCGGATGACGATGGTTATAATTCCTCCTTCATCCGGAGGGCAAAATGCCTGCCACGTGGAAGGGTTATCTCACATTCGGACTTATCTCAATTCCAATTCAATTGTCGCCGGCTGCACGAACAGAACGAATCAGCTTCAACCAAATTCACTCTGTATGTCACACGCGCCTGAAGCAACCTCTGTTCTGCCCCGCGTGCGATAAATTCGTTGACCGCTCAGAAGTCATCAAGGGTTACGAATACGAGAAAGATCAATATCTCTTATTCAGCAAAGAGGAATTAGACGAAATTGAGCCAGCGTCAGCGCAGAGTATGGAGATATTGAACTTCGTAAAGGTGGAAGAGATCGATCCCGTTTACTTCGATGCCTCTTACTACGCAGAGCCAGCCGAAGCCGGCGTACGAGCATACAATCTCTTGGTGGACGCGATGCGCAAGACCGGTTATGCCGGAATCGCCAAGATCACAGTGCATGGCCGCGAAAACATCGCAATCATTCGCGCGCGTGAGAACGGTTTCACTCTCCACACTATGTTTTACAAGAACGAGGTACGGGCCGTATCGGAAGCAGCAATTCCTAAAGGCGAAGTCAAACCAGAAGAATCGAAATTGGCAATGCAGCTTATCGAAAGCTTGGCGGCCCCCTTCGATCCCGAGCAGTATTCGGATGCATATCAGCAGGGACTAGAAAAACTGATTGAAGCCAAGGCTCACGGACGGAAGCTTACCGTCGTACCACGGGCCAAACGCGAGCCCGTAGTGGATTTGATGGCGGCGTTGAAGAAGAGCCTTTCTGAAGGAGTGTCGCAGAAAACACTTTTCCGTGCGGCTCCAAAAACTAACCAAAGAGAAAAGAAATCCCGCAGAGCTAGCTAGACAAGTCGGACCCTGCCCCTTAAAAACGCTTTATATTCTTATGGCGAACAAAAAACGAAGATGCTAAATTATTCCCGTGGATGAGTCGCGAAAGAAAACACTCGCAGTTTGCGCCGCCTTCATCGCTGCGCCCCGATTACTGTTTTTGGATGAAGAATCGCCCGCCGGTCTGCGAGATGCTCTCGCAGATGCCATTCGCAAAGCGGAGGTCTTGCTCGCTCAGGTTGATGCTCGATGGCCGTCGAATCGTATTCCGGGGAAAAGCTAGCTTTGTTCCGCACTGGAATTGTAATGCTTGATGCGATCGCATGTGCACTCCGGAAGCCACGCTGCCGTAATTAGGGCTAGAGGATTATGCCCGCCCGATTTCGTGCTTCGTCAAGTGACGAGGGATCGATCTCCATTTGGGGATAAGTTACGCGAGGGTGTTTCTTAATTTTTTCCGGAAGCGCATTCCACAGGCCATCACTGAAGATGATCTTTTCGTATTTACCGGAGGATACAAAGTGCGAAAGATCACGAATTTTTTTTCTTGGCATGATGAGCAACTCGGTCGACGATTCGACCAAAAACGTTCGATAGATATCCCGAATCATACCAAGTGTTGGATAATCTGAATCTTCGAGCACAAGGACAATCGAACTATTACGCGGCAGGTGACGGAATTGTTCCCGATATTTAGCAGAATATATCAAGCTGAGTGGAAGCACCTGCGATATCCGGCCCTTCGCGATTTTTTGAACGTGGTTGAGTCTGTAATAATTGGTTAACGCAACTCGAATGCCGCTTATGCCCCCTAGTCTTATACTCCGCATCTCTTCGAGGGAGATACCCGGCACATTCATACCCCAAGTGCGGGAGATTATCGCGGCTCTCTCGATTGCGATCGGCTTGGTGATATCCACGTAAATGACGAAAGGGGTTGCCCGCTCGAGTGTCGACGCTCGCTGATATAGATACCGAGCGAAGGCGGACGGTGCGATTCCTGATCGCCACGCTTTTGCAAGTACGTTGCCTGAAAGCGCTTCACATTGCTCTGCGAGATCTCCGCGTTCGCCATATTTCCGTTGCGATGTAACTAGCACACCCTTTCCGTGGCGCAAGCTCAGGATCCCTAGTTGCTGGAGGTTCATATACGCTTTCCGGACCACGCTTCGCCCAATGGCCGTCTGCTTCTCAACGTCTCGAATAGAAGGCAGTGTATCCCCGGGTCTAAGTGTTCTCAGCAGCAGGGCGAGTTTCACTTGTTCCTGAATCTGCGAATGAGCCGGTAGAAGACTATACGGATCAACAAAAAACTCGATCAGAAGACCTCCTTCTGAGCCGTGCGAAAAATCCTTGCGAGGATCACAATACCAGGAAGGAAAATCAATTGCACTCGACTCCGAGTCGGGTGGTTGACTTACGAGGAGGTTCTTCGTGGCGACGCGGTTGTGCATATCCGCAGGGCTTCCGTTCTTGATTTATGGGTAAAACCAGCCAGGAAGCAATGAAAGGGAAGTATGGCCGGCCCCGTGAACTTACTTCGATCCCACCCTACCAGGCGGTGGAGATATCACCGGAAGCGATCCGACATAGTTTGTTTTTTCTTAAGGGTTCGCTTTCCTCTTCGTCGACGCGAGAACAAGATAGAAGCTTCTCCGCATACGCGGAAATAAATCCTGATAGCTGTCCATGCCACAGAGCAACGTTTCTTTTATCTATTAGTTTTTGAGACTAACTTCGTCTCAGCCCACAATTACTTAGGCTACGTAAACCATGGGCTCCATCGGAAGTTTGGACATCATTTCGACGCCCTTATCCGTAATAAGCAACGTAGACGAACTAATAGTTCTGACTCCCCCTTCGCCCGGAACAACCACATTGGGATGCCAACTGATAACCATCCCGGGTTGCAGAATTATGCCTGCTGTACCTTCAGAGGTGATCCTAGGGCCTTCATGGTTGTTCCGGCCGATGAAGTGTCCTATCAAAACCGTTGAGCCTTCTGCGTAACCTTTGCTCTTAATGTGATCGTTAGCCTTTTCATAGACCGCCTTTAATTCCTTGCCGGGTTTCATTTCCTCGAGGACAATTTGAAAAGACTCATATACCACCTGCGCGCCTCGCTTCTGCGACTCAGGGATGCTTTCAGGTTTGCCGACGGCGAAAGTAAACATGCGTTCAGTCTGGAAGCCATTTGCCACGACAATCGGTTCGCAAAGAACGATGTCGCCTTTGGTGATTGGGCGATTCTGGGCCTCGGTGGCCCAAATCCCAGCCGAATAGGGAGCGGCACCAAGAATTAACATGCTCGCGTCCGCACCCGCCTTCATCATCTCGTAAAGTACCTCTGTGAAAATGGCTTTATCCAGTGTACCGGGGATAAGCATTTGCTTTATTAAGGGAATAGCGACCTCATCGCTAATTCTAGCTGTATATCTCATTAGTGCAATTTCCGTTTCGTCCTTGACGTATATCTGGGACCATAGCAAAGGATTAGAGTCTTCAATATGTAAATCGGGAAGTGCGCTCTTGATATACGGTGGCAGCATCCAATCGACCTCTCCACCCGACAGACCAACCCTACCGCGGGTTAGTTTCCGATCCTTGAGTGTGTTAACAAGAGCTTTATAAAAATTTTCGCTATTAGTCTCTGAAACGGGATCCTTTGGCACGTCGATCACATCGTCAACCCATAGGGTCTTTTTGGCGAAGCGCGCGTGCGCAGAGCTATACATCTGAACGAACAGGACTGGGTTTCCTTCGGCAGGGATGAAAATCACCCCGGGCTGCATCGAGGAAGGGCGATAATTGCTGGCGTATCCTACATAATCAAGACACCGATTGCTAATAATTAAGGCGTCGAGACCCGCGGTTTTTACACCGTCTTGGAATTTGCGGACCTGTTTCTCACCATATTCCTTTGAATTCAACACTGCGGCTTCGGGAGGCTTGGGGAACGTAGGGATTTCACGGGGCTGACCGGCAGTCGCCCAACCGGGTACTGGATTTGCCAACGCGGCGACTCCAGCGCACATTCCAGTACGTAAGAATCCTCTTCGACTCGGATTTCCATTGGTAAGTTCCCTTTTTGGTAACCCATTCGTGGCGCTTGGTTTCCGGCTGTTCGTCAGCATTGACTATTCCCCTCCGTAATTAATTTTGACCTGCGAGAACCCAAAATCTGAAACGATCCCAAGAGGTTTCGCCCTTAGAAATAAAACTTAAGAGCGAGTTGAATCTGTCGCTCTGGAACGGCAGTCGCAAGCACTTGTCCAAAATTTGGTGATGATATGTCATTTACAGGTAAATCAAAGATCGGATGGTTGAAAGTATTAAAAAGTTCCGCCCTAAATTGGAGCTGAGTTCTTTCAGTTGTCCTGAACGACTTGAACATTGAAAAATCGAAATCCCGTATGCCATCCGCGAGCACAATATTGCGCCCGGAATCGCCAAATCCTCCGCCTGGAGCTACCCTTTGAAAACACGCTACGTTGAACCACTCCGCTACCGTTGAGTGGAAATTATTTGGGTTGCACACAACGTTCGGGCGATCTCCAGCACTCCCTGTCAAGGATGGATCAGAACTGTCGAAGACAGTGAAAGGACTGCCGCTCTGAAGCGTCAAGATACCGTTGATTTGCCAATCTCCGATCACTTGCTTGACAAATCCGGTCGAATTTTTCCCGAACGGTAACAGGTAGGTGAAATTGACAACAAATCGATTGCGAGCGTCGAATGCCGCGAGGCCCTTTTCGGCCCTAATATCGTAAGAGTTCTGAGGAAATTCTTGGCCTGCGATGCCAAACGAGAAATCGTTCATCGAACTATAGTCGATGGCCTTTGACCAAGTATATGCGACCTGGACGCCAAGACCATTTCGCATCTGTCGCGTAAGGCTCGTTTGGAGAGCATTATAGTTCGAGCTGAATCCGGTTATAAAGGTGTCAAGACCCGTAAGACCCGGATAAGGTCTGCGCGCGTTCAAATTCGCCTCGGTATTTGTGGTAAATCCATTGCAAGGCTCGGCCGGACTCGCCAAACACGCTTGGGCTTGATCGATCGGCCCAGTGAGCTTTGTACCCTTAGTTCCTACGTAGCCGATTGACCATAACATTCCGCCAGGAATTTGTTGTTCGACGGTCAGGTTCCACTGTTGCACGTACGGAGTGCGGTTGTTTGGATCCACAATTGTGGGTCCTAGAGGCCCAGGCGATGGGATTGGGAATTTGATGGGCGGGTAAAATGGCGACGCCCCGAAATAAGGATCTGCGAACGCGTAAAGGCCTGGAAGAAATGGCAGAGCGGCGGTGCGGATGGAGGGCGTACCGTCTGTGCTGTTGATGATGCCATCTAGCGCAGTTGCGTCGTAAAAAATGCCATAGCCAGCGCGTACGCTTGATTTTCCTTTTCCGAATGGATCCCATGCGAACCCTATGCGGGGAGAAAATCCGTTATAGTCAGTAGCAATAATTGCTTGACGCACTCCCGGATCGTACCCTGCCAAAACGATTCCTTTGGGCAGGTCAGGTTCATAGATGGACTGCTGCCCAGGGATAAACGTAGCCAGCCGAGGGTGTCCGATTCTGAAGATGTTCGCATCATGGAAAGGATCGAAAACCTCCCATCTAAGACCATAATTCACAGTGAAGTTCTTTCTGATGCGATAGGAATCTTGAGCGAATAGCGCATACGACGAGGCTCGCAAATTACGTACGGCATCCCCTTCAGCTTGCAAGAAATACAGGGGCGCTCCGAATAGGTAATCAGCGAATGCGTTTCCTGTAATCAGACCAGCGAAATCGAAGTTTCCCGAACTGAAATTCCCTGTGTTGACATTCACCTGTGATCGGCGGAATTCGCCACCGAAGCGTATTGAATGGAGTCCTTTTTCTGCTGAGACGGAGTCAGTCCACAGGAAGATATTATTAACCTTTGTGAAATCCTTCTGCCCAGGAGGCCCGGTAGTCGCTAGGCCAGAAACGCTCACGCCCGGAAGCGACGGATCTTGCGTGACCGGATAAGTGAATCCAAATGAATCTGTCGCAGGGTGACTAAGGAGAAGATTATTTGCGTAATTGCCTCTAAGGTATGCGAACCGAGCGACATTCAACCAATTGGATGAGAACGTAAACGTGTCCGAAACTACGAAATCTTGAAACAGAGAAGGGTTCGTCACAGGGAATCCAGGAACTCCCGAGCCCGTGCTGCTTCCGGCGCCCCCTTCTCCAGCGACAGGCTCATACTCCCGCCCGTTGTCATACGCGTAGCGCGCCGACAACGAATGCCGGGCCGTTGTGTGATCTATCTTAATTAGGAACTGATCATGGTCATTGGTTATCGGAGGAGCCGCTTGATAAATGTTAGTACCCACGTTCGGTGCTGGCCAGTAGGTATTGATCAAACTGACCGCGAGTGGGTCTTGACAGGAAGGCTTTATGACATTGTTCGTAATACAGCCAGCTACGGGGTCGGTCAAGGGTGTACTAACGCTGGAAAAGTTTCCACTCCGCTCAGCGGCAGAAGGAACGATGCTATTGAGAGGTATCCCTTGAGTCAGTCGTAATCCCTCATATGTTCCGAAGAAAAATGTCTTTCCCAATTTTTTCAAAGGGCCGCCAATCGTCCCGCCAAACTGGTTTCTGACGAGCTGTGATTTCTGTGACAGAAAGTAATTGGTGGCATCTAACGCTTGATTGCGAACAAAATCATAAACGTCCCCGTGATACTCCAATGTGCCTGACTTGGTTACGATGTCGATAACCGAGCCCCCGCCTTGACCGAACTCCGCCGGGTACGAATTCGTTTGGATCTTAAACTCTTGAATGGCATCAGGTACTGGAACGATGGCCGCAAAGTTTAAGACCGGATCATTATTGAGGGCACCATCAATTAATACTGCATTCATCGTGTTCCTGACACCGTTGACATACGGGAGGATCCCGACTCCACCTGGTAAGCTAGTGGGAGATCCTTTTAAGGTGATCGGACGGAAATTCTGAGTGACGCCTGGAATCAAGTAGGATAACTGGATGAAATTACGGCCATTAAGCGGCAGGTCATTGATGCGTGCTTGCTCGACCACTCCGCCCACTACAGACTCACTGGTTTCCACGGCTGCCACCGGATTCGATTGTACTTCCACCTGCTGTGATGTACTTCCGACCTGCAGACTGATATCGGTTCTAGTGACTTGGGAAACCGTGACAATCACGCCAGTGAGTTTATAAGACTTAAAGTCCTTGAGTTCTGCGGTGACTACATAGGAACCTACAGGTAGTTCTGTGAATTGGTAGCTTCCGTTAGTGTCGCTAGTAGTGTCCTTCGAAACCAAAGTTCCCTCATTAGTACAAGTGACCTTGACACCCGGTAACAATCCGCCGCTCGAATCAGAGATTGTTCCGTAAATGCTTCCAGTAGTGATCTGGGCTTGAACACTTGACGGCAACGCTGCGAGAAAAACTGCTGCAAAAGCGAAGAGAATAAATCTAGCCCTAAAGTCTGCGGTACGCATCGTAGACCTCCTTGGCCATGTCAGCCATCGGTCAGTGTTCAATAGTGTCCCCGCGTGAAACCTCCCAACCGCGCGCGAATCTACACAAGCAACTGTCTTAAGTCAATAACAATTGTTATTATTCTGGTCACTCCTGTTCGGCCGCGCTAATCCCAGCGATTGGCACTGGGGACGTCAATGAAGCCGCTCTTAACCAAAATAGGTTGGGTAGTATTGATCGTCGCGGGCTGTGGAGCACTAAGTGCGGTTGCTTTCGAACGTCAGGAGCCACTTAACGCTGTCTGGTTTGTCGTCGCGGCCGTGTGTACTTACCTTGTCGCATATCGATTCTATTCCAAATTAATCGCAGCCAAAATTCTCATCCTCGACGATAGTCGGGCCACACCAGCTGAGCGTCTTGAGGACGGTCGCGATTTCGTGCCAACAAATAAGTGGGTCTTAGTTGGCCACCATTTTGCCGCGATCGCGGGACCTGGCCCGCTCGTCGGCCCAACTCTTGCAGCACAATTCGGTTATCTGCCGGGGACCTTATGGCTCCTCGTGGCGCTGTGATCGGTGGTTGCGTCCAAGACTTCGTCATCCTCTTATGCTCGATTCGGCGTGATGGAAAGTCCTTAGGCCAAATGGCGCGCGAAGAGGTTTCGAGACGTGCCGGGATGATTTCGCTAGTGGCCGTGTTAGCGATCATGATTATTCTTCTTTCCGTTGTAGCGCTAGTGGTTGTCAAAGCTCTGAAGGAATCGCCGTGGGGCACTTTCACTCTAGCCATGACCATTCCGATTGTGCTGCTCATGGGAATTTATCTTCGCTACCTGCGTCCGGGACGAGTATTGGAAGCATCGATCGGCGGTTTTTTGCTGGTGATGCTGGCGGTGGTGGCGGGCCAATGGGTCAACGCGTCGCCAATGTGGTCTAACGCCTTTACGTTTACGGGTCCGACGCTAGCGATCGCCATCATCGTCTACGGTTACGCCGCGTCTGCCCTTCCCGTTTGGTTGCTGCTCGCTCCGCGAGATTATCTCAGCGCATTCATCAAGGTGGGCGCGATCGCCGCGCTGGCTGTGGGCGTCATCTTCGTGCGTCCAACTCTGGAAATGCCGGCCTTGACGCGATTCGTCGACGGTAATGGGCCTGTTTTCGCCGGCAAGATTTTTCCATTCTGCTTCATCACCATAGCCTGCGGCGCAATCAGCGGCTTCCACGCGCTCATTTCTTCCGGCACTACTCCGAAAATGATTCTGCGCGAAGGGCACGCGCGCATGATTGGCTATGGCGCAATGCTCATGGAATCCTTCGTCGGTATCATGGTTACTTCGCTGAAGGGACGAATAGGCGCGGTGATTGAGGCTAAACGATTGTTTGCGCCGAATTTTATGTTCAGCGTCCCATTCGATTTGCCCACGGTCTGAAGATGCTCCGTTCCGGACACACCGGAAGTCGGTATTGGAAAATCTAGTCCCAGATTTCCGCCTCTCTTCCGTAAAGAACGAAATTCCATTTCGGTCCAGCATAAGGGCCAAGCTTTCGAGTCTCTTCGAGTTCCCTAATAATCACGCTAGGACGCAACATTTCCATCTGCATCTTCGTTACGTGACCCGGAGGGATAGAGATCCTGGTTCCGTCTTTTTCGACCTCCCCGATTGTGTCAGCGGGCGTTGCCAAGCCCTCGCTTTCGGCTACAACACGGGCCGCATTACGATTGAACTTCCAACCCTCCTGGCCAAGTTCTCGAAAGAATGCCGATATATTAAAATATGATTTGTAGCTGGTGACGCCGGTCATAAGTTCGACGCAACGTTTCGCTGGAAAAGGAAAGACGGAAAAAGGCATACAGTTAGGTGTGAATGCGAGAACATCGAGGCTCGTCATTTCGGTAACCCAGTCGCCCTTCGAGAGGAACGTTGCAGATTCGGCGTTTCTTGATGCTTTCAAATTGGCAATTGCAACCTTTGATTTCTTGAATGCGATCGTATTCATGCACTCAGTGTAACAACAGGTATTTATTCTACCGGCGCTCCAACCTTCGTTGCTGGCTCGGTCTAGAAGCTCAAGCAATCGATTCAAATCGTTTTCTGGCAGAATATCGAATCGGACAATCGTAATTTCTTTATCTTCTATTTCTCCATGCCCAAAATTTAGCAGTTCAACAACCTCCCGCATTTTCCTTTTTTGTCGCGTTAACCGTCGAGACGTAGCTCCGCTGGACTTGACTTCGACGATCTCGCCACTGCCATCGGGTTTTACGACTGTCACGTCTCCTATCGCGAGAACATTCGTAATCGCATTGAGGATCGCAACTCCCTGGTTGCTATCAAACGTTTTGGCCCACTCTTGTAGCTCATGCGCTGTTCCCTCAGCGAAGGTTTGTTGTTTCGTGGGCCTTTGAGAAAGAAGACGCATCACTGCTCGATCGTAGCCGAAACAACGCCAGGCGATTCCATCACCGATCTGACGGATGCTATTAGATCGGAGACGGTGAAATTGAAGACCGTTTGCAATCGCCTTTTCTAATCTCGCGTCTCCGTCCTCAGGCGGTGGCGACCCGCCTCCATCGAGGCTGATGCCTTTGCTGTCTGCGAGGTTTTTCAGTCCCTTAACAGATGTCTCGTCGGCAAAAATCTCATTTAGCAACCAGAGTTGTACCCTTGAAAGCGCGACACTATTATTCCGTCGCCTCTTAGTGATGAAAAGGAGGTCCTCCAGCAGATCTAGGTGTTCCGGATGAGAAAGCTTGCCGATGGCAAAACCCGATACTTTCACGGGTACTCTAGCGGACGAGGTTAGTCGCCAGTCAAAGGCTCTGCGATATTGTCCTTCCAAGGTCATCATTATGATTAAAACACGATCGGGACCTGCGGTGCGACTCGTCGGCCAGAGATGCTAGAGTACTTCGAACTTAATATCTTACGAACCGAGGGAGAATCCATGTACGCAGTGAAATTGGAATACCAACACCGAACGAACGGTCCGTAAGGACGAACGATACAAGTTGAGACATGTCCCCAAACCAAATAATCGGCGCCAATTCTCCCGAATATCCCCGCTACTTGCGCTTTCGCATGATATAGCGGACGAGGTCGCAAATGACTCTAACTATCTCAACGAGCGAAGCTAGGGTTGCTATGTCCATGGTGAGTTCTTCTCCTCACTTATGGATTTGAAAGTCAAGTTTCGCGCCGATTGGTGTAAGCTCAGGGAAGTGCGAAGGCGAGAGATGCTCGTAAATAACCTAGAATCGCATCCACTTTTTCACTACTTTTGTACTACTGCGCCGCTGATTTGGAGGCTCGTGACGGACCCACTTTATAAGCCTTTCCGATCAAATGAGTATGAGGCATTGAAAACAAGGCACATGTTCGGGCTGGTTGGTGTCTGGCTAGGGCTGGCTGAGGCCGAGCAAAATCCCCCCTCTCCGCCACCGATCCTAAATGGTTTGTTACGTTTTTTATCTCCGTTGAGCCCGCGAGAGCATCCTCCGCTCGACCGCTTCCCGGTTAACCTCGGTAACGACTTCCGGCAATCCATTTTCGCCAAGCCCTGGCCATTTTTTTCTGCGCCTCCTCGGCGGCAACATCAGGTACTTCCTCCGGGGAGTGCGTATCCTGGGACATCAAATAACACTCCGACGCCGGTGCAATACCCTCCAAATTATCCCGGGCGGCCGAATGACAACTGGTAAAACCCGATGGGAGGAACACAATGTTGAGGACTGTTTCGGTTACGGTTGCCGGGTTGATCCTTTCTGCGCTGTCGGCTGCCACGGCAACATTTCTCGTGCTCCGGCACACCGATTTCGGCAGACTGGCGACCGGTAATTTCGCGGGCCTCGCTGACCGGTGGCAGGTTTTCGAGAATGGTGAATTGGTTCTGTTCTTTTGCATCTTTCTTCCCACGGTACTTATAGTGTCGATATTCGTTGGCTCACTCACCCCTAGATATCCGATTCAGGCGTCAGCCGCGGCTGTTTTGCCAATTTCTATCATAGCGTCTGGCCTTCGGGTTGAGAGGCGCCGTAATTAGTCTTGCTCTCTTGTTCTGCGCGATCGTTACGGCGGGCTTGTCGCACTCCTTGGCTCGACGGCGAAGGCTGAAATTGGGCCTATCTTCGGGAAAGTAATCGATGTTCTTGGCCGACGCAGACCAGTAGGATTATCGGAAGTTTAGAATCGCGGCCGACAATCCGCGGTTTACCAGCCGATTTTTGTATTTAGAGTTTTTTTGCCAAGTGAACGCGTATTCCCTGAGTTCGAACGCCGACACGCCCTGCTTTGGCGAATCAGCTTCAACGACAAGATCAGCGATGACCTCAGCTCCTGCCACCCGAATCGACGTTTCTGTCTCGAATTGTGGGCGCGCTGATGGCGCTGGCCGGTTTGGGTTAGCTGACATTGCTGGCTAAGCCGCTCGCGGCCTATCTCGTCCCGTACAATCTGTTCCCCGCTGCGCTTGGAGAAATTTCACTGATGCTGTGGCTCCTGATAGTGGGCGTGAACGTTCAACGATGGAACGAGAAGGCGAGCGCCGCGAGAGCGCCTCTTCACATTTAGAGTTCAAAGACGACAAATCTCCGAGGGACCGCTCATGCAACGGGGTTGGCCAGCGCAGAAATTACTCTAGCGCTGGTCGTCGCACGCGTGTAAAAGTTCAGGAAACTGCTTCGCTGGTAGTTCGCTCAAACGCTACGAGCAGTAATTCGTCAGTCGTGCCTTTCCTGGAGGCGCACATGAAAACCGCAAAAATCTCAACCATCATCGTTGAAACTCTCGTCTCCGTCGGCGTAAAACGCGTGTACGGCGTCCCAGGCGATTCGCTCAACGGAATCACAGACGCGATTCGCACGCATCCGGCGCTCGCGTGGACGCACATGCGCAACGAAGAAGCCGCTGCGTTCGCCGCGGGCGCCGAAGCGCAGCTCACCGGCGAACTCGCGGTCTGCGCGGGAAGCTGCGGCCCCGGCAACACGCACCTGATCAACGGCCTGTACGATTGCCAGCGCAGCCGCGTGCCCGTGCTGGCGATCGCAGCGCAGATCCCCAGCAGCGAAGTGGGCAGCGATTATTTTCAAGAAACTAAACCGGACCACATTTTCAAAGACTGCAGCCACTACTGTGAGTACATTTCGCACCCCAGCCAGATGCCCCGCGTTCTCGAAATCGCGATTCGCACGGCGATTTCAAAACGCGGCGTGGCCGTGATCGTGATTTCCGGCGACACCGCGCTAAAGGAAGCCGAATGGCGCCGCATCCGGATGACCGTCGATTCGATGCAGCCTGTCACCGTTCCGGAACCTGCGCTTCTGCAGCGCGCCGCTTCAATGCTGAACGCTGCGGGCAAAGTCACTATTCTGGGCGGTGCGGGTTGCGACGGCTCGCATGCTGAATTGTTGCAAGTCGCCGAAAAACTCAAGTCGCCCGTTGTGCATTCGCTGCGGGGCAAGGACTTCATCGAGTACGACAATCCTTATTCCGTCGGGATGACCGGACTGCTCGGCTTCGCCTCCGGCCACTACGCGATGATGCATTGCGATCTGCTGCTGATGCTCGGCACCGATTTTCCATACACGCAGTTTTATCCGGCGGATGCGAAAGTGATTCAACTGGATCAGCGCGGCGAAAATATCGGGCGGCGAACCGCGGTCGATCTCGGACTCGTTGGCACGGTGCGGGATACGTTGCGCGCGCTTTTGCCGTTGCTGCAGTCGAAAACGGAAAAGGCGCACCTCGAAGAATCGCAGGGCCATTACAAAAAGACGCGCAAGAATCTCGACGATCTGGCGACCGGCGAGCCGGGCAAGAAGCCCATCCATCCGCAGTACGCGGCTGCGATGATCGACCGTCTGGCCTCCAGCGACGCGGTTTTCACCTGCGACGTTGGAACGCCGGTCGTTTGGTCCGCGCGCTACCTCACGATGAACGGCAAGCGGCGCCTGCTCGGCTCGTTCAATCACGGCTCGATGGCGAATGCGTTGCCCCAGGCGATTGGCGCGCAGGTCGCGTATCCGGCGCGGCAGGTCGTCTCGCTTTCAGGCGACGGCGGCCTTGCGATGCTGATGGGTGAGTTGCTCAGCCTGAAGCAGCTTGGCGCGCCGGTGAAGATTATCGTGTTTCAAAATAACGCGCTGAGCTTTGTCGAACTGGAGATGAAAGCCGTCGGCGTGATCAGCTTTGGTACGGATCTGGTGAACCCGGATTTTGCGAAGCTCGCCGATGCGTGCGGCATACTCGGCCGCAATGTGGACGATCCGGCCGACCTGGAGGAGGCTTTGCGCGCTGCGTTTGCGCACAACGGACCGGCGCTCGTGGCGGTCCAAGTAGCGCGAGAGGAATTATCGCTCCCGCCGTCGATCGATTTCGAGCAGGCCAAAGGTTTTGGCATCTATTTGGTCAAGGCGATGCTGAATCATCGCGGCAATCAGATAGTCGATCTTGTAAAAACAAACATTCGCGAACTGTTCTAAAATTTCGCTTCGACGGAATATGATGCGCAACTGGCGTCAATCTGTGCGCCTGCCCCTCGGCGCAGCGGTTCTTCTTGCCGTTGTTTTATGGGCGTGTGTGGGGATGCGCTCGTCCGCCGCGCAGACTTCGTCCCTCGCCGCATCCTCAGACGTCGCGGTCGGCTCGCAATACGATTCCACGCACGTCTATGTCGCGCCGGCCGATCTGACGGCTTTCGTAAGTAGCGTCATCGCGACGTTCCAAAGCTCAGCGTGGCGAACGTTCTGCCCGTGCCGAGCAGCACACAATTTCAATATGTCTGGACTCCGGTCGGCACCATGTCGGTGTTCGCCTACACCACGCCGATTCCGTCCCCATTCGGCCTCGAACGCACCGGGTATCTCGTGACGGATATGGATCGCGCACTCGTCGCCGCGCGTGCCGATGGTGCTGAGGTGATTGTCGAGCCCTTCAGGGATCCCATCGGCAAGGACGCCGTGATTCAGTGGCCCGGCGGCTTGAAGATGCAGCTCTACTGGCACTTCGATGCTCCCAACTACTCTTCGCTCGAATCGGTGCCTGAAAATCGCGTTTACGTTTCGAAGGATGCCGCCGACACGTTCGTCAGTTCGTTCGCAAAATTTTCTGACGGCAAAGTCGTATCTGACGACAGAGCAGCCGACGCCGGCGAAATCGGTCGCCCCGGTGAGACGCTCCGCCGTATCCACATCACCTCGAAATTTGGCGAGATGCAGGTGTACGTCACCGACGGCCATCTTCCGTATCCGTTCGGCTGGGAAGTCACCGGCTACCAGGTCGCCGAGCTCGCCGCCACGCTGGAAAAAGCGAAAGCCGCCGGGGTGAAAAGTCTCGCGCCTGTCTACGCCATGAAGGATCGCTCCACCGTGATCGTCCAGTTTCCCGGCGGCTACATCGCCGAGATCCACAGCGTGCCAAAGTAGGAAAGTCACCTTGGCTACCCGCCTGCGACCCACACTCGCCGTTACGTTGATGGTCACGATCGGCTCCACAACCACAGCCGAAGTGAACTCACCTCCTGGTAAGTCGGATTATCGGAAGTTTCGCGGATAAGCGCGTTTGCCAGGACTAACGAATCTCGGTTCGCAGAGAGCAGAATTCATGTGGGTCAACCCCAGTTTCCCTAGCCTTCTATCCGTGAAGAGTTCTAGTAGTCCACGGGCTCTTGCCTATACCGGTCCCTCGACCAAAAAAAAATGTCCGCTTCGTATTCGTTTTCCGCTGAATCGACCATTAGGATGGCTTCGGTAGCCTGGACCTGGAATTTCTCCTTGGAAGCTACGTCGAAGAATTTAGAGGCTGAAACTTTCTGGATGAAAAAATTCGACGCTCCGTGAATGTCGGACTTTTCAACAATCAGCTCTTCATAGACTGAGTTTTCAGGTTGTGGGTTAAATACCACGAATCGGTAGCCGGCGTCTGGTTGACTGCAGGGTACGAGGAGGACCGCGTATGAGACTTGTTGTGCGCTTTTCAGGAAACCCGCCGAGATTCCCGGACAACCGGTCCCTTTCTTTGCTTCCCAGCTTGACCAAGCGTGCGGGCTTAGATATTCAGATGTCTGTACCTTCCAAGAGCCAAAATCCGTTTTAAGTCGGTTTTGTATATACGCAGGCAACTGATTCGCGTCGCAGAGATTGGACGGGGCGCGTGAGACTAGCGCCGGGTAGCCAGGTAATGGAACGCCGAAAAACAGAACGAAGAAACCTAGAATCAGGCGCATTACCCACGAGTTTATCTTAGAGAAATACTTCACAAAACCATGATTTCGTTCTAGTCCCCGATAAGTCGGGTAACCGGAATCCTCCTACCGGGACAGCTTACTATATGACTGCGGCGCAGTAGCATAGAACGTATTAACTGACCCCTAGATCCCTGATCGAAATGCCACAAGAGGGCATCGCGGAGATGACTACAACCTAAAATCGAGCGAGCGCGGCGTGAGCCTGGCGGCCGGGAGAAACCCAAAATAATTTATGCCCTTTGAAGCAGCTCCGTTCGATACTTGGGTGCAAACGACTTCACCTTCTGTATAAATTCCGCCTGTTGCTTCTCATCGAGTTTAGGAGGAGGCGTCGTGCGGGTGGCTACCGGCGTTCCAACCTCGATAAAGAAATTCTCCCGCCCGGCCGGGGAGCAAATACAGAGCAGCCGGGTGGGATTCGATGAAACGTTGTGGAACTGATGGGGAGCGTTGCCCGGGATGTTTACGGTATCGCCTGCGCGTACGGTGGATTTCTTGCCGCGAAAGGTCGCCTCGATCTCGCCTTCCAGCAGGATGAAAGTCTCCTCGAAATCATGCCGGTGTGGAGGAGGGCCCCCACCGGGCGGGATGTGCATATCGATCACGCAGAATCGTCCGTCCGTGTCATCTCCAGTAACGGTGATGGTGTACGTATCGCCCACCAGGCCGATGTGCTGGAGGCTGTTGTCCCTGTCGACTTCAGCGATTGTAAGATTACGCTTGAGATCATCGGGAGGTAGCGCTGGATATCCTTCTGCCTTCTCTAACATAGCTGGCTCTCCTTTTTTCGTCATGGCGTGCTCTATGCCCGGATGTTTTCGGCCTTACCGATCACCACGCCAGCGTTCCGAGTTTTGGGTGCGTGAACGTACCTGTAGGGCCGTCCGGGCCAAGCAGGGCAACGCGCACCGCCTCGACAGTTCGACCTCAAACATCTGCTTGCCGAGCCTTCCGCTCCATCGAGCCGCTTCCTCCGAATCCGCGACGGCTCTGAGGCCAGGGTAAGCAAGAGACCAGTTTTGCGCCCCACACAAACCCATGCGGTTCTTTCGCATCGGTCCATCGTTGGAAGTCAGTCAACTCATCGGTCCAGGACTGGGGCCATACCGCGTCTGCAGCCCGAGTTTCGTAATCGGCCCTCACACAATGTGTGAAGAGAATTTCGTACTGGCCAGGGCTGGGTCCGATGCCGTCTTCCGCGATTACAGCGTAGTCGCGGCCCGTGGCTTACGAAACCGTGCTGCATTACCCCAAAATCAACATCGGAAAACGACTTCAACAATTCGTCTAAGGGACTCACGAATTTCTCCCCGCAACTCGGATGGCGGTTTAGAACCGTTGGCCGACGGCGAATTTAACACGTTTTGCCGATAGTGCCTGATAAGTCGGATTATCGGAAACTATCCGGCGAGGGATTGCGCGGCCATGACGTCAGACGATGGCTGATTTTTCAGCAGCTTTCTGAGGAATTCGCGCAGGCGGATCGCGGAGCCCGCACGGTGCCGGTTTGCTTCGGTTACGACGCAGCGGGAGCGCGGCGGGTGTGGCGCGGCGCGTGACGCAGGTTTGTTGCGGCGGGAGCGCGGCGGGTGTGGCGCGGCGCGTGACGCAGGTTTGTTGCGGCGGGAGCGCGGCGGGTGTGGCGCGGCGCGTGACGCAGGTTTGTTGCGGCGGGCGGCGGCGCTACGGAGTAATCACGCGAGGCGCTGCGCACTGAACTTGTGCGCACTCCTGACGCGACCAACGCTCGGCGGCAACGGTGTGGACTTGGACTCGCACCAACGGACAGCCCCGCACCCACCGCTGTACGTTCGTGCGAGTTTGCCGTGCGAATCGAACCGTAGACTCCCAACTCTTACGGGATGGAGTATTCTGACAGTCTCGTGCCCATCTTCGGCCATCGCTGTAAGGCATGCGGCTACACTTGGGAAGGGTTCGTACACCGCACCGCTCCGAATCCGCCGTGCCGAAAGTGCAAGGGAAAAACCGCCCACGTCTTAATCCCTCCTTCTAATCGACAACCACAATTCCGAATGCGTTCGGCGGCCGAAATCAAGAAGCATGGTACAGGTGACATTCGGATACTCAACAAGCGGTTACTAGATGTGTCGAACCGGCTGGCGATTCAACTACAGAAGCACCATCTCGCCAAGACGCCGCAGGGAGGAGTTCTTGTCGCGCTCTTTAAGAAGGCCGTGAACTCCTTTCGCGGAATCTAAATGCTGAAGGGTGGCAGGATGATCGAAGAATCGTGGATTCTTCTAAGGGTGCTTCTTGAAGCCCACATTAATCTGATTTACTTCCTGAAGAATGACGCGACTGTGATGACTCATCGGTGGCTTGATGCTGCGTTGCTCGACAAGCTGAAGTACATGAAGGAAGTGAATTTCTTTGAAGGAACAGATTTAGCGCACATGGGAAATCGAGAAGCTTGGGAGAAACTCGAAGTAGAAATCACAGCGCGGCACTCCAAGACTGAACTTCATGCCATGCGGCGAAATGGCTATTCGGGCCTGCCCGTTCGGCAGCGGGCTGAAGCCGTGGGATTGTTGGATATTTATCAACATTGCTACCGCATTACATCGCGCAGCGTCCACAGCTTCGATCCTGCTGAAACTGGATTATTGGACCACCTAGAAGACGAGCCAGCGATCGCTGGCCTTCTTGCTTCAAGGCGCGATGCGCTGGAATCGATGCGGAATCCTCTTTTGGGCCGTCCGGCATTTCTCTTGAATGAAATGATTACCAAAGATCCCCTGATCTCCGCGCAGTTGCTTTTACTCGGGCTGGGCTACGAAAAATACCGGGACAAAAAAGATGGGAGGTCCACAACCGAGTCCGTACCAGACCCAGGTACGTTCTACGTGTGGCGAGCGTAAGACCAAACATTACGGCATCCATGAGCAGGTCGAAGGGGCAGCCTGCTTTTTTGGGCTTCGTGGCGGATCCGCTCTTCGACCAGGTCGGTTTCTTCGGCGGTGAAATCCTGCCAGAGCTGCAGCCGTGCGGAGGGCGCTTTCTTTGTCGGTGGCCGTCGATTCGCTCCAGTATTCGACTTCGCGTATGCGGTCCGGATGCTCGAAGATAAACGTGGGCCTCCGGAGCTGCAGGGTGTCCACGACGCTGCCGCCGCTTCGATAGATTTGGCGGGCGGTGTCCGCGTTTTTCTTTTAGCGCCGGTGCCAGAAGAAAAGCTGCGTGGCTTTGCGTCGGTGCTGGCTGGCTCGCGCGAGCGCGTTGTAGCGTCCGCGATTTGCGGCGTGCTTGGCGTTGGCGATTTTCGCGCCGGCAGTTTCCAGTGGGTGCGTTTATCAGCAGTTATCCGATAGGTCGCAGGGATTTCGCTCTGCGTGCCGCCCAGCTGTCACAACGTCGAATGTTGAATTAAACTGATTTCTATGAGGGATTCCCTAGGCTATCTGGGTGTCTTTCTATTCGTCATTTACGGGGCTCGTCGAGAACGGCCGAATTCGGGCCGGGCAATCATTAACGCTTGGAATGAGCATGTTCGGTCATTCCCACAGAGGAAGAAACGCCACATGGTCATCTTGTTTGCCGCCGCGGGTATAATCGCCGTCTTGAGTTATCCGCTGTCGCACACCTTTGTGAAATAGCCTGATTGCAGCCGTATTGCTTTTCTGCCGGGCCACGACCGTCAAGCATTACGAAGCCGCTCGGTCATTCATGGGATCCACAACGCGGCAAGGTAACGCGACTGAGTCCTCCGCCATCGTCAGCAAGCCACACAAGCGGTCCGTACGACCCTGCAATCCTATCTTCCGAGTCGCACTGATTGCGGTGCCACACATTAATCTTCTATAATCGTCCCCTAACGCAAAAAAGGAACGGGTGTGGCCGTAACCCGAACAGGCGTTTACAAAAATGATTGACCTCGCTGAAAAAATCAAAAAAAAGCTGAAAGACGAAATCGCGCTCCTCGAACACGAGCTTCACACCGATCTTCCCAAGGAGATTAGCGTCGCCCGCGCGCATGGCGATTTATCCGAAAACGCTGAGTACAAATACGCGAAAGAGCGCCAGTCCTACGTTTCCGCGCGCCTCGGCCAGCTCCATAAACGCATGGCCGATCTCTCCATGCTCAATTTAACCAATCTGCCCAAAGACCGCGCCGCCTACGGCTCACGCATCACCGTACGCGATGTTGCTAAGGCTTCCAAAATCGAGTACAAGCTGGTAACCGTAGAGGAAGCCGACGCCGCCCAGGGCTTGATCTCAACAAGCTCGCCCATCGGCCGCGCATTACTCGGTAAAAAAGTCGGCGACGAAGTCCAGGTAACCACTCCTGCAGGCATCAAGGATTATGAGGTAGTTCAACTCTTCACGATTTACGACCAGGAATAGCAGGTGAATTTCCAGAAATGTTAACGCGCACCATCGGCCGCTTCCTCATCTGGCCCATCGATCGCATCGCCGCCATCGTGGCAGTCACGGGTATCCCTCCAAACGTCATCACTTGGTGCGCGTTGCTTCTGAACCTCTGGGCCGGAATTTTCTTTTCGCTCGGCCGATTCGCATCCGCCGGCGGAATCATGATTCTCGCGGGAATGTGCGATCTACTCGACGGCCCGGTAGCCCGCCGCCAGGGCCGCGTATCGATGTTCGGCGGCTTTCTCGATTCCATCTTCGATCGCTATGCTGACCTGATCCTCTTCCTCGGCCTTCTGGTCTACTACTCCCAGGTCAATCGCTTCGGTTACGCGATGCTGGCAGGCGCGGCCATGGCCGGCTCGGTGATGGTCAGCTACGCCAAAGCGCGCGCGGAATCGCTGGTGCCCGCTGGCGAAGTGGGTTTCTGGGAGCGCCCCGAGCGCTTGGTCCTGATGATCTTCGGCGCGCTCACCAATCGCATGGACGTTGTCCTCTGGCTTCTCGCCATCGGCCCCAACATCACTGTCATCCATCGCATCCTTCACACCTGGAAACAAACCGAGCGCGGCCATCAACCCATCCCAGCCGCAGTTAACGCGCACGCGCATCACGATACCCTTCTCCCCGAAGCGCTTGCCGGTTCGGCGGCCACGCTGCAGCCTAAAATTGCCACAGACGTGCGCGATGCTTCGCCCGCGGTTCTCACGCGTACCGCCAGGCGCGGCGGCTGACATGCCGAAACTCCTGGGCACTATCGGATTTTTGGTCATCTGCGCGGGCATTGATTTGCTCTGGCAATCGCGCCACGAAATCAGATTCTGGCTGGTCGCCTATCTCGTGTTCTTCCGCGCGTTATTGCGAGACCGCGACACCGCGCTGAAAGCATTCCCCGCAAAAGAAGCCGCAAAGAATCGCCACGGCGCGGTTAGATTCCTGCTGGGCGTTAGCTTCGCATTCCTGCTAGGCCCCATCCTGATTGCCGTAGGCGTCACCCTGATCTTCTATCCCCACCTGTAACCGAATCGCCTTCCGCGCGGCAACCTCCCGTCGAATCCTGACTTCACCAGCGCCGTTGTCCGCAGGCAGCCGATCTCTCTTCCCTTCACTTTGGCCGCGTCTGCTGCCGGCCACGCCGCCGCCTTCGGCCCTCGGGCCGAAATTCCGAAAAAGCTTTTTTGCCGCGCTCCAGCGCGTTCCCGCCTTACGCTGAATCGCTTGTAACCTGACGTTCACATTCGTGATATATGTTTCGCGACGCTCACGCGGCCTGAAACCGCACCCATCGCACTGCCGCGCTCATGCGCGGCATTATCGATCGAGAATTTGAAATTGAGTCGCAACGATTCCGCAGGTTGAAAATCCTGCGGGTCTTACTTCGGAGGAAACATGCCGGCGCCCCCAAACCCACACCCAAGCGTGCCCCCAACAGAAACCTCAATCTGGGATCGAGTCGCCCAAACCCAGGACTTCAAATCCCTGCTGGCAGCCAAAAAAGCATTTGTAATCCCAGCCACGATTTTTTTCATCGTCTACTACTTCGCCCTCCCAGTCTCGGTAGGCTATTTCCCAGCCTTCATGCAACGCAAAGTCTGGGGCCCGCTGAACATCGCCTACCTCTTCGCTCTCTCGCAATTCGCAGTCACCTGGATCATCGCCTATCTCTACGTCCGCGCCGCCCACAAATTCGACGCCTACGGCGCCACGGTGATCAAAGATCTCGAGCACATAGTTGCCAAGGGAAACTAGCCGATGACCACTACTCTGATTCTCTTCCTCGCGTTCATCGCCATCACTCTCGCGATCACAGGCTGGGCAGCGCGCCGTTCAGGTTCCACCGCCTCCTACTTCGCCGCGAACCGCCAGATCAGCGCCTGGCAGAACGGAGTAGCTGTCGCCGGCGACTACATGTCCGCAGCCTCCTTCCTCGGCATAGCTGGCCTGATCGCCTTCTTCGGCTACGACGGCTTCATGTATTCAGTAGGCTTCCTGGTGGCCTACCTCACAGTGTTACTAATCATCGCCGAACCGCTGCGCAACGCCGGAAAGTACACAATGGCAGACGTCCTCGCCTACCGCCTGCATCCCAAACCCGTGCGCGCCATGGCCTCACTGAGCACCATCACGGTCAGCACGTTCTACATGATCGCGCAAATGGTCGGCGCTGGCGCGCTGGTAGCCTTGCTGCTCAAAGGTTCAGGCATCACCTTTCGCGAAGCGGTCATAGGCGTTGGCATTTTGATGATTGTCTACGTAGTTTTTGGCGGCATGATCGCCACCACTTGGGTCCAGATCATCAAGGCGATCTTATTAATGTCCGGAACCATCCTGCTCAGCTTCCTGGTCCTCGCGCATTTCGGATTCAGCCTCAACGCATTTTTCACTGCCGTCACGCAGGTCCACTATCACGCGCCAGACGGCACGCTGGTGGTCAAAGACTTCCTCACCCCAGGCCTGCGCTACAAACCCCCCTACGGCGCGCTAGACCTCATCTCCCTGGGCATGGCTTTAATCTTTGGCACCGCGGGCCTGCCGCACATCCTGGTCCGCTTCTACACCGTGCCAGACGCAAAAACAGCCCGCTACTCCGTAGTCTGGGCCATCGCCGTTATCGGCACCTTCTACATCATGACCACATTCCTGGGCTTCGGCGCCGCCACAATCGTAGGCCGCGATTTCATCTCCAAAAACGGCGGCAACAACATGAGCGCCCCGCTGCTGGCAAACGCTCTGGGCGGCAGCATCTTCTTCGCCTTCATCTCCGCAATCGCATTCGCCACCATTCTCGCAGTCGTCGCGGGCCTCACCATCAGCGCCTCCACATCCTTCGCCCACGACGTCTGGACCAACATCATCCGCCAGGGCCACGAACACAACCCTGGCGAAGAGCGCCGCGTGGCGCGCATCGCTGCATTCGTAGTAGGAGCAGTCTCCATCGCCATTGCAATCGCATTAGGCCCCACGGCTAACGTAGCCTTCCTGGTCGCGCTGGCATTCGCGGTAGCAGCCTCAGCCAATCTCCCGGTGATCCTGTTCTCGATTTTCTGGCGCAGATTCAACACCACCGGTGCAGTAATGGGCCTGGCTGCAGGCCTGCTAGGGTCGATCGTGCTGATTTTTATAGGTCCCAGCATCATGGGCGTGGACGCCCCCACAGTGGCGCCGGCAGCACGCCACATGATTCAACACGCCCCAATCTTCCCGCTGGAAAATCCCGGCATGCTGAGCATCCCCATCGGCTTCCTGGGCGCGATCTTCGGCACGCTGCTAAGCAAACGCGACGCGGCGGGCGAAGAAAAATTCGTGGAATTGCAAGTCCGCGCCAATACAGGCCTGGGCTCGGAAAAAGCGGTAGCCCACTAGAATTCTTTTATACGAACACACCGGCCCAATTTCCCCCAACGCTCTTTCGCGCTGCGTTACCATAATTCGCGCTCCAATTCACCACCCCAATGAAACCCTCCCTGATAATCCACGGCGGCGCCTGGAACATCCCCGACGAAGCCCTCGAAGACTGCCGCAAAGGCATCCGCCGCGCACTGGAAGCTGGCTGGGAAATCCTGACCGCAGGCGGCACAGCCACGGACGCAGTCGAATCCACGATCACCGTTCTGGAAGACAACCCGGCATTCGACGCCGGCTACGGCGCGCACCTGAACGCAGAAGGCCGAGTCCAGCTAGACGCAATAATAATGAACGGTGCCACCCTGAAAGCAGGCGCAATAGCGGCAGTAGAACACATCAAAAACCCAATCCAGCTGGCGCGTGCAGTGATGGAAAAATCCGCCCACATGATGCTCGTAGCCACGGGCGCGGAACAATTCGCGGCAGAATACGGAATCAAACTCTGCGACCCGGAAGATTTGATCCACCACCGCGAGCGCGCCGCATGGCAGCGTTGCCTCGCGGACAGTCACGCAGCGGAACACCACGTAGGCCACGAAAGCGGCACAGTAGGCGCAGTAGCGCGAGACCAAAACGGCCACCTGGTAGCAGGCACCTCAACAGGCGGTACCTGCTGCAAACTCCCCGGCCGCGTAGGTGATTCCCCGCTGATCGGCTGCGGGTGCTATGCCGACGTCGAATCCGGCGGCATCAGCTGCACAGGCCACGGCGAAGGCATCATGAAAATCGTAATGGCTAAAATGGCCGCGGACCTCCTGAACGATCCCGCAGTCCTGACGCCACATCGCCAAAACCCAGACCCGAACCGCAGCAACGGACTAGCACAAGCGGTTGCAGACGCCTGCGTCCGCAAACTAGCCTATCGCGCCCACTCCACAGGGGGCCTGATCCTCCTCGACCGCGAAGGCCACGCGGCAGCAGCCTTCAACACGCCGCGCATGGCCTACGGCTACGTAGAATCCGAAGGCACATTCCGCATCGCCCCATAAGTCCCGCCGCAGCGAGCGTTTGCTCTCTCTGCGCGCCTGCGCCTCGCGGGTTCGTCATTTTCGTTCATACCCACTCCCGATGGCGCAGGCAAGAAATCCTTGCGCAACGCTCCGCGCCAGCGTAGAACTAGTTTCATAAAGTCGAGTAGTTACTTCTAAGGGCTCGCGCAACGCCATCCTCTCCTTTGACGTCCCGCGCGGGCCTCCTTTTTTTGTCAATCGCCAAACCACCATGCGCTAAAATGTCCGCGTGCAATTCCTAAAAGGAGAAACAGACAAATGGCACTCCGCGACGCAATCCTCTCCGAATTCGATTACGAAATGATCAGTACACGCCAAACCCTGGAACGCGTGCCAGAAGGCAAAGGCGATTGGGCGCCACACGAAAAATCCATGAAAATGGGACGCCTCGCCGGTCACGTAGCAGAACTCTGCGGCTGGACCACAGGCATAATTCTGCAGGATAATTTCGACTTCCGCCCAGCAGGCGCCCCACCAAGACAGCCCTTGGTAATGACCTCCCGCAAGCAACTGCTCGATGAATTCGACAAAAATAAAGAGGCTGCCAGCGACGCCATAGCAGGCGCCAGCGACGAAACGCTGCTGAAAACGTGGTCGCTGCTAAGCGGCGGCCAAACAATTATGTCCATGCCACGCATCGCCTTCCTGCGCGGCTTCGTAATGAACCACATCATCCACCATCGCGCGCAACTGGGCGTCTACCTGCGCCTCAACAACCTCCCAGTCCCATCGGTCTACGGTCCCTCGGCGGACGAAGGCAAAATGTAACGCGAATTCTTCCGCGCCCCACCGCGCCCGAAGAAGTTGTTCAGGGCGGGTCTCAGACCCGCCCCCGCTGCCAGCACCCCCACGTCTCTCTCCAGTTCTGTAATTCTCCTCAAGCCAAACCTGTTCAACTCGAGCGGTCGATTACCCCGGTTGCCGCGTCCGGTATCGTGCCGGTTGCAGCAGCCAATTCGCTTGCCGGGACGTTGTAATACTTCGCCAGGTCGGCAGGCATGATGTGCCACGGATCGGTTGGGGAAAATCTCGCCAGTGCGCTCCACGCAGCGAGCTACGAGCGCGGAACAGATTTCCTGCCCATCCACGCCAAACCCCGGCTTCGAACCGCTCAGCAACGACAGCGCTATGCTGAGGATGGTAAGCCACCCGTAATGATCGTGAAGGCAGGCCGACGCGAATAAACATTCGTGTTCCCGATTCAAATCAATCACGTCTTCTAAATGAACCACGTGATATTCAGTATCCTTATAAACCGCGATGTTACGCTTCTGCACTCCTCCGCCCAGTGCTTCTACGATATCCCCATTGCCATTCACAAAAATGGCGGCATGATTCCAGCGCGTGAATTTCTTGTCCGGCCCCCAGTAACGAATGGATTCGCCAAATCGGATCAGGCGGCTGGACCAGCTCTTGCCGTGGGTCAGGATAAAGTCGCCGGGAATCGGGTTAGCCACTTGTTCTCCGGGTGCGAAGCACGTCGCCGTAGCCTTGTGGATAGAGGACCATGCGCGTTTGTCGAACATGTCTGAATTCCTTTTCGATAGATTCTAGGTAGATAACCACTTCGTACACTCTGTTCCCGTGGGAGTCAAGTACGATGGCATCGAGCGCCATTTTATCTCGTACAGTTGGTACTGGTCCTGTCCCTCACCTGTCCTTTCGCTCAATTTTCCCCATGCTCCGAGCGTGCTACCGTGACGGTTGGAATCGACCAATGGAAAAATTTCGCAAATCCCGTCACAACGAAATATTCGCTCTGACCTCTCCGCAAAATCCGAACGTCGAACTCCGCAGCCTTGCTCAAATGCTCGCTGCGGCGGAAAAACTCGTGGAAGAGCGCTCCAGCGCGCCGCCGGACGAAAATTTCAGCCCTGAAGACTCCGCGGCAGACCGCGCGTTCGCTGCTGCCATGCCGCTCACCGAGGCCGCTGCGGAAGACGCTCTGAGCGCTCCCGTCTCATCTCCCGAAACCTCGCACGAAGATCCAGCAAATCCATGCACCCACCACGCACCTCAACCTGAGCCAGCTCGTCAGCTTCGGAAAAAAGCCACATTTCGGCAGCCGCCTGGCTCTATCGCTCGCAGCCCGGAACGCGCACTCACCCACTTGGAACGTCACGAACGCAAATGTCGGATCTGCAAACATCCCGATCGCGAAGAAATCGACGAAGACATACTCCACTGGGCCAATCCCCGAAGCATAGCGGAAAGGTACAACCTTCTTAAACATCGCTACGTCTATCGCCACGCCCACGCCACCGGCCTGATGGAACGGCGCCGTCAATTCATGCGCGATGCGCTTGAACACATCGTCGAACAAGCCGAGGACACTGTTCCCACGGCGGACGCCGTGATTCGTGCGGTTCAGGCTTGCGGCCGCATAAACGCCCAGGGCCAATGGGTGGACCCGCCCGCACGCGTAATCTTCTCGTCAGACGTACAAAAGCACAATTCCGCCTCCGGCACTGCCTCAAAACCGGCGGCTAGCCTGCCGCAGTTGACCCCCGCCATCGAGGTCCAACCAATATTTTCTAATCGTCACTCCGGCCGATTAGAAATCACCGCAACTGACTCAAAACGAACGACAGACCCAAATTCTAATCGTCATTTTTTTGCACGTGTGGCGCTCAAAATCCGTGCCGCGTTCGCTTCCTCGAGCCGCCGCAAACAACACCAATACCGAGGATGAAAACAGCATGCAGTCCATTGACCCAAAGCTTCGCTATGGCAGGTGCTTGTTGTGCCCCGCCTTCGCAAACTCTCCCGCCTTCCCTCCCATCCGTCCCCTTTTGGCACTTTTTTCGTGCTGGTTGAATCTGCTCGGGCCCGTGTGCTAGCATCCGCTTTTCCGTGCTCTGCGAGGCCGACCGCAGCGGGCTCCCCGGGCACTAGTTTATGCGCGCTACCCCCGGGGGCGGTGCCGTGAAGCACGTCACTTCGCACATCTCGGAATCGCTGTCCTGTTTTTTCGCCCACGAAATGCCTATCCGGACCGCGCCGCTCTCTGCGCTCGCGCTATCTCAGTCTCCGCTTCCGGCCTGTGCAACTGCGTTTCGATTTTCGCTTCCTTCTTTCTCTTCTGTTTTCAATCCTTCGGAGGTGATTTGTGAAAACCTACAACACTGATTGGATCCGCAACGTAGGCATTGTCGGCCACGGCGACACCGGGAAAACCCAGCTTGTGTCGTCGTTGCTTTTCACCGCGGGGATGACCCCGCGTCACGGCAAGGTGGCCGAAGGTTCCACCACCACCGACTGGGACGAAGAAGAAATCGCGCGCAAGATCTCGATCAATACCGGCGTTGCTTATGCCGAATGGCAAGCTCCCGCCCAGCCTGAAAAGACCAAAATCAATCTCCTCGACACTCCCGGATACTCCACATTCATCAACGAAACAAAATCATCGCTGATTGCCGCCGACGCTGCCTTGATTCTGGTCGATGCTGCCGCCGGCGTGCAGGTGGTCACTGAAAAAGTCTGGGATTACGCGACGGAATACGACTTGCCGCGGGCCTTCCTTTTGAATTGGATGGATCGCGATTTGGCCAGCTATGAGCGCGCGCTGGATTCGGTTCAGCACGTTTTTGGTCGCGGCGTCGTGCCTATTCAGTTGCCCATCGGATGGGAAAAAGGGTTTCGCGGCGTGGTCGATTTGATCACCATGAAAGCGCTGATTTACACCCCGGACGGCAACGGCATCGCCAAAATCGAAGAAATTCCGCAAGCTCTGGCCGATGAAGCGAAACTGGGGCACGAAACTCTGGTGGAATTGGTGGCCGAGGGCAACGACCAACTCATGCAGGAATTCTTCGATCAGGGCACCTTGCCGGTGCACGATCTCGTTGTTGGCTTGCGCGAGGCGGTTCATGCCCGGCGGCTGTTTCCCGTGATGCTCAGCTCCGCGCTGCACAATATCGGCATGGACGCGGTGCTCAATCTGATGGTCGCTATTTTTCCTTCGCCCGCGCAGCGCGCCAAAATCGCCTGCCACAGGACGCCGGATCATAAGGGCGAGACTGTGGACCGCAATATTTCAATTACCGCGCCTCTGTCCGTTTTTGTTTTCAAGACGCTGGCTGATCCGTTTGCAGGACGCATCACTTATTTCAAGGTAATTTCCGGTGTGCTGAAAAACGATGCCACCCTGGCCAATTTCAACCGCGGCACGCAGGAGCGTTTTCAGCACATTCAGGTGATGCAGGGTAAGACCACGACGGAGGTGAACGAGCTGCACGCCGGTGACATTGGTTGCATCGCCAAGCTCAAGGAAACCACCACCGGCGAAACGCTGGGCGATAAAAACGCTCCGCTTTTTCATCCCCCTGCCCGCATTCCTGAGCCGTCCATCACTTTTGCCGTCGAGCCGAAAACACGCGCGGATGAAGACCGCATCGGCGTGGCCATTCATAAGATTCTGGAAGAGGATCTGGCGCTGCGTTTTGGCCGCGATCCGCAAACCAAGGAATTTTTGCTTAGCGGCGCCGGACAACAGCACATCGAAGTGGTGGTCGCCAAGCTGCGCAAGCGTTATCACGTGGAATTGATGATTCACCCCCCGAAAGTTCCCTACCGCGAGACCATTCGTGGCAAGGCCGACGCCGAAGGCAAGCATAAGAAACAAACCGGCGGGCACGGGCAGTTTGGGTTGTGCCGCATCAAGATGGAGCCTTTGCCGCGTGGCAAGGGCATTGAATTCGTGGACGACGTTTTTGGCGGCTCGATTCCCAAGAACTGGATTCCCTCGGTGGAAAAAGGCGTCCGGGATTCAGCCGAGCGCGGCTGTCTGGCGGGCTTTCCGGTCACCGATTTCCGCGTCAGTTTGTACGACGGCAAATATCACGACGTGGATTCCAGCGACATGGCTTTCAAAATTGCCGGGTCGCTGGCCTTCAAGGAAGCCATGAAACAGGCGCGGCCTGCATTGCTGGAACCGATCATGCAGGTGGAGGTGCATGCGCCGGATCAGTATTCAGGCGATCTGCTCGGCCATTTGAGCGGGCGTCGAGGAAAAATCAGCGGCAGCGAAACGCGCACCGGCAATGTGATCCTCAAGGCCCAGGTGCCCTTCTCCGAGATGCTGAGCTATGCCAACGAATTGATTTCGCTGACGCAGGGGCGCGGCAGCTATTCCATGGAATTTTCACACTACGATTACGTGCCTAATGAAATTGCGGAAAAAGTGATCGCCGCGCATAAACCGCACCATGCTGAGGAAACGGAGGCTGCTTCAGCATAACGGGCCCGCTGAAGATTTCAATCTTGAGAATCCAGGCGGAAGATACCTGGGCCTTGCGGATGTCGTAGCGCCGGCTTCCCGCGGGCTCTTTGCGTTGAAAATCGCAATGCACGCTCTTTCTCTTGCGAAGTGGTGAGACTGAATTATTGCGACGCTGCTTGCCCTGTCGGCTGAGCTTTCGGCGAATCTGGATTTGGATTTTTCGAGTTTGAATTTTGCGTGTTCGCCGTTTGCGCCTTGGCGCTGTGGCCCAGCGCGTTGCCCGGGCAGCCTACTCCCAGGCACGGGCCGGTCTCGCGGAACCAGGCGCACCCGGACAACGAGAGGGTAGAAGCGCACACAATTAGTAGCACGCGGAACTTTTTGTTCATTTCATCCTCTCAAAATTTGAATCGCGCTTAATGGCTAAGGCTTTCGATGATGATGCCACAAAATTCTGGCGGCGCGATGGCGCAGTTTTAGCGCCGGGCGAAAGTAGCAGCAAAGGGAAGGCGAAACTGCTGGCGGCCGTATTTGTCGCAAATTTGCGAACTCCACGTTCCCTTGGCCTCAGGAAAACCGCGGCAGGAAGAATCCCGTGTGGCGGCGATGATCGTCGAATGCGGCACCAAATTCCCGAGCGAGCAACACCTCTTCCTTTCGTGCTTTGCGCACGAACCCCGCTAGGAAGAATCCGACCCCAAGAATTGCCCGATAGCGGTTGATCGATAGCGCGGTGCCTGCCAGGGCAACCAGAATGCCGCTGTAGATTGGGTGACGAATATGCGCGTAGGGCCCCAATCGGATCAGTTCGTGTCCTTGCTTGATCTGGATCTCGGCGCTCCATTCTTTGCCGATCGTGTAGCGCGCCCAGATGGCGAACAGCACTCCAGCCAGCGTCATCGCCGCGCCCAGATAATCAAGCCACGGTTTTTCCGGCGCGAACCGCTGATTCAGCGCGCCGAAGCGCGGATCGCCGCTGTAGAGCAGAAAAAATCCGAGCAACATGAAAATGATGTAGCCAGCTCGCTCGCCGACTCGTTCCCGTTTGGCGGGTCGTTTCGCGCCGAGCGCGGCGATGATCCAATAGGCCGCGAAAAGCAGCCACGAAAAACCGATGATTTGTCCGGCAGTGATGTTCATTGTGGGGCACCCCCGCGGCCTCCGCTGCCACGCCGCCGCATTGCATACGCGCCAGCAGCAGTTACCTGATAGCAATATCATGCGCGACTCTGTGTTGGAAGCAATGTATTGAGCGATTCGCCATTGCCAATTTGGCGCTTGCGAATATCCGGTGCGCAGGGTCAAGCTGCTCGTCATGAAAAAACTTGCGAAGGCTTTCTGGCTTGCCGATGCCACTTTGGCTATTCACGCCGGGCAAGAAAAATTCCGCTTGAGCGCGCCCGTGGGCACTTCGATTGCGCGTACCGCGAACTTCACGTTTGCCAGCACCGAGGAGATGAAGCGCTGGGCTGAGGGGAAGAGTTCGGCTTACATCTATACGCGGTATGGGAATCCGACGCTCGCTGTTGCTGAAGCAAAAATTGCGGCGCTTGAGGGGGCTGAGGCTGCGATCGTCACGGCTTCGGGCATGGCGGCGATTTCCAATGCTTTGCTTTCCGTGCTGAAGTCCGACGATGAGGTGATCGCTACACGGGCGCTTTATGGTGGCAGCTACCGGATGATGCGCGATATTTTCCCGCGGATAGGGATCGTGGTGCGCCACGTGGAAACGGATCTGGCCGGAATTGAACGGCTGGTGAATCCGCGGACCAGGGCGCTGTACATCGAAACGCCGACGAACCCCACTCTGCGCCTGGTGGACTTGCGCAAAGCAATCGCATTCGCCAAGGAATGGGATTTGCATTCGTTGATCGATAATACGTTCGCGAGCCCGGTGCTGCAGAAGCCTATTGAAATGGGATTCGACCTGGTGATGCACAGCGCTACGAAATATCTGGCGGGCCATTCGGACGTGATTGCTGGCGCCGTGGCTGGGAGCCGCGGCCTGATAGACAAAATTCGCGACATGATCATTTATCTTGGCGCGTCCCATGGATCCGGAGGCAGCGTTTCTGCTGATTCGCGGGATGAAAACCCTGGAATTGCGCGTGCGGCGGCAGTGCGAGACGGCTTTGACTGTCGCTCGTTTCTTGGAAAAGCATCCGAAGGTGGCGCGCGTTCATTATCCCGGATTGCCTTCGCATCCGGATCACAAATTGGCCAAGCTGCAGATGAAGGGGTTTGGGGCGATGATGGCTTTTGATTTGAAGGGCGGGCTAAGCGCGGCGCGGCGATTCTGCGACAGGACGCGAGTTTTTCTGCTTGCCGCAAGTTTGGGTGGTGTGGAATCGCTGGTAGTGCTGCCGATTTATTCTTCGCACTATCGAATGTCCGTGGCGGAATTGCGCGCCGCTGGCGTCAAGCCCGGCACAGTCCGAGTATCTGTTGGGCTGGAAGACCCCAACGACCTTATCGAGGACCTGCGCCAAGCCCTGGCTTGATTCGTTCCTAAAGCTTCTGTACAAACAGTTTGAAACCCGCTCCTGGCACTCGCGAAGGGCAGCCTTAAAATTCGAACCGCAACGCAACCTGAAGCACGCGAGGCGAGTTTTCCTGCTGGGTAATGACGCCAAAACTGCCGGTGTTGAAGCCGTTGCCGGGAGGCTGGAAGCTAACGTTGTTAAATACGTTGAAGGCGTCCGTCCGGAACTGAAACCGCTGATGCTCGGACCATGGCGTCACAAAATTCTTGAACAGCCCCATGTCAACGTTGGAAAAGTTCGGACCTCGAACTGCGTTTCGGTCACCGGTGTCCCCGCCGAACGGATAGGCGAAAGCATTGTTAGCCGTTTCCTGGTCGGCAAAAAACTGAACTTGTCCGCCTGACTGATGAATATGTCCCTGGATGGCCGAGGTCGGGCCGACGAAAACGGCCGGAGCGCCTTGCGTAAAGTTAATGGGGAACGTATTCGAATTCACAGAGAAGGGGTAGCCCGAGTGCCAACTGATGATGCCGGACGTTCCCCAACCACCGACTAATAAATTGAGCCAGCTTGGAGCCCCACTCAAGTAGTGTTGGCCGCGGCCCACAGGCAGAGTGTAAACGTAGTTCACGCTGAAGGTATGGCGAGAGTCGAAATCGGAACTCGCCCGGCAAATGCGGAGATTTCTCAGGTCGCATATCAAGCCTTGGCCGGTGGACGTGAAATTCACGAAATCGTTGTTGATGTCCGAAACGTTGTCGATAGAGTGTGCATACGCATAGTTGAAATCGAAAGTTAAGTTGTGAGAAAGCCGCTTGCGAACGCTAAGCAGAAGCCCATTGTAATTTGAAGAACCGAAGTTCCCGATATAACCAGCCGAGCCAGTCTGAGCGTCGAGACCGGTGTTCGGGGCAAGAACACCCGTCTCTGCCAGCGTCAGGATCGTGCTGGACAGATCGCCGACGGGAAAGAATGAAGAAGCCAGTTGGCCAGCCAGCTGAGTGCAATTGCTGGCCGTGAGTTGGAAGAAGGGCGCAGTGGTGGGACAGGTCAGACCGAAAGTCGCCAACTGACTAGACAATTGATTTTCGAACCAGGGCTGGGGACCGAGGGCGGTCGGCGAAACACCATTCTGAAGTTGCTTCTCGACATTTCCAAACGCGGTGTTCAGAAACTGGCCTGACTTGGCGTCCTTGAAATTGAGCGTCTGCGCTGCGTCTCCGATGGCCGCCAGCCTCCGGCCGAACCTGCCAAAGTAATCAGCTTCAACGATGAAGCTGCCCGGCAGTTCGCGCTGAATACCGAAAGAGGCGGTCACCGCGTAGGGAGTCTTCAGGTTTTGATTGAACGAGAAAAAGTTCGGGAAACCTCCCAACTCCGCCAGACCGATTGGATTTCCGTTGGCGTCGACGTTGGGGGTAAATGGGCGAGGAATCGGGCTGGCTGTCACCAGCGGCGGCGATGAAAGGCCGGTAAAGCGTGGGTCAGTCAACAAAGAGGTGTTGGCATCGCCGGGAGTTCCGAAGGTCTCCGGAACGCTGTTGCTAAAGAGAAAGTTTTCTTCATCGAGCTCGAATTCGAGGGTGTTGAGAATGCGGTCGTAGACGATCCCGCCGCCCGCCCGAATCACGGTTTTGCGGTCGCCAAAAAGCTTTCCGCGGAGTCCATCGGTAAACGATGGTGAATAGGCAATTCCGATTCTGGGGGCGAAATCCTTGTAGTCCGGCTTGTAATAATTGGGACCGTTGTTTTTCGGCCCTGCCAATAAGAAACTCACCAACGGCGCCGCAGTATTGCCGTTGATTCCGGCAGCGGCTGCTGCCTGACGTGCGGAGAATAGCTGGGGCTCGTAAATATTAGGAACCGACTGGAAGCCGTCCTGTTCATATGGAACTGCGTGATATTGCCAGCGAAGTCCGTACGTAAACGATAAATCTGAACGCACCCGCCAGGTGTCCTGCGCATAAAGCTCCAGTTCGTTGTAGGCATAGTGACGAATAGCGGGGGTACCAATCGCAAGCGGATTGCCTGCAACGTCATAGTTAAAATTGGTGGAAGTCTGGGCGTAGCGGCCCAAAATCAGGGGGAAATATGCGTCGTACTCGCTGATGGCAGACTGGCTCTGATTGATGTCGGTCGGCCGCAACGAGGGATTCAACTGGTTGATATTACCGCCGAGCCCAATTTCTGGGAAATTTATGCTGTTTGCCAATAACGAATATTCCCGAATGGGCTTAATATCCGCGCCAAATTCAAACGTGTGGTGATTTTTGGCCCACGAAAGCTGTTCGCGCACTTCCGGCACCGCTACATTGCGCGCCTGGCTGCTAAAATTGCCGTAAGGATTCGTCAATGTCGGCAGCCCCAGATTAAACGAAAAATCAAATTGGAAAAGCGTCGGGGCCGTAGGGGCAAACAGAGAAGGAAAATCCAGTACGCTGCGGGTGAGGCCCGCGAAAATATTGTTTACTAACGTGTTGGAGATGGTCCAGGTGTGTCCGAGTGGAAATGCAGCTCGGTTGCGTATTGAGCCGCGAAGAGGATGTGCATCCGGCGCCGCTGTTAATGTAGTTGAGCCCACCGGCACGTACCGCTGCGACCGGAACGTTCTGAATCGTTTGCTCAGGGTTGGAAAGACGCAAGCCTTCATAGTCGAAAAAGAAGAACAATCTGTCTTTCTTGATCGGACCTCCAACGTTTCCGCCAAACTGATTACGGACGAGTGGAGACCTCGGCACGCCATTCAGATTATTAAAATAGTTGTTCGCCTCGAACGCGGTGTTGCGGTTGTACTCGCTAAGCGTGCCATGAAAATTATTGGTTCCACCCTTTGTTACGATATCCACCTGGGCGCTGCTGCTGCGGCCGAATGAGCTGTCGCCATTTCCAACAATGGTCCGAACCTCCTGCACCGAATCGACCGCGGCGCGGCCGACGGTTGTGAATGCTTGACCAATGGTCTCGTCTACGACATCCAAGCCATCCAAAGTTATGGTCTGCTGGTCGGCGCGGGCGCCAGTGACTGAGCCGTACTGAGCATCACTTGCATTGGAGTCCGATTGGACGCCTGGTTGAAGCGCCAGTAGCACGGCGGCATTATTACGAATCTCGATGGGTAAATCCGCGACTTGCCTGTTCGAAATCACTTGGCCGATGCTGGCGTCGGTTGTATTCAACGATCCTTGTCCCTCGGCGACCACCTCCACTTTTTGCTGGGAGCTGCCGACCGGGAGCTGCGCGTCCTTAGTTTCGGTTACTCCGACGCCCAGAGATATGCTGTTGAGCGTAAGAGTACGGAAATTCTCTTTTGTAAACGTCAGCGTGTAACTGCTGTCCGGGGGTACCAGCAAGAATTGGTAGATTCCCTCGCTGTTGGTCACAGCGGTAGCATCGAAGCCGGTCTTCGCGTTGTTCAATTCGACTTGTGATCCGGCAATCACACCGCCGGATTGGTCGGTTACGACCCCCGTTACGCCTGAAGTCGCTTGGGCTGCCGCACGCTGGCTGGCGAACGACAAAGCGAAAACCGCCACCAACAGAAGAACACGCCCATTTCTGAAAGTAGTCTGAACTGTCATTCCACACGCCCCTGTTTTCTGGCCCCAAAGACCTGAAAAGTTGTTGCCGATATTATATGCATCCGCTTGGCCAGAATTATTTTGCGCTTGAGGGCCATTGTAACTTGTTGATAAACACCCCGCGGAGTGCTCGAAAACTACGCGGCACGCAATGAATATCCGCAAAACAATAGTGACTTAGGCAGGAATATGAGTTTTGGAAGGTGTCGAGGACGACCAGGGGTCTATCTTTCTATAGTTGAACTGGGAAGCGGCGATGGTATATATGCCGCTTCAGCGGCGAATGAGTCGGGGTGAAGAACTGGAAGCCGGGGCGAAGGTTGGATTCCGTCGACTTCGGTGCTGGGCTTCGCTGTTTCGGCTAAGCCAATGGCTGGTACGGTAAGGCCATTGACCAGTACATTTGCACCTCGTAAGATTCGCTAGAGGGCGGGCATGCGGGGCCGTGACTGCTCTGGTGTTATCGATCGAGTTTAGTTGACCGTAGCGTCAAACCTGTCTTACTCGCAACTTTAGGAGCCAATCGGGCGCTTGGGCGAAGCAGCATCGGATGGACATGATGAAATTAAGGCACATTTCGCCGGGGCTCATCGTTAGCGCCGGGCTTCTCGCGGGGATTGTGGCGCTGGCGGGCTGCAACGACACCGTCTCCACCAAGCAAGTTAAATCGCGTCCGCCTGCTGCAACTCCTGCTCCGGTACCCGAATTCGTCCGGGAGCCGCTTCCGTTTCCTGAACATGCAGTGAATTTGGCCGGTTTGTATGACACGCAACCTGCTATCGACGTGCTGCTAGCGAAAGTACAGGTCAGTTTCGATGCCGCGCAGAAAGAATACAAGGCCGGCGAGTTCGATAAGGCCCGCAAGAATTACGACCAGGCGGTGAGTTTGATAGTCGCCAGCGGGTTCCAGGTGGATTCCGACCCGCGATTGTCCGATCTGTTCGATCAAATTGGCGAGACGCTACATTCCTACGAACTGAACGAGCAGCAAAACGCGGAGGATGAAGAAGTTAATCCCAGCACTCCGGCGCCGACCGATGAGCTTACCGATATGACTTTGCCTCCGGGGGACCCGCGGCTGGCTGGCGCCGTGGAACAGGAATTAATGCGCGTGCAGCATGATTTGCCGTTGACGGTGAATGATTCGGTGCTGCAGTACCTGAGCTTTTTCTCGACGACTCACGGACACGCGGTCGTCGAGCACGGGCTAGATCGCTCGGGGCGCTACAACGATATGATTCGGCGCGTTTTGAAGGAAGAGGGCGTACCGCAGGATTTGATGTACCTGGCGCAGGCTGAATCGGCGTTCCAGCCTACCGCGGTTTCGAAAGCCGGGGCGCGCGGGTTGTGGCAGTTCATGCCCTTCCGCGGGGAAGAGTACGATCTGGACCGTACGTATTGGATCGATGAGCGGAGCGATCCGGAGAAAGCTACGCGTGCGGCGGCGCGGCATATGCGCGACCTATACGATATGTTCGGCGATTGGTACCTGGTGATGGCTGCGTATAACTCGGGGCCGATGAACGTAGTGAAAGCCGTGGAGCGGACCGGGTATGCGGATTTCTGGGAACTGCAGAGGCTGCACGCGTTGCCGAAGCAGACGCAGAACTATGTGCCAATCATTATAGCGCTGGCGTTGGTAGCGAAGGATCCCGCGCTATATGGCGTGCAGATCGCGCCGGAGAAGCCCGCCCCTGTGGACGTGATTCATCCCAAGCACTCGATTGATTTGCACCTGGTGGCAGACGCTACCGGCGCGGATATTGACGATCTGCGGCAGATGAATCCCGAATTGCTGCGGAACGTTACGCCCGACGACCCGAATTTTGAGTTGAAACTGCCGGAGGGGTATGGGGATAAGTTGCTGAATGGCATCAGCCAAGTGCCGGAAGATAAGTGGACCAGTTGGCGGCTACATACCGTGGAGCAGGGCGAGAGTATGTCGGACATTGCCCGTCATTACCGCGTGACCGTTCCGGCGATTGAGTTGGCTAACCACCTGGAGCCTCATGCGATGATCCCGGCGGGATTTTTGCTGAACGTACCGGCCGCGCCACCTGCCGTGCGTCTGCTGCATTATCGCGTGGTGCGCGGGGACACGCTTGAGGGGATTGCGGAGCGCTTCGATGTGACCGTTACGGAGCTGAAGCGTTGGAATAACATTAAGGGTGCCAGCGTGCCGCGCGGGTCGCGGCTGCGAATCTATGCCGGTGGCTCGCCGGATGATTCGCCGCGAGTTAAGGCTAAGTCGGCGCAGTCTACGCCAGGAAAGGCTGCGCTGGAAAGCGTTTCGGCGAATTCCAGCGACAAACTGGGAGCGCGGCAACATGTGGTGAAGCAGGGGGAGACGCTTTATTCCATCGCTCACGCCTACCGGACTACCGTTGAGAACATACGCGAAGCGAACCCGTTCCTGGGAGAGCGGCCCCTGGAAGCGGGAGACGTATTGAATATCCAGCGCTAAGTTTGGAACTCCTTCTTCGGCCTTTTGAACGGCGGTGTCGAGCTTCGTTTCACGGATGAATGCCCGCCACCTTTTGTTACACGTTGTATTATCGGGGACGTCTCTTACTTTCGACTGTAGCTTCAAACACGCGTCTTTTTCCCGCAGCGCTTCCATTTTTTCCATTCAGCTTGACAAACTTCCGCTACTCCGTTTATAAGCGCCCAAGGGCCTAATAGACGTCCTGACGCCTGAAACCACGGAGGATTCAATGTTTAACGGCAAGCAGCATGATGAAGAAGAAGATGACGAGCTACCTCGTTATGAAGAGGAAGAGGATGAAGGTGGAGAGGTCCCTCAGGGCGACGCCGTAGTGGAAGAGATTGTCGTCGAGGAAGATGAAACAGACGAGGACGAACACCCTGCGGCTCCCGCCGCGCGGAAGTCCGCTCCTGCGCCCAAGGCGAAAAAAGCCTCGAAGCCGGCCAAAGCTGCTAAGCCTGCGGCGAAAAAGAAAGCCAAAGCCAAAACCGCGAAAAAGGTGGCGAAGAAGAAAGCGCCTGCGAAGAAGGCCGGGAAGCGCAGGAGGCGGTGAAGTTTCACGCAAAAACGCGCGCGGCCTCTCGGCGTAGGACCGCGCGCGTTTTTGCATCGGCGTACTTGCGAGACGGTGGAACATCCGCCAATCTCGCGAACGCTAGAAAACTTTTATTGGATGTTGTGACCAACAATTCAATACCACTATATCGACAGGCCGACTCACTTTAAACGATGAAACGCGATGACCTTGGCCACCGATCTACCTGCCACGCGGTCCAGAAGTTCGCTTCGAGGATCGAACTCCACATCCCGAGCGTGTCTTTCCAAAGGGTGATATCAACTTCATCACGCTCGCATAATCCTTAAGGATGGAATCAGCCTAGCGGAAGTGCTGTCGCTAGCCAAAATTTCATCCGCGCCGAAAATGGCGCGATACGTCGTCGCTAGCGTTTGAATTCCACGTGCGAATAAAACCGGGAGCACTCTGCCAATGGAGCTTATGAACGGGCCCAGCA